>Ga0315312_1001250_pt1 | contig 20626 bp, 14 predicted proteins | sample TDP7_MG_FD_203629 | JGI IMG/M metagenome (GOLD analysis project Ga0315312, IMG submission 203629) | Freshwater sediment microbial communities from Lake Towuti, South Sulawesi, Indonesia - TDP7 | ecosystem: Environmental > Aquatic > Freshwater > Lake > Sediment | place: Indonesia: South Sulawesi... | reverse complement strand
CTGAGCCCCCTCAGGGCGAAGCCTCGACGGCGAGGCCCTCAGGGTGAACCCTCAAGAGCGAAGCCTTTGAGGCGAGATGACGAACCCTCTCGCCTTAAAGGTATTCCACTAGAAGAAGGGCGAGAGAGTGCGTCACCTCTCACTGTCAGGATCGGGTTGGATTACGGCATGAGCCGGGAGTTGGAACTGGGCGGCACGGGCTCCTTCGCGGTCCACACCGGCGATGGGGATCTCATCTTTCGTGGACAAGGGGCAACGCTGACCTTTCAAGCGAGCGTCTTCCACCTGGAGATCCGAGACCCCAGAAGGGAACTAAGCCTTGATCCCCAGAACTGCTATCGCCTCTACCTGGGAGGACGCTACACCCTTTGGTTAGGGGATTACTTCAGCAAGGAGAAGGCCCTCCGCAGCTGGCGGCTCCTAAGGGCGGACCTGGTCAGCCCTCCCCGGATCGTCAAGAACCTCCTGGAGGTCCGCCGGGACCGGGATGTCCTCTTCCACTCCAATGAACTGGAGAGGTTCGACCTACTCCCCCAAGAAGGCTACCTGACTTGCAATGGGGTCCCTTATCGTGGGCTCTTCCGCCTATACCTGCGGGACGGCAGGTTCATTTTGGTCAACGAGCTCCCCATAGAGGAATACCTCTATTCTGTGGTGGGGGGCGAGGTGCCTAGCTCCTGGCACTTAGAGGCCTTGAAGGCCCAGGCAGTGGCCGCTCGCTCCTATGCCCTCGCCCACCTGAGCCCCGGGGCGGACTTCGATCTCTGCGCCACGGCGCTTTGCCAGCTCTATACGGGGCTTAGGGGCGAGAACTGGAGAGCCATCCGCGCTGTGGAGGAGACGCGAGGTATAGTGGCCACCTATGGCGGGAAGGTGATCAGCGCCTTCTACAGCGCCAACGCCGGGGGCGTTACCGAGGACGTGGAGAGGGTCTGGAGCGAAGCCCTCCCCTATCTACGCAGCGTTCCTTCGCCTGCCGATGAGGAGAGCCTAAGGAGCCCCTGGGGGAGGACGAGCTATCGCTGGGAGGTCGCCTATCGGGAGGACGAGCTGACGGCCCTGCTCGAGAACTGGGGGATTCGCTTCCCCTCCATCCTCGACCTCGCCGCGGAGGAGATCGCCCCCTCCGGCAGGGTAACGCGCCTGCGGATCGAGGGCCCCAAGGGCTCTGCTTACCTGGTCGGCGACGAGGTCCGCTTGGGCCTGGGCTTGAAGAGCAGCCTGTTCACCTTTCGATACCTTCCGGGGCACAAGTTGGAGATTGACGAATCGGATAGACCAGGTAAGGAGAGGGCCATCCAAGCGGGAGGCAGGCCCATCGGCGTCCGGATGGTGAATGCCGGGATCTTGGGAGAACCACCATGGTGGTGTATGAGTCGGGTCGTGGTTTCGCGCACCTACCGCATGCCCGGCAGGGTGATGATCGAGGGCAGGGGCCACGGGCACGGCGTGGGGATGAGCCAATGGGGCGCGGAGGGAATGGCGAGGCAGGGGAAGACGTACCGGCAGATCCTCAAGCACTATTATCGCGGGATTCGGCTGGTGGGGAATTATAACCTGGGGGGAGTGGTCATCGCCATTGCGAGGTGAAGGATCTCAAGGAGTAGAAGGCGACTGCTGCGTCGGCCCGGTATATGATTAACAAACTGGTAAGCTTATCCTACGAGCCTCGGCTATGGGGAAAAATTGCAGGCAGCCTTGTGGGTGCACTCTCTACAACTTAACCCATCAGTTATGCGCGTTAACAAATTTTCTCTTGGGTACTTGACAAAATAAAAAAGCGTAGTATAATACAATCAAAAATTGGTCATACGGCGTCTCCGACTCATTTCGCTCCCTCTGGGACGGATGAGCGATAAGGTGTGGGGGGCAACCCCCACGCCCGCCGTGTTTGCAAAGGAGGCGAATCTTCTGGCCGCCGTGACGGCCGATGGGTTGCCTCTTTTTTGATTGAAATGGGTAACTGGTAGCCTTGGACGATGTGCAACTTCGAGAGAGGGGGTGGTTCGTATCGAGTAGATCCTGAACTTTCGCAGAGACCTTCGTTCGTCTAGGGTCTCCAGAATTGAATGGGGGAAGAGATGGAGGAGAAACTGCACAAACAGGTTTCTGAGCTGCAGGAACAACTGCGCCAGGGCAAGATAGACCGGCGGGAGTTCCTGCGCTATGTGACCCTGTTGGGCGTGTCCCTGGGGGCGGCTGAGGCCCTTGCCGCTTGCGCCCCGGCGCCGACACCTACGCCTGTTCCGCCAACACCAACCCCTGCCCCGCCAACGCCCACGCCAGTTCCAGTGCCGAAATTCTACGGCTGGACGGGCAAGGTGCTCGACGTGGACCTGACGGCAGGGAAGGCCGAGGTCAAAGCCCTCGATGAGGTATGTCCCGATTACAAGGACTACGTCGGCGGCAGGGGGCTGGGGGTCAGGATACTCTACGACGCGGTCGGCCCGGATACGGACCCGCTCGGTCCCGAAAACGTCCTCGTATTCGCCGCGGGCCCATTGACCGGAACAAGCGTGCCCAGCTCGGGAAGGTACTGCATCGTGTCCAAATCCCCCCTGGGCCGCCCGGCGGCCGGCAAGGACACCCGCGGGGTGGTGTTCGACTCCCACTCCGGAGGGGACTGGAGCGATGTGCTGAAGCACGCCGGCTTCGATGCCATAATCCTTAGGGGGAAGGCAGCCAGCCCGGTCTACCTCTGGATCGAGGATGGGAAGGCCGAGATCAAGGACGCAAAAGGCCTGTGGGGCAAAGGTTGCTATGCGACCACGGCCGCCCTCAAGGAGGAGATCGGCAAGCCGGGGATAAAGGTCGCCTGCATCGGCCCAGCGGGAGAGAACCTGGTGAGAGTAGCCTGCGTGATCAACGACGCAGATGAGCTGGGATACGGCCGGGCCTGTGGAAGGGACGGCGGAGGTGCGGTCATGGGGTCGAAGAACCTCAAGGCCATCGCCGTCAGGGGGACGCTTGATGTCCCCATCGCCAAGCCGGGAGAGATGGCAGCCGCGGTCAGGGAGTCGTTCGATAGGCAAACTCCCGACCCCATCTGCGGAGCGGGTCTGCCGATGTACGGCACCGATGTCCTGTACAACATAATCAACGGGGCAGGGCTCCTTCCCACGTGTAACTTCCAGTGGGGGATGCTCAAAGAGGCCGCTAAAGCGAGCGGTGAGGCGCTGGTGGGCGAGGTGCCGGAGGTGCCCAAGACGCTCACCAAGACGGAGGGTTGCTGCCGCACCTGCACTATGAGATGCGCCAGGGTGACAAAGATCCTAGAGCCGCGTCCGGAATACGTGGCTATAGGTGCGGGTGAGGGGCCCGAGTACGAAACCACCTGGGCGCTGGGGGCTCAGTGCGGGGTCGACGACGTATTCGCCATAGAGGAGGCGAACTACCTCTGCAACGAGCTCGGGCTCGACACCATCTCGGCCGGGTCCACGATAGGGTGCGCCTTTGAGCTGTGCGAGAAGGGGGCCCTTGACCTGTCCGAGGTAGGGTATGCGAAGGGGGAGAACCCGTTCAGCGATGGGGAGGCAGTGGTCAAGCTCGTCAGGAAGATGGCCCTCAGGGAGGGTGTGGGCGACGAGCTGGCCGAGGGTTCGAAGAGGCTGGCGGAGAAATGCGGCCGCCCCGAGCTCTCCATGTCCGTGAAGAGCCTGGAGTTCCCGGCCTACGACCCCCGCGGTGTCCTGGCGCACGGGCTTGCCTACGCCACCTCGAATAGGGGGGCATGCCACCTGCGCGCCTACCTGATAGCAGCGGAGGTGCTCGGCCACTATTGTGGGGTGTCGCCGCCTGATGTTGATGAGCCCACGGTGGAATTTAGGCTCTCGAAGGATGGCCACAAGACCGACCTCGTGTTGATCTTCCAGAACCTCACCACAGCCATAGATGCCTTGAACGAATGCCTGTTCACCGTCTTCGCGCTCGGGGCCGACAATTACGCCAAGATGCTATCCGCAGCAACGGGCGTTGACTACGCGGCTGAAGACATCATGAAGGTGGGGGAGAGGGTCTGGAACATGGAGAGGCTCTTCAACATCCGGGAGGGGTTGACGAAGGACGACGACCGCCTGCCCCCTCGCCTGGAGGAGGAGCCGATGCCCAACCAGGTATACTCGGCGAAGGAGAAAAGGGCCCTGACTCCGCCGGTGGAGGTCTATCCCCACGGGGTGGTGGAGAAGCAGCCCTCGGCTGGCAGCGTTGTCCCCATCCCCGAGATGCTCCCGCTCTACTACGAGAAGCGCGGCTGGACCGCGGAGGGAGTGCCAACAGACGCGAAGCTCGGAGAGCTGGGGCTGGCCTGGGCGAAGCCAGCGTAGGAGTAAGGGTGGGAACGGGATGAGTTCGGAGGATGCGCTTGAGGCCCCAACTCGGTGCTCTCCATCGGGTTGGGGCCTCTCGCTTGCAAACTTTTCAGGAATGGAGGAGTCGGCGCTCTCTTGCGCCGACAGGGGCGTTGACGAACGGTCTCGCCGAGGTATTTCGGAAAAAAGACATTCTTACCTGCGCCATTTGCCCCTGAAATTGGGGGCGAGACCGTTCGTCAGTTAGAGAACGCCTCGCTCCTCTCTTTTTAGCCATGAGATGGGGAGATCAAGAGGTACAAATGATATGGGTTATGAGGAGTTCTTCGGGAGGAACTTTGGCATATTTGAGCCCAGGGAGCAGGAGCAGATAAGGGACGCCAGGGTGTTGATTATAGGCTGTGGTGGCATCGGTGGGGTTGTTGCGATTGCTCTGGCAAGGAGTGGTGTTGGCAATTTCGTGCTCATGGAGCTTGATCCCTATCGTCCCGCGAACATGAACCGACAGGTAACCTGCTTCACCGACACGATAGGCACAAATAAGGCGGTGGCCACGAGAGATGCCATCCTCAAGATCAACCCGGAAGCCGAAGTCACGGTACACGAGCGGGGTTTAAAGCCCACTGAAATCGAAGAGCTGATAGAGCCAGCGGATGTCATCGTGCCCGCAATGGACGACTGGGCACTGAGCCTCATGGTTTTCAGGGTTGCAAAAAAGCTGGGCAAGCCAGCGGTGATGGCCTATCCTGTCGGAGCCCTGGGGCGGGCCTGCACCTTTTTGCCCGATAGCCCATTATCTGCTGAGGAGTGCCTGGCTATGCCCTTTGGGCTTCCCTACGACGAGCTAAAGGAGTATATGGAACGTCCTGAGGCCAGGCGAGTACTTCAGTACTACGTCACGGAGGGCAAATGGAGAGAGGAATGGTTTGATCGCTGGTGTGAAAGGGAGCTGCCCCACGCTCAGATTTGCACCATCGTCTGGATCACAGCATGTCTCGCAGCTATGGAGATTCTGAAGCTGATCACTGGTAAATGGAAGCTCGTCACTGCGCCCTGCTACTGGCATATAACACCAACGAGTGCACGCATCAAGAGGTTTGGGCTCTTTCGGCGGCTTGTGTCGCGGCTGTCGCGGCGGGAATGGGTACAGCGGCAGTTGCCACGGCTGGCAAGGTCGAAGCGGCTTCTGCGGCTGTTCACACGGATGATACGGTGATAAGGAGGAGAATATGAAGCGATTGATTTCAGCCAATATCCTTGGATTGGCATCTGGATGCTTGATGGTTGCATCAATGCTGCTCCCATGGTGGAGGGTAGTCATTGTAGGCAGACCTGGGACCAATGTCTATCCCTACGCAATCTCCGGTGCGGCTGCTGGGTTTTTGGGCTATGAAAGGAGCACACAGATGATTATTCTCACCTGCATTTTGATAATATGCATTGTCCTCTGCTTCGTAGGGAGCACCTTAGAGGGGAGAAAGGGGAAAGCCACGCTGGGAGCTGTGAGCATCCTCGCTTTGCTTGCTGCTTTGGGCCTTGCGTTGAGAATTCACATAGTGTGTAAGCGGTTTGGCTTGCCTATACAGGGAAGTACAGTAAAAATGGCTTATCAGGTAAGAACTGGGTTCCAAGCGGGATTTTACCTGATCATTTTAGCCGGGTTGCTTTGCTTAGCCTCGAGCGCATTTCACGAGAAACTTCTACATCGCTCATGATCTGCCTCGACACTTTTCAAATTGGATAATCCTTCATGCCCAACGGCAGGGTCTCTAAGGGTCAAGGCTCGTCCATTGTTCATCTATGGTCTCCAGAATCGAATAGAGGGGAAAAGATGGAAGAGAAACTGCACAAACGGATTCCTGAGCTGCAGGAGCAACTATGCCAGGGCAACATAACCCGACGGGAGTTCCTGCGTTACGCGACCTTCCTGGGCCTGTCTCTGGGAGCGGCGGAGGCCCTTGCTGCTTGCGCCCCGAAGCCCACACCTACGCCTGCTCCGCCCACTCCCACACCACCCCCGCCAACCCCTACGCCTACGGCATCGTTGGCGCAGCAAAAGGGCGCCTGGCAATGCCTAATCTGTGGAGAGAGATTCGACACCGCAGAAGCATTGAAAGAGCACATGGCGGCGGAACATGCACGGAAACTCCCCAAGATAGAGAGGGTTAGTAAACCCACTTATAGCCAGTTCTTGGTTGGACAGGTTGAACGCTTTGACCAGAGGAACACCGTGTTTTCCAGAGCCGTCTGGGATGAAGAGTACAAAAGACTGCTGCAGAAGGTCAGGGCGGAGGCAAAACGCTCCCAGTTGGAACTGCTCGAGGGAGGAGCTCTGGTGGTGGGGGCCATATACGTGGATGCCACAGCGGGCAGTTTTCACCCTGAGTATCGCGGGTATTCAGGCCACTTGAGGAATGTCAGCGGGCTGTTCAGTTGGGATGACCCTGTGAATCCTACCAAACTTCCTGTTTCTGATCCGGCACAGATGTCTGAACATATCAAAAATGTGGCCAGGTTTTACGGAGCAGACCTGGTCGGCATCTGTGAACTCGACCAACGCTGGGTGTATTCACACTACTTCGAGCCGGAGACCGGTGCTTATGGTGTGCTAGACATTCCCTACAAGTACGCCATAGTACTGGGGATCAAATTGGACTGGAAAAGGATCAATCAGTCGCCGGGGTTTGAAGCCAGTGCAGCTGCATCTCTCGGTTACTCCCGAATGGCCGAAGTTGCAGCGTCGCTCGCCAAATACATACGCGCTCTGGGATGGCCAGCCGTACCATCCGGCAACGACACGGCCCAGAGCATTCCCCTGGCGATTGACGCAGGTTTGGGAGAGCTTGGGCGAAATGGCCTGCTCATCACTCCTCAGTTCGGGCCGCAACAAAGAATCTGCAAGGTATTCACCGATTTGCCCCTAAAGCCTGACCAGCCGATTGATTTTGGGATACAAAGATTCTGCGAGGGATGCGAGATCTGCGCTAATGTATGCCCTGCAAGAGCTATCAAGTTCGGAGAACGCACTACCGAACCGACTTCGATTTCTAACAGAACGGGCATCTTGAGATGGCCTGTGGACGTGGAAAAATGCTATCTATTTTGGCAGGAGAATGGTACAAGCTGTTCTAATTGCATAGCAGCCTGCGCAATGGGCCTTGCAGGAGAGTGGTACAGACTGTTCCAATGGTAGCGGCCTGCCCCTTGCACGTCTAACGAGATTGGATTTGACTGTTGAGGTCCCAAGCGGGTGTATACATCGGGTTTGGGTCTCTGCTTGTTCTTCATTACAATATCACTTCATAAATAAGAGGTTCCCCATGCCTATCACAAAAGAAGAACGAGAACGAAGGAAGCAGGTGCGACGGCGATGGCAACTGCTGCGACGCGTGCGCCAACTGGTCCAGTTCTTGCTTCTGGCCTTGTTCCTGTACCTGGCCTACAAAACGACCCGGGAAGGAGGATCGCCTATCCCGGTTAACCTTTTCAGCCGCTTTGACCCGCTTATGGCCCTGACCTCCATGCTGGCGTCCAGGAGCGCGATCCTGAGCTTGGCCCCAGCCGCCATCACCGTGCTGGCCACCCTGGCCCTGGGGAGGTTCTGGTGCGGCTGGATCTGCCCTCTGGGGACGATCCTCGATCTCTTCGGCCCCAAAGTCAGGGAAGGCATCCCCGAGCGCTTCCGTCAGGTCAAGTATTTCCTCCTGTTTGTCGTTATCGCCGCGGCTCTCCTGGCCAGCCTCCCCCTGATATGGTTAGACCCGATCACCATCTTCGTACGCCCCTTGGCCGGGGCAATCTATCCCGGCATCCAACGAGCCATCGCCGCCTCTTCCGAAAGCCAACCTCTCATCCATCCAATCCTGGCCCTCCCCCTTGTGATCATCCTGGGCCTGAACCTTATAGCCAAGCGCTTCTGGTGCCGTTACCTCTGCCCCCTGGGGGCCCTTGTGGCGCTGCTCTCCAAGTTCTCCTGGCTCAAACGGTTCGTGATGGATAGCTGCGTCAAGTGCAAGCAGTGTGTCCCAGAATGCCCCATGGACACCATCAGCGAGGAAGACTTTAGCAGCGCCCCCGGCGAGTGCCTGCAGTGCTTGAACTGTTTCGCCCGCTGTGCGGTGGCTTCGCAGATCTTCGAGGGAGGATGGAGCCCGGGCTTCGGCTACGAATATGACCCCTCCCGCCGTCAGTTCCTGGCTTCCTTGGCCGTGGGCGTAGTGGGGGCTGGTCTCTTGCAGACGAATTTCCTTAAGAGCAAGAACCCCTTCCAACTTCGTCCGCCGGGAGCCGAGGAGGAGGAATTCCTCACCAGATGTGTGCGTTGTGGCCAGTGCATCAAGGTCTGCCCGAACAACGCGCTACACCTGGCCCTGTTTGAAGCAGGTCTGGAATCGATATGGTCGCCACTCCTCGTGCCGCGCATTGGTTACTGCGATTACTCGTGCAACGCTTGCGGCCAGATCTGCCCCACCCAGGCCATCCCTCCCCTCCCTCTGGAGGAGAAGAGGAAGGCGGTCATCGGCATTGCCCAGGTTGACCAGGATCGCTGCATATCCTGCATGATCTGCAGGGATACGTGCCCTGTACCGGAGAAGGCCATCGAGGTGGTGGAGGTGGAGAGGGAGGGGATGATGGTCATGCTCCCCCAGGTAGTGCCGCAGCTCTGCATCGGCTGTGGCTTCTGTGAGTACGTCTGTCCCGTGGAAGGCGAGTCGGCGATACGGGTTTATGCCCCTACACAATTGCTTTGACAATAGGCACATATGGGTGTATAATAGTTTTGACAGTTCACAGCGGTAGATGAGTAAAGGAGGGAGGAAATGCTGCCTCATCTTGGTCCAATGGAGCTGCTGATTATCTTGGTGATCGTGATGATGATCTTCGGCGTGGGAAAGCTGCCAGAGGTCGGCGCTGCCCTTGGCAAGGCCATTCGTGAGTTCCGCCAAGCGACTTCGGAGGAGGCTACGAAGGAGCCAGCGGCGGACAAAGAGGAGACGAAGAAAGGCTAATTCGACCATTGCCGAAAAAATTTGCATGGATTCCTGCTTCATAGTTTAATGAACAGGCAATGGCCGCAGTTAAGGAGAGGAGTAGGGGCATGAATCTCTTTAACATAGGCCCCATGGAATTGATCCTCATCCTGATCCTTGCCTTGATCATCTTTGGCCCCGGCAAATTGCCTGAGGTAGCTAGGGGCTTCGGCAAGGCTATCAGTGAATTTAGGCGGGCTTCGCAAGAGCTCACTGAGGGGATAACTAAGGAAATTAATACAACTACCGAGGCGCCTAAGGAGAGCAAAGAGTCTACTGAGACGGCTGCAGACAAAGATGTTTCGCAGAGATCAACGCCCGAGAGCAACAAAGGCGATGACTGAAGAAAGGAAGATGACGGTCGTTGAGCACCTTGAGGAATTGCGGGAACGATTGATCAAATCAGCCATCGCCCTAATGGTCACCACCTTATTCAGCCTTCTCTTCGCTTCGCGGTTCTTAAAGATCCTCATCGCACCGGCTGGGGGCGTGAAGCCCATCTTTCTGCGACCGACAGAGGGGTTTATCACCTACATGAGGGTAGCCCTTCTCAACGGTGTAGCTTTAGCCATGCCTATCATCGTCTATCAAGCTATCCGGTTCATTGTTCCCGGGCTTAAAGCTAATGAGAGAAGATATCTGTATATCATTTTGCCAGGCGCCGCCGTCTCCTTTCTAGTGGGCGTCGCTTTTGCCTATTTTGCCATGCTGCCATTTGCCCTGAGGTATCTCCTCAGGTTTGGCAGCGACATCGCTGAGGCTAGGTGGGCTATCGGCGAGTACATCGCTTTCGTCACCACCCTGATGTTCTGGGTCGGGGTGGTCTTCGAAACCCCGTTGCTATTTTTCTTCTTGGCTAAGCTCGGCATTGTCACCCCTAGAATGCTGTCCAGCAATCGCAAGTACGCCGTGCTCGCTGCCGCTATCCTCGCTGCCGTCATCACTCCAACCCCCGACCCTTTTAACATGTTACTGGTCATGGCCCCTCTCATAGTTCTATACGAGATCGGCGTTTTGTTGGCCAAGTTGGCCTGAAAGGAGTGTAACATCTTCGACGTGCCCGACGAGATGCTGGACAAGGCGTGGGAATTCTAGGGGCCAGGGCAAATCAGACATCAGCAGGGGCTTGGCTTCGCAGAAAAGCCGAGCCTCTGCCGTCTTCCTTGCCGCCGGAGGAGAACAAGTTGTGGCATCCACTGACGAACCTTCTCCCCCATAATCGAAGGGCGAAGCCCTACCTGGCAAGCATTCTCCCTCTGGAGGGGCTTCGCCCTGCGATCTTAGGGAGAATGCTTGCCACCACATAGGGAGAAGGTTCGTCACCATCCGGAGGCCACAATTTGCTGTGGGATGTCGAAAACAGGCTAAGCAGTTCATCGAAGGCCATAAGAAGGCGATCGAACCAGTCATCCAACCAGTAAAGGGCTTGCTTGTATTTAGGCAGGGAAACCGCCCCTCTATTGATGTAGAGAACGTTCCGCTGCCCGTGGTTCCCAGCGGCCAGGTCCAGGTCCCCATCCCCATCTACGTCCCCCCAGGCGACACTTACGGTATTAGCGGCATCGTCTGAGGCCCAGGACGGTGCCGTCTCCAAAACTCCCCCTCTATTAAGGTAAACGTCGTTTTTCCAATCCGGGCCCTCATTGGCGGCAGCCAGGTCCAGGTATCCATCCCCATCCACGTCACCCCAGGATATGCCTATGGTATTGTCGGCGTCGTCTGAAATCCAGGAGGGATCCCTCTCCAAACCGCCGCCCTTATTCAGGTAGACGACGTTCTTCTGCCCATAATTCCCAGCAGCCAGGTCCAGGTATCCGTCCCCGTTCATGTCGCCCCAAGCCACAGTCCAGGTATCGTTTGAGTCGGCCGACCTCCAGGAAGGGCCATTCTCCAAGATGCCCCCTCTGTTCAGGTAAACGGCGTTGCTCTGCGCCCAATTCCCCGCAGCCAGGTCCGGGTATCCATCCCTATTCACGTCGCCCCAGGCCACACTTACGGTGTTATCAAGGCTGTAAGACCTCCACGAGGCGGTGGTTTCCAAGAAGCCTCCCCTGTTCATGTAGATAGCATTGGGTTGTCCCCGATTCCCGGCGGCCAGATCCAGGTATCCATCCCTATCTACGTCGCCCCAGGCAACGCTCCAGGTATCATCGGAATCATCCGATCTCCAAGAGGGGGTGGTTTCCAAGACACCTCCACTGTTCATGTAAACGACATTCTGCTGTCCGCAGTTACCGGCGGCCAGATCAAGGTCTCCATCGTTATCCACGTCGCCCCAGGCCACACCGCTGGTGTAACTCAAATCATCTGAGCTCCAAGAAGGGGAGGTCTCCAGCATGCCTCCTTCGTTCAAATACAAAACGTTTGCTGCTTCCCAGTTCGCGGCGGCCAGGTCCAAGTCTCCATCCCCGTCCACGTCCCCCCAGGCTAAATAGGTGTTGATGTTGGAGTCATCCGATCTCCAAGAGGGGGCCGTCTCCAAGGGGGCCGAGATGCGAGGCTCCATCCTAATGGCCGCCTCAAAGATCAAAACCAAACCCATGCCCACGATCACGCCCAGGATGGGATAAAGCAATCCTCTAAGCAGTTTTCTCATTAGCTCCTTCCTTTCATTGTTTGCGAAATGTAAAGCCGGGAGATTTCCCCCTTGTGAAATCGAAAGCCTTTTCCCCTTAGGACTTGAGGCTCTTCCCCATCGGGCCTCCAGGCGATGGCATATATGTCGTTGGCTACGATGAGTTTAAGGGGAGTGCGCATCAGGAGGAAGACCACAGCCCTCACCAGGGGATGGCGTAAGAAGGGATAGGCCCCCCCACGGATGTCGGTGAACTCTGTCCCTGCGCCATGCCAGGCGGCTTGTTCCACAGTTAAGTTTTCCAGCCAAACCTTGGAGGAGAGGCCAGCCTCATCCAAGCTTCGTTTCAGGCTAAGGATGTCCTGCTCGTTGACGTGGACCTCCGGTTCGTAGTCGGTGCGGGGGTTTCGGGGAAGCCTGGGCAGGAGGAGCCGTAACAGGGGATAGCCATATCGAAGCGCCCATCGGTTGGGGAGGGTGTGGAGAATCAGATACCCTTTTGGGCTCAACACGCGGTGAGTCTCCCGAAGGGCGCGGCTAAGCTGCCAGCCATATAGGTGTTCGACGAGGTCCAGCATGAAGACGCGGTCGAAAGCTCCATCTGCGAAGGGGAGGGCAGTGGCGTCGGCTCGCCCCAGGGCCACCCGCGCCCGACCCCCTTCGGAGGCTACTTGCAGGGTTCGCCGGCTCAACCGCAGGCAATCAGCCGAATAGTCTATCCCCACCACCTCCACCCCTCGCTTGGCAGCGTGGAGCGCTATCTCCCCCCGACCGCACCCCATGTCCAGGACCTGCATCCCTGGCCCCAGGTCTGCCAGGGCGAGGGAGCGAGCCATCCTCGGCGACAGCCTCTCACCCTGGCTGGCGAGGAAGCGTTCATATTCCTCCCGGCCCACAAAACGCAGCAGCGTCTCCTCATCGTATCGCTCGGCTGGGACTGAACCAAGCTCTTTCATCCTCCTGGCCTCCAAGCCATACCTGTCTCTATGAAGCGGGCTCAAGCCCGCACTCCGTGATGTTCAATGATCTCGGTCAGGTAAGCTTTCACTGTCGCCCCAACGGCTTTGGGGGAAAACCTCTCTCGGAACGCTTCCCGTCCCCCTCCGGCTATCCTCTCGCGCAACGCTCGATTGCGTTTCAGCAAGAGGATAGCCTGGGCCAGGGCCTGGGGGTCCGCCATCTTGCATAGGAGGGCGTTCTCCTTATGAGCCAGCACCTCCCTGGCCGCGGGGGAATCCCCCGTGATGACCGGCTTGCCCATGGCCAGGGCCACGAAGACCTTGTTCGGCACCACCCGCCTGGCCTGCGGAGTATCGCCGAAGATCCCCAAGCATACATCTGCGGGGAGGATGTGCTCGGCGATCAGGACCTCGGTCGGGAGCCACGCCTGATGGAAGGTTACATTCTTAACTTGAAGCCTCTCGGCCAGGGAGGAGACCTCCTCATAGGTCTGGCCGTCCCCTACCAGGTCGAAGGAGATGTCCGGGTAACCTTCCAGGATCTTGGCAGCTTCGACGATGTGGTCAACCCCATGCAGGGGGATGTATTGCCCGAAGTAAAGGACCCTGAAGGAGCCGTCGTCCTTACGCCGCAGCCCCTCTTGGCAGCGATTATAGAAATCCTCGGCTCCGACATACAACCAGCGCAGCTTATCCATATCCACACCAAACTTATCGTGGAGGTATCGGACGTGGGCCTCCGTATCTAGGAGAACCAGATCCGCCAAGCGGCAGGACAGCTTATCCACCAGATAGACCATCCGAGCGAGGAGCGATCCCCGGCGTGCCAGCTTGCGATCCTCGACTACAATCTCAGTGAGAGGTATAAAGATGTCGAAGACCAGGGGCTTCCGCGAAAGGATGGCCAGCAGTCTGGCCAGAAACACATCGAAATGCCCTGTATAGCCCACCATCATGACATCGTAATGGCCGACCCTGGCGTATTCTCTGAGGAGCCTGAGGTAGCTCACCAGGAAGCGGCGCCATAGGCTTGGGGCAAAGAGGCCTCCCTTCACCGCCCTGATCTTATCGGCTGTATCGCGCCACAGCTCGGTGTGGCACTCCACCACCTCCACGCCGTTCTGCCGCAGCCCCTCGATGATGACCCTGTTTCGGGACCGATCTATATCGTAGGTGCCGAAATAACAAACTTTCATCCTAACTAAGCCTGGCAGCGAGAACCACCTACTTCGACAAATAGGGCTCGGCGCTCATGCCACTATTCGCCACGTGGCGAACATGGCAGTGAATAGGGAAAGCAACATAGCTGAAAAATACCATATGACCCAACGCAAAGCCCGATTCCTCACCATGGACGCCAACAGCATGAAGGCCGGGAACAGCACCAGCACGTACCTTGGCAGCGCAGGTATGGGGTAAGGAGGACGGAACCTTTGCATTAAGACGACGAACAAGACGCCGAACATGTACAGGCTATAACTTAAGCGCAAGCGACGAAGAGAAAGGAGGGAAAGAAGAGCGAATAAGCCCACGCATGCCAGATCGAGGGAGTTGTAGAAGACCCGCCTGGAGAAGGTGTCCTCCGGGTTGAGAGGAGGGAACCTCTTGGTATCCAAGATGGCCATCAGGCTGTCAAAGATGTTCTCCCATGGCCAGGCGGCATGGACCGCCCACTGCGTTCGATAGGTCTCCGCAACTGATAGCGGTTCGCCGATGTAGAAATGGCGAAACAGCAGGAAGGCCAGCGCGCCCAGGGGGATGAGAAGAAGGGATAAAACATCCCATCGGATCGAACGAAGCTTAAACCCCTTCCCAGCCAGGTATTCGTAGAGCAAGGGGGGAAGGAGGAGCAAGCCCAATTGCTTGGTTAACGCGGCGAGGAGCCCCATGATGCTGGCCGGCAACCATCTGCCTCGTCTGGCATAGTAAAAGGCCGAGACGGCAAAGAGCAGGAAGGGCGACTCCGTATATGCCCCCAGAAGGAAAAAGGCAGTGGGGAAAAGGGAGAGATAGATGAGGGTGCGCAGAGCAACCTGAGAATTGAACTCCAGCTCGGTGAGCTTGTAGAGATAGACCAAAGCGAGAAAGCAAGCCAGGTTTGAAACCATTATGCCAGCCAGCAAGTAATTGCCAAAGGTAACGTACCCGACAAGCCTGGTCACAAGGGGATACAGTGGAAAGAAGACGGTAGTGCCATCTCCCTTAGCGTAGCCCTGCATGGCTATCTTGGTATACCATATGGTGTCGAACCGCTGCCAGACCCCCAACAACAGGTCGGCGATCCCCGGAGGGACTGGTGGGACACCGTGATAGTATGTGACGTGATATAAGGGGAACTGGTAAAGCGCCATGGCTGCGAGCAGCGAGAGGGAGACCCTCAGGACGGCCACGATCAGGAGAGCGTGCTTGAAAGCAGCATCCCATCTATTGGCAATCGCCTTCACCAAGGTCCTTCTCATAGTGTCTACGACCTCCCATGACCTACCTGCGTGGAAGCGATGGCAGATGCCCCATGCTCACAGAAATAACCCAGTGAGAAGAGGGCAAGGGCGAATCCAACGTGAGGGCCATAGAAAAAACGCGAGAGGTAGAGAAAGGCGAAGAGAAGCAGACTGTAACCGATAAGCATGGAGTGCAGGGAATTGTGTTTGGCCTGTCTCTTAAGCAGATACGCCAGAAGGGGGAGGCAAATGATAACCTGGATGGTCCAGAAGGGAAAATAGCTGCTCCTTGATTCCAACCGGCCCAGGGCCAGGATGAAGTTGGCGAAGCCCCAGCCATTGATAGGGGCTGAAGGCTCGCTAGTACCTGTAACAGAACGCCAAACGTCATCGAGCATAGCACTAGGGTCCCAGAGGAAGATGGGAAGTATGAAGAGCAAAGTGCTTAAAATCAAAGGAAAGCTCCGGGCGAGAAGGTAGCCCAAGTTTTCCCAAACCATCGGCCTGTCCCGGCACAGGTAGAGCAGATAGAAGGGGATGAGTAGCCAAGCGGTGGCTTTGCTCGCGCAGGCGAACCCTAAGACCAAAGCAGAGAGCATTGGTTTTCCCCTTAGGAGCAGGAACAAGGACAAAACGATCCAAAAGAACACAAAGGGGTCATTAGTGCCTACAATCACGTCGGTGGCCATGGTGGGGTTGAAGCCGACGATCATGAGAAGGAAAAGCTTGCTGGTCTTATCCGGTGCAAAGCTTGGCAAAAGCAGCAGGGTGAGCAAGAAGAGCGGAAGGTAAACGAACCTTTGATCGTAGCATCCCCATGCCTCCTGGCTGAGGAGATAAAAGGGAGCAGAAAAAACAAAGGTGAAGGGGAGATACGGGTAGTGGTACGTCCCCCAAGCATCGGGGCCCCTTAATTCCCCGAAAGGGGAATGAAGGTAATCTTCTTTATACGGATTTTCCCCTGCCAGAAAATATTCGATTGCCGTCTCCGTTTGCAATACCCCACCATCGTGGGCATACTGGGTCGGGGCTGAGACATGGCGCAATAGGAGGGTTAACACGCCGGTGACAATAACCGTGAGGAAGATCAGGGAGAGGACTATGGTGAGTTTGATGGGGTAGCCCTCCTTCATTCCCCTAAGGTCTATTAAGATGTACACGAGAAGCAAGAGAAACGTGAGCCCGATCAATACGAAGGAAAGCGGGTCGGTTCTCCGGCCACTCAGCACCGCGAAACCGCGCTGCGGCAATATGGTGCCAAAGAGGGGGAGTTGCCTCACCAATTCCCATCGCTTGGGCATGGGAATGTCCACCAGGTCATTAATCGCCACCCGACTAAGCACCAAGATAAATAGCAAGACCGTGTCGAGGGACACCATCTTGTTTTTCATCAGCAACAGCCCCCTATCTATAAACGTCCGATCAGGAAAGCGGCCGCAAAGTAGGCAAGCAGCCCTATGATCAAGGCGCTGGTAAACCCAGAATTTATGGCCACGACGATGGCCAGGACGGAGGCCAATACAGACGCTGCCCCATTTACCCCCCAGACCCAAGGAACAACCTCGCTTGCCTTCCGAGTCACCAATTTAATGCCCATGGGGAAGGGCATCCCCATAAGAAGGCCCAAGGGAAGCAAGAATAGCACGGACACGATGACCCTGCCAGCTCTCCCCATGTTTATGAAGCACCCAAATGCTCTTGGTAACAATAAGGCATAGCCAGACAGCAACACAACCAGGAGGATTAAAGTTAAGTGCATCCTGAGGGGCGTGAAGTTTGTCAAAAGGCTCCCGATCCCGCTGAACAGCAGGAAGGAGAAGAGGACGACCGATAGGGCATAGACTGGATGCCCTAGGAAAAGTATGAACCTCTGCATCAGGGATATCTCAACCATCATGTAGCCCAATCCAAGGCAAGCGAAATATAACAATAAACTCACTCCACCCTCGGCGACCCTCAAATCGCCTCTCTTAAATATCAAGAGCGGGCCGATTATGAACAGCAAAGTTATGAATGCTATTATTATGAGCAAGCTGACCAGTATAAAAACCGCACGAAGGTTGGCCTCGGTCAATCCCTGTTTTATCCCATGGGGGCCAAATATCCTCAGGAAGTCCTTGGGGCGCAGCATGTAGAAGAAAAAGGGCTTTTCATCAGTTGGGGGTGAGATGTCTATGGGATACAGGCGGTAGAACTCTATCGGGTCTTTAGCCCCCATCAAGTCGCAGAAGGCTTCCTCCCGACAAGCAAGCGGCGTGTAAATCACCTCGAACCCCATCTCCTGACTGACCATTTCCACCTCCTCGATCTCGCTCGGCAGAAGGGGGGATTTCTTCAAGAGAACCGTCCCGACACCGATCGAGCTGTCCTCACCGCGCATCTTCTTCACTATGATCATATGCTGCCTCGGATCCTCAACGCCGGCATCCGCCCAGGCTGCCATCCCCAGGGATGCCAGGCGAAGGGTCTCACCGGGCAATTCCTGAAAGAACCAGCGTGAAAGGGTCAATATACCATCTTGCTCTAAGTGCCGATAGTAATCTATGAAGGCCTCCTTTGTGTAGAGGTTGTTCTCGGCCAAGATGAATGCCCCCGCAGAAGTGGCAGCCCACGTATCGGTGAAGGATGACTGGATGATATCGAACTTCCTGTCGAGGCGAGCGATGTAGCTCCGCGCCTCGTCGAGCACTATGTTGACCCTAGATTGACTATACACATGCCCGCTGAACTCACCATATAGATTGTTCACCACATCTATGATGAGGGGGTTGATCTCCACGCCATAGATTTCCCTTTGATCGAAGGCCAATGCGGTCAGGACGTCTCTCCCCCCGCCCGGGCCGATGATTAAAACGCTGGCATTCCTCTTGAGATAGTGGGCCAGGGCTGTTACATCATACTTCAGGTAGGCGATCTTTTCCAAATCTCCATCGAATTCGGTGATTACCGTCACCGCCGCCGCGTCAATGGTCATTATCCGTTCGTCCGGCATATATCCCTCGTAATTATCGCTCAGCCCCCAACCGAAGGGCCTCGGCAGCCCTTCCTGGGGTAAGTGGACAGCGATCCGCGAGAAGGAGTTCCATTCCTCATACAGCTTAGGGGCTTCCCGCTTGCCCAGCTTGATGAAATCTATCCTCAAAATGTCGCTATGGATATTTGCTATGAGGAGACAAATAAGTATGAGGCCTAAAGCTATGGCGGCGAAGAGGAGCCTACGATCCTTTGCCGCGGAGCTGAAGAGAAGGGCAGCAACGCAGGCGAAGATAGCGACCACCACCACCGCCCCAGGGCCGCCGAAGGATGTCAATATGGGGATGGTGAGTATGCACCCTACACCCGCGCCACCCAGATCTGAGAAGTAAAGCTTACTGATGTTCCCAGATAAATGTGTCATCGCTAGGGAGACGCAGAGTCCGCCCAAGAAGAAGGGCACCGCCACCACGCCATAGGTCAAACCCAAGGAAAAGAGGCCTGATAACGAGATCTCCGATGGGAAGGACACATGGATATGGATCAAAAACGATAACAATATCGCCATGGAAAAGAGGAGGGCGAGGAAGGCCAATTGCCGTTGGAATCTCTCCTTGGAGAAGCGACGTGGGAAGAGGTAGACGCAGATCCCGCTGACGCTCATCCCCAGAAGGGCCAGCGATATAGACATGAAAGCGAAGTGGTACCACATAGTGACGGAGAATATCCTGGTGAGCACCAGCTCCAACATCAACGTGGACAAGGAGACGAAAAAGACGCCAGCAAATATCCTGGCCTTTGTTTTCTCCATAATCAGTGCTCCAGCGCGAAATCAGGAGATTTCACTCCATATAACAACTGATTTGTGGAGTGCGACGACTCCTGTCGTCGCGATGCAGGTGCTGTCCTTGGCAGTGCGGAATCGGGAGATTTCGCACTCCACATAACGCCGCCTTACGTATAGCCTAAACCCACCGATAGCCTGCTCGTTGTATGCCGCCTTGTTGCTCTGCAGATAAGTGTTTAGAGGGTCATCAGGCCATTTAGAAGGCATCAAAGGGTCAACCACGATGTAATCCGCCTCGCGGTAATCCCCCTCGAAGCTACTCGAGTTGAAGCCCCCTGCGATTTCAATACCGTCCCCCAGATACCACCTCATGGCGTTGGTATAGCCCCAGACAAATACGATCTCATCCCCCTTCAACCGCGGCAGAAGGTAATCGGCCACTGCTCTGTATCTATTCTCCTGCTGGGAATAGATGTCCCATGAGGTTTGGATCATGGAATAGAGGATCGCGCCGGCGATGAACAGGGCAAATGCCCAGCGCACGTAACCTTGGCCCTTGAGCCTCTTGAAATATGTGCTCATCGCAGAGATAAAGGAGACGGCGAGGATCGCTAAAGAGGGCTCGAAGATAGCCGCGTACCGGAACATCTTGAAGCTGAGATAAAAGGACAGATAGGCGAAGGGCAAAAGCAGGGAGAGAAGCAAGAAGAGGTTGAGCTTCCCTCTCCGGAGGAGGGCGAAGCAGATCCCCAGCCCTAAAAGGGCGAGCACGCCAGGGCTATAGTTTGGCAGATATGGAGGATAGCCCCGCCAGTACCAGTAAAGATAGGTCCACCAGGGCTGCTTATCATAGATCACACCATTGATTACCTCCCGGTGCCCATGCCTCTGCTCCCAACTCCAGTGCTCATTCATGGTTTGAAGGACCGAGCCCAGGCGATCGAGGACTGGCGCGTAAATCAAAAGAAAAAGGAGCAAGGCGGCTAGGAAGGCCAGAATCATCTTGCTCAGAAATGACCACCTTGGAACGCTTCCCTCTCTGAGGTTTACGAGGCCTAGATACAGGACCAGGATGGGGGCGAGGATGGCCGTAAGGAGCTTGGTAGCCGCCGCCAAGCCCAGCGAGACGCCGCCTAACAAGGCATACCGTGTCTCCTCCGTCTCGAAAAATCGCCAGAAGGCATACCAGCTTAAGGCGAAGAAGAAAACGGACGGCGCATCCAATATGGCCCTCCTCGAGGCCCAGAGGACGATGGGAGAGGTAGACCATAAGCAGACCGCCGTCAAGCCGCCAGTAAAAGCGGTTACCTTCCTGGCGAAGATGAATATAATCACCCCGGTCAGGAAACCGAACAGGGCAGAGGGCAGGCGGGCGCTGAAATCGGACCGGCCCAAGAGCTGCAAAGAGAGGCCCATGAGGTATTTCCCCAGGAAAGGGTGCTCCAGATTCCGGGTGAAGTTCCCTTGTAAATACTCCAGGCCAGCTAGAGAGTATACGACCTCGTCACAATAGAAGCTCTCCACATCCAAATTATAGAAGAAGTTGAAAAACGA
>Ga0315312_1001249_pt1 | contig 20629 bp, 16 predicted proteins | sample TDP7_MG_FD_203629 | JGI IMG/M metagenome (GOLD analysis project Ga0315312, IMG submission 203629) | Freshwater sediment microbial communities from Lake Towuti, South Sulawesi, Indonesia - TDP7 | ecosystem: Environmental > Aquatic > Freshwater > Lake > Sediment | place: Indonesia: South Sulawesi... | reverse complement strand
GAGCAGTCCTTCTGCTAATGGTCCCGTTTACGGGAATTGCTTACTCCCAGCAGCACATGACCATCGGTACGGCAAGCCTGGGTGGCGCCTATTATCCGGTGGGTACGGGCATTGCGGAGATCGTTACTAAGTTTGTCCCCGGAATCAAAATGACTGCTGAAGTCACCGGTGGGTCTACGGAGAATCCAAGGCTGGTGGGAACGGGCCAAACAGACATTGGAATCTGCAATGCCAATCACGCCTTCGAGGCTTACCGAGGTTTGGCTCCTTTTCCCAAGGAATACGAGATTAGGGCTATCGGGGCCTTACATGGGTCGGTCTTCCACATTGTGACAATTGATGGAACCGGAGTGAAGTCCATTCCCGACCTTAAAGGCAAAAAAATCGCAGCCGGTCCGGCAGGCGGGGGAAGCATTGCAATGTTTAGGGTAGTTCTGTCCGTTTATCCAGAGGTGAAATTTGAAGACCTCAAGCCCAGCTATGTCTCTTACTCCGATGGGATTACCGCGCTCAAGGACGGAAATGTCCAGGCGGCCCTCGTTTTAGCAGGTTTTCCTGCTGCGGCGGTGATGGAACTGGGCGTCAGTCACAAGGTTCGCTTTGTGGAGATCTCCGAAGAAAAGATGGCGGAATTAACCAAAAAATTTCCCTATTACACCCGAGAGGTCATTCCTGCGTCGGTCTACAAGACGGATAAAGATGCGGTCGTTATCGGCGTGCGGAATTTGCTGGTCGTGAGTTCAAAAATGGATGAGAAGATTGCTTACGAAATTACTAAGGCCATCTATTCGAATCTCGATAAACTGGCTACCTACCATGCTTCCGTTAAGCATGTGGCTCTAAAGGATGCGGTGCAGGTCACCGGTGTCCCGATCCATCCTGGGGCGATGAAGTTCTTCAAGGAAAAAGGGCTAATTCGTTAACTCCAATCCAAGGTGGATGTCGATTCAATCCTTCCAGCCTTTCCCTCCCCGTCGGGACGGCCCGGCACGCGCTTCGCGTGATCGCCCCCACAACGGGGTTGAAAGGGGGGGGATGGCCACGTCACCCCCCCGAAGCGCGTGATGACTCGCAATGACGATATGGAAAGAACAAATTCGGTCGGATGAGTGAGGGCAAGAGGCAGAATCCATGTTTTCCATTTTTAAATGGCCGGGCAGAAAAAAAGATAAAGGAGATCGAGCTGTAGAGTTCAAAGATGAATTCAAGCCCATGCGCTCCCTGCAAGGGAATTTAGATCGAGCGATGATGCTCGCTGGGTTCTTGCTCGGCCTTTTCCATCTTTATACGGGCTTTTTCGGCGCCTTTTCGGCCATGAATCAACGGGCCGTTCATTGGACGGTGATCTCAATCTTCGCTTTTTTACTTTATCCGGCCAGCAAAGGAGCCAGCAAACCGGTTACCAAATTCGATTACCTGTGGGGTTTCGCCGCCGCGCTGAGCGGCTTATACATCCTGTTTAGCTATGATCGTATCGCGGAAAATGCCGGCGTGACTAACGACCTGGACATATTCATGGGTTTCATCGCCGTAGTCGTGGTGCTTGAGGCTACCCGCCGCGTAGTCGGCCCTGTACTGACCCTCGTTGGTTTGATTTTTGTGCTCTATGCTTATTTTGGAGCATGGATCCCCGGGGACCTCGGCCACCGGAAGTATTCGGTGGAACGGATCATCCAGTTTCTCTATACCTCAACGGAAAGCATTTACGGGATCCCCATGAGCGTGTCGGCCCAATATGCGGCCCTCTTTGTCCTCTTTGGAACCATTCTGGACAAGTTCGGCGGCGGAAAGCTATTTGTCGATTTAGCTTTTTCCTTGACCGGAAGACTGCGGGGCGGGGCGGCCAAAGCCTCTGTGGTCAGCAGTGCCCTCTTCGGCACTGTTTCGGGCAGTGCCGTGGCCAATGTGGTCGTCGATGGAGTCTTCACCATTCCCCTCATGAAGCGGACTGGTTATAAACCCCATGTAGCCGGGGCAATCGAAGCGGTGACCTCCACTGGCGGACAGATCATGCCGCCGGTCATGGGTGCGGCCGCCTTCATTATGGTGGAAATCACCGGCATTCCTTATTTCGAGATCATGAAAGCGGCTGCGCTTCCGGCCATCCTCTATTTTTTCTCCCTCTTCGTCCTCGTGGACCTGGAGGCGGCTCGGGAAAGAATCGGTAGGGTCTCCTCGGTCACTGAGGTCCTGAAGGTTGTGACTGTTCTTAAAACCAATGGCTACTTGCTGGCCCCCTTGCCAGTTTTGATCCTCTTGATCGCCCTGGATATAAGTCCTATGAAATCCGTGGTCTGGGCGGTTCTTTGCATCCTGTTCTTGGAGTTGTTTTTTAGTAAGAAACGTTTAGGGATCCCGGAAAATTTCATGCATGCGGTAGATAGGGCCATGCGCAGTATCACCAACGTAGCAGTTGCTTGTGCCTGCTCCGGGATCATCATTGGTGTCATTTCTCTGACCGGTTTGGGCCTCAAGTTTTCCAGCATGATGATTGCGACCTCTGGCGAGTCCATTTGGATCGCTCTATTCTTGACCATGGTAGCCTCCTTGATATTGGGATGCGGCTTACCCACGACCGCGGCTTATGTGGTCTTGGCCACGATGGCCGTCCCAGCCCTCATAAAGATCGGCATCCCCATCCTGCCCGCGCATCTTTTTGTTTTCTATTTCGGTTGTATCTCGACGATCACTCCTCCTGTTGCCCTTTCGGCCTATGCTGCCGGAGCCATAGCGGGGGCGAATCCGAATACGGTGGGATGGACGGCGTTTAAATTCAGCATTGTCTCCTTCATCATTCCCTACATGTGGATCTCAGGGCCAGGTCTTCTGTTAGCCGCGCCGGGTACGGAAATCATTCGAGTGGTGATCACCAGCATCATGGGCGTGACCGCTTTTGCCATTGGCCTGCAAGGATTCGCCCTGGTCGAGTGTAGCTGGCCCGAACGGTTTCTGGCCATGGCTGCAGGGGTTCTACTCATAGAACCGGGTTTGATCACTGACCTCATTGGGGCATTCATCATCTCTATTTTTGTTTTTTCTCATTACATGAGATGGCGTCGAGTTAGAACCTCTGTACAGGCGGTAATGTCCCAATAACGATCTGAACTTGTCATTCGTTCTTTTCAGGAAAAAATTTTACCCTCCATCTTTTTTTCTTTATTCCGCATTCTGCGATGGAATCTTGGGGTTGCCACCTCCCAGTTTTTCATCAATGCCTAGCTCATGTTTGACTCGGGCGCAGGGAAGATGCCCGCAGCCCGCATCGGCGGGAAAGGACTTTCCTGAAAGATCCCCCTTTATTTCCGCAAAAGGATGCGGGGCGACTCGATGGCGCAACTGCTTTCCTTCCGCCATCGGGAGCCCCGGCCTGTGCTAAGGAGCAATAAGTGCCTTATGCGGGCGAGGACAGCGGCCCTGCGCCCGAGTCCGCCTCGGATCTTTCAAGAAACGTTTTCCCTTCCTATGGAAAAACTGGGGGGTGGCAAGAATGTTGGGCCATTGACTCTGTCCCTCCAGTCTACTACAATGCTTACCGATGTTAAGCTCTTGGGGAATTTCCTTCCCATATCAACTTTTTGAGGGAGTTTCTTGATGGCTAAGGGAGGTTTCTTTGGAAAAATTCTCAGAGTGAATTTGTCCGAAAGAAAGGTGTCGACTTCGGCTTTGCCGGATGAGTTCATAAAAGATTATCTGGGCGGGAGAGGGATCGGCGCCCGGATTCTCTACCGAGAAAATCCATCCCATGTAGACGCCTTTTCAGCTGAGAATCATCTGCTCTTCTTTGCTTCTCCACTCATGGGGACCACGGCTCCCTGTTGTGTAAAAATTTCTTTAATAACCAAATCCCCCCTCTCTGGAACCATTCTCATGACCCTGGCGGGCGGCTTTTTCGGACCGGCGTTTAAAAGAACAGGGTTTGATGGAATCGTCATCACCGGAAAAGCAAAAGAGCCGGTTTATCTGCAAATTAGGGATGAGCGAGTCGAGATTCTCGATGCGCAAGACCTGTGGGGCAAGGACACGCTGGAAACCCAGGAGATTCTTCAATCTCGCATTGGAAGCCGGGAAGCCAAAGTGGCCTGCATAGGGCCCGCCGGAGAAAAACTGGTGCGGTATGCCAGTGTTTTTACTGAAAGTCATGCTTTTGGCCGTGGGGGCGGTGGAGCGGTCATGGGATCAAAAAATTTGAAAGCCATCCTCGTCAAAGGTACCCAAAAGGTCCCGCTGGCGGATGAGCATGCCTTCGAAGATTACATTAAGGAGGTCATCCTCCCTAAATTCAAAACTTCGGAGAGGGTGAAAAAGTTCGGGCCCTACGGGACACCGGGTGTCTTGGCCATTGTCAACTCTCAGGGAATTCTTCCCACCAGAAACTATCAGCGGGGAGTTTTTGAGGGGGCTGCGGCTATTGATGGGGAGGCGGTGAAAGAAGCTTCCATGAAACACGAAACTTGTTACCGCTGTCCCGTAGCCTGCAAACCGCACACCCGCGTTGAATCCGGAGAATATGCCGGCTATGACACGGAAGGACCGGAGTATGAAACCCTTTATGCCTTCGGCAGTAATCAGGGCAATTCCAATTTGGGTTCCATTATTGCTGCGAATAAATTATGTCAGTTATACGGCCTGGATACTATTTCGACGGGAAATGTGATTGGCTTTGCTACGGAGTGCTTCGAAGAGGGGATTCTGACAAAGAAGGATACAGAGGGTCTTGAGTTGAGATTTGACAATCATCAGAATTTGCTACCCATGATCAAAAAAATTGCCTTGCGGGAAGGATTGGGGGCTATTCTGGCCGAGGGCGTAAAACGGGCTGCCGAGAAATTCGGTAAGGGAGCTCAGAGGTATGCGATGGAAGTAAAGGGGCTGGAAATGTCTGGATACGATCCCAGAGGTGCTAAGACAATGGGGATCACCTATGCCACCTCTTCCCGGGGGGGATGCCATCAGCGCGGCCTGATTGTGCAGGAGACCTTTGGCCTTCCGCCATTCGTTGATCGTTTTAGCACGGAAGGCAAAGGAGAGCTGGCCAAGAGGAAACAGGACGAGGCGGCCGTGCAGGATGCTCTTGGTTTTTGCGTTTTTGTCAGCCGGGGTGATCCGATTGGATTTCCGGAAATGGCTGAGATGTTTACCTTGGCTACGGGGATTGTGGTGACTCCGGAGGATTTGCTCAAGGCTGGTGAGAGAATCTGGAATGTCGAGCGGCTGTATAACCTGAGGGAAGGGTTTACGAGAAAGGATGATTATTTGCCGAAGCGTTTTCTTGAACAGCCGATGACAGAAGGGCCGAGCAAGGGTCATATCGTGCCCTTAGATTATCTCCTGAAGGATTACTACAAGCAGAGGGGCTGGGACGAAAAGGGGGGAATTACCCCTGAGAAATTGGAAGAGTTGGGGTTGAAAGATTTAGCTAAGCGTTGAACGGCTGCCCACTTTTTGAAATTCCCCCATCCCTCTTTATGAAAGGGGGGACGGAGATTTTTTTCTGTCCAGACAGGAGGAGGTGGCAATCTCGTAGGGGCGATTCATGAATCGCCCCTACTTTGTTGATTATTCCAGATCTGGATGATTTCCTGAGAGGTCGTTACGATCCCGAAATATTTATCGAGGGTTCTCAGGGTAAATCTGTGCTCCTCTTCATCTACACCGCCGCAGCAATCCTCAGCGATGATGACATAGTAATCATGCATCAACGCGCCCCGGGCCGTGCAGCCGACGCACAGGGTCGTATCCACGCCAGTCACAATAACGGATTTTTTCTGCATACTTCGCAAAGTGAGATCTAAGTCCGTATTGACAAATCCTCCATACCTGTGCTTGATGACCACATAATCCTCGGGGGAGGGAGCCACCCCATACCAATCAGCTCCCCAGGTTTCTGGAAGGCAGTAGGGATAGGAAGGCTTGCCCTCATCGACCCAGCCTGCTTTTTTGACTCGATTCCTCTGAATCCAGGCCTCGGAGTTGCTCCATTGGCTGTGAAGCATTTTGGTGAAAAGAACGGGTACCTTGAATTCATGGGCACTCTCGATCAGTTTTTTCATCGGGACTACGACCTTCTGAATAAGAGATAGATTCAAGCCCATCTTTCCGAATGCTCCCTGCTCATGACAGAAGTCATTTTGCATATCCACGATCACTAAAGTTGTATGTCGATAATGAACTCTCTCCTCCAGTGTCTTCAACATGGCTGATCCTCCTCGATCCCTGTTGGGAAATTCAAAATCTCGGCAAACCATTCACATTTAAATCCCCCCTGCCCCCCTTTTGTAAAGGGGGTAGGGGGATTTCCGGGTCTTTTTCGAAGGAAACATAGGGTAAAAAGGAAATTATTACAAATCATCGGAGAAGGCAAGTTAAAAGGTGATGGCTAAGTAATCCCTAACAATTCCACTTGACACTCATTCGCTTTCCTTTTACACTATTGCCATCTCAAGGTGAGTTCCTAACAAAAACTTCAGGAAAAAACAATTTGACAAGCTAAATTACCTTATTTAGAAGGCCATCATTAATCCCATTCGGGTAAAGCGCCCGGATTTGCCGGGCGTACATGATTATTTCATGAAAGGAGGGGCTGAAATGTGTAAGATTAACTCATTCAAAGGCTTATTGCTGAGCATTCTCGCCGTTGGGGTATGGCTTGGGGCAACAGTTCTCCCAGTGGATGCTGCCCCGCCCGGGGCACCGGCCGAGCTGAAAGTGGCCTTCGTCGACTTCCTCTCTGGCCCGGCCGCCATCTTTGGCACTTCCGGAAGATACGCCACTGAATGGCTGGTGGACAAGTGGAATAAAGAAGGTGGCATCAAAGGAGTCCCCCTCAAATTGGTGATCTTGGACGAGGCCGGGACCCCTGCGAAGAATGTGACCGAGTTTAGGCGCCTGGTGATGGAAGAGAAGGTGAATGTCGTCCTCGGGTTCACCTCCAGCGCCAACGCCCTGGCTATCGCCCCCGTGGCCGAGGAATTGAAAGCCCTCACCCTGATTCACGTCGCCGGGACGCACCGCCTGACCGAGGATCATAAGCTGCACTATACCTTCAGGACCTCGAACCACCAGGCGGCAGATAGCGTGTTACTCGCCAGGTACGCGCTGAAGGTCAAGCCGAATCTCAGGAGCATCGCCGGGGCCAACGAGGACTACGCCTGGGGCCGGGACTGTTGGGAAGCCTTCATGGGCGCGATGAAGACGCTGCAACCTGGCGTGGAGGTCAAGGCGGAGCTCTGGACCAAGATCCAGGCCGGGGAGTATTCGGCTGAAATCTCCAAGTTGCTGGCAGCCAGGGCCGACGTGGTCCACTCCAGCTTCTGGGGCGGCGGCCTGGTCACATTCATCAAACAAGCGCTACCTCGCGGACTGTTCAAGCAGAGCTTGGTGGCCTTAAGCACCGGTGCTCAGGTCGACCAGTTCGTCGGAAAGGACATGCCGGATGGCGTAGTCTTATGCCCCCGCGCCACGGGGGCGTATTTCCTCGATCCTGAGCCGGAGAAAGACCCCCTGCAGAAGGAGTTCGTGGAGGGGTATCATAAAAAGGTAGGGCGCTACCCCGACTATGTCTCCTACCGTGCCTATCAGGCCATAGGAGGCATGAAGGCCGCTTACGAGAAAGCCATTGCCCAGACGGGTCGCTGGCCCACGACCGAAGAGGTCATCAGGGCGCTCAAAGGGCTGACCTGGAAGGTGCCGGGTGGGGATATTTATATGCGAGCGGAGGACCACCAGGCGATCCACGACGGGCTGGTGGGGATTACCAAGATGTCCGAAAAGTATGGTTTTGCTTTAATGGAAAAACGTGAACGGTTTCCGGGCGGGCAGATCATGCCGCCGCTTGGGATGAAGACGCTCGATTGGGTGAAGACCCTCAAGAAGTAACACACATCCCGTCCACCGGAGGGGGCGTAAGGGAGGGGGAAGTTTTCCCCCAAGTGATCTCCTCATAGCCCGGCAAACCGCGACGGAACCTGAGATTAAGATGAGGAGGGAGCTCGCGCGAGCATGGACATCGGCCTGCTTACCATCATCATCTTCGACGGCCTGAACTACGCTGCCGTTCTATTTTTGATCGGCGTTGGCCTTACCCTCGTATACGGCGTACTGCGCATCCTGAATATCTCCCATGGCGCCATCTACGGTCTTGGTGCATACATGGCCACCTGGCTCACCCTCCTGCTCCTCAACAGGGGGCTTCCGCCCTATCTGAGCTACTTCATGCTCCTGGTTGGTGCGGTTATCATCGGGGTCATTACCGGACCGGGCATCGAACGGCTCTGCCTGCGGCGAATCTACGGAAGCGACATCCACATCCAGCTGCTTTTGACCTTCTCTATCCTCCTGATCCTGGACGACGCAATGAAGCTGATCTGGGGGGTAGAGCCTTGGTTCATGAGCGAGCCTTACACTTTTCTGGGACAGTTCTCGGTGGGTGGGGTCATTTATCCCAGGTACACCTTTCTCCTCATAGGCGTCTCGGCGTCATTTGGCGTCTTCTTAGTGTGGCTTGTCCGTGGAACCCGCTTCGGGAAACTCGTGGTTTCGGTGATCCAGGACCGCGAGGTCAGCGTGGCCATGGGGATCAACGTGGGCCTCATCTATACCGCGGCATTCACCCTGGGTGCCCTGAGCGCGGCCATCGGCGGGGCGTTCATCGCGCCGACGATTTCGGTGGCCCCCGGCTTCGCCGCCGAGGTAGTGGTGATGGCCTTCGCGGTCGTCGCTATCGGGGGCATGGGAAACCTGGAGGGCGCGGCCCTGGGCTCGCTCATCGTGGGCCTCGCCCGGGCTCTGGCCATCCATCTTTTCGCGGAGCTGGAGCTGGCGGTGATCTATCTGATCATGGTCCTCGTCCTGGCCTTCCTACCCCAGGGGCTCTTCGGTGCGGTGGAAGAGAGGAGGATCTGAGATGAGAGCGAATCTGCGCGTCGTCTCGATTGTCTCCGCCCTGCTGATTCTGGTTCCCCTGGTGATGCCGAGCTGGGTTGTTTTCATCCTGACCAAGGCCCTCTTCATATTCATAGCCGTACTCGGCGTGGCCCTGTTTCTGCGGGGGGGACAAGTAACCTTCGGCCATGCCCTCTTCTTCGCCACCGGCACCTATACCGTCGGGTTCAGCGTCAAGTGGTTTGGGTTTCGAGATACGCTGCTGCTGGTGCCCATGGGGGCTCTCACAGGCCTGATCATGGCCGCCCTCGTCGGACTCATTATGGCCAGATACAGGGGTGTATTCTTCGCCATGCTCAACCTGGCCTTCTCCATGATCCTGTATGCCATCCTGCTCAAGCTCTACTGGGTGACCGGAGGAACCGACGGGATCCCGGTCGGATCGGCCACCTTCCTGGGAGTTCCTCTCCTTGCGGGCACCTATCCTTTTTATTACTTAACCCTGGTAATTACCGGACTCATCACCTACGTCGTTTACCGCTTCCTGGCCTCCCCGCTGGGCTATTTCCTCAGGGCCATCGCCGATAACGAAATCCGCATCGAGTACTCGGGAGAGTCTGTCCGACACGTGATCTACGTGACCTACATTCTCGCCGGTGGGCTCGGCGGGGTTTCGGGCGTCCTGGGGGCCTTCACGGTCGGCCATGTCGTGCCTGAGGATGCCTTCTGGTTCTTGTCCGGACAGTTCGTATTTATCGCCTTGCTGGGAGGCTTCGAGGGCATACTCGGCTCCTTGATGGGCGCTGTAGCCTTTGAGTTCATCCAGACTTATTCATCAAAGTACTTCCCTTATGCCTGGCAATTGACGCTGGGCGGCATCATGTTGTTTATTATCCTATTCCGACCCGGCGGGCTGTGGGCGATCTACGAGTCTTTGGTAAGCCGGTTTAGCTCCAAAGCGGAAGGGAGCATCCATGGTTGAGACGCCTCTGATTCTGCAAACAGTAGACCTGACCAAACATTTTGGGATGATCAAGGCTGCCGAGAGAATCAGCGTCGAGGTTAATCAAGGCGAACTGGTTGGTATCGTGGGAGCCAACGGCTCAGGGAAGACCACATTCCTAAACCTTATCACCGGCTACCTAAGGCCCGAGCGAGGCCGCATTCTACTCATGGGGCGAGATACGACTGGCCTGCCTCCCCGCGAGATTATCAGGCTGGGGGTGGCCCGCTCATTTCAGGTTCCTCAGCTTTACACCCACAGGAATGTTCTGGAGTGCGTGCTGCTATCCCTGGCGGCCGAGTCAGGAGATGGGGGCAGCTTCTGGCAATCCCTCTTTAAAGAGTCCCGACGAGCCGAAGGGCTGGAGACTTTAGAGCGCTTCGGCATCGGTACCTACGCCCATCGTCCCGTAAGCGAGCTGCCCGAGGGGGGCAGAAAGCTCCTGGATATCGCGCTCTCCTTTGCCCTGAAACCCAAGCTCCTGTTGATGGACGAGCCGACCAGCGGGGTTAGCATCGAGGATAAATTCGAGGTGATGGATACCCTGGTAAAAGTCTTACGGGAAAGCAACATCACCACCATATTCGTGGAGCACGATATGGAGGTGGTCCAGCGCTACGGGTGGCGTGTTCTGGTGTTTGACGAAGGCCGGGTGATCGCTGACGGCAAGCCCGATATCGTCCTGGCCGATCCAGAGGTCAGAAAGACCGTATTAGGTAGGGTGTAACATGCTGCGGGTTAACGATGTTCACGTCACGATCAAAGGGTTCATCATCCTGAGGGGGGTCAGCTTAAACATCCCCTCCGGTGGCCTCATCGGCCTAGTGGGCCGAAACGGGGCGGGCAAGACCACCACGCTCAAGAGTATCATGGGGCTCGTACCCGTGTCAGCGGGTGCCATTTATTTCGATGGCCAGGACCTGGCCAAAGTCCCGGGGTACCGGCGGGCCCACCTGGGCATGGGGTACATGCCCGAAGACCGCCGGCTGATCGGTGCGCTGACCGTACAGGACAATATCCTGACGCCAGCCTGGGCCAGCAACCTGGAAGGTGCCAATGAGCGCTTGGATTACATTTACCGGCTGATGCCCGATATTCAAACGTGGGCCAGCCGCAGGGCCACCCAGCTGAGCGGCGGGCAGCAGAAGATGGTCGCGCTGGCCCGCGCCCTCATGAGCGGCACCAAGCTTCTGCTTCTGGATGAGCCCTTCGAGGGGTTGGCTCCGCTCCTGGGCGGGAGGCTCGGGAAGACGATTCAGGATATCCAGCGCGAAGGACTTTCGGTGCTGATCGCCGAATCTGACGATAGACGCATCAGCTTCGTGGGGGAAATCTACACCATCGAGCGGGGTGAGGTCATCCAGACCGGTGATTCTAAAGCCGGAGAGCACTGATGGCCCTTCTGCTCTTCCCCCTCCATCCTGACCCTGGAGCTTTTCCTTTCTGAGCCCATCAAGCCTGTCGTTCATAGGCCCCCATAGGGCGGTTTTTCCTACTTCGCCGTTGGGAGCAGGTTATTCTTTTGTCCTGATATATAACGTAGTTCCATTAGTTCCGTAAAATCTGGAAATAGAAACCCGGTAATTCGCGGAACTACCGGAAGTGCGTCCCTTTCTGCGTAACCAGATAAGAGCGAAATTCTATTTCGTGGCTGACCCGGGGATAAATTTCCCCATTCCTGGAGATCCAGTGATTTTACCGTTCTGGAAAATGACCTGGCCGCGGACTATGGTATGCGTAGGCACCCCTTTTACCCTGATTCCATCAAAAGCTGTCCACCCTGATTTCGAATATGAGAGCTTAGAAGACAAAGTCGCCTCTTGGTCCATATCAACCAAAGTGAAATCTGCATCGCTGTCAATCCGGATCGTTCCCTTCTTGGGATAAATCCCAAAAATCCGAGCCGGGTTTTCCGATGTAAGAGCTACCAGTTTTTCAAGAGACAGACGGCCTTTATTAACTTCATTTAATATCAAAGGTAAAAACTCTTGAACCCCAATCACCCCTAAGGGAGCCGAGAAATTATCTTTCCAACCCAATCTTATTTCTTCTGCCGTGTGAGGTGCATGCTCCAGAACCAAGACATCGGTGAGGCCTGAATGGATTGACTCCCAAGCCTTCCCGGGGTTCTTAGCAAACAAATAGCTCTGGGGACCGATCTTTTTCGCCATTTCTTTCGGGATAAGGAAAGAACATGCTTCCAATTCCGCATATACTTTCTGCCCCCTCGATTTGCTAAATCCGATTAGATCATATGCCTCTTCGGGCATCACTCCTGCATGCAGAACATAGAGTCTAACGCCCGTGATTTTGGCGAGATAGAGGGAACTGGCCAGCCCTGACACCATCCCGTGCCCGTACATGTAACCCTTCTCATAGGCATCGATATAGGCAAAGATATCGATTTTCCCCTTATTAATATAGTCCCTGAACACTAATCTCTTTGTCCATTCGGAATCGTCGTGATGGACTGCACAGACCAGGCCGGTTTTTGCCGTCTCCTCGTAAATTTCGTGTAGGAGCCCATGGTCGGTCACTGCCAGACTCGAAATATAAGGATAAACCTCTCTTACATGGCGCGTATTGAACACCTTTATTCCGATCGCTCCGTTTTCTGCAATCTTGGTGATCTCCTGTGGAACTAATCCTCCCCCATAAAGTCCGAAATCGACATAGCTTTTTTTCTCTACCAGCTTCCTTTTGGCAAGGAATGTTTCCAGGGATGTGGGCGCGGGATCATTATTCGTCTGATCAATGACAAAGGTTACACCACCAGCGGCCGCACACTTGGTCCCTGATTCGAAATCTTCTTTTTCAGTTAATCCTGGTTCTCTGAAGTGGCAATGAACATTCCATACCCCTGGAAGAACATATTTCCCTTCCGCATCTATTGTTCTTGTCGCTTCGACCTTTTGATCACAGCTTAGAAGGGCCACAGTTTTTTCGTCCCTTACTCCAATATTTGCTTTAAATCTTCCCTTAGTCGAAACTAAGGTACCATTCATTATGAATAGATCTACATTCATTATCAGAGCCCTCCTTTTTAGGAATGTAACGTTCTCAGGTAATTTCCTTTAGGTAAACCCCCGGCTCTGCCGGGGACTCCCAGAGTTTGACTTATCTGCTATTGGCCCTACGGGACTCGGCAGCCCTCAGGTAGAGGAGGAGAGACGCGGCCATACAGACCAGGAGAAGGAAAAAAGTCTCCCCGTGGGCTCCGATAGGGTAAGTATGTCCACGGAGGCATGTCGTTCTATGACCCAGCCCATAAGGTCCTCCATGACGGCCACCCCGGCGATGGCGAAAAAATTACTGGAGGACAAGGCCGTTGCCACGATTTGAGGAGGTCGGGAGCGATGACCGCCGGTGCCGTTCGGTAAAAGTAGGAGCAGAAGAACAGGGCGGCCAAAACGCCAACCATGGCCATCCGGCGGTCCATCTTTAGCGGACCCCAGGGTCATCCACCCGGCGGGAGAGGCCAGTCCCAATTTTATCCTTACCCATTAATAGATGGTCATCCCCTTTAACATTCGCTATCGGGTTAAACTCTTATTTCCAATTTCAACCTTAACCTCAACCTTCTGTTCTTAGAATTTGTATCCCTTTTCCTTAAAATATTTGACCGCCCCGGCATGATAGGGAATCTTCACTTTCCCGATATTTTCGGGCAAGATAAATTTTGCGGCGGGATGAACCTTTTGCATTTCACCCAGGTGTTCAAACACAGTTTTAACGATGTGATAGACTGCTTCCTCCGAAAACTCTCGCTTGGTCGCTACCAGTTTCCAGGCAGCGAAAGTAGGGATCTCGGCCTCCAATGATTTATAGACCCCTTTGGGGATCGTGTGGGGAGTAAAGTAGCTGTATTTCTCCGTAACTTTCTTTAATTCGGCCCCTGTGATGGGGATCAGCCGGATGGCGTGGGTAGATTCAATATCCATGATGAAGGGACTCGGAGCGGCCGTCAAAACGATGGCCGCATCGATGGAGCGGTTCCGCAGGGCCACAGCATTCTCGGCAAAAGAGAGGTATTGGGGCTTAAACTCGGAAAAGGGTATCTCGAGGGCATCAAAAAGGAGCTGGTTGGAGCCTAAAATTCCGCTTCCCGGCGAACCCACAGAGACCTTTTTTCCTTTCAAATCAGCAAAGGATTTTATGGGTGCATCCTTCAGGACGAGAAACTGGTTCACGTTGGGATAAAGGGGCAGGATGGCCTGGATGTCATATTTTTGAGAAAAAGGCTTGAGGCCTTTCAGCGCCAGGTCTGCCGACTCGGGGGTCAAGAGGGCAATCTCTACCTTTTTGCTTTCCATGAGGCGAATATTTTCAATTGCCCCGGAGGTAACTTCGGCCGTCGAACGCACCCCCACGTATTTCTCCAGCAGCTTACTCATCCCTGCACCTATAATGTAGTAGGTTCCTGCGGTTCCTGCCGTTCCGATGGAAATCTGATTGACGGGTAAGGACACCTTTTCCTGGGCGTATCCGCCACCAGAAAAAAATGTTACGGATCCAATGAGAAAAAGACAAAAAAGAATTTTTTTCATTTTGCTCCCCTCCTGAATTTAGTGGGCTCTTTCCCTAAGAAAGAGCCGAAAAATACTTTCCTTCAATCTCTTGGCCGATTGCCCTCCAATTGCACGGCGGATTTCCCCAGAGCAGTAGAATTTCTTACCCTCCTAAAGAGCTTCGGCCTTTCTTCAGCTGGTAACTTGAAATATTGATAAAGGGCCATGATCCCCACGCCCGCCAGTCCAAGGAAACTTGCAGTATAGGAGGGGTGGATCAAGCTGATGGAACTCAACAGAAGGATGATTCGTCCCCAGGCAGGAACCTTCCCAAACATCCATCCAATGGTGGCCGTGGATAGGAAGAAAGCACCAGCCATGGCGGTGACGGATACAAAGAGAATCTTGAAAATGGAGCCCTGGAGAAACAGCGCGGTATCGAAAATAAAAAAATAGGGGAGGATAAAGGCTGAGAGGGTAAGCTTGACCGAATTGATTCCGGTCTTCCAAAAATCCCCTCCTGAAATCCCGATGGCCGTGCTCACCGCTAAGGCCACCGGGGGCGTGACCATGGAGAGCATCCCAAAATAGAAGATAAAGAAGTGGGCGGCCAGCGGCGGAACGCCTAATTCTACAACCGAAGGGACGGCCAGAACCGCTAAGATGATATACGCAGGTGTGGTGGGGAGGCCCATTCCGAGGATGATGCTGACCACCATCATGGCCACCAGAATCAGGATGGCATTCTGTCCCACCAGGGCGATCATCATCGAGGATAATCGCAGGCCCACCCCGGTGAGGTTCACAATTCCCACGATGGTCCCTGCCAGGGCACAGGAAGTCATCACCACAATCACGCTCCCGGTTATGGACGAGAAGGCTTGCAAAAATTTATCCCAGTTGAACCGAGACGATCGATCCACGATGGCAATGGCCAGGCAGGCCAGCACGGAAAAAACGGCTACCTTCATGATGTCCCAGCGTACGACCACCATTAAAAGGATCAGAAGAAACAGGGGAAAAAGTAAATAGCCCTTTTTCCGGATTAGTTTCCAGAAACCAGTCATCTGGCTGGCATCTAACCCTTGCAGACCAGTGCGCAAGGCCTCCAGATGGACAGAGGAGAAGATTGCTCCAAAATAGATGAGCGCTGGGATAATCGCTGATTTGGCCACTTCCACATAAGGGATCCTTAGAAATTCGGCCATAACAAAAGCCGCCGCACCCATAACAGGTGGCATGAGCTGTCCGCCTGTGGAAGCGCTGGCCTCCACGGCCCCGGCGAAGTTGGGATGGTATCCCGTTTTTTTCATCATCGGGATGGTGAAAGCCCCGGTAGAAGCAACATTGGCCACTGCACTGCCGGAAATTGTACCGAAGAGCGCACTGGAGACTACGGCCACCTTGGCCGGTCCTCCTCGGGCCTTTCCCACAGCAGCGTTGGCCAGGTCGATGTAAAATTGGCCGGTCCCGGTCAGCGTTAAAAACCCTCCAAAGAGGATGAAAAGATATACAAAATCTGTGCTCACGCCCAGAGGGATGCCGTAGATCCCTTCGGTGGTAAGGTACAATTGATGGATGATTCTTTCGAGGTCATATCCTCTGTGCTTAAAAACCCCGGGCATGAAAGGACCTAAATAAGCATAGATGATGAAAATCAATCCGATCGTGGGAAGGACCCAACCCGTAGCCCGGCGAGTGATTTCCAGTACCAGTAAAATGGCTACGGCTCCGGATAGTAAGTCAAGAGGAGATGGATTGCCGAAGCGGTCCATAATCCCGTTGAAGTCTCCGAAGATATAAACGGTGGTTAGAACCCCCAGCAGAGAAAATATGAGATCCACCGCCACCATGGACCGACTTTTTCTCCGGGAAGCTGAAGTCATAAAGACCAGCAGGAATCCAAAAGCCAAGTGCACACTCCTCTGCCACATGGCAGTGAAGACCCCGAACAGGGCAGTATAGAGCTGGAACATTCCCATGGCTACCGCAATAAGGGTCAGTATTCGCCCCCAGCCTGTATTATTTTTGCCCATTTATCGGCCCACTCCTCAGAGAAACTTTCCTTTCATGAAAGGGGATTAAAGGTTGAATTTTCTTATAGCTTTAGAAAAGCCCAAAGCCCACGCTCCCCTTAGAGTGGCCATGAGCGTTGCTGGCGAAGCAGTGCTGGTAGGTTCGGAGAGATAGGACTGCCTTAGAAAAATGATTATGGCCTGCATCCCATTCAATCTGAGCGACATTGGGGAGAACTTACTAATCAGTCCATAATTGTATGGACACTGCAGCCTGAATCCACAGCCGTTCGTGCTGAGCTTGTCGAAGCATGAGCGGCTCGCAACGCACCCTTCGACAAGCTCAGGGTGAACGGTGACAACAAATGAACGGAAGAAAATGTCTAATCAATTATGGAATCCTTAATAAAAGCTGCCATTGCGAGCGAAACGAATCTCATGATTTTTAAGTGCCTATATCTATTTCATTGTTTTGTTACCCTGCCCCTACGGCACAACTCGCCATGACATATTGAGGTCAATAACTTATTTTATTCCCTCAGCAATAAGCCATCCGTCTTTTATTACCATGTACCTATTGTATACCCAATTGTTGCCGGTGTGGTGGGCGCCTGAGGATTGGTTGGGTAAAGAGTAAAAACATAAGTATTGGCCCCGACCGTCAATGTAAGGTTAGTAGTACCAAATGTATACGTGACACCTTGAAGTCCGGCGGCCCCAACGATGTCAGTCCAACTATAAGCAGTGCCCGTACCGCCAATGACACGGGATGCAAATAAGAGGCTATTTGCGCTTCTAAGACCGCCCAACACCCCTCTTGCCGTACCATCTGATGCCGCCGTCGTCAAATCGATATACCTGGGGATCGCCACAGCCGCCAGAATCCCGATAATCACAATGATCACAATCAACTCAATCAATGTAAAGCCCTTCTGATTTCTAATCATTTTTGCTCCTCCTTTCAAATCAAAATTTAATCTGAATTTGCCAAGCTTCATAGCAGGTTTAAAATTTTTTGTCAAGTAAATTTTTTTCTGCAATTGTGGCCAGAGCCAACTTTTCCTTCCTACCAAGGGCCTTCACAATTTCGGAATAGATATCCCGCATGATGCTCTTTCTTCCTAATTGGTTACCCTATTTTTAAATTAATTTGAACCACAGTATTGTTGATAGAAATCTATCATCTTGGGGTTACTGTGGAACCAGTTCAACATTAGGCGGAAGCCTTGTTCAAAATTATATTTCGGATACCAGCCCAATTCCTCTCTTATCTTCTTATTATCCGCCAGCCAGACATGTGTATCCCAGTGGCGGTTCGGCATGGAACCCCAATTGGGCTCGACATCGATTTCTAATACTTGTCGAGCTGTTTTTACCACCTCCCCCATGGCCGTTTGGACTCCGGTACCTACATTATAAATCGCTCCAGGTTCCTGCCCTGATACAGAAGCAGCCAAGACATATGCTTCGATGACGTCATCTATATAAATAAAATCATGTACCACATTTGGATTCACCAGAGGTGGAAGTTCGCCTCTCAGGCCGTGCAGGATGAGCGTTGGAATTAGCCTCATTGGTTCCTCATAAGGGCCATAGACCGAGTACAGGCGCAAGGTCACCAGATGCACATTTTTAAACTGAGCTGTATAGCGGCAGAACAAGGTTGCCGACGCCTTGGTAACTGCATAGTGGCTGTTCGGTTCCAGCCATTCCTTTTCAGACGGAGCGTGATCCTTAAAGCCGTACTCTGAGGATGAGCCAGTATTGATGAAGGCCTCAAAGCCTACTTTCAGACATGCCTCAAAGAGGTTGACAGTTCCTACTACATTGGTCTGGACCATTTTGTGAAGGTCTGTCTGAGAAGAATAGGCGCCATATGCTGCCAAATGAAATATCCAGTCGGGTTGGATTCTTCTGACTGCGATAGTGAGCATTTCCATATTGCCCAAATCCACCTCATGGAGATGCATCTCAGATCGGATTGACTCAATGCGCCAAGGGGTGTAGTTCTCTCGAACAAGCAAATGAACATCATGCCCGTCACGCAATAAACGATGGGCAAGATTAGCACCCACAAACCCGGTTGCGCCGGTAATAATTATAGTTTTGCTCACTATACTATCCTTAAATTCAGCATCGTCTGTCTGCTCGCTCGACGACGAACACATAGGCCGCACAGGCTAGGCGACTGAGCAGCGGAAGCCTTTCGATAGTCGGTTCAAGCGATTTCGATAGTTTGGCGAACCAGTCGGGACAGAAAAATGGTACGAATCCAGCATAGCAATCGGCAGTTAGTTTTCCGCCGACCAACTGGACCCAATGCCTTAATGTTGCGGGAGCGTAGAACTTCTCTTTGTGTGCAATGTGGTATGGAGAAAAAAGTTCCAGCAGTTTAATTCCAGGATTGTACGCGTTTGGCTCTATTATCAGGACTGTGTGAGCGACCCGTAAAGCATCTTTCAGTGTGGCAATGGGGTTGCTCATGTGATGTAGGACACCTCTGATATGTACAAGGTCAAAACTATCCGTAGCATAGGGAAGTTGATCAGCACTCCCTATAGCGAAGGATATCCTTTGCCCATCGTTGTACTTCTCCCGGGCAATATGGATTGTTTTTTTTGCCGGATCGATGCCTAAGATGCTGGATGGTTTCCCTCGATCGAACAATTCCTTCGTATATGTACCATCTCCACATCCTAAATCCAGAATGCGCTTGGCTTGAAAATCAACGAGAGTCAGAGCGATATCGCTCAATCGTTTGTTAGCAAGCTGACTGCTAAGCGGGGCATTTGTGGTATAAAGATATCCACCATGTCTTAGGGCATCATGGTCAAATACAGAGACAGGGAGTTTTGCTGACATATTTACTCTTTTAGTAACAGTTTAGCTTCTTGAAAAGACCCTTTTGCTGTTTCAGTTGTGCTGTCATTCCCGTGAAAACGGGAATCCAGGCTTGTCCCTGCGAAAGCAGGGAACCATATCGAAGATTGTGGATTCCCCGCATCAACTGCGGGGCAAGCTCTGCTTCCGCAGGAATGACAAGCTTGTTTGACCGCTTTATTCCATGGTTTTTCAGAGCGCTAAATTGATAGCTCTTTTCTTATTGCGGTTTCCGCGCTACAAGGTACAGATTACCAAGCGGGGCTGCCAGTCTAATTTGCCGGAAGAAGTGTATCTTTAAGACCTTTAACAAGATGGTCTTAATCATGCTGGGTAATGGCAAAAGATGCGCCACATAGTGCGCTGAGTAGATATTAAGCGCAGGGCTGATATGCAGTACCTTAAATCGGCCGCGGTAAAAAAGACGCAGCATGGTATCTGGACTGTAGAGGTAAGTATGCTCAATATCAACAATTGGACTACGATTTCTGAAAAGTTTTGCAGATAATGCTGCAATATTGTGATTGAGGCATAATACTAATCCGCCTGGTTTCAATACTCGATAACATTCGGCGAGTAAGCCAGCCGGGTCGGCAATATGATCCAATACCTGAAACATGCAGATGACATCGAACTGTTCACTTCCGAACAAGCCTGGGCGCATAATATCACAAATGATCTGAGAGCGAACTTTGGAATCGGCTCGGGCCACTGCATCTGCGGATGGTTCAACGCCCCGCACCGTCACATAGCCTTGCCTCAATACCTCTGCAAGAAAGAAGCCATTTCCACAACCTATCTCAAGTAAAGTTCCCTTTCGCACACCATATTTATTGAGTTTAGACAGATAATACCCGTAGGTAAGTTTCAAATTATCAACTTCATCGCCATAATCGCAGGTGCTTTGCGTATACAACTGAGCTAAGATTCGGGAATCGGCAACCGGATCGGATCGCACTAAACCACAAATGTTGCACCTGACTATGCGATAGTGTATTCGGTCAGGAAGACGGCGCGCTGAAAAAAAGGTGGGATTGAGCGCCTCCGTGGTGAAATTGGCTGGATATAGCTCAATAGAATTGCCCTCGGTGCCGCAGATCGCACAGCTGCTCGGGCGGAGATCATGAGGCTGCACTGCTATTCTCTCCGAATGGTTTTGACTTCTGGGTCGGCATATTTAAAATACTTTCTACGATATAGGGTGGGCGCCTTTTCACTTCATCGTAGATATGCACTAAGTATGAGCCGATGATACTAAGACACAGCAACTGAATCCCTCCCATGAACAAGATCAGAGTAATCAGGGTGGTAAACCCTCGGGGCGCAAGTTCCGGCGCTAAAAT
>Ga0315312_1001248_pt1 | contig 20636 bp, 13 predicted proteins | sample TDP7_MG_FD_203629 | JGI IMG/M metagenome (GOLD analysis project Ga0315312, IMG submission 203629) | Freshwater sediment microbial communities from Lake Towuti, South Sulawesi, Indonesia - TDP7 | ecosystem: Environmental > Aquatic > Freshwater > Lake > Sediment | place: Indonesia: South Sulawesi... | reverse complement strand
TGCCGACATTAATCGAGTTATGTGAGCTAAAGAAGCCTCAAGGCGTGAAGTTCGATGGCACCAGCCTTTTGCCTCTACTACAGTCGAAAAATCGAAAATTGAAGATCGAAAATCGAAAATCCTCTAACTGGCCTGACCGTACTCTGGTCACTGATTCTCAGCGTATCGAGCATCCACAGAAGTGGCGCAAAAGCGCGGTTATGACCGACCGCTGGAGGCTGATAAATGGCCAAGAACTTTATGATATGAAGGCTGACCCCAGCCAGAAAAGCAACATCGCTGATAAATACCCAGAAGTTATTGATAAGCTGCGTGAATCCTACGAAGATTGGTGGGCAGACATTTCCGAGCGTTTCGACGAGTACTGCGAAATCATTATCGGTTCCGAAAAAGAGAATCCTGCTCGATTGATGTCCCATGACTGGCACTGTCCGAACCCAGCATGGAGCCAGGCTGCTGTTCGCAGCGCCAGCCAGGCCAACGGCTTCTGGGCGGTGGAAGTAGCCCGTAACGGCACGTATGAATTTGCCCTTCGGCGCTGGCCTATTGAAGTTGACCAGCCCATCAATGCAGCTATCCCTGGCGGCAAGGCCATCAACGCAACTTCAGCCAGGCTCAAGATTGCTGACGTGGATGTAAACCAGGTGATTCCTGATGGGGCACATGCCGTGACATTCCAGTTTCAGCTTAAAGCCGGCAAAACTCGCTTACAGACCTGGTTTACAGATGACAAGGGTCAATCCCGCGGGGCATATTATGTATATGTAAAACGGTTATAATAATATAGAGATGGAAAGGATTACAGATATGCAAACCAGAAGAGAATTTCTCAAGACCACTGCGCTGACCGCTGGCTCATTAATAATGCCGCGGTTCGTGCTTGGTAAGGAAAAACTGGCGAGCTCGCCCGCCTTACGTCTGGCGGGCAAGCCAAACATCATCGTTATTATCTCGGACGAGCACAACGCGGGCGTGCTGGGCTGCTACGGTAACAATATTGTCAACACAGCGAACCTCGATAGTCTTGCTCGACGGGGCGTGACTTTTGAAAGCTGCTACTGCAACTCGCCATTATGTGTGCCATCGCGGCTTTCGTTCACCTGCGGCAAATATGCCTCACGTGTAGGCGCCTGGAACAATAATTGCTGGCTGCCCAGCGCCGATTACCCGTCGCTGCCGCGTATTATGAATGCGGCTGGTTACGAGTCGTTCCTCTGTGGTAAGATGCACTATGACCGTACTTGCCGCTATGGCTTTACAGAGATTGGCGGTAACATGAACAATTCATACATGACCGGCAAAGGTGGACGACGGAAAGCCGATGACCTCACTCCTACACCCGGGATTAGTCAGCGCTTCAATGAGTTTTACACCGCCGATGATTCGAGCATTATGACTCACGATAGAAACGTCACAACGGCAACAGTCCAGTTCCTGAAGAATCGCAAGGCCTCGGACAAGCCAATTTTTATGATAGTTGGCTATATCGCACCGCATTTCCCACTTATAGTACCGGAAAAGTACTGGCAGCAGTATAAAGGCAGGATTGCCATGCCTGTAATTCCCGAAGGTCATCTCGAATCGCAGCCGCGAAACTATAAGCATCTGCGGATAGGCTTTAATATCGAGGACGTGCCGGACGAAATCGTTCGCAAAGGCCGTGAACTCTATTACGGCCTGACGCAGTGGGTGGATGAGGAAATTGGCAAAGTATTGCAGTGTTTAGCCGACAGCGAATTGGCCAACAACACGGTTGTAATCTATACCACCGACCACGGCGAAAATATGGGCGAGCACGGCTTGTGGTGGAAGAATTGTATGTACGAGAACGCCAGTCGTGTGCCGCTAATTATTAGCTGGCCTGTACGGTGGAAAGGTGGGCAGCGGCGAATACAAACCTGTTCTTTATTGGATGTTGTCCAGACCGTTGCCGAACTCGGCGGCGCTGATGTGCCCATAGACTGGAACGGCCAGTCTATGATTCAATGGCTGGATAACTCTCACAGTCGGTGGAAAGACTTTGCCGTCAGTGAGTATTACGCCCATAATATCGCCTCCGGTTTTGCTATGCTCCGTATGGGCGATTACAAATACGTATATCACACCCCTGCCGATGCGAGCCATCCAGCCGAGCAAGAGCTGTATAATCTGCGAACGGACCCCGGAGAATTCACGAATCTTGCTACGACAGATCGGTACAGAGACCGTATAGAAGCGATGCATGCGGCGTTGGTAAAGGAGCTTGGTGAGCATCCAGATAGCACTGAGCAGCGCTGTCGTGCTGATTATGCGCGTGGTTATGAAAGAAAAGAAAATAGCTTTTCATAAGCGATCTCCTTTGGCAAAGAAAGTGTTTATAGGTAAACGAGTCTCGTTTTTCGTGCTTCGAGGCTCGTTACGAGACTCGTCAACGTCCAACGAGGCTCGCAAATAAATTCCTAATTTTCGATGGGGTATATAGTAACTGTGAAATTAGGTATGTCAGAGAAGACAAGAAGAGAATTCCTCAAGACAGTAGGTTCTGTTGCGGTATCAGCCTATGGATTGCCGATTTCCGATTGTCGAATGAGGATTGAAAATCGCAAATCGCAAATCGCAAATCGCAAATCGACAAAACATAACCGGCCGAATGTTGTCCTGATAATCACCGATGACCAGGGCTGGGGCGATATTCATTCGCACGAAAATGATCAGATCGACACGCCGGTATTAGATAGACTCGCTGCTGATGGGGCGCGCTTCGACCGGTTCTTCGTCAGCCCCTTGTGTGCACCGACCAGAGCGAGTCTGCTGACCGGCCGCTATTACTTACGCACCGGCACGCACGGCGTGACCCGTGGATATGAGAATATGCGCAGCGAAGAGGTAACAATCGCTGAAGCCCTCCAGCAGGCTGGCTACGTTACCGGCTGCTTCGGAAAATGGCACAACGGAGCCCATTATCCATACAATCCTAACGGGCAAGGTTTCGATGAGTTCCTTGGTTTCTGCGGCGGTCACTGGAACAACTATTTCGATACGACACTCGAACGTAACGGCCAGCCTGTCAAAACCAAAGGTTACATCAGCGATGTGCTGACCGACGCAGCTATCGAGTTTATTGAGAAGAATACCCCCGATCGAGTCGGGGACAAGCCCTTTTTCTGTTACGTGCCATATAACGCTCCGCATGGCCCTTTTCAGGTGCCCGACAAATACTTTGACAAATATAAGGCTCGTGGTCTGGATGACCAGCTCGCCTGCATTTATGCGATGTGCGAGAACCTTGATGACAACATCGGTCGCATTCTGAAGCGTCTCGATGAGTTGGGCGCAAGCTCCAACACGATTGTCTTATTCCTAACGGACAACGGCCCTAACTCTGACCGTTACAATGGTGGTATGAAAGGCCGTAAGGGCAGCGTCCACGAAGGTGGCGTGCGGGTGCCGCTATTTATCCGCTGGCCCGGACACATCAAGCCCGGGACTATTATCACTCAGATCGCTGACCACACCGACCTATTTCCTACACTCCTTGAGCTGTGCGGCGTGCCTATGCCCAAGACTCTGCCTCAGGATGGCGTAAGCCTTGTGCCGCTGCTTAAAGGAGAAACTGCGAGCTGGCCTGACCGTATGATATTCAGCTTTAGAGCTCCGCAAGGTCAGACGCATAATATTACAGGCTCGGTTCGCACGCAGCGATGGCGAGCCGTCGAAGCTGGCAAGAGCTGGGAACTGTACGATATGCAGGCCGACCCCGGCCAGAAGGACGATGTCTCAAAGAAATACCCAGAGGTCGTCAAGAAACTCATCGCTGCCTATGAGGTAGCTGTCAAGGATGTGACTAAAGCTGGTTTTGAACCTCTTTCGATTCACATCGGTTATCCGCAATGGCCGGTAGTTGTGTTTCCCGGTCATGAGGCATTTCTGCAGCCGTCGGCAGGAGAAGGGATTAGTTACAAAGGCCGGGCCGGCTGGGCCAACGACTGGATCACTAACTGGACAAGCACCGAGGCGTATCCCTGGTGGCCTGTAGAAGTGGTCAGGCCGGGCCGTTTCGAGGTAACATTGATGTACACCTGCCCGCAGCAGAACCTGGGTGCGAAGGTGAGAGTCGAGATTGGCGGGGCGAGCTTGGAAGGTGTGGTAAGCAAAGCTCACGACCCTGACCCCATCCCCAGTCCCGACCGCGTGCCTCGTGGCGAAGTCTATGAGAAAATCTGGGCGCCATTAATCCTCGGCAGTGTAGAGTTGGCCAAGGGGCGAACAAGACTTGCGGTCAAAGCCGTTGAAATCCCTGGGCAGCAGGCCTTCGACCTAAAGGCGGTGCAATTGCGACGGATTTGATTAGCCCTGCCACCTGTGGGCAGGGTTTAGTTTGTAAGGAGAATCAAAGATGAATATGCCCGGTTATACGCGACGAAGTTTTCTAAAAGCTGTTGGTTTGGGCGTGACATCGCTGACAATATCGACTTGTAACACTATGGGTCAGATGATGGGGGCGCAAAAAAAACGCCCTAACATCTTATTCTTTTTTACCGATGACCAGCGTTTTGACACAATCGGCGCGCTGGGTAATGAACATATCATCACGCCTAACATAGACTCCTTGGTGCGCAACGGAACAGCCTTTACCAACGCTTATATCATGGGCTCGATGAGCGGAGCGGTGTGTGTGCCGAGCCGGGCTATGTTAATGACAGGAAGGACACTGTTCCATCTTGAGGGAGTTGGTAACGTAATTCCGGAAAATCATATACTGTTGCCTGAGGTGCTGCAAAAGGCTGGCTATATAACTTTCCACACAGGAAAGTGGCACCAGGATGCAAAAGCATTTGCTCGGTGTTTTTCAGCTGGCGCCAAGATCTTTTTCGGTGGCATGAGCGACCAGTATAAAGTTCCTGTCCGTGATTTTGACCCAACCGGCAAATATCCCAAAGAGGGTTCCCGCAAGGCGGGGTCCCAAAAAATATATTACGTTGAAGGCAAACACTCCAGCGAGCTGTTCAGTGACGCGGCGATAAAGTTTTTGCATGACTATAAGGATAATAAGCCTTTCTTTGTTTATATCGCTTACACGTCACCGCATGACCCGCGTCACATGCCAAAAGAGTATCTGGATATGTACGACCCGCAGCGAATTATCCTGCCGAAGAATTTCTTACCCGAGCACCCGTTTGATAACGGCGATATGGAGACTCGTGACGAAAAGCTGGCCCCTTGGCCGCGGACGCCACAGGAAATCCGAAAGCATATTGCCGCCTATTATGCAATGATAACACACGTGGACGCACAGATCGGACGAGTGCTGGCGGAGCTTACGCAGACAGGGCAGGCTGAGAATACTATTATCATTTTCTCCGCCGACAACGGCTTGGCTGTGGGCCAGCACGGCCTGATGGGCAAGCAGAACATCTATGAGCACAGCGTGCATGTACCTCTGGTTATCTGTGGTCCCAGCTCACCTTCGGGTCAAAAATGCGATGCCTTTTGTTACCTGCTGGATATTTACCCTACCCTCTGTGAATTGATAGGCATATCGATTCCCAGCTCCGTGGATGGGCATAGCTTAGTTCCTATCATCCGAGGGCAAAAGCAAAAAATGCGGGAGACTCTTTTCTTCGCATACAAAGATGTTCAGCGGGGCGTCCGCGACGAGCGCTACAAGCTCATGGAGTATTTCGTGAAGGATAAAAGGACCACACAACTGTTCGACCTGCAATCGGATCCCTGGGAGATTGATAACAGGGCTTCTAACCCAAACTATGTCCAAAATCTACAACGGCTGCGCAAGGAATTGCTGAGGTGGAAGGAACAACTTGGCGACCGCAGTAATTTTTGGCAAAGCTATGATACATCTATGTAGGGGAAAAATGATTATTGATTATTTTATATTGATTATTTCTAATATCCTTTTCAATTATCATTAATCAATAATCAATGTTCTTGGGTGATATAATGCCGTCATATAAGGATAAAAACGACCAGAAGGGCAACTTGCGTAAAGTGAAGGGCGATAGCAAAAATACGTCGTCGTCTCGTCAAAAGCATGAGATACCAAGATTTGACTTGGCCGAAGAGATTTTGGCTGAGCAGCGAAAAATTACTCAGGCTCGGCGCACGCCTCCGCCGGAGCGGGCTGCTATAAGAAGAAAAGCTCCCAGCTCCACACGCCAAGAGCCAGCCAGTAAAAAAGATGAACCCCCGCTCCTGTCTTCCGACAGCAAGACGCGGGGACAAGAAAAACAAATTCGTTCAATCGGTTATGCTACCCAGCAGCCAACGCCACTGTTATCAGAACAACAGCAAATCATAGCAGAGATTGTAGCCAGGGATATTGAAAAGCTGTGCGGCAGCCAGTCTATGAATTGCCGATTTCCGACTCGTCGGACGAGTCCGATTGTCGAATGACGATTGAAAATCGCAAATCGCAAATCGCTTATCGCAAATTGCTTATCGGTTAGCGATTCGCTATTTGCGATTTGCTACGAGGTGCGGTGGCGAGCCGAAAACCGATGAAGTCCATACCTGGCAGCCACCACTTACTTTTGGGTATCTGCGGGTCGCCGGAGCGCCACCACTGTTCTTCAAAGGCCCTGGCTGCACAGCGCAGCTCCTCTACGGAGCTATTGTAGTCACCGCCACGAGCTACGTGCACTTTGCCCGCCTTTGGTCCTTTTGGATTGACCCCCAAGGGGACGTCCTTATACGCGGTGGGGCTGTAAAAATCGTAAACCCATTCGCGAACATTGCCCGCCATATCATAGAGACCCCAGGCATTGGGTTTTTTCTTAGCCACCTCATGGGTCTGGCCATCAGAATTAACCTTATACCAGGCGAAGTCCACCAATAGGTTTGGGTCGTCTGCAAAACCAAAAACGCCTCCGGTGTCCGCACGGCAGGCATATTCCCATTCGGCCTCTGTCGGCAGACGATACTCCTTGCCGGTTTTCTTCGAAAGCCACCTGCAGAACGTCATAGCATTGTGCCAGGTCATTCCCATGGCCGGGTGCTTCTTTCCATACCCCATCGTCAGGTCCCCGTAGACAGGCGTAGGGCCGGTAATCGCGTCAACTCGCCCGCCTGAGGCGGGCAAGTCTCTGCTTGCTTGTTCTGCGTTTTTCTTTGCCTGTTCCTCCTCCACGAAGTCTTTCTTTGTACTGACCATCTCATTATAGTAGGCCAGAAAAAGCTCAATGGTGGTCTCTGTTGTGCAAAGATAGAAGGGGTCGATGCGCACTTGATGCTGTGGCCCTTCATGGTCCTGGTGGCCGATCTCACCCGCGGGGCTGCCCATCAGAAAGGTGCCCCTGCTCACTGACGAGTCGCGCAACCGCAACCGTTCAACGAACCGTCCGTCGTCAGACGGTTGCGCAGCTCGTGCGGGGGGAATGAGCACCATCTCAAAAGAAAGTTTCTGGCCATCTTCTGTCGTAATCGTCTCGGTATATTTTTTCGCAAGTTTATCTTGGCGGGCCCAGCAGGTAGGGTGTGCACAGCACACCAAAAGAAAGATGGTGGGCACAGCCCACCCTACTTTTACTTTTATGCTTTGCATTTTCTATTTGCTCAACACGCTCAAATCATCTCTGCAGGGACCCCGCCTTGCGGGAACCCAAAACCTGGTTTGGGCACAGGATAGCTGCCATCGGCGCCGGGCTTAACCGGCGGCTCCATATCGTCGCGGCACTGCTCGGCCTTGGGCGGATAATAGAAGTCGCTCTTGTTGATCTGCTCCCAGGTGACCTCTTTGCCCGTGTAACAGGATATTTGGCCCATCACGGTAATCATCGTGCTGCGAGCCATGTAGTCACCGTTGTTGACGGACGAGCCTTTGCGAATCGCCGCAAATAGCACATCGTGCTCTCTCTGATAAGGATCGCATTTTCCCTCCCATCGCCAGTTTGTCTCGCCCCAGATACGGCACTGTAGAACTGATGCCTTGCCTTTGCTGCCGAGCACGATACTGGAAGTGCTATTGTAACATCCGGTGGTGGTGCGGCAGAAGGCGTAGATAGGCACGCCGTTGTCAAACTCATAAACGACCGAATGGTGGTCAAACACATCGCCGTAGATCGGCTCGGTCATCGAAGACCGCCCGCCCAGGCCATGGCATTTCACGGGGGCTTGGTTGTGCATCACCCAACTGGAACGGTCCAGGTTGTGCACCAGCGATTGGGGGACATCATCCCCGCAGAGCCAGCGAAAATGGTATTGCGTGCTGCACTGCCACGCAAGCTCCGAGAGTCCCTCCTTGCGTGGGATTACACCGTATGGGGCGCGGAGGAAGTTCTCCTCAATGGCGACCACGTCACCGATAGCCCCATCGTGGATCCGCTGGATCGTCTCAGCGTAGCCGGTGTGGTAGCGACTTTGCAGACCAGAAACCAGGCACAGCCGTTTTTGCCTTGCCAGCTCGGACGCCTGTTGTATGAGCTTGACCCCAGCCGGGTCGATGCCGTGAGGTTTCTCCACGAAGACATGCTTTCCCGCCTGAATTGCTGCCATAGTATGGAGCGGGTGGAACTTGGCGGCGTTGGCAATCAGCACCGCATCTGACGAATCGATCACGTGCTTATAGCCGTCGAAGCCGGCAAAGCAGTGCTCATCGTCCACCACTACCTGCTCGCCTTTCTGTTCCTTCAGGATCGCCAGCTTTTCTTTGACGCGGTCCATAAAGATGTCACACATCGCAACAAGTCGTGTACCTGCGTCAGCCGTTAGCGCCTGGGCGGCAGCGCCAGCGTTGCGTCCGCCACAGCCGATCATTCCCACGCGGATGATGTCGCTGCCGCCGGCAAACAAATTGTGACGGATTCCTAACGCGCCCGAGACGGCGGCGGAAGCTGCCGCTGTTGAAGTCTTCAAGAAATCACGTCGTGATAGTTTGGTTGGCTTTTTCATAGGACAAGTCCTTATAATTAACAACGACCATTTTTACCCGCCAAACGCCTGGCGGGTTTACCCGCCTTACGCCTGGCGGGTTAATCTCAATATTCCCGGTCTTTGAGGATGCCCGGCTGCGGGACGGGATATTTGCCATCGGGCCCAGCCTGCAAGGGTGCAGGAGAATCCATCGTCAGCTTGTCCACATCGGGAGCAAACTCATGTTCGCAGTTAAGGATTTCGTCGTATGTAACAATCCTGCCGGTGTGCGCAGCCATGCGGCCCATAGAGCTCACCAGGCTGGCAATGGCGCCGCGTTCGGCCTCATTATAAGGTTTATCCTGACGGATGGCGTCAATCAGGTCGTCGAGCTCAAGCTGGTATGGATTCGGCTCGGGCTGGGGGAACGCCCATAACTGGTTGGCACTGTCGATGTTGTGTCCTTTGAAGGTACGGACTCGGCCTGGGTGGTGAGCTGACGTGGAGATGATGGCCAAGCCCTTCGTCCCGTGCGCGTAGCTAGCGAACTCGTTGTGGCAGCCTTCCATATTCCGGCCATAGTAGAAAAGCTTGGTTCCATCCGGATAGGTGTATTCGACCGCGTAGCTGTCGAGGTTTTGGTCGAGTGAATCGCCGCGGTAGTGCCGACCGCCGGTGGCGTGGGCCTGGATCGGCCAGGCCCCTTTCATCCAGGAGCACTCGTCGATCTGGTGGATGTAGTAGTCGCTGAAGCAGCCGCCGCTTGCCCATAGGAAGCTGTGAAACAGCCGGACCTGGTGGAGCAGCTCACTGATATTGGCGGGCTTTTGGCCGCAGGTGGCCGACCGCCCGGACATCCGGTAGGCCCGCATCGCGACGATATCGCCGATCTCGCCCGAGCGGATCCGCTCGTAAAGCTGCTGCCGACCCCTACAGTGACGGATCATCAAGCCGACGCCCACCTTGAGGTTCTTTTTGACAGACTCCTCGGCGAGCTTCAGAAACTTGCGGGTGGTGGGGCCATCCACCGTGATGGGCTTTTCCATGAAGACATGGATTCCTTTTTTGATGGCGTAGCCGAAATGCACCCAGCGGAAAGCCGGAGGTGACGCAAGAATCGCCACATCACCCCGGTCGAGACAATCCATTGCTTTTTTGTAACCATCGAACCCGATGAACCGGCGGTCCTCGGGCACATCCATCTGATTAGCGTGCGATTCCATTAAATTCTTGTAACTGCGGGCAACACGGTCCTCGAAAACGTCGGCCATAGCGACCAGCTTGGTCGGGCCGTTCTTGACAGATAGGGCGTTTGCTGCTGCGCCGGTGCCCCGGCCGCCACAGCCAATCAAGACCACTTTGATGGTGTTGTTCTGGGCTGCATAGAGGTGCGGACCGAGCCCTGCTACCAGGGCTGACGTGGCAGCCAGTCGGCCAGTGCTCTTGAAAAACTCGCGACGTGACGTAGGACCCCGCTCCGCGGGAACCCTGCTTTTTCTAACATTTTTGCTCATAGCATTCTTCTCCTTTTGCGTATTGCGTATTGCGTATTGCGCCGTGCGTAACGCAATACGCATGACTCACGACGCACGACGCATCTCACCCTCGCTCCTGTCTTCTGACAGGAAGACGCGGGGGCGGGCTCTATCGGCCCTCATTATAGTTATAGCTCTGCACTTCACAAGCCTTTTTTTCATACATCATTTGGGTTCCTGCAGGACTGAATTGGCGATCGACCCCGCCGCCTGACGAGTCGCGCAACCCCGGTTAACCCCGCCATCACTATGGCGGGGTAGACCCTGCGACCTGGTCGCAGGGCTAATCCCTGGCCGCCGGCGGGCGAGCCCCGCACTCCGTGCGGAGGCGATTTGTTCACAAAGAAAATATTTTGTAGAATTTAATGGGAATCGCTAACAATGTATACAGACTTTATGAAACTGCACAACCTGCGCACTGGCACACTGCCCAAATATGCCAGAATTGGGGATCTGCGCCTAACTTTCAAACTCCTAAACACCGCTGGTCTTTGCGCTGAAAGCAAACTCACATACGCGTATTTATTCTTTCATAGGCACGATGTGACCGGCTTCAAAGTGCCAGTCATAGGCCAGAAGTTGGGAATGACCCCTAAGCAAATACGCAACACGCTCAAAGAACTACAATCCAAAAACCATATTAAGTTGATCACGACACAGCAAAGTGCTGATTTCTCCGAGTTGACATATTACTACGAGATCGTTGACCCGAAAAGATACGGGATGCTTGCTCTTGGCGGCGTTCCTACGGACGATGTCGTGGTACATACCTACAGTGACTCTGGCGTGTAGCCAAGCTTGCCCCAACAACCCCTCTGGGTATTCATCAGGTCTTCGTTGCCGGGCTGCGTGGAAAGACTGACATCATGTCGGCCTGACGACTGCCATGCATCATGATCTATCTGAGCTACCTTTATGGTGCGTGTATCGGTCCACTTCCAGTAATCTACGTGGTGATCGGCAAATGCAAAGTTCGTTCCGTTACCATGTCGCAGTGTCGGCTGGTCCCACCAGCGAGGCTGGCTGTACCATATAGTCCAGCTTGAAGGGCTCAGTTGTCCCTCATCCAGAAAGATAATCCGCTGTCCGGGATTTTTGATCGATTCTCGCCTTGTAACAATCAGTCCCAGACCCTGCACATCGTCTATTCTGTGGCCGTTCATGCCGTCCGGTATAGCATATGTCACCACCTCACCTCGTATTCCTGTAGGGCACTTATAGAGCCTTTCGTTCTTGATGTACCGGAATAGACCACCGTCTCTGATGCCTTGCAACTTTGCCTGCTCAGACGGATTCGAGCCTGGATTGACGTAGTAGACCCAGCACTTGTATGGCCCACCCCAAGAAGTCTCGGCGGATTTTTGCGTGCAGCCCATCACAATCTTTCCATCGTTATCATCTGCGTACAGCCCCCAAGCGAGCATAAGCTGCTTGAGGTTACTCAGGCAACTAGCCCTCTTACCTTGCTCTCTTGCCCGACTCAGGACCGGCATAAGTATCGCCATCAGCACGGCAATGATGGAAATGACCACCAATAGCTCGATTAGCGTAAACGCCGTTAGTCTTCGCATAAGCAATTTCCTTTCCGCCAAGGCTCGGCTCGTCTGGTGGCGACATCGCCCTCGTTACGGACCTTGCCCCGCCGATTTACGATTTCCAATTTTCGATTTACAATCGACATTCGACAATCGAAAATCGACAATTTTAAGATGGTCCTATTGCTTGTTCTCTACTCCTTGAGGATTAGTTGGGTCAACATCCAGCACAGGCCAAACCAGCTCGCCCCTTGTCTGTGCGTCAATGCTGTGGAGCGCACCAAACTCGTTTGAGTTGAGATCGAGCCACATGGTGATGCGTCTTTTTTCAGTTGCAGTGAGCGAGACGCCATAATGAGATGCCTCTAAGAAGCTGTTGGTGTTAAGCGTAGGTATGTCCTGGCCTCGCCCAGGGGGGCTCGGATTTTTGTTGCCGGTGAGCAGTTTCGAGATACGAGCCCCGCAAAAACCGGGGATGGTGCGTGAGCCGCCTGTTGTTTTACTCCAGAGATCGCCGTTGTCGCCGGTCAGATACCACGCGTAATTCTCAAGGCTGCTATAGCTCATATCGGGTCCCGCTTTGCGCGAGCGGTGACATCCGGCACACTTGGCCTCGAAGATCGGCTTGATGAGCCGGTGGAAGTTCATTGGCTCGACAATGCCGGTCTCGGGCGTTATCTCTGAAGGGGGCCTTTGCAGAGCCAGCGGTGGGCTGGATAGGCGCAGCTGTTTGCGTTTGTCTTCATGGCAACCAATGCAAGACAGATGCTCGCCCGGGTGCACGTATGTGCCCGAGCGCATTGAGTGCACGGCCAGGCCATTCTCGTCGAGCAGTTGGAAGTAAATTTCCTTTTCCACCGGCGCCTTACAGTACACACTGCCGTCAGCCTCCACGGGCACGGTGCCCAAAGACATACGGCAGAGCGATTGGCTGGCGTAGCCTGAACGCGGCTGATTCTTATTAGGCGTGCTCTTGGGAAAGACCTGCACGATGCGCATCTGTTTGATGACCACTCCTGACGGCAGGGGCATATCCGACTCATAGACATTCATAATACTGATAACGGCGTTGCGGCCACCCGCATTTTCCCCCTGTGCTGTAAGGGTCATAATGTTAAGCGGAGTCTGTCGAGCGACCAACGGTATCGGATCGACCGGTCTAAGTCCCGAAAAGCTCGTGTGCAACGTCTGCCTGTTACCAAAGGCATCAAGCAAAATCAGAGACTTTTTGTAAGCACACAGATAAAAATCCTCGCTCAGTGGATACGCCGTTCCGTAAAAGTGGTCCTGACGTGTGGGATTACCTTGTTCTGATTCAGGAAACGGATAGTCCGGAGTAATGCGCCGGATCTGGCTCATAGCGTTGTCGTCCTCGAGCCGGGTATCGATCATGATCAAGGAACCGAAGGACTGGCCGTGATGCGCTGCAGCGGTCGCGATATACTTTTGCGAGTTCGGGATTGCCCGACAGTGGTGCTGAAGCCAGGGCCGTTCCTTCCTGCCATCGCTTGGGTTGGAAGGATAACCGGTTCCAGATAGCCGGGTAAATGGCAGTGGATAATTGCCATGTCGTGACCGAGGGTCGCGTCCATCGGGAAAGCAGGTCCATAGATGATGGGCGATATCGTCATCACGGTCGAGATAATCCCAGCGTGAATACACGAGCATGCCGGTGTTGTCGTCCACGCTGGGATGCCATTCATTGGTTTCATGGTAGCTGATTGTGATGATGTCCGTGCCGTTGTCTTTCATCGAATGCAACGTGTAGGTCGGCACGGGCCGGCCGTGACATCGGCCGAAACCACCTCGGCGTGTAGAGATAAAGGCGATGCGGCCGTTTGGCAGCCACACGGGGTCAAAATCATCCCACGGGCCGTCGGTCAACTGCGTCAAGGCTGTGCCGTCGATATTAACCTTAAAGATGTGATAGCATGTCTGCTCATTCCAGATTTGGAACTTGCCGGTCTCCATGACTCGACTCACACCCTCACACCATGCAAAGACAATGGTCTGTCCATCGCAGGATAAATCCGGCGACAAGAAGGAACCGCCGGTCAGGCGTCTGCCTTGGAGTCGGCCGTTCTGCACGACCGACCCTTCTACCACATTTACCAACCGAGGACTATCCGAGAAGGCATCGTACAGGATAAATAGGCCGCCGCCCTTTTTTGCGTTGAACCCATAGTACTGGTCGCACATGTGGGAGCCGGTCCCGTGGCTGCCATCCGTGGCGATGTCATGCTCCACGAACAAGATGTCGCTCGCGTTAAGCAGAGGATTCGCCAAAGCGATGGCTCTGCGCAGGGCGACAAGCTCATCGTAGGTCGTTTGCCGCCTATAATTATTGATGGGTATGGACCTAACCTGCTGTCTCAATCTATTCAGCTCGCTGGCTTGCCAGCTCATATCGGGTGCATCTCTGGTGAGCTGTATTTTGTCAAGCAGCGCTGTGACGCGGCGCAAGACCACATCCACGTAGTCTCTATCCGTATCGAGAATCAGCGCTTCGGGCCTATAGACCTGCGAGAACACCTTCTGTTTGTTGGCGGCGTTGTTCTTGTACCAGCCGTTCTCGTCATCCGGAATAGGCACCGCTGGGCTTTGCGCCTGCACAACTACCGCAAGCAAGGCCAATATGACTACGATTGTCTTGCTTTTATTCATAGCATCATCTCACAGCGATAATATAAACTCCACGAGAGCATCAATCTCCTGCTCGCTCAGCCCAATGACGTCGCCGTGCTGCTCTACAGTAAATACCTCCTTTAACGTAGCGCATCGGCCGTCATGCAGATATGGTGCGCTTCGCCAGACCTCGATAAGGGTAGGTGTATCCCATGTCCCGTCGAGCGGGCCGATATCTCTTGGCCCAAGTGTCCCCATAGTATGCAGTTGTTGGTCACTGTAGTAAGGAGGCGGATGGCAAGTGCCGCATCCCCGGCTATAAAAAAGCTGCTCTCCTCGCTGTGCACCTTGGGTGAGCTGACCATCGACCAGATATGGGCTGGGAACCGGCGAAAGTGCCTTAAGATATTCATCCACCTTGGCGCAATATTCCTCTGGCACGACAGAAAACTCGATGAACTTGAATCCTGCCCGCACCGCAATTGCCGCATTGGGACGAACGCCGGTGGCCATGGCAGGCGGAAGCAGATGTGAATAGACAAATGCTTTTGTATTTTTGTCGTTGCCCAGACCATCGTTGGCCAGGTCCCAGTTCAGCCCGTCACCGCGTCCATTGGGATGACAGCTCGTACAGGACTGCCACTGCTGAAAGCACTTGGTGGCATCACAGTAGTATCTCTCGCCCATCTCGGCAGAGGTTCGTTGCAGATTCTCCGTGAGCACTATAGTACCGGCGGCCTCTGCGGTCTGGGTATATCTATCAACTAAATCTATGGTCTCTGTGAAGTATTCCAGCACGTAGGCTGCGTTTCCGTAGGCAACAACCTTGCGCGGGCCGTTTCCATCCAGGCGTATGCGCCGGCGAACACCAAGAAGGAAGGTAAAGTCACCAGATACATCCGGCAGCACTGCCAATTTGTCTCTCATCGCAGCCTGGTCAATTACGCTTAGCTCATGCGTGCCTGCGTGCGTGACATAGATGGTCTTGTCGTCCGGCGATAAACAGATTCCTGCGGGGTTGGCCGCACCGCGCTCTGCGTCATCTAAAATAATGCCCGTGGCCAGGCAAAGTTGCGCCACGTCAATAACGCTCATCATGCTAAAGTTCTGCCAGCCCATAATTAGCTGATTTGTAGGCATCAGGAACGAGCCCACATTGTGGATAGCATAAGCGTATTTGCCATCTCCGCAGACGCGTATGCCCGTTACAGCGCTGGCCCCGTTAGGCAGCTTGATGTCTCTAATTTTCGTGAAAGTCTGCAGGTCAATAACTGAAACATCGGCGGCCACATAATTCATGTCGCTTCGTGTGGCTGGTAGAAAGTTCGCTACGAATAGGTATCTGCCATCCGGCGTAGCATCACAGCAGCTTGGCTCTCGCAGAACGCCAACAACAGCGACCTGCTGCAAAGTAGCTGTATCTATGACCGAGACGGTAGCCTCCCACCGGTTGAGCACATACAACTGTCGGCCATCTCGGCTCAGGCGTGGTGCGTGTGCCCCATGACCAACAGCTACAGTACCAATGAATGCTTTCGTCACCCAATTGAACACATACAGAACGCCTGCCGGCTCTGAATCACTGGATGTTGTAACGTAAAGCGTCTGGCCTGCTACCGTGATACCACTGGGGCTTCGCGGCAGGCTGAGAGAGTCTACAATCTGGCCTACGGCAATATCGACATACTGGATTTGCTTTGCTGCTGCCAAAGCAACCAGCAAGTACGCTCCATCATCCGACACAGCCAAATCCTGCGGCTTAGTCGCAAGTGTAGACGCCCCGCAGGGCGGGATGGAACCAAAGATCGCCAAAAGGAATATTACACTTATTTGCTTAGCAGATTTGTTTGTGCTCATATATATCTATTATACATTATTTTGTAGCGGAGAAAACTAAAAATTAATCTGCCAGCTTTTACGGTTAGGCTTGATAACTTCACGCAGAATAATTATTATAGATTATTCCTGTAACCCTATATAACCGTTTAGCCCCCGGACCTGTGCCGGGGGCTAAGCCCTGCCCACAGGTGGCAGGGCTAAAGGTTAAATAAAATGGCTGTAGATTTGGACATACGTAGCGGCCAATCATCTGTAGCTGGTGAAATCTATATTTCCGCTAAGCCCGCCAGAGGCGGATTGCAGCAGCAAGTCTGCGAAATTTTTACTGGTATCGCAGATATACTGCGATGCAGAGGAGCGTGCATTCTGCGGGAGCGAATTTTCGCCCCTAAAAAGCCGAAGGATGTGCTATTACGGCTAAGATCGCAAATCTATGGCGAACTTGATGATGGAGTTGCTCCTACCATTCTGGTAGGCAAGCCAGAATCGACTGGGCCAATTATGGCAGTGCAGGTTCACGCCGTCTGTAGTGACGGCAGGCCGGAAGTGATTGATGTCCAGGGACGGCCAGCCGGACGAATTCTCCGCGTGCCCGGCTGCACCTATCTTACCCTTTCGAGCATATCTGCCGGCCCCCGCTCAATTAGCCCCCGGACCTGTGCCGGGGGCCAGGCCCTGCCCACAGGTGGCAGGGCTAAACGCGGGGACGATGCTACCGAGCAGGCGCGAGCTATGATGGAGAGGGCCGAATCGGTGCTTAAGCAGGCCGGCAGTGATTTCTTTTCGGTAGTACGCACGTGGATGTGGCTGGGCCGCATCCTTTCCTGGTACGGCCCATTCAATAGAGTCAGAAATGAGTTTTTCACGCAGCGAGGACTCATAGGTTCCGCCGCACGGCAATCAATGCCTGCCAGTACAGGAATTGGGTTAAGACCAGCAGATGGAAGCAAGTGCGCAATGGACTTGATCGCGATTCTTCAGCCGCGCAATTCGATTAAGCACCTGCCGGCAGCAGGAAAACAGCAGTGTGCGTTAGAGTACGGCTCAGCTTTTTCACGAGCATCGGTAGCACCTACCCCTGCTGGGCAAACAATATTTGTTTCTGGAACAGCCTCCATTGATGCCAGCGGCGCCACCACTCACATCGACGACCCGTTAGGCCAAATAAAAGAAACTATAAAAAATGTTCGGGCAGTTCTGAAGGATACACATGCTACTGACGCTGATGTGGTACAAGCGGTGGCTTATTGTAAAACAGCCGAGGTCCAGCAGATATTTAACGATTTGCTGCACCGCTCCGCGGGGTCCCTCAAAAGTGCTATTGGCTGGCCGTGGGTAACAGTGATTTGTGATATTTGTCGGCCTGACCTGCTGTTCGAGGTTGAGGCTACCGCTCTGAAGGCCGGCAGACCCAGTAAATAGTTTATCAGGGTATCAGGCTATCAGGTAGTGGGCATCAGGTTATCAGGACATCAGGCTTGTCCCGAGCCCTTCGGCTTCGCTCAGGGTAAACTCCGCCGAGGGATTGGTTTTTCCTGATACCCTGATTTTCTGATATCCTGCATCCTGGTTTCCTGATGACCCGATATCCAATTTGAGGGCGTTAGTAATGCGAATTAAGACAATATCATTTTTTCTATTCGCTGTAGTTATTTGGGTTCCCGCGGAGCGGGGTCTGAAAATTTTCGATTTGCGATTGCCAATTGCCAATTGAAAATCGAAAATTGAAAATCGCAAATCGTAAATAAAGCAAGCTCTTTCGTCCCCCGCTCCTTCGGTTACAGCGAACAATAAGCCTGTGGTATTCTACAATCGAGGTTTGTCACAGGCTAAGGTCCGATTAAATTGCCGATTTTCGATTGCCAAATGACGATTGAAAATCGTAAATTGAAAATCGTAAATCGAAAATCGATGCTGCTGCGATCATGAGTTCCTCCGCCGTGTCTATCTGGATGTGATCGGCACGTTGCCGACTGCAGATGAGGCTCGCACCTTTTTAGCCGATTCTGACCCGAAAAAAAGGAGCAAACTAATTGACCATCTGCTCCAGCGGGATTGGATTTTCCAAAGGCGATAATGACAACTGACACCAAGCCCAAACAAGCTGTGAGAAGATTTACGATTGCCGATTGCCGATTGCCGATTGCCGATTGCCGATTGCCGATTGAAAAACGTACGCTGGGAATCGAAAATCGAAAATCGAAAATCTCGTTATAAATTTGCCCGCGAGCTTCTGACCTCGAGCGGCAGCAATTTTCGTGTTCCGCAGGTTAATTTCTATCGTGCAATTCAAGGCCGGCAACCTTCCGCCATCGCAGGGGCGGTGGCCCTAACTTTTATGGGGGTGCGTTTTGATAAATGGCCTGAAAAGCGGCGTGAAGGCCTTGAGGCTTTTTTCTCACGCGTGGCATATAAGCAATAAAAAGACCCTGCCATGGTGATGGCAGGGCTAATCAAGGTTTAGCCCTGCGACTACGTCGCAGGGTCGTCTTGTGAATGGAAAGAAGAAATCGTTTACCTGGATCCTGCGCCTGCCCCTGCGTCTCCCGACGCAAGTCGGGGCAGCGGGCCGGCTGAAGCTTTAAAGGCCGTTTTTCCCGATGGCGTGGCTGTGCAGATTCAGCCAGGAGAGGACCCACGCGTAGTCTTTGCCGATTGGTTGATCAGCGCGGACAACCCGTTCTTTGCGCGCAATATCGTCAATCGAATCTGGGCCTGGCTGCTGGGCCGCGGGATTATCCACGAGCCGGATGACATCCGGCCGGATAATCCTGCCGTCCATCCTCAGGTCCTCACTTTTCTGGAAAAGGAACTGGTCAAAGCCAACTACGACCTGCAGCATACCTACCGCCTGATTCTCAACAGCCACACCTATCAGCAGTCATCGATTCCTCGCAGCGACCATCCAGATGCAGAGGCATTGTTTGCATGTTATCCGGTGCGTCGGCTGGAGGCGGAGGTGCTAATAGATGCCTTGTGTTTGATTTCCGGAACCCAGGAAAGCTATTCGAGCGCCGTTCCGGAACCTTTCACGTTCATTCCAGAGGAAAATCGCTCCATCGAGCTGGCGGACGGCAGTATCACCAGTCAGTTCCTCGAGATGTTTGGACGTCCGGCTCGCGATACCGGCCTGGAATCCGAACGTAACAACCAATCCACCGATGAACAGCGATTGCACCTGCTGAATTCAAGCCATATTCAAAACAAGATCGAACGCAGCGTGCGGTTGGGCGGATTGATTAGGACCGCCAAGGGTGACCGTCGCAAGCTGATCAACATGATATATCTGAACATTCTGTCGCGTTATCCAACGCAGGAAGAAATTTCCACTGTGGAAAAATACTTTCAAACCAAGGGAATAAATCCCACTCAGGCCACTAACGATCTGGTCTGGGCTCTGATTAATACCAAGGAATTTCTATACCGTCATTAAAAAGGGGTCAGTCCTATGAGCAGGCAAAAGACCAATTCTTTAGGCTTAATGACTCGGCGGGAAGCGTTAAAACGGGGACTTCTTGGAGCAGCCGGGCTGGCATTTACCTATCCTTTCGGCCTCAAGGCTCAGGCGGCACCTTTAAGTCCAAAGGCCAGGTCGGTTATCCAGATATGGATGTGGGGAGGCCCATCGCATCTTGACACCTTCGACCCCAAGCCGGACGCGGGCTACGATTATTGTGGCCCTCTAAATAAGCCGATCCAAACCAACGTGGACGGAATCCAAATCTGCGAGTTGCTGCCGCTGCTGGCACAACAGGCGGATAAGTACTCAATCATCCGCAGCATGACCCACGGCAACAACAGTCACGAGACCGCAGCGTATATAGTGCAGACGGGGCGCGAGCCGGGCCGGCTGGTCTATCCCTGTGTCGGGGCCGTCGTGTCATTGTTCAAGGGATATGACCACGGTTATAAAGGGCTTGTTCCGCCATATATTGTGTTGACCCAGCCACAAGGCCGGTTTTCCGAGTCGGGTTTTTTAGGGCCACGATACAAGCCGTTCGCCACCGGCGGCGATCCTAATCAGACCCCATTCGCCGTGGAAGGGCTGGTCGCAAGAGGCATTTCAGACCAGCGCCAGCGCGCCCGGCGCGAGCTTCTCCATTCGCTCGATTCGTTGGGCAAGGCCATGCCGGAGAACCCGCACTTCAAACAGCTCGACCGCTGCGAGGAAAATGCCTACGACATGATGTTCGGCGATGCCAGGAAGGTTTTCGACCTGTCGGATGAAAAAGACGAAATCCGAGAAAAGTACGGCCGT
>Ga0315312_1001247_pt1 | contig 20652 bp, 20 predicted proteins | sample TDP7_MG_FD_203629 | JGI IMG/M metagenome (GOLD analysis project Ga0315312, IMG submission 203629) | Freshwater sediment microbial communities from Lake Towuti, South Sulawesi, Indonesia - TDP7 | ecosystem: Environmental > Aquatic > Freshwater > Lake > Sediment | place: Indonesia: South Sulawesi... | reverse complement strand
GTTTCTATCCAGGCTAGATTGACTCTCGCCTCACATGCGGCACCTGCATGCTTCAAAGCTTCATTGACGCTCACATAGGAGTCTGCGAGTTCAGCGTACTTTCCACAGATGGCGATATGAACATCGTATTTAGGTTCAATGAAACCTTTCACTATTCTCTTCCATTCACTCCAGTCTGGAACCCTCTGCGTTAGCCCAAGTCTCCGGCATATGAACTCGCCCATTCCTTGTTCATCCATGATCAAAGGTGACTCGTATATCGTTCTAATGTCTGGGGACGTGAAGACAGCTCGCTCATCAACATTGCAGAAGAGCGCGATCTTAGCTTTCGGGCTCGCCAGTAGAGGTTTCTTACTTCGCGCAACCACGATGTCAGGTTGAATACCGATCCTTCTCAGTTCCTGCACGCTATGTTGAGTCGGCTTGGTCTTCTGCTCACCGACGACATCTAGGACGGGTACGAGTGTGACATGCACATACAGCACATTGTCGAACCCTTCCTCCAGCCGCATCTGTCGAGCTGCTTCAAGGTACGGAAGGCTCTCGATATCCCCGACAGTTCCTCCGATCTCCACCAAAGCTATCTCCGACTTGCTTCCACTAGCTACGGAACGCAATCTTTGCTTGATCTCGTCGGTGATGTGAGGGATTATTTGGACGCACTTGCCCAGGAAGTCGCCTCGCCTCTCCTTGTCAATAACTGAAAGATACACTTGGCCTGTTGTCACATTGTGATCTTTAGGAAGATTGAGATCAAGAAAACGCTCATAAGTGCCCAAGTCCATGTCGGCTTCTCCTCCGTCCTCTGTAACGAAGACCTCGCCATGTATGTACGGGTTCATCGTTCCAGCGTCAACATTCAAATAGGGATCTATCTTTATCGCGGTTACGCTTAATCCTCTAACTTGAAGGCTCTTGCCGATCGATGCCGATGTTATGCCTTTACCGATTCCAGACATGACTCCGCCGGTTATGAAGATGTATTTTGCCACATCCGCGGCCTCCAAACATGGAGAGGCTTAACCGATATAGCTTAAAACTTTTTTTCTGAAGCATCTTTTAGCCTTACTGTAACCTATCTGAAGGCCTCCTATCGCATGCAAGACTAAACCGACACCCGTTGAGAAGGGGCCGTTAATCAGCCTACATAGCTTCTCTAAGCCACCCGAGAATAAGTCAACAAAAAAGAGGGGATTTGCGGGGGGACATCGCCAGTTATCATTGGGTTAAAGCCATATTTTGCGTCTAATCAGCATGGAAAAGCAATCACTTACTCAAGTATTCTTTGGCCCAGCTGAAGAATCGCTCTGCATCTCGTACGGCTTCTCTTGCGTCATTCTCATTCATCAGCCTCTCTTCATATTCAGCCGTGTTCTTTACTCCGAGCAGTCTGCTCAACTGTCTACTTTTAGCCGTCAGAACATCCTTTGGTAAACCGACGCTTTGAAAAAGGCTTATAGCATCCTCATGCCTTTCTCCAGCATGCCTAACACCCAGCATAAAAACAGTCAACGCATCACAAGCACTTATTCCACAATGAACAGCATTTATGACCGCGGTGTTCCAACGACCTGTTCTCAAGGATTCCGATGCTGTATCTAAACATTCTTCAGATTTTCTTAAGTAGTTCTTAAAAAGAGACTTATCGATGTGTCTAACTCTCACCGACATGACTCTCACTCAAGAGGTTTACCGCAAATCAACATGTGATTCTGTAAAGCCTGTTTGATTGGTGGTTCTTTCCGTTTCTTTCGCAGATCTTCTTCACTGATGTAGTATGCCGAAATTGAATTTCCAAATCTCTCAGTAACATCGTTTTGAAGCTCAGCAACGATTTCTTCAACCTTCTCTCTCTGGTTGGTTATGATGAGGAGGTCGATGTCGCTTCGCGATGTCTCTTTTCCTTCCACAACGCTTCCGTATAACGCAGCGGATGTAACGAAACGAGACTTCAACTTTTCCCTTATCGCATCTTTAAGCTCTGAAAGAGCTCTACTTTCCATTTCAAACGTTCTTCCAACAATGTTTGCTGCGTAACTGTTCATGTTCAATCTGAAGGCGCATGACCTGCCAACAGTTCTTACTCTTAAGGCATTGGTTTTTTCAAGTTCATCGACAACCTTCCTAATACCGGTATGTGATACGCCCAAAAATTTGGCAAGTTCTCTTATGGTAAACTCCTTCTCTCGATATCTCTCAAGCGTTCTAAGAACCTTAACTTTCACTTTGGAACCCAACAGCATTTCAACGAGATCGTGAAACTGCATTTGAATCACTGTAAACTAAAGTTTCCATATGGAAACAAAAGTTAAAAAACTTTCGGATCGATGTGGCAAAGAAAGAAAGGACAACAAAAAGGGGAAGATGCGGGAGACATCGCCATTCCTCATTGTTAAATACTTTATGCCTTCAGGTTCTGTCGCATACCGCTGACGTACCACAGAACCTGCCTTCGAATATTTCTTCAAGGCATTCTTGAAGGGAATTTCCAGCATCTTCTTCAAAAGAACTTCAGGGCAGAAAACCTCGGAAATGATTCCGAGTTTGTTCGGAAAAGATCGCTATATTCTACTTTCCGGTTTTCGCTTTGATCTTTCTGATGTCCTCGCTGATCATGCCTAGAGCGACTTTGATTGAGGACAAAGCTTGGTCGACGGTTTCTCTCTCTTTGAGCCTCCAGATCTGCATAGCGCCTCTTGCGGTTATGTTGCCTAGAGCTGTCAAGTAGTATCTATCGTCACTCTTATCCAAGAGTCCAGCCTCGAGCAAGCTACTGACAGAATCCTTCTCTTCACTAGAAAGCTTCAGTTCTCCTAGGTCAACACTATTGTCTTTGGCTAAGGCTCCTGCTTCATGTAGTTTCACGAGGACGTTCGGACCTGTAGGCATCTCTCTTCCAAACGTTTCCCTCGCGAGTTTTTCCATTTCTCTGATCTCCTCGATCTTCCTAACCGCTGAGGTAACTGATTCCAGACGCTTCTTGATGCCCATTACCGATTGAACGATTGGGCTCTCCTGGTTCAGCTTGTATAGTGTGACAGCACCTACCTGTTTCGACGGTGAGAGCACTCTCATCTTCTGGAGGTCATTCCAGACCCTGTACAGCGTTGTTCTCCCGATTCCTGCCATTTGCGCTATCTGAGTCTTAGTAAGCTCCTCCTCCGGTCTCTCAGCCATAATGCTCAATACCCTTAGCTGAGGAGACTTCGTCAAAGCCTCGAGGAATGTGGATGTTTCTTGTTCTGCGCTCATCTCAAGACGCCTAGAAAGAATATACGAGCGCGTTCGGTATATTAACGTTCCTATTTTAAAACACGAGAGTCTCACGCAACCAATAAATTCGAACCCGCAACTACTTAAACTAGAGTTCCTATGGAAGAATCGGGCCTGCTGCCGTCGAAGATATCCATTCTTCTCTCGATGTGGAGATTGAAGGCGATAGGCGAGAGGTCTGTATCAACTGAGGCCTTGAGAATGCGGTTACAACCGGAATACAGAAGCGCCTTCGGCGCCTCTATTCAGAATCTTAAAGAGAGCATGCTCGTAGTAAGCGCCAAGAAGAACGATCAAGAACTATTATCGATGACGCCTTTAGGAGTTGCGTTTCTAAGAGAGTTCGAAGGTATAGAGCTAGAAAGGATGGGTAAGAAGGGCTAGCGTAATCGACCTTCAATAGCCTTTAAATTTGACATCGATCTATTTGGACATCGATGATGTAAGAGAAAAGACAGAGCGCTATCAGCCGGCGCTGTGAAGATATACGATGGGCGAACTGATCAGGTTCGCCTCTTCACCTTGGAAAGTTTTATAGAGCATCTCCTTCACCAGATGTTGGGGATGCTCATGCCTTGCACAGTAGTCGTAGGAGGATTCTTCGGTGATGAGGGCAAAGGCAAACTCCTGGCGTATCTAGCCCTCAAAGATCAACCCGCTATAACTGCGCGCGGAGGGGTTGGACCGAATGCTGGGCACACCGTCCAATACATGAACAAGACCTACTTCCTAAGAATGGTACCCAGCGGATTCATCTATCAAGATTGCCGGCTTCTCATTGGTCCCGGAGTTCTCGTGAACCCGAAAGTATTCTTACAAGAGGTAGAATCAACAGCAACCAAGGGAAGGGTGGCTCTTGACAATCAATGCGCCATAATTGAAGAGAAGCATATTCAACAAGAGATGGAGTCAAGTCACTTGACTCAAAAGATAGGTTCGACGAAGAGCGGAATAGGAACCTGCAGTTCTGAGAGAGCTTTGAGAATCGCCAAGGTTGCACGAGATTCTCCTGAACTGTCCGAATTCCTAGCAGATGTGCCCGCTGAGGTAAATGCTGCGCTAGAGAAAGGGAAGGGGGTCTTGGTTGAAGGAACGCAAGGGACGTTTCTCTCACTTTACCATGGGACGTATCCATTCTGCACCGCCAAAGACGTTTCTGCTTCGGCGATATGCTCAGATATCGGCATTGGACCTACCGCCGTTAACGATGTCATCGTCGTCTTCAAAGCGTACGTCACTCGTATAGGCGAAGGGCCTCTCGAAGGGCAGCTTCCAAGAGAAGAAGTTCTTAAACGTGGGTGGATGGAATACGGCACCGTCACCAGAAGAGAGAGAAGAGCTGCGCCCTTCGATTTCAAGCTGGCCAGGCGAGCAGTAATATTGAACGGTGCGACGCAGGTCGCTATTACAAAGTTGGATGTGGCTTTTCCAGAGTGCAAACAAGCCAGGAGCTTCGATGAGGTGCCTACTACCGTGAGAGATTTCGTAAAGAAGGTTGAGATGGAAACCAAAGTGCCTGTCACCTTGCTGGGCACCGGTGCCTCGGCTGAAGACATTATAGATAGACGAGAAGAGATACGGAAGTGAGGCTTGGCAATGATTCATAACAGAATTCGAAAAGGGGATGATCAGATATTTCCAGCCCTTTGTTAGATGCGACTTTGAATTGGGAAGGAGGTCGCGTTAGAGAGTGAGCGTAAGAAAACGAAGACTATTCCCACAAAGAGGATACGTTCTACTGATGGTTGGAATTCTTATAGGCTTTCTAGCTTTTTCATCCATATCACTAATCTTTTTTCAATTCAGTCGTCCCGCCATCGTTGGAGAGATGCCGAAGCGTATAGAGTTCGAGTTCTTGTACACAAGTGAGAAACAAGGATGGATAGAGGAGGTTACCCCAAAATTTGAAAGATGGTTTCTCGAGCGATTTGATGTTGAGGTTTCAGTTAGGCTCACTGTGACGGGCACCCATAAATCCGTCAATCTGATCCTCCTAGGAAGCGAGAAACCAACCGTCTGGAGTCCAGCCTCAAGTATTTGGATTCCATACCTAAATTCGATGTGGCGTGAACAAGGGCACCTGGAAGATATCGCACAGGATTGGACTCCACTCGTCCTCTCTCCTATAGTAATAGCGGGTTGGAGATCCTTTGTCGAGAAGTACAAAGTAACAGGATTCGCCGATCTATATCGCGATGCTGCGGGAGGAGTAGATTTCAAGTACGGACACCCTGACCCGCAACTCTCAAATGGAGGGATAATGGTTGCGATCTTGGAGTTCGCTGAGGCAGCTGGAAAGAAACCTGAAGAGTTATCTGTCGATGACCTGAAGCAAGAAAGTGTTCTCAATTTTGTTAGAACAATTGAGTCGAAGGCGGTTATGTATGGCGAGAGCACAGGCTTCTTCGGTGCATGGGCGGCGGAGAACGGTCCCGCCGCTGTAAGTCTCTTTGGAGTATACGAAAATGTGGTGATTGAAAACTCTCTGAAGGCGAAGAGGAAATGGGGTGATCCGATCGTAGCTGTTTATCCAAAAGAAGGGACCCTACTCAGTGATCATCCCTTCGTGATCTTGAATGCAGAATGGGTTGGGAAATGGGAACGCTTCGCTGCTGGTCACTACCTGCTATACTTGCTCAAAGATGATGTCCAAGGGTTAGCTCAGAAACATGGTTTCAGACCGGCGAACCCCAGTGTCCCTCTAGATTCAAACATATTCAGCATCGAAAACGGGGTTCAGTATAAACTGGCTGCTCCTGTCTTGAAACCTTTACAGGGAGAGGTTATGAAAGCTCTTCTCACAGCGTGGGTTGCTGTTAGGAATCCTGGCATTTAGCCTCTACGGGAAAAGTTGAGCGACATGCCTCCGGATGGTTTCGAGAAAAGAAAGATAATAGCGAAGGCGGCTCTTTTCGGGGTACTGGCATCATTTCTCATCTTTGTACTTATGCCAACCATCTACATAGTTTCCTTTACCTTCACTAGATGGGGCGAGATCTACTCAGAGGTTTTCGCCAACCCAATTATTGCTTCCGAAAACTGGCTTCAGATACAAACCGTTCTGCTTTTCTCTTTCAGAATAGCCCTCTTCACTATCGCCTTCGACTTCATCTTCGGGATCCCCCTTGCCTATCTTCTAGCTCGCAAGAAGTTTCCAGGCAAAGGTATCCTCGAGGACATAGTGACTTTGCCTCTCGTGATTCCCACCTCCGGCTTCGGCTTCGCAACTCTTATCACATGGACGACCATCTCAGGCTTAGGAGGCCTCCTGAGTTTCAAATCTGGCCTATTGAACCTCGCCGACAGAATCCCCTTATTAAATATCCCTTTTCTGATATTTGCGGTCCATGTCGGATTGACGCTTCCTTACGTGGTTCTCACCATCAGGGCGAAGCTACAAGAACTTGACCCTGTATTAGAAACAGCTTCCAGAACACTGGGCGCGGTATCATTGACAACATTTCGGCGGATAGTGTTCCCTCTCGCACTGCCAGGAATATTTTCGGGACTGGTTCTAGCCTTCGCGAGGTCTCTCGGAGAGACTGGAGCAACAATGGTGGTTGCGGGAGTCAGCACGACAGCCTCCATCGCCATAGTACGATGGGTTTTCGAATTCAAATTTGGCACAGCCTCATTTCTCGGATGTCTACTTGTAGTCATTGCATGGGCTTTGATACTACCCGTAGAAGTCCTCTTACGTCGGAAACGTCGCTTCTCGATTTCGAGAAGCCCCCTCCAAACAATCCGGATCGAAAGGCGGTTCTTAGGCATGGAGAAGTTCATTTCAAGAAGGCTCCATCGCATTAAGGAGATTGCAAGCCTCACTGTCATATTTGTCATAGTGGTCGTACCAATAGTTGTTGTGCTCAACTCTATCTTCCCGTATTGGTTTCATGATCCGTATACTGGGAGATTTGAGGGCGGAGTACTCTACCAACTGTTTGGTCCGTCAAACTATTTCGGTAGGTTATCTAGAGCTACATTCACGTCCTTCGCCGTGGCAGCAATCTCAACCTACATTGCTGCATGCATCGCTATACCCTTGGTCTATGTGATTGAGCGATACAGATTCGGTACCTTCATTCGTTCTATTCTAAAGATCCCGCTAATCGTTCCGACATCGGCCCTAGGCTTGTCTGTCCTTCTCCTATGGGGTCCACACGGGCTTGGAATGGTCAATCCAGGAATATGGCTAATCATTTTAACTCACATAGTATTCTCAGTTCCAGTCATAACGGAGCCGACAATCGCCGCATATGAAGGGTCCGAGATTCTCTCGTATGAAGAAAGTGCAAGAACACTCGGGGCAACAGCATACGATGCTGCGGAAACAATTTCCCTACCCCTATTGAAGAGAGGCATCCTAGCTGGAGTAATCCTTTCCTTCACGCATTCCTTAGGGGAAACTGGAGCGACCTTCATAGTGATGGGATCTGATTTGACCGTTCCAACTCTTGTAGTTAACATGGTGGAAGCCCTGGCCATTCCAGCAGCCCTTTTTTCATCAGCCTATTTGATAGCAATCTCACTTGTCTTACTCGCAGTCTTCAGGTTCCTTACGAGGAGATGAATGGTGCGATCGGTCGGAAAGATTCTGAGGCGACTTTGAGAACAGCGGGTTGATGGACAATGCCCGATGTACGATTGATTAATGTGACGAAGAGATTTGGAAAGATCATCGCAGTAGATCATGTGAGTTTGGAAGTGAACGATCACGAGTATGTTACGCTTTTGGGGCCCAGCGGCTGCGGAAAGACGACGACGCTTAGGTTGATCGCAGGTCTAGCTGAGCCGGATGAAGGGGAGATCTATATAGGAAATAAGCTAGTAACTGGGCTCCCTCCAGAAGACAGAGAAGTGGGCTTCGTCTTTCAGAACTACGCTCTCTTCCCCCATATGAATCTCTGGGAGAACACAACATACGGGCCTAGGGTTAAGGCATGGGATCAGGAGAGGACAAAGCGAATTGCAAGCGAAATGCTAGGTTTGGTACGCTTAGCAGAGCGAAAAGATGCGTTTCCTGACGAGCTGAGTGGCGGCATGCAGCAAAGAGCTGGCCTCGCTAGAGCTCTATCTGCTGGCACCAATCTGCTGCTACTTGATGAGCCGCTGGGCGCTCTTGATGCGAGAATTCGGACAGACCTCAGATATGAACTGAGGCGGCTGGTGAAAGACTTGGGCCTAACGGCCATACATGTCACTCACGACCAAGAAGAGGCTATGACCATCTCAGACAAGATTGTCGTTATGAGGCGAGGTGCCATCGAACAGATTGGAACGCCTGAACAGTTATATTTGACTCCAAAGACCCCGTTCATCGCCAACTTCATTGGGGAGTCAAATTTCTTCGAGGGTAGTATCGCAAAGGTATCTCGAAAGACTTCGATTGTTGAGCTTCGCGGTGGGCTGCTGATCGAAGCGAATTCTACGGAATGGACGGAAGGAGAAAGAGTCATAATTGCAGTTAGACCTGAGAACGTCAAGTTGGAGTCATATGCACCAGCCGATTTGAATTTCTTACCGGGTCTAATTGAAAGAATACGCTTCATAGGCGGAATCTTGAGATATGAGATTAGACTCGTTAATGACGACATAGTTACTTCTAGAGTGCCTATAGAGGCAGAGAAGACGTTTGAAGTTGGGGAAAAGATGGCCATTACCCTTGACAGCGCTAAGAACCACGTCTATCAGTATCCGAAAGAAGGATTGAGAGAAGCAATCAAAGTTGAGTAAACATTCGTCCTTACGACATACCATCCTATTTTGATCCGTCTGCAAAACGATGCGCTACTTATCTGTCTCGTTCTCGATTTCCAGCATTTCTCGTTTCAGAGCTTAAAGGGCGTACTTTCCTCTCTAAATTTGGCGATGTATTTGGGGCATGTTCTAAACTCTTCTTCTGTGGTGCATAGTTGTTGTACCTCGCTCTTGTTCAAGCGCCTTTGAGGTGTCATTGCTATACAAGATCGGCCCAGAAACATCTTTCGAAGATATGGGCATGCCATAGGCTAGACACGGTATCGTGCATATGTTCCTTAGCTACTTTAATTTGTCTATTCCCAGCATCGTTACATATTTGCCTATTCACATCGCGAGAGACTCCCTGCCAAGTTCTGTTAGGATGCGGACCGTTGGAGGGATTTTTTATAGCACCGTGCTTAACGATAGGATAGTGGTCTTGATGAAGAGATGCGACGCCTGCGGCAAGGAACATCCTAGGATTTGCGAGTGCCAATTCTGTCATAAGGTATTCTGCCCGGACGACTATGCTAGGCATATGGCTTGGGAAAGAAGACATGAGGGACTTGCTGAAGAAAGTTCGAAACTTTGGCGCAGGAAGAGGCAGTAGTCTCTCTCCGTTCACTCGACAACATGCGTGAATCTTTCTACAGCGTCCTAGAGTGGATTCATGTGAAATGTGAAAAATGCGGAGTCGATGTCGATCTTCCTTTCAAATGTTCGTACTGCGGAAGACTCTTTTGCGTTGAACATAGACTTCCTGAAGGACATGAATGCTCCGAGTACTGGAGGGTGAAGATTCCACGTCAACCAGCCGCTACTGAGCCTACCCCTCTCCGAAGCTATAGCGTCGAGTATAGGTATCCTTCGGTTTTTCAACCCGTAGCCAAACCGAAGATCTTCTGGTTTAGTTCCATCGAGATAAAACATCTTTTTGCCGGTATCGTCTTGGTCTCTCTTGTGGGAATATCATTCGTTACTCGAAGTATCCTCTTCTCAAACCCGATTATGCTTCTTCTCGAGACCACCGTCTTCATTCTGAGCTTCATAGCTCACGAGTTAGCTCACAAGTTTGTGGCCCAGAAGTTTGGGCTTTGGGCAGAGTTCCGTTTGAGTATCTCAGGCGCATTGATCACCTTAATCTCAGTTCTACTGCCTTTGAAGGTGATAGCGCCTGGGAGCGTCGTCATTGGAGGTCTAGCAGATAGAGAAACGGTGGGTAGAACAGCTGTCTTCGGACCCCTTGTTAACGTTATCTTGTCTGGCGCGCTCTTGATAGGCGCCATTGTCTCGCCTATCGGGCTAGTGTATGATGCTTTAATGTTCGGAGCGTGGTTCAATGCTTACTTGGCGATATTCAACCTTCTACCGTTCGGCGCTCTGGATGGTTGGAAGGTCTTCTGGTGGAGCAGAAGGAACTGGGCTTTAATCTTCTCAGTTTCAATTCTAATCGGGGTCTACACTTTTATCAGGTTCGGCTGAGGTCATTCTAGGGGACAACGATAAAATTTGAAACGCTTTCAGCTGAGGTCTTCCCCTCAACAGCCGTCAAGCAGAGCATTATGTTCGCAACTTCAATAAGCCTTAGGTTCAATGCAGCCATTATCGTGGCCGCTCGGAAAGGATAACCAGCCAGTGCAAGTCTGCTCTTGTCCCTAAGAGCATCGAGCTTAAGCTTATCTAAGAATTCATCCGTTGGACCGTTACTTGGTATATCGCTCAAATATCTTCCAAACTCTGTACTTTCGAGGAGACGATTTAACTGGTCAAGGTTGCGGCAAAAGATCGATCGATCAAGAACGTCTTTGGGTAAACCATATGTCTTCTTCAATAACCAGCTTGAAATGTCTTTAGGCTCTACCTGTCTTCTCACGCAGTCATAGAGTATGAAGATGTTTCCCAGATCTCCATGTAGATATAAGAGCTTTCGGCTAGCTTCTCTCTCACTGGATGGCAAGAGGAGTATTGCTTCCGAACATTTATCTAACGGATGCCTCAACATCCCGAATAGTGGAGCTACGCTTTTTGTTTCAATCGCAGACTTGACTTGTATTGCAGCTCCTTGGAAAGCTTCCCTCCGTGAGATGAGGCTAAAGGTCTTCACGGGATCGCCGGAAAGCGTTTCGTAGAAAGATTTCTCAACAAGTCCGCAGGGAATGATCTGCGATTCCGTTATAAAGTTTCCTTGGAATAGTGAAGTTCGAAGGGCGTTGACGAGGCTCCAACTTTCAAGCATCTCTCTGTAGGCTAAGAGCAAAGGCGCCGCGGACTTTGGGGTGGATGAGATCATCTGCTCCAAATTGCGTACGAGTGAATCTAGAATGATTTGTCGAACGGACGAAAAGTCCAGAGGAAGCGCTCCTGGTTTGGGATGCTCTCTGTAACCGGTTTGAGTCAGCACATCGATTACATGTACAGGTTTAGAGCATCCTAGGATAGCGTGATAGTCCTCGATTTTGAATAGATTCCCTATGATTGCTCGGGCGCGAGCGATTACGTAGGGATAAGTGAGAATGTCTTTTACGCGCATTTGTGAAACCTATCTTCTACTCTTCTTCTTCAGTATCAGCTTCTCAGCTCTAAGTATGTCAAACCAAACGAGAAATGTTCCAAGGAGCGTTCCTAGTAAAGCGCCGATCATCTCTTTCCCGTACTCTTTCCCAAGAACATACCCCAAGAAGGCCATTATCGGCACTGTCGTTGTAATCGCCATGTACCAGAATGCTCGTCCAAGTTCGCCTCGAGCTGCCAAACGCTCTTTCCCTAGGCAAATTATTTATCCTGTAGCTTTATGAGTTTTGATGAACAACCGCGAGGCGGAGCGGATGGCGACTGACAAACGAAAGGTCGTCGAGGTTGCTCGAAAGAAAATCCTTTTCGCCTTGGCGGTTGGATTGATAGTTCCAATCCTCACGGTAATCCTGATGTACTACGGCTATGCTCTTGGGAAACAGTTCGGTAAGCCCTTTGACGCATTGTTCGCACTTTTGGGCGCGTTCGGGGGTTTCGGGGTGGGAGCGGCGATCGTTTGGAAGATTATGATGAAGATATAGCGATCTCAGGATGAGTTGAAGTTTGCCAGGTAGAGCGGACTCTTTTGCATTTGCGGTTTCATTTGTGAGAGCGCTGAAATCAAAGCTGCTTACCTCCAGCAATCTTGATATGATTCTGAAGTCTAAGGATGAAGTGGACGCTATTAGGGTTCTCTCGGATACTATCTATGCCCCGTACGTAGCCAAGTTCATTGGTAAACCTTTTGACATAAAACAGTTCGAAGATGCGATTCACGAGAGTTATCATGACGACTACGCGAGGGTAGTTAGAGCAACTGCGTCAGCAACTGCAAGAGATGCACTGGCGCTCATGCATAGGAAACATGAATTGAGCTGCCTGAAGATGATTCTCAAATGCGTGATGGAGGGTGTACCACCCGAGCAAGCTAAGGATCTCATAACGCCGATGGGAGAATACACCTACGACCGGTGTCTAGAACTACTCAAGATGAAAGATCTCGGGATGATTGCGGAACACATCAAGGATAGAAGAGTGAGACGGTTGGTCCTCGACTCACTTCCAGAATGCAAGAAGCTGGGCTCGACGATCCCTCTTGAGGCATCGATTGACAAGTATTATTACACGAATATCTGGAATGTGACGCAAAGGCTGGCGCAATCGGATAAAGCGCCTATCGAGAATATTCTTGGCATAGAGATCGATTCAGCGAATCTGGACATATTGATTAGGGGGAAAGAAGCAAAGATTCCTATCTCTCACCTTGAGAGGCTTATGCTGCCCATAAGGTACAGGTTGGCTTCAGAATTTGAACAAGCGATGAATGCGCCGACAGCTGACGACGCATTGCGAATACTTTCCTCAGGCTTCTATGGCGTGGCGCTGCAGGGAGCTGCTGAGACAGTCAAAAGCGCGGGAACCCTATTTCCGATAGAGATTGCCATGAAGCGGTATCTAGCTTCCAAGAACCTCTCAGTCTTTACGGGTTACCCGTTTCATGCAGGAACGCTCTTGGCGTACTTGAATTTGAAGCTGTATCAAACGCAGGACATCAGAGGAATAGTACTGGGTAAGAGAGATGGAATGGCTTCAGACAAGATAAAAGATTTCTTGATAACATATGGGCTCAGCTGACCGAAGACATTCTAAACGATATATCTTTCTCGTCACGTTTCATGCTGGCTACGGAAGCGCTATCGAATCGTATAGAAGGCTGACCGAGATGAAGAACCAACTCTGAATGACTATAATGTTCCTCGCTCTCTTGGCGACGGCTTCCAATTTGTCTCTACGACTCGGTTTTGGTTTCCAGGAGAAGAATTAACCCGAGTAGAACTCCAAGCATGAACGCTGTGAAGCCCAAGGCCATAGAAAAATGAGGTCCAATACCAGTTCTTCTCAATAGTATCCAGACAAGATACGCTGGGCTCGCAAGTAGAATAGCAGCCATAAATATGGCAGCGAACCGAAAGCTAACCGTCTCTGTTCACCGCGCTACGCTCAGTATTGAGACTCAAACAGATCCTATCCAACTTCTCCTCAAGAATTCTCTATGAAACTACGCAGTAGCCTTCCAGTCTAGAAGGCCGACTGGCTCCTACCGCATACGCCACAGAACTGAGCGTCGCTAGGGATCTCAGACCCACAATGAATACAGTACTTGATCGAAGGAGCGCGACCGGGCGTTGGCGGGGTTGAAACTTGTATCGCCTCAGTTGGAATCGCTCTTCTTCTTCCTAAGGCGAATGTTAAGGCCAGAAGAATCACGACTATAACAATCGCTACTATGATGATCGCATATGCATTTCCGTAGTCTTCTCTCCAGAGAGCTATCACCGTTTTCGGACCATCCATTTTCACACTTGCCGAAGGATTCGTTGAGGAAGAATCTCCACTCCATCGTTCAAAGACATATCGCGCTCCTAACGCTCCAAGAGGGCCTTCGAATGGAATTGAAGATTCGTCTATTGAGAAACTAGCTGTGCTGCCTGCCCTATACCAACCTGAACCTTTCGCATTGCTACGTTCGGAGTTGACGGTCAAGTAGTACTCAGCGGCATAACTGAAAGTATGTGTACTGGATTCTGTGAATGTCGCAGAATTGTCTATACAGTGGTATCTGACGCCGGATTCTCCTCCAACGTATTCATCGACCGATAATCTGTGAGAAGTCCCTGAATTGAACTCAAAGGACGATGAGGTGCCTCCAGTTATTTTGCTTGTAGGTTCACCGTCTATTACGAGGTTAGTGGAGTAAGTAGATGGGAGACCGGGGACAGATATGGTGACTGTATACGTCTTCGGGGGAGTCGTCGTTGTTAATGTGAGAGTGAACGCATCCCAGTAAGCGTTCGCTGTAATTACACTCCAGTAATGCGCTAAGTCCGTATAGAGTTTTATCGTCGACGAGGAGCGTTCGGAGGCGGTTCCGAACCGGGATTCGAAGTCAGACTTCAAGTCTCTTTCAATGTGATTCCAGACGCCGATCTTGCAGCCTTTTATAAGAATGTAGGTCGTGTCCGTGGTATTGAATCTCGGATTTTCGGGGACATGAAACCCCCATGCGATGTAATAGGCCAATTTGAAAATCTGCCCATCTTCTGTGTGAAATTCAATCCAAGTTCTTACCTGGGTGTACTGGTTCTCGCCGACGATTCCAGGGCGTACCCAGAGACTGAATTTTAAGTTAAGGGCCAGGTCAGTTCTCTCTACAGTCTGATATGCGCCTCCACCGTACGGAAACTTCGGCACTTCCGGCCCAGGAAGAGTATACGTTCTCAAAGAATATTCGCCGTCATAAGCTACTTTGGGAACAACCTCAGCGTCACCGTATCCGTAGCTGTATGTTTCCCAACTTTGTAAGCCAAGTTCGAAACTACCGTTGTCTAGAATGAACTCCTCAGGCGCCAACGTGTAGTTGCAGTACAAACTCGACAAAATCAAAGTCAAGATCAGTAATGAAATAGGAATGAAGTAGCGAGTTTTCATCTATGCTCCTCTCAATGGAACATGCTTCTGTTGATATATTGAGGTTTTCCATCGCCAGTCATTACGAATATAATCTCTTCTTGACGCGCTATCTGCATCATATAGATGGATCATCAGCGGAGGGTCTTCCTTGCAAAAGTCACGTATCCAGTGTGACCGATCATAGTCGTTGCGGGTCGAGTCCTGCCTTCTTCCACACGCATGGTTCTAACTAGGCATTCAATGGTCTCTACATCGATAAACCCGATTTGTTTCAGAGCTGTGGCAGTTCTCTCAACTTGGTTCACTGTTGGACTGAAGGAAGCTAGTGGACAGCCGCCCTTCAGGCAGTCGTAGCCTTGGCTGAGGACTTTCCACGGCTCTCCCAGATCGATCATGATAGCGTCAACATTCTTTTCTTGAAAGCCTCCCGAAGCATCCAAGTTTCTGATTGTCACATAGTCGACGACACCAGCTCGTCTCAGGTTTCTCTCAGCTGTCTCTGCGAACTCGGGTCTAACCTCATACGTATACAAATGTCCTTCAGGTTTGACAGCCGTCGCAATCGCGATTGTCATAGCTCCACTTCCAGTTCCCGCTTCCACCACAATCTTTCCGGAGCAGATCCCAAGTTTCAGGAGGATTATCCCAATGTCTTTAGGGTATATTATTTGAGTAGGTCTCTCAACCCGCATAATGTAATCGTAGGTGGTTGGCTTCAAGATCCAGAAGTCGAAGTTTAGACTACTCACAACCTTGTCTCCGTAACATTTCCCTACAAGGGCGTCGAGTTTCACGATTCCTTTATGAGTATGAAACTCCTTTCCTTGAAGAGCCTTAGTGAGCCACTTCCTCCTCTCATCGAAATACAGAAGAACATGATCGTTCTCCTTCACAGATTCCATATCTGATCCAGCCATTCAAGCAGCCTCTTAGTGTATTCGAATATTAGATGAAGTATCTCGCTAAGGCTTCAGCCTTCTTCTTCCAGACAAAGTTCACAGTTATCTCTTTCTCGTCGGTGATCCGACCTATCTTTATTGTGGCGAACAGAATTCTCCAAATCACAACCAGGACGCATAATCCTGCTAGGGCGAGAGTGCTTTCTGCGATGATCAGGTAAGGATGAGGGATGTTTGGCGGAAACGACCAGAAGCCCATCAGCCCCCAGATCCCCATGGTAGCTACGATAGAGACCACCAAAATGACGAGCGGCGGCATAATACTGCCGCTTAGGACTTCTAGTAATCGGATGTTCTCACTGGAGATCTCGATCATCTGCTTTCCAAGTGGCCATCTTCTGACTAGGATTAGGCCTGTATCCGTTGCGAGGACAATATAATTCAATCCGGGAAGCCTTGTTCTAAATCCGCGCCTAACACTTTCAAATGATGCTCGACGATTCAAGACTGGTCACTTGTCCGTCTGGCACTAATTGAATCCGTGGCAGTTAGATATTTGTTTTATATCGCCATGCTTAAAGCGAGAAGGGAGGAATACTCTGTAGACTTTGCATACTTGTTGATTGAGCATGGAAGATCTCCTCAAGTACCCGACGGTTCGAGAAGCGCTACTCTATGAAAAAGAAGCTGACCTAAAGGTTAGATGCAAACTCTGCGAGCGTAGATGCTCTATAGGCCCTGGTCAGAAAGGCTTCTGCCGGACTAGGACTAACATTGAAGGCAAATTGTACACGATCGTCTTCGGGGATGTAAGCTCGCTTCAAAGTAGGCCGATAGAGATTAAACCATTCTTTCACTACTGGCCCGGATCAACTGCATTAACTTACTCAACTTGGTCTTGCAATTTCAGATGCCCTTGGTGCCAGAACCACGATCTTTCCAGAGTCGAACCTAACCCCACAAAAGCGAAATACCTCCCACCTGAGGAGCTAGCCGGGATCGCATTTCGAGAAGGAGATGAAGGCCTTTGCGTAAGCTTTCAAGAGCCCACTCTATTCTTTGAGAGCTCCCTGTCATCCTTCAAAGAGGGAAGTCGCCGAGGATTGTATTGTTGCTATGTGTCGAACGGATATATGACGACTGAGGGTCTAAAGATGCTGAAGGAATCGGGAATGACAGGGTTGAAGATCGATGTCAAAGGCGACTCGGAGACATACGAGAAGTACTGTGGAGGCATTGATGTCGATTTCGTGTGGAGGAATGCTAGAGACGCCAAGAGGATGGGCATCCACGTTGAAATAGTGAATCTAATAGTTACCGGCGCTAGTGATAGCGATTCATGTCTAGAATCAGTTATACGCAGACATCTCGAGGAGGTAGGTACTGAAACGCCTCTGCATTTTACGCGATACTACCCGGCTTACCAGTTTCGAAGCCCTCCTACAAGGGTTGAGACGCTGGAGAGAGCCTATGAGATGGCGAAGCGGGCAGGCGTTCTTTACCCTTACATTGGAAATGTTCGCGGCCATAGATACGAAAACACTTACTGCCCGAATTGTGGTGAAGCGCTGGTTAAAAGGCTCGGATACGCCGTGGTTCGTTACAACCTTACAGGTATGAACGAATGCCCGAAGTGTCGAGCCAGCATCTCTATGACCGGCAGATATGTGAAGAAGCTGCCTCCTCTATTTTAGAACGAGGTGCCTTCCAAGAATCATTCCTTAAGCCCGATGGAAAGTCTCTTCTCTATTCTATCCAGTCTCTTTTGAATATCCTCGAGCCTAAGAGTTATCTCTCTGAGACTTCTAAGAATCTCGTTCCTTTCAGCCATGGGCAGGGGTGTCGGTAGGGGCCATTCTCCAGGATAGGGCTTCAAGGGCTTAGGAGTAAAGGAAGAATCCTCTTCTCTCATCTCTACTCACATGTATCGATAAATGTGAAAGTTATCTAATAAGGTACTCAAGTACATCTCTCAAGTCGCCGCTCTCGATAGTTATATCCGCGATCTCCCTAACATCTGCACTTCTTGGATTAAAAGCGATCTTCAATCCGACGGCGTCAGGCAAATCGAATATGTTGTCACCAACGACTGCACAGCTCTCTAAGTCAACGCCCAGCATCCACGCCATCTCTCTGATTATCTCATCCTTATTTTTCAACAAAACTTTCACTCTAATTTTCCCAGTCAGTTTTCCTTCCTCGTACAAAAGTTTGTTTGCAACAGCGAAATCCGCGCCCAGTTCCTTCTTCGCTCTGTCTGCAAGCAAAGAAATCCCAGCGCTCACTATTCCAGTCCAGATCCCACGCCTCTTCAATTCCTCGAAGGTTTCGACAGCGCCTTCAACGTAAGGGATCTCGCGAAGGATTGAGATAACTTTCTTAACAGGCACATCTTTCCATAGCAGAGAGTCTTTCTCAGCCCATTCCTCGTAGGTTATCTCGCCTCTCCAGTATTTCTCAGCAAAGATCCTCCCTATCTCCCAAGTTCCAAGCTTGATGTGCAGATACTGCCATATGCTCTCAACCTTCGTTAGAGTTCCATCCAGGTCGAAAATCGCAAGTTGAATTTGCCTTCGGCTCATATAGAAATGTTTTTCCACCCGGATATTTAGTCTTGCGTAAAGGCTACCTCCGCTTTAGGCTCTTTTGACCAATTTCTTGTGTTACTGCGTCTAGGCTCGGCTTAGCGTCTGGGAGATCTCTCGAATGATCGGCGGTGCTGTCCAGAAGGAGAAAACTTTCAGATAGTTGAGCCCACTTGCCCTCCTAAGCGAGTTAACGTTTCCGATGAGGCTGTAGCCCTCAATGAAACTTCTCACAAATTCATGAAGCCCTCCTGACGCGCCAACCCCGTAATGGCCTGAGTAGTACAAGAACTCAGCAATGTCCCAAGCGGCATCTCCAGCTTTCTTTGCTTGCTCAAGATCTAAAGCATAGACTTTCTGATCTGCGCCAAGGACGAAGTTTTCCGGTTTCGTGTCTCCAATACCGACTCGAAGCGAGTGTATCCTAGCCATAGAGGCCCCAACATCACGTATTACCTTCTTTTGTTGTGGAGATAGGTTGCTCGACATGACGGTTTCTTTGACCAGCTCAACAATCTGCTTTCCTTCGATGTACTTTTCGAAAAGCATTCTGTCCGGAATGCTGACATGGATTATGTTCGGTACCGGGATCTCGTTCTCTGACAACAAGCGGTTCATTCCGTACTCATTTGCCAGGCGAGTCTTCCCGGCAAGGGAGAAGATCTTTGTTCCTAGTGCCACGAGATTTAGAGTGAACCACTTAAACCCATGCCAGTCTGTGAACTTCTTAGCGACGAGTTTCTCTTCGCCTGCGCTCACCAGGTATACTTCATTCAACACGCTTGCGAGAGGGGTCACCGCGACTCTTGCATCGGGTCTAAGCTTCCTCGCTACGTCGTAGATTGATGTTCTCTCGTTGAGATTTACCGGTCCGGAGGATGTCCTTAGAAAGAGATAGTTCTTTGGGTCTTCCAGCTCGTGACCAGAAGGCGCATACAGTAGCTCTCTTCTGATCTTGGAAGCTAATTCTTTCGCTACGATATCTATACTTACAATTCCCGCCGTTCCGTGGGTCAGATATGAGTAGAGTGCTCTTCGACTCTGTTCTACTACGTTTACGACTTTTTCCATAGTCTTTATTGAGAGAATTCTGTCGATGTATTCATTTTCAAGAATTACGGAGCCGTTTCTACGTCTAACTATTTTCGATTTTGCCAGTACGTCGATGGCCTTATCATACCCCTCAAGAATCGTTCGCATATTCTTTTCTCTAAGGTCACCTCGGAAGAGGTTCACATAGCTATACCGAATCGGAGGATACACCTTCGCCCTTTTCTTCATTCTGGAAAGCGGAAAGTATTCGGGTCTAATCTCTAGACCTCGCGCCATTTCGCCGTATTCTAAGACTAAATGCTCTATTTCTTCCTCTACCACACGCCTCTTCACTTTAAGTTCAGCTGCTTCAAGGTATTCGGGATTCTTTATGGGGAGATATGGCGATATCAACCTTCCCGCTACGAAATCTCCTAAACCACCTTTCTCAACATCAAGTTCGAAGAGCTCTTTGTCAACCGCCAATAAGGCAGCGTTGACAGAATCCAGTTTTCTATAATGGTACCGAACCGCATCTCTATAGCTCTCAAGTATTAAGAGGCAGTCGTAATCGCTGTCTTCTCTCGCATAACCGCCGATGCGTGAGCCATACAAGCACGCAGCAGTGATAGTGCATGATTGGGCGATCTCATCGGCTACAGACCGCAACTTCTCGTTTATTTCATTAGAGATCAAGTCCCTGCCCCGTCAAGTTTGTGATAGCTCCTCTTAATATCTATTAGGCTACGGTTGAAAAGTCCAGCCAAACGACGATCGTCATTCGCCGTACGATCCCGTTCTCGGATTCTACTTGGGTAAGATGATCTCGTACACGTATATCGGTGCCAGTTCAGTTAATGATGCGTACATCAATTTGAATTCTATTCGGTCGATCCTTAAGCTCTTTCCTTGAGAGAGCTCTGGGAAGAGCCACCACGTGGCTGAATATGAGACGTTTTGCCAAACCAAGTAGACTATATGGTGTTCGTTAAGCCACTCCTGCAGTTCAACTTTGTTCCATGTCTCACCATACCAGAAGAGGTAGTTGCTCGAGTAGAAGCTTCTCGGGTCCAGTTGAGTGTAGTATATTACAGCAGGGCTATCGCAGACCACATTTCCTCCGCGATAAATTCGCTTCAACT
>Ga0315312_1001246_pt1 | contig 20678 bp, 18 predicted proteins | sample TDP7_MG_FD_203629 | JGI IMG/M metagenome (GOLD analysis project Ga0315312, IMG submission 203629) | Freshwater sediment microbial communities from Lake Towuti, South Sulawesi, Indonesia - TDP7 | ecosystem: Environmental > Aquatic > Freshwater > Lake > Sediment | place: Indonesia: South Sulawesi... | reverse complement strand
GTCTTCAACCCATCACAATTCGTCACCATTTGCAGTCGTTGGAAGAGGCGGGCTTCATTGAAGCCTATGAGGAGAGAGCAGGCTCGGTTGGGAGACCCAAAATCTACTACAAGATAGTCAAGGAGCCTCCGTTGGTCAGTTTTCCAAAGCGCAGATATCTCATGCTGAGCAGTTTCTTGATAAACACGTTGCAGTTCTTATTCGGAGCCAACAGAACCAAGAAAATCGTGAGGAAAGCAGGTTTAGACATGGGAGAAAACACTGCAAGACGATTAGAATCAGAACATGAAATAAGAGAATGGTCACCAAAGGCTTTCGAGCAGTTTTTCGTACGGGGATACCTTGAAGAAGTAGGCGCTGAACCCGAGATTGTAGAGGTTAGCGACAAGAAAATGGTGTACCGTCTACACAACTGCCTCTTTTGCGAACTTTCCGTAAAAATGCCAGATATAATGTGCGATGTTCTACACGAGAGCTTCCATGAGGGACTAGCTAAAGCCATGCACATGGAAATCAAAATAAGCCGACACACCTGCATGGCTAAAGGCGATCCTTACTGTGAACATTCTTGCGAATGGATAAGTAAGTGAAAAGGACAGAAGTTAGCAAGACTAAACGGCATCTTTATTACAAGATACAGTTGGAAACACAGTGAATAATAAAGAAAAGTCATTAATACCCTTCTCTGTGAAGCTCTGTTCAGATAAGGCAGCCTTTGAGGTTCGAATACAGCGGAAAGTATTTTTTAACTTGGACAAGGTTAGGCAACTTTTCGAGGCGTGCGGTGACCCTGAAATCTTGGTCTATACACCTCACCTGATTATTCTCAGAAGTGGAAGAGCCGAGACTACGCTCAGCAGAGACGGCAGAATGCTGATAAAGAAAGTTTCAAACGAGTCAGACGCAACCCGAGTTGCACGCAGAATATTGCAATTAGCGCTCACAGCAGCCTTCAAACCATGAGGATCGTGACGCTTTCAAGTCTCTTTCAATCATGCCCTCAATGTTTAGGTGTTTTTCCGCTTTTTGCACCTCTTCCAGTCTGGCACGGGTCCGCGGTTTGGGTGGTGGACCAGTGCAGCATGAAGCTGGTTTAGTAGAGGCGTCGAATGTTCCGATTTCTCTGGCTATGCTTTCTACTTCGGTTTTGTTCATTCCTATTAATGGTCGTAATACTGTGACTTTTGATAGAGCCTCGTTTTCGACAAGTAGATTTCTCAGTGTTTGGCTGGCATGTTCACCGATTATTTCTCCAGTGACTATCGCTTCTGCGCCTTCCTTCAACGCTATCTTTTCAGCCAATCTGTACATCATTCTTCGGCAGAGCACACAGGTTAGGTTGCGTGGACAGTTTCTGAGGATGTCAGCCAAGTCGTCTCCGTGGGGAATAATATAGGTTTTGATGCTTTTTCCAGAGGCATGCCGGCTCAGCTTTTTCATAGCTTCGAGAGCCCTCTGCTGGGTCGTCTCATCTGTGAAGGGAGAGTTGTCAAAATAAACAAAAACTGGAGTCAAGCCCTTTTTCATCGCCAACCAAGCGGCAACTGGAGAGTCTATTCCTCCAGACACAAGGCAGATGACTTTTCCTTTGAGATTTTTTTTCATGCAGATGCCCCCTAGCCACAATCCCACATTAGATTCTTCACAGCAACAGTGAACTTTAACTCTTCACCCTAATCAGCTCTTTATCGCCTGCACCACAATATGGTTATTTGGAAGCTTTATCGCTGATTCAAGAGTTATGCCATAATACTCTAGATATCCATCAATGGAAGTAAGACTAGTAGTATGCGCTACTTTAAATCCAGCCTCTTGAACAAGATTTGCAAGTTCCTCACTAGTGAAGGGTGTGTGAGTCTCACTCATTTCTTCTTCCTCAAGTTCTGAATCCAAAGACCAGATCTTGGTTACAAAATCATAGAAATCGCGCAAACTAATGCAAATTCGACCCTTGCCTAAATCATCATAAATTATCTTGCGAGGTTTGAACTTCGATTGGAATTTCTGTAGTTTCTTTAGCAATACCTCAGGAAGTTTTAAGGAAACTTGAGTGTCCCCTGGATTTACATGGTCGAAGATAATGAATTCGCCGTTTTCCTTCAAAAGACTGAAAACGTTCTGAAATGTCCTGACCAAAGCATGGTATCCTATAAAACACAATATCTCATGAAGAACTTGGACAACGACTACAAGATCGAAGGAATTTTTTCTAAAAGGTAGATACGGTATGTCTCCACACGCTGTCATAATATTCCCTTCTCTCCTTACCTTGCTAAGAAGATACTTCGATTTATCAAACCCGACAACAAGAGCCAAAGGAAATCCTTCCGCCAATCGAGTTGCCAGAGCACCAATCCCACAACCCAGGTCTAGAATTGTCGAAACATCAGGGTTAACATATGCTATCACGGCTGAAAATATCTCTTCACGATCAGTCCTTGCTAGAAGTTGAGCCATCCCTTTTTCTTTTTCCGACATATTTGCCTACCAAATTCATTAATCATTGGCACTTATTCACGTGCGATCTCGTAGCGTGCGAAGCTGTGTTAACAGGTATAGCGATGTAAAAGTGAGTTCGGTACGCTTCAAAGCCGAATTTTCTGTAGAGTTTTAAGGCGGGGAGATTGTTTCCATCCACTCCGAGTTCTACTACTTTTATGCCTTCAGTTTTTAGCCGATGTAGAGCTTCAGCCATAAGCGTTGTTCCAAAACCTTTTCCTCGGTAAGCCCGTGTAACTTCAATGTCTATACTCGTCTTCCCATTTTCAACGGGATCCCATGTGATCTTTCCTAAAACTTCATTTTCTTGAACGATTTCTATTCTTCTCTCTTTAAAACGAAATGTTCCATCCTCCATTAGGTATTCTTTGTTGTGTTTGTAGCTGTCTAAGTTCAATTTCATGGAATAATAGCATTCGCTAATCTTGAAACCTGCTTCCCTAAACATTATGAGAGCGTCTACGTTCTCTGGAGTCAAGACATCTGTCCCTGTGGTTAAGCAAACGTTTCCCAGAGTTGGGTATTCAACACTCTTGACTTCTTTCTTAGAAAAGTAGTTAGTCAGTTCATGAGTCAATGCTTTAAGAACATCCTTTCTTCTTTGGATGAATACTATTCCTAGAATGTATGCCCGTTTGTCTACGTCGTATCCGTATCTTTCCTTCAAGTCACTAATCCACGAAGGATTGTAGACGGCAACGACGAAACCAACGAGTTTGTTATCTTCCTCAGCAATAAGGAAACACTTGGGCTGAAAAGGTTTAATGTACTCAAAAAATTTTTGGAATCTTTCAAAGTCTCCTCTAAGTAAAGAACCTTTCTTTCCCCAAAAATCTTTGTCTGGAAGGCTTCGAGCAAATTCGAAAAATCGTCTTTTTTCATCTTCTCTTAAAGAACGCACGGTTAAGTCTTCCAACAATTTCCCCCTTCTTATTGCGATTAATACATAAATGGTTTCAGCAAGCAGACTATTTCGATGCATGCGCTCCTTTAATTGTTTTTTTCTCACAGCCAAGACTTGTTAACGCAGCAAACCATAAATAAGAAAGACATGTTTGTGAAGGAAAGGAAAAGGCTGACCTTCATGGAAAAGTACACGCTAATAGTCACGGAGAAGCCTGATGCTGCCCAGCGGATTGCCGAGGCGCTTGACTCAAAGGGTAAACCGAAGAAGGCTGAGGAGAAAACTGTGCCCTACTTCATGGCTAATCGGGACAAACCCTTGGTGGTTGTCCCTGCGTTGGGACACCTCTACACAGTTGTTCACGAACACGGACGAAGAAATTACTATCCTGTATTCAACTTCAAGTGGGCGCCGAGGCACCTGGCGGAAAAGGGCGCCAAACAAATCAAGGCTTGGATAGATGTCATAGCGAAACTGGCAGAAAACGCCGACGGGTTCATCGACGCCTGCGACTACGACATTGAAGGCGCCATTATTGGCTACACTATTCTGAAATACGCTTGTGAAAACAAGGAAAAAGTAGCCAAACGCATGAAATACTCCACCTTGACCAAAGCTGAACTGGAAAAATCGTACGAGGAACAGATGCCACACCTTGATTTCGCCATGATAGAAGCTGGACGAACCCGACATGAAGTGGACTGGCTCTACGGTGTCAACGTGTCTCGAGCCTTAACCTTAGCCGCCAACCGCTGGAGCGGAAGATACTCCACACTGAGCACTGGACGAGTGCAAGGACCAACATTAAAATTCCTAGTCGCCCGCGAACGCAGCATTCACAGTTTTGTGCCCAGCCCTTACTGGAGCATACTAGCCGAGGTGGAGATTAAAGGCGCAAAGTATCTTGTTGACTACGAAAAGAAAATAATAGAGAAAAAAGCTGACGCAGACGCTGTTGTTGAGGCTTGCAAAGGAAAAACTGGCCAACTAGAAAAGATAGAAGAAAAAACGATGCAGGTTACACCTCCGATTCCGTTTGACCTAGGCTCTCTACAAAGCGAAGCTTACAGCCTATTTGGATACACACCAAGTCGCACAGGCGGCATCGCCGAACGCCTCTACCTAGAAGCATTAATTTCATATCCCAGAACTAGCAGTCAAAAACTGCCGCCTGTGATAAACTACAAGGGCATACTAAGCGGGTTGGGTCACGAGCCCGCTTATCAAAAACTCGCAGCTGAACTGCTCGAGAAGGAAGAGTTAAAGCCGAGAGAAGGCTCCAAAGAAGACCCGGCGCATCCTGCTGTTTACCCGACTGGCAACACTCCCGGGAGGGTGCTGGACGAGTCAGAACGCAGAATATGGGACCTTGTTGTTAGGCGATTCATGGCTGTTTTCGGTGAACCTGGCGTCAAACAGAGCATGAAAGCCTCAATAAATGTCAACGGTCATTATTTCTACTTGCGTGGCAGACGAGTCTTAAAGGAGGGGTGGATGCACTTTTACAAGCCTTATCTGCGCACTGAAGAGGTGTCGTTGCCACCGATAAAAGAGAGAGAAACCACACGGCTTACGAATATTAGTCGTGAGGACAAGTTTACGAAGCCGCCGCCTCGTTACAACCCAAGCAGTCTGTTGAAAAGAATGGAAGAAGAGGGTATAGGAACTAAAGCCACTAGAGCAGAAATCATTGAAACGCTCTACAGCAGAAGATACATCACCGAAGAAAGAATCGTCGTCACAGACTTAGGATTCGACGTAATCGAGGTCCTCCGCAAACACGCACCAAGCGTCATCTCAGTCAAACTCACCCGGAACCTAGAAGAAAAGATGGACAGAATCCAGAACAACAGTGAGAAACGAGAGAACATAATCTTGGAAGCGGTTGAGCGTCTCAAACCCGTTTTAACCGAACTGAAACAACGAGAAGCAATTATAGGCGAAGCATTGAGCAACGCTATCAAGAGGGCCAGAATGCAAGAACGAGTCATCGGCGAATGCCCAAACTGTCACACAGGCAAACTCATGATACTATACTCCCGAAGAACCAAAAAGCGCTTCATCGGATGCACCAACTACTTCAAGAACGCCTGCAAGACCTCGTTTCCACTCCCTCAACGAGGAACAACCAAGCCCACTGGAAAGTTCTGCAAGGGCTGCAGTTGGCCACTCTTGTTCGTTCACATAAGGGGAAAACGCCCATGGAATCTTTGCTTCAATCCCAACTGTCCTAAAAAGGAGGAGAGGAGAAAACGCCTTGAAATGCAAGGTTTGCAGCAGAGAAGCCCAAACTCAAAGTGAAAGCCAATACTGCGAGCTGCACGAAAAAGCGTATCAGAGTATTCGTCAAAAGTTTGATGTCTGGAAGAAAGCCTCCGACGTCGAATGGAAAGAATATCTGAAGGAGATAGCGAAAAACCCGTTAACAGGAACATGGGCGAAAGAGGTAGCTGAAAACCTACTTTCTAAAGAACCCTGAAGCCTCAATGCAAGAGGTAACATTTAAATCGTTTGTCAGAGAATTTTACCTAACAAAACCATACATATTATGGAAGTGAATGAAGCCTGTGACCAATCGAATTGTGAAGTGGTTTGCTTCACTCGGCTTTACCTTGCGCAGGGCGTACTGGAAGATATCGACAGCTAAACCCTCCATCTTCATCGTCGCTGCAATTGTCACTGCTTCTTCTCTGTTTCTCTTGGCTGGAGGAATCTACGACGTCTTAGAGCAGCCGTTGGCTGCCATTCCCTACGGCCGGAGAGTTCTGTTCTTCTATCCATACACGCTGCAGGCACAGGCGGTTATTGAGAGTGTTGGTGTCATGATTTCCTACGCAATGGGTGTTGTGGGAATCTTGCTCATGTACCAAAGCACAAAATACGCCTACAAACCCCGGCAAGCGTTCATGATGCTGCTGTCAGGCGTGGTTCTGATATTGATCGCTTACATCTACATTGAAAGCCTGGTATTTTCGAAACTGTTTCCACCCACGCAGCAAGAAGCTTCAGCCTGAACAGGCGTTCACCAAGGTGTTTTCTTCACGTTTAACAAGTAGGCTATAAAGTTGGTTAAGAGGTGTAAGGGAAGCGTAATCATAATGACTAGGATAAATGTTACCAGATGCGGGGGAGACGCAGAAACCGGAAGCGAGAACAGAATCGCTCCGACGACAAAATCTAGTTGATCCGCCACCGGAAGCGGCGAGCCCTCAACCAATCCCATCCGCCGTTTGATAAAAGAATGAATCAGGTCGCCTACAAGCGCGCCTAAAGCAATCATCGATCCAATTAAAATGTTGAACTGAAAGGGAAGCACGAAATCGAATGATTTATTGTACTCCAGCGCAACGGTTTGAGCCACACTGATCAATATCCCCGCAATCAGCCCTGCTGTGAAGCCTCGCACCGTTTTGTGCGAACCAAAAATTGGTTTTCCGTCGGAGAGTTTCTTGCCCATGTCTATAGCAAGGCCGCCTCCAAAAATGACTGGAAACGCGTTGGCAATGTAAGCTGGCAGAATGAAGTATAATGCGTAGGCAACCTCGTAGATTAGCGACGGCATACACTTCTCGTCTCACTTTATTGTCGCCAGAAAATATAAGCTAACGTCACATGTCAATACCAAACTCCAGGTTATGGAGTCATCTCTATCCTTTGAGCCAACCTTTAATTCCGAGTTCCTTGACTGTTATGGTTATTGGTTTGGTTTCGTATGACTTGTCTTTGCCGTTTTCGTCGAGGTATAGTATCTTTGGTTTTAGTGGAAACACGCCTCTGACTTTTGGCTTAAGAACCAAGCTTACCTCTTCTGTCTTCAAGGGGTTGAGTTGTTTTCCTTTCATGTTGAGATAGCTGTCTTCGACACGGTACATGTCAGGTTTTTCAATTATTTCGAAACCTTCAGGAGCTACTTCCGTGATTTTGGTTAAGAGCGCTGGGCCTTTTCCAGCATTAACAAGTTCTATTTCCAAGTCAAGGGTATCGCCGACTTCCAATTCCTTTTGGCGAGTTCGCACGTTTGCTTGTATGTCGGCGTTTTCAAACTTTTCCAAGCCAACTGCTTCTTCATGAGTTGGTGTTGGGGCAAGAAAGGCTGATGTTGTGGCAACGATTGATGGAGCGTGCAACACTTCAGTTATGGACATCACTAATTCTCGTTCTTTTTTTACCCTTTCAAGCATTCTAAGTACTTGTTCACTTTTTTCTATGTGTTCCGCTTTCATATATGAGTCAGCTGATGTTTGCAGGACCTTTTCAGTCATCACGTAGAGTCTTGCCTTCTTTTCTGGATCTTTTTCTTTTTTGGCGTCGTCCATGTGCACGTAGGCGTCGAAGAGCAATTCGGTAGCTTCAGCATATTCTGAAGCGTTCTGGAAGCCTGCCTTCACATAGTAGTTGGCGGCGCTTTCTAGGTGCTGAATTGCAACCCTGTACAATGTTATGTCCCTTGTGTCGGCGAATTTTGTTCCTGCCTCAAGTGCTCTGCAGAAGCGACTGTGACCCAGCGCCAACATTATTGCTTTCTCGTTTGGACTAAACTTTTTGGCTTCCTCGAAAAGCTGAGACGCCTCACCATATAGCATTGGTGATGCTTCTGCCTCAGCTCGTGTCATTTTTTGCCAAGCTCGAGAAAGACAAAGGATGAATTTGACTTCTTTTCTGTCTTGCTCCGACTCTAAAGCTTGGCTTATTCTCTCGAAGGTTTCAGCCGCTGAACCATATTTTTGTGAGCTGAAGTAATGGTCGCCTTTTCTGTCGAAGATTTTTGCTTCTTCAAGAGTGACTCGCCCCATACAGTACTGGCATCTTAGGTCTGTTGCTTGGATTAGGTCTGTTACCATTTGTTTTTCGTCCGCGCTTTCAATCTTGCCGAGTTCTTTTTGCAGGGATTTTTTGGTTTCAGTGAAAAGTTTTGCTGCTTGCTCGAAGGCTTGAATTGCTTCTTCGCTCTGTTCCTTTCTGCTTAGGTCTTCGGCGTTTTCAACTTGAACCCATGCTGAGTAGTTGGGGGCGAGATACCTCCATTGTTTCAACGATTCATGTATGATCGCTGACTTTTGGTAGTGTTCTTTTGCTGAGGCGTATTCCTGTCTTGCATGGTGGTGCCGTGCCTTTTCGATTTCGCTCCAAGCCTCCATGTAAACTGCATGGTCTTGGTAGAAGTCTTTGAGTTGTGGAATCTTCTCAGCAGCGAGATCGTAGTTGTTTGAGGCTAGGTTGAAGTTTTCAGCCGCCTTTAGATGTTCGCCAAGAGCGTTGTAGCCTTTCGCGGCTTTCCAATGGCACTCCGCTATGCGGCTTACCAGATTCAGCTTTCGAAATGATTCGGCGGCTTCCTCAAGGCTCCTCACTGCTCTTTTTTGGTGCTCGTGGTTGCTGGTTAACTCGTAAAGACGGTTCAGCAACTCTCCGTGTGAATATTGGTAGTTCCCAAGAACAGCATAGTATGATAATGTGCCGATCTTTTCAAAGTACAAGACATCTTTTATACATAGTTGCAGGCTACGTTCTTTGTGTGAAATGGCTTCATCGAGCATGTTCTTTCTGTTCTCGGAGTCCTTTTCAAAATCTGACAATTCAGCTTTTAGATCAGCTAGGTAGTTCCATATCACACCTCGATTCCAATAACTCAAAGGAATAATCTGCTCGAAGATTCTGATAGACTCATTTCTGTGTTCCAAAGCTTTTTCCAAGAGCCTCCTTTTCTTCTCAGAGCTGGTTTCTGTTTGCGCCAGAAACGCTAGTGCCTTGCTTAGTACGTGATGCGCACTCGATATGATGTAGGGGTAGCCTGCACTCTCAGCCAGCTTGATTGCCCGAGCTCCATCGATCACCGCTTTTTCTAGCAAATCGCGTCTTCTTTGCAGATTAGGTTCCCATAGGGCCAATTCGAAGTAGTACTCGGAATTAGGTGCTTCTGTCCAGAGCACACCGCCGCGTGAACTTACGAAGGAGATTGAAGAGAACTGATGTTTTGCTTCTTCAGCATATTGCAGAGCTCTTTGAAAAATCTCCACTCTTTCATCGGGGTCTTCGATTGCAGGGGGTTTTAAGAAACAGGAATACGCTAGGAAATCCAGTGCAGTTCCTGTAAGGAATTTGTCTTTGGTCTTCCTTGCGCAACTCAACGCTTTCTCATAGATCATCAGCTCCTCATCGGTATTCCAGTCTAGGCCCTCACCGGGGATGCTTAGGAGTTCAAGCAAGGCGGTTTCTTCTGAAAGCTGGTTGGCTTTCTGCCAATAGCTCAGGCCTTTTTGACGATACTTTTCTCCCTCATTCATGTCAGGAGTGAAATACCAAGCGAAATAGGTTAGATAAATGGCTGTACCTACAAAAGCTCTTGTAAGTTGATAAGGGTCCCCGACGTCAGAAAGCAAAGTGACTGATTGCTCTCCGCACTCCATCGCCTCCCTAATTATTTTCTCGCGTGATTCAAAATTCCACTCAAGAACATGCCTGTGATAGGCGCTTGATGAGAGTTGGTTGTACGTTTTCCCATATTCCAGAGCCTCCTCAGCTACTTTGAACGCATTTAAAGCATCCTTTGCTAGTGTCCAACACTCATCGAGCAGCCTCTTTTTTTCAGGCACTTCTGAAGTGAGCCAGTACCTCATGTACGCAATCGTAGCATCGCAGCGAAGCAGCCTCGGTGTTTTTCCAGGCTCACTTATCCTCCTATAGAATTCCTTGGCTTTCCCGTAATTGGCAACGCCCCGATGCATTCTTTCCCTGAACTCGTCTACACTTTCAGCCTGCATAGCCGCTCGATGAAAAGCGTAGCCCAATCGCTCGTAAATCCCGCCCATCTTCAAGAAATCCTGCTCAGAAATCAAACCCAAGGCTTTCCGGTAAAACTCAGCTGCTTCCAACCAATCGTATTCCCTTTCTCGCTCTCCAGCCTGACTCAAGATAACCTCTACACTAGTCGACTCTGACATACCCTAAACCACTATAAACGTTACTAACAGCCCTCTGAAAAGACTTTTCATGACATGCACACACAAGTGCTCCTTCGCAAAAAAGCGATGAACATTGCCACCTGTACAAAGCATCAAACTTGAAAAACTTAGCAATTTAGAAGAGCCCAAAATTCTCAATGGAATTGCAAGTCTTCCTTCCACATCTTCCAAATGCATCTTCTTTAAAAAACCTATTTGAATCTAAATAGACGGGTTCTAGACAACCCTATAACCCGTCTGAATCTCTCTCAACACCAGCCCCTTTCAAAAGATACATTTCATATTTGGAGCCTAATAGGACCCAAATAGAGGGGCTAGGTCAACCCAGCGCACACGCACACAAACAAAAATAGTTTCACTCAGCAAAAACATCAGTTAACCCTATTTCCCTACCTTTCCTATCCAATTTCACTCGCCCCAAATGCAAAGACGCCACACCCTCACGCACAGGCGTATAGACCCTAACAACCCGCCTCTCATAATCAATCCCTTCAAGGACACCAATTCCCAAAAAAACCTCGTTCACGTCATGCAAAGCCACCAGCAAACCATCTTCATCGCCCTCTCGCACAACCTTAACCCTCTTATTCAATCTCTCCTCCAAATCCTTCTTAAGCTCCTCGTCAACCCACTGCTCCTTATCCAACGCAATAAAAACAAAGTCAGGCGTCTCTTCACAATACAAGGGCGTTGCTCCCAACAACTCCTCAATCCTCTTCATACTCTCCCGTGACACAGGCACACCAATTCCAAACGCAACACCTGCAACCCTAGTCCAACGAAGCGGAAACGACTCAGGTCTCGCACCTTTAAGATACTTCTTGTAGCCTAGTTCACGCAGTAGCTTGCGTTCATCTCGGTCTCGTTTGCGCACAGCAGGGGATGATTCAACCACCAAGTTTTGAGTCTCAGTTAATGCACCCAACAGAAACGTCAGTTCACCCTGTTCCTGAATACCAACCAACAAGTCTGGTTTAATCCGTTTGGCCAGAGCAACCTTGTATCGCACGGCGTCTTCACCATCAATCCATCCGTCAGTGTTTATGATCAAAATGTCGACGCTTTTCTTCTGCATCTCGTCTCTCATATCCGCTAGTCCTTCGATAACCCTGCTCACAGCACCACTCGGACTCGTAACTCCGACAAAAAGGACGTTTTGAGCGCCTATATCAAACGGATCCTTAACTGGACGAGTGATCTGGCACGCACCCATCGTCGAAGGTGGCCCAACATCTGCCTGTCCCAAATCGGCGTCTATCATGGCTACTCTGTGTTTTCTTCTCAGAGCCTTGTTGGCGAGGTAGGCGCAGAAGCTGGTTTTGCCAGAGTCAACACCTCCCATAATCATCACAGTCACAGGTTTTCCATGCTCTAAAACCTGGTTTGAGGCGTTTTCCCACGAAATCGGAATGGTGCTTCCCTCAACTTCGTTCACCGCAGCCCTTTCCCCCAGAACCAAATCGAACTCAGCCTTTTCCTTGATTTCCAAAGGAATACGCTTTCCTTCTCGTACCACGAATCTGACGCCAGTTTGAAGTGGCGCGCCGAGAACTTCAACTTCGCCTGATAGTGTGATTAAGGAAGCAGGGCCGTCGACTAGCAGTGTTTTGCCCTTTTCGACAATGTGCTTCACTGAGTTTTTCTCTCCTTCCTTCGTTGATATGGCTTTCCGCGTCTCTCAGCGATTTTCACAGCTGACAAGGCGTCCCTTAGCCCACGTTTGTGCAAGGTTTCACCCACGAAACGGCTGGTTCCAGCTTCGCTCACAACTTCAATTGCAACGCTTTTAGACAAAGTTTCGTCTAGCAGAGACAACAACTCGGCGGTGATAGAGGGAGCACCGTTTCCAACCTTCACAATATGCGCTGCAGCATGCAACTTTGATAATGCGTCGACTATCGCTTTCACTGTTTCTTCAATACTAGAACACGTGAGGGTTTCCAAGACGTTTCCGTCGCTGAGCACAGCCAACCCAAAGGTTTTGCCTGGGTCAACGCCTACCACAATGGTCTCCTGACTCTTTTTGCCCTGTAACGTTCTGACGGCTTCGTTGACGGTTTCGGCTGGGTTTGCTTCGTTCGTGTAGACCAACACTCTCGGGTGCTTGATTAAATGGCGTTCTGCGGCTGTTGTGATTACAACCTCTATGTCTATGGGAACACTTTCCTGTGGTGTTATACTCAGAAAGTCTAGTCCTCTTTCTTTCAACTCTTTTACCAATAGGTAGTAGGCCTTTCCAGACACTGTAGCAACCGCAATCTTCGCTTTCATGATGCTTTTCACACTTGCATAGGTAGCGGAAAATTATTAACTTTGAGCCTAATAATCGATATGGATGTGATGACTTCTTTGCAGCGCACTGTTCGCATGGTTCCAACTGGTTGCGGTTCCTTGGACAAGCTCTTGGATGGCGGGCTCTCATTTGGTGATGTTTCACTTGTCTATGGAGAGGCTGAGGCTGGCAAGACTTGTTTGGCCATTCAGTGCGCTGTGAATACTGCCCGTTTGGGTTGTAAGACCATTTTTATTGATTCGGATGGCACGTTTTCTCCGAGGCGGTTGTCTCAGATAGCCTATCATGACTTGGATGATGTGTCGCCTCTGATTACGTTGGTTAAGCCCTCAAACTTTCAGGAGCAAGCTTTGGCTATAGATCGCCTTGACGAATATCTAACCCCAACAGTTGGACTCTTGGTTATTGACACTGTAACGTCTCTCTACAGAGTCGAAATAGGAGAAGAGAAAGAGGAAACGTTCTCATTGAATCGAGAGCTGGGAAGGCAACTTGCGTGTTTGGCACAGGTTACTAAGACTAGAAAGGTTGCGACACTTGTTACTAGTCAGGTTCGCAATGTGTTCATGGAGGGCTTTGTCGGAATAGAACCTGTGGCGACACGTGTTCTGCGGTTTTGGTGTGACACGGTGCTCAACCTGAAGCCTGCGAGTCAGAGGAATATGTTGAAGGCGGTTCTTGAAAAGCACTCAAAACGCAAGTGCCCCATAGACTGCTACCTCTCCATTGAAGAAACTGGCGTATGTGACTACAATCGATAACTTATATCTAGGTTGTTGTGTTTGTGTGTGCGCTTGGTTGACCTAGCCCCTCTATTAGGATCCAAATATGATCCAAATATGAAGTGTATCAAATGAAAGGCATGGAGAGGGATGTTTTTGGATGACTTTGACGTTGTTGTTGGAGTGATTTTGAATGGAAGCAAGTTTTTGGTTGAACGCCGTGGGTTGAATGAAAAGCTTGATCCTGGCGTTGTGTGTTTGCCTGGGGGTCATGTTAGAAAAAATGAAGACTTGGAAGGGGCGTTGAAGCGAGAACTTCATGAAGAGTTGGGTATCAGAGTGAAGGGATTAAAGTTTATTTGTAAAAACTTTTACGTTGCGAGTAATGGTGAAAGACAAAATGCGTATTGCTTTCTTGTTACGGATTATGAGGGAAAACCCGTTTGTAAGTCGGCTAAAGAGATTTATTGGGAAGACAACATTGAAAACCTAAGCCTAGAGGTTGACAGAAAGACGATGATAAAGGTAAGAGAATTCTTCGATGCACCTAAAAAGCTTCAAGGGTGCGCGGGCAAAAAACTATAACGCGTGTAATTCAACAATCTCTTAAGAGATGGAATGCTGTGAAGTTTGTTGTAGGCTGTGACTTGGAGGAGTTCAAGAGATACTCCAGAAGAGATGGAGTTAGAGCTGACCTTGCTGTCTTAGAGATACTTCTTCCTAGAGACCCATCAGCTCTTATTGTCATGAGAGAAGGCAATGAGATTGTTGGTCACGCAGTCTGGCACGAAACAAACACTGAGGAACACAGGAAGGGAGACTCAAGAGATAAAGAGGATAGAGAAGTTTTGGAGAAGCTTCTTGGAGGAAAGAAGGATTTCATTGAGCTTCATGAAGTTTGGCTAATTGAAGAGTACAGAGGAAGAGGTTATGGGAAGAAGTTCTTCGAGTTCTTTGAAGAGTTTATTAGAAACAAGGGATATGACTCAATTGTGTTTTATGCAAATCATCCTGCTGCTTTGTCTATATGTCGTCAACGCGGATACAAGGAAGACTACGAAACAGGAATAGCTGAGCACGTCTTCTACCTTCCGCTGAAAAAGAAAACGTGAAGCGTTTTCCGAAATTCGTTTAGATTCTTTCTTGTGGCACTCGTTCGGGTGTGTAGGCGTTGTAATACTTCAGTCCGTGTTTGTTGATTTTGCGTTTGACGCTTGGGTAGAGAATCAACTCTTCGATTTCGAGTTCCTCAGCCAATAAGGGGCTGATTCTTTTCAGTCCTATGACTAGTTTTTGCAGGCTTTGTTGAGTTGAGAAAGAGGTCATGACAGCTGGGTGACATTTAACATTAGCCCGCACAAGGTTTTCAAGCGCCTTCAACTGAAGCTCGAAACCTTCAGGCTGAGCGCCTGTCAACGTGGCAAACTCGTTTTGGTTACAGCCTTTTAGAGAGACTCGCACGTGAATGAATTTGTGTTTGGCTAGGTCTTCAGCGTATCTCTGGTCATTTCCTATCATGATGCCGTTTGTTTCCAAGATGAAGAGGAGTCCTCTTCCTTCCAAATAGTCGAGCAGTTGAAGCAGATGCAACTTGCCTATTGTTGGTTCGCCGCCGCTGACCCGTAACTGCTCCAAATTCTTCTTTTTCGCCATATCGACCAAGATGTTAGCAACTTCATCTGGACGGTAGAATCTGCCTGTTTCGGCTGGCTGAAACATCACTGCATCGGAGACCCAGCAGTACTTGCAGAGGAGTCCACAACCCACGGCGTCAGCTGTAACTATGCCCCCATACCAGCGGTCATGCCGGAAGCGCCAATACTTACGCTCTTGCACACCGTCATTTCTATTACGGACAACAAGTTTCTCTATCGCTTCGTGTCTAACAACAGCGTCATACAACGACAAATTTGCGGCGCCCAACCTCAACCCCGTCTTTCAGTATAATTTCTTTGTCAATCTCAACCGATGCTTGAGTCATGGAGGCCCACCAGTGACGATTTTCGGGTGTTCGGTTTTTTCCTCCCTTGTCTTCATTGCCACCAATTCCGATAGTGACTCCACCCAATACTTTGTCATCTTGAGTAAAGCCATGCTTCAAGCCAGGATTGAGGCCTACTCCAAAAAATCCAAATTTATCCACGTCACCTTGACTTGCCCTTAAGTAATTTTCAAATGCGTTAATCCCGGCTTGCGCAGAGTATTTTACAACCTTTCCATGCTTGAACTTCAAGGTTAATCCTTTAATTTTCTTGGTTCCTCGAACTGGAATCGGTGCATCGTAAACTACGGTTCCATACGCGCTACTCTCATCCGCAGCGACTTCTACGAAGCCTGAAGGCAAGAACTTTACGATATACTTCGCCGCGTCTTCCTTGCTAACTATGCTGTCGCCTATAATCGGTTCACGTCCAGCCAACTTGAATCTGAGGTTTGTGCCAAAGGGTGTTTGTACGTGTACCTCGTGGCCTTCTCTGATGATGCTTGCTAACTGAACGGCTTTTTGGGCGATTTCTCGTTGGTTGACTACACAGCCAGCAAGCATTACTTCTTTCCATTGCTCGTATTCTAAACCGAGAGCTTGCGCCCGCGCTCTTGTAACCAAACAATATTCGATTCCTAACATACGGATGGAGCGTTCCTGGGCAATCTTTCGCCATGCATCTAAATACTTGTCTGAGTCGAAATACCAGACATTAGCAAGTTCTCGTTTCTCTCGGGGAATTTTGTTCCAATCGATAAGGTTTCGTGGACCCAGCATAAAGATGAACACGTTGGTTTGCTCTAATGCAGCCGCTTGATGAGGAGGAAGAGTTTCTAGGAGTTTCTTCGGAGTTTCAAGAAGTGAACGCATCCAGTATTTCTCTATTGTGAGAGTGATAAATGGTTGTGCTCCACGTTGTCGGCAAGCAAAAGCTATCTCAGAAGCAAGATCGATTGTATGATCCCAGCTGTGAATCCAAACGTTTTCTCCATCTTTCACATTCAAGCATACTTCAACTACCTGCCGAACAAGTTTTATGTCGTCTTGCATGTGCTGACCTCTTATTAATACCAATCTCAGAGGAATTAAAAGAAACTGTTTTTATCACCCTTCTTGAAACTATTGTAGTGGCTAGGGTTCACAATGTCCGAGAAGATAATAGGCCACGGCACTTGGTACGACAAAACCGCGGTTAAGATTGTTGAAAGAGAGCGGAAACTGGGCAGAAGCCTCGACTTAATTCGCACTGAGATGGGACTGGGCGCGTCTGGCATTCCTCACGTGGGCAATGTCAGCGACGGCATAAGGTCTCACGCTGTCACTGTGGCTTTGCAAGCGCAGGGCTACCGTTCAGAGTTGATTGCTTTCTGTGATGATAAAGATGGTTTGCGAAAGGTTCCAGTGGGGTTTCCGCAGTCATTAAAGAAATACTTAGGCTTTCCAGTTAGAATGGTTCCCGACCCTTATGATTGTCACAAGAGTTTTGGAGAGCACACAAACTCACTCTTGTTAGAAGCCTTTGACAAGTGTGGAGTCAAATACAAGTTCTTGTCAGGCACAGAAACATACGAGAGAGGTCTCCTAAACAAAGAAATCGAAACCATACTTCAAAACACACAACGAGTTGGAGAAATAATCAAGGAAGAAGTCGGACAAGAAAAGTTTGAGGAGACACTCCCATACTTTGCAATATGCAGTAACTGCGGCAGAATCTACACTACAAGAGCCTACGAGTTTCTACCCGAAGAACGCAAGGTGCTCTACGCTTGCGAGGGAATGCAAATAAAGGGACAGTGGTTCGAGGGATGCGGACACAAGGGCGAAGCTGACTACACGAGAGGCGAGGGAAAACTCGTCTGGAAGGTTGAGTTTGCCGCCAGATGGAGAGCTCTCGACATAAGATTCGAAGCCTATGGAAAAGACATCGCCGACTCAGTGCGAGTCAACGACAGAATATGCCAAGAAATACTGAACTTTTCGCCGCCTTACCACGCTCAATATGAATTGTTTTTGGCTAAGGGCGGAAGAAGATTCTCCAAGTCGGCTGGAACAGTGTTCAGTCCGCAGGTTTGGTTCCGCTACGGCTCACCTCAGTCATTGAACCTGCTCATGCTCAAACGTTTTGTGGGGACGCGCGCCATCTCTGTCATGGACATACCCGTGTACATGAAAGAATTCGACGAATTAGAAGACATCTACTTTGGAAACAAACAAATCGAAAACAAAAAAGAACTGGCTAAACTTAAGGGTCTGTATGAATACTTGTGGTGGCTTAAACCGCCCAAAAAACCCAGCATACACGCACCCTACAACCTCCTCGCTTACTTGGCAAAAGTGGCGCCTACAGGCTCAGAAACAGACTACATCGTACAAAAACTGCTGGAATACGGGTACATGAAACAGAAAGAGTTCGGTCTTGACCTAAAAGAGAGGATAGAATACGCGTTCAACTGGAACCGAGACTTCGTGGAAATAAAAGAGACAACCACCGAACTCAGCACAAAAGAAAGAAGCGCAATTGAAGAACTCACGCAAGCGCTGCAAACCGAAACAGAAGCAGACCAGATTCAGAGCATAATCTTTAGCACTGCTAGAAAACATGACATCCAGCCTGGACAATTCTTCAAAACCTTGTACACTATATTGTTAGGAACCCCATCAGGCCCAAGACTAGGTCCCTATATTATTGCTATGGGAAGACAAAACGTTATCAAGGCATTGAAAAGAGCCTCAAAGAAATAGAGGAAAAGTCTCAGTGAAAATCCAAAAAATAACAGAAGACCAGCTAGACTACATCTCGGCAATCTGCCTAGACCCAAGCATTGGTTCAGGACAGAGAAAGGCTATGCAAGACGCCATGACTGCTAGAACTCATTGGATCAGAAAGATGATGCAAAAAGGGCTTCAAATATTAGTTGCGCTTGAAAAGCCTAGACAAGAAAGGATTCACTACAAATGGGCAGGTGACATGTTACATGCAGACTTGGCTGTGCATGGGAATGTTCCGAAAGGCTTGTTAGAGTTTGTGCCAATCGAACTTGCACCCGAGCCTATAAAAGGTAAGAACTCACTTTTCATCGACTGTGTCTGGGTCCTCCCGCCATTCTGGCACACTGGGGTGGCGAAAGGTCTAATAAAATCCTTCATTCGTGAGGCAAAACAATACGGTGGAGCCAGCGTGCTTGCTTATGAGGGCGACAAGTGGTTTGGAACATCTATAAAGTACATGCCTTCCAGTTTCTTCAAAAGGTTCGGATTCAAAGAGGTCTCTAGAGATGGAAGTCATGTGCTTCTTTTTCTCGATTTAGGCGCTGCCAAGTCGCCTAAATTTGTTTGTCCCAAAACTAGATCCCTTGATGAATGTGGCAAAATGGTGTTGGACGTGTTTTATAACAGTCAATGTCCTTGGTCGAAATGGATGATAGACAAGATAAGCCAACACATGAAGAAACATCCTGAATTTGTAGTGAACATGGTCAACACCGACGATAGAGAGGTGCTCGAAGAATTTGGTATGTCGAGAGGCGTATGTATAAACGGAAAACCCGTTATCAAAAGAATGGCATCATGGAAAGAAATCCAAACCGCAATCGAAAAAAGTGTTGCCGAATCAACTTAATTCGGGCTTCAGAGAATAGAAGAATTTTCCACTAACTCTTAAATCTACCAAAAGCGACTCTATTATTGCTGTTTTAAAAGAGGAAGGAGAAAGAATGATGAGAAAAATTCATCTGGCAACCCTAACACTGGCGCTGTTGATTGCTTTAACAATGATTCCAGCGAGCCAAGCCTACGTTGGATTCAAGGATAAGAGCGTATTAAATCGTGCCGTTCAAGGATTCCTAAGCCAGTCATCACAATACTACGGGGCAATCCAGTCATCTGACCTTTGGCTAACGACAGATTTAAACATGAATATTGTCTTTGTCGGCATAGGTCAAAAGAGAATAGACCTTGCTACGGTGTCAGCAATTTTGCCTCACACTTACAGTCCCGTGGTGAGAGCTAAACTTTGGTATGGCATGACCGAACCCACTGGAATAACCTTCAACCTCAAGTACAATTTCATCTTCGCTGATGAGTCCTTTAACCGAGACCTCTTCAGCTACATTCTGAGTATCGGATCCATGGGAAACCCCACCCTGTGGCAGACGCAGTATAGTCAAGACCCGAAGTCGCTACTTACTATAACAAGGAACTTGTATGTCTCGGCCAAGGATGTTGAAACTTACCTCCTCGCAAAACTGCACAAACTTCCGGGTGTAGCCAAGGGCTATACGCTGTTCCTGCTTGATGGCTATACCAACAACTACATGGTTTCCATGGGCAGCTTTGTCTTCCACACCTACTTCTTCAATGAACCCGATCCAGACACTGGCATGCCTTTTGGACTGCGAGGCTCTAGACAATGCATTGCTTGGGGTGGAACAATGGGTAGAGTCTGGTTCTACGACTTTTCAGCTGGACCTGATTACTGGTCTAGCAACTGGAATCCGGCATATTACTGGGACAAAAAGAATCAAGCGAAGCCACCGATTTGGCATTATGTCAAGAGCAAGGCTTATCACCTAAGCATAGACGTGGGTGAAATTGCACGGTTTACTGCCACAAACTTACTCTTCACACCGTCGCCACTGTACAAACCACTCTTAGCAACAAAGATGCACCTAAACGTGGTCATGTTTGAGAACGCCAGTCAAGTGGGCTTCTATGGCAAAGATTGGTTCAACGCAACCTTTACTGAATACGCTTACGAAATCTTTGAGCCGTACAAGGAATGGAAGATAACGTTCAAGGATGTCAACCTAATGGATTATCCGGAACTTAACAGAGTTTTCGTGAACTGGGCTCAGGGTGGACCGTCGCTATACGTTCCGGGCGCTTCATCGTGGATAGACTTCTACTATTACTACTACTATGTCGCAGGCATACAGACTTTTCTAGACCCAGAGGCTGCAGCTTGGGCAGACCATTCCATCCCAGTATTCGCCTTCGCAGTACCAGACGCGGCTATGGGCATTCAGTGGGGTCTACTGGGTTATGCCGACGACGATTGGGCTACGGGGACTCAAACATTCATCAATGCCTTTGGTTCACCAGAGATTACGTTAACATACGGTTATGGCTACACTACAACGGTTGTTCATGAGGCAGGGCATCATGTTGGGCAGTCTCATCCGCACGATGGCTACGACAGTGAAATGGGCTTCGATTATGGACCTGGAGGCTACTTCGCCTTCGTCAATACTGGAGACGAATCCTACTCAGTGATGAGCTACATGTCGAATGTGCAGCTCTTCGGAGAATTTGACAG
>Ga0315312_1001245_pt1 | contig 20681 bp, 21 predicted proteins | sample TDP7_MG_FD_203629 | JGI IMG/M metagenome (GOLD analysis project Ga0315312, IMG submission 203629) | Freshwater sediment microbial communities from Lake Towuti, South Sulawesi, Indonesia - TDP7 | ecosystem: Environmental > Aquatic > Freshwater > Lake > Sediment | place: Indonesia: South Sulawesi... | reverse complement strand
TCTCGGCCAGCTTCAGGGAGACATCAGGCAAGACGTGGCTCAGCCCGGATCGAACCGTCGCCACAACACCCTTCACAGGAGCCATGGCATGAGCGATGTCTCCAAACTCCCTAACTGCTTCCAGCCTCAGGACAACTCTCTCCAAGGCGAATTGACTGTTGAGAGAGATCTTGGCAATCTTGCGAATCTGTGCGCACTCCTCGGCGTAGATCTTAGCTCGCGAGAGATCATCTTGCTTGACGGCTGCTATGCATTTCTCGTAAAGAGACTTGTCCCGAGCCTCAAGTTCGGCAGATGCTCTTTCTATTCTGTGCAATTGTACACGTAGCTTGTGCATTGTCTCTGTAAGTCGCTGCCTCATGGGTGTTGGTGACAGAGCTTCTCTCAGCCTCTCTTTCAAAGATCTTCGTTCACGGAACACTATCGAACCTCCTACAAACGACAGGTCATCAAGAATCTTGGTCGCATGATCGGTATTTCGCGGCTTGCTATTCTTGCCAAGGTCAAGCTGTTCGTAGCCATCACGATTGTTCCTTTGTGGAGATAGTGAATTCCTCTAAGCAGTGGAGTCAATATGTTGATGGCCGCAGTGTCAAGACCACCCGTCGGCTCATCCATCAGCAGCAGCGGTGGCTCCGTTACCAGAGCGCGGGCGATCGCAACCTTGCGGCGTTCTCCGACGCTTAACGCAGCTGGGTAGGCAGAGGGCTTCTCTGCGAGCCCGAGGAAGTCAATGATCTCTTGAGTTCTACGTTTCCGCTCAGCTTCATCCACCTTCTGAATAACCAACGGAAGTTCTATGTTCTGGAAGACGTTTAGACCGGCCAATAGCTGCGATCCTTGAAAGACCACACCTATGCTCTGTCCTCTGAACTCTGTCAGGCTATCGTCATCCATTGCTGTCACATCTTTTCCCAGCACGGTAACTCTCCCCTGTGTGGGTTTCTCTAGACCCGCTATTATGTTGACGAGAGTTGTCTTGCCAACTCCGGTCGGCCCTGTAACCGCCGCAAACTCTCCCTCTGCGATCTCCGTACACAAATCGTTGAACAGGCAAATTCTGCCAGAGTCTGTTTCGAATATCTTGGTCAGCCTCTCAATTGTTAGAATCGGCTTGTCGTTGCTCATTGTCGCAAAACCTCTCCGATCTTGAGATACGCAAGTTTCCTCGCTGCTACCAGCCCTCCGCTCAATGATGAAACTAATGAGGCTATCACGGCGAATCCCACTATCTCACTTGACAAGAGCGAACACTCGGCTGTCAGCATTGCCGTGGCGTATCCAATTGCTACACCTAGAACGCATCCACCAAAGGCCAACTGCGCTACGCGTAGGAAGAAAGCCTGCTGAAGGCTTGATCGCCTAGCACCGAGAGCCCTCAAGATCGCCACTTCTCTCCTCTTGGATGCCATTTCCAATGACATCGTGAACATTACCACAAGGAAGACGCCAAGGAAAAGGCCGCTTGCAGACAAAGTCAACGAAAACCAACTCACGGAGAGGCTTGACCCGAGGATTACTGACGCGGCTGTCGATACAACAATCTCAATGGCTGCGAGCGCCTCCGATCTTGTGAATGATGCGAATAGGTATTGGCTTGCGTTCATGCTTAGGTTGGTCTCCATGCCATAGAATTCCTCTTTTCGTCAGCCTCGTTGGCGAGAACCTTTAGAAATTCTGATACCTGTTCATTTTCGTAGCTCTTGATCACGGACGCCGTATACTCAATCCTGATGTCGAGTTCCTTCATCTTCGAAAGGATCGCTTCCACATCTGACTTGTTCTTGCCGATGAAAAACACCAACGTCTCAGGAGTTCCGAGAAAGCTGGTGACTCTAAGCGCCTGCGGCATTGTCGCAATCTGTTTCAACACGCTGTCCCGGTCTGAACGGTTTCCGACAGTGCCGGCGACGTAAACCTGTTCAGGCAGGCCTAGCTTCTCAAAATCCAGATCGACAACGTACCGCTTAATGATGCCTATCTGCCTAAGCTTGTTCACTCTATATGCAACGACGTTTGGATGCAGGCTAAGCTTCTTTCCTATCTCAACGAATGACGCTCTTGCATTCGAGCTGAGCTCCGCAAGTATTCTCAAATCAGTCGCATCTAGACTAGACATGTGGGTCACCCTCAACTAGCCACAAAGTCCTCCGACCATCTCTGGAATCGGGCAAGACTCTGTTCAGAAACGGTTCTTCCACGTGACGACACAGCTTCCATGAAGTCAGCCATCGAGATCTCTCTGGGCTTTGCTGCTGGATCAGTGTCCGCGCGGGTCTCGAAGAATTCTCTTACGACCTTCATCTGAACTGCTTGAAATATGTCTCGGATATCGCTTCCCGTTCGTCCCTCTGTCAGTTGCGTGAGTCTGACGAAGTCGACATCCGTTGCGACTCTCAAGTTTCTAGAGTATATACGAAACATCTCGAGTCTTGCGTCGGCATCTGGAAGCGGAACATAGATTCTCCTCTGAAATCTTCGTATGAAGGCTTCGTCTAGTGCCCAGGGCTTGTTGGTAGCTCCGATGACGTAGACAGATGAGTGCTTCTTCTTATCTACAATCCCATCCATCTCCTTCAAGAATTGGTTCCTAGCTCGGACCTCTCCGCCGACTTCATGGCTTCTGATGCCCATGATGGAGTCGAGTTCATCGATGAACATTATTACAGGGCGCCCCGCCTTGGCGGCGGTTCTTGCGTCCAGAAAAAGCTTCGCAACGTTCTTCTCCGATTCGCCTAACCACTTCGACACTATTGACGGAGAGTCAATACAGTAGAACGTCGCATCGATCTCGGTCGCTATCGCGGCAGCGAGCATAGTCTTCCCACAGCCGGGTGGACCGTAGAAGAGTATTCCCCTAGCCCATCCGAGAGGAAAAAGATCAGGTCTCCTTGACGGGTAAACTATCGATTCTTCGATCGCATGCTTCGCATCTTGCAGATTTGCGATGTCCTCCCATCCTATGTCAGGTCTCTCGATCACTGGAGCTCGTTCCGTTCTCTGTTCAGTCTGCTGGCTTCGAAGTGAGAGATCAGAACCATCGCCGCGTTGCAGGTCAAGGACTCTTGTTCCATAAAGTTGTGCTTTCTCAGCGTAGACCTTGTTTTGCGGTGTCCCAGGATAGAGTTCGCACAACTTGAGAAGTATCTCGACTGCTCTTTGATACTTCGCGACTGCCATCCCCCTTGAACCTTGCTTGTCTAGGGTTATGGCCTCAGCCACATTCTTTGCGGCCATTCTCTCCAAGTCCTCATACGCCATGTGTTTCACCATGAGTCTCATCGTTGTCTGCTAAGCTGAACCGGTCTTGTCACTGGAGAACTATCCTCCGCTCTCTGCGAAGTGCCTCTACGGCCCTAACCACATCATCCCTTTGCACTCCCAATGCCTTGGCGCACTCTCCAAGGTTCAGCTTGCCCCCTCGCCTGACATGACTCCTGATGTACTCATAGACTCTGGGGGGCAATTCTTGCTCTTCGGGATCCAGGCCTTCTCCCAGGCCCTCAGCCTCCAGTGTCGCTTCCTCTTTGGTGGTCGAAAGGGTGTGCAACGGCACCGTGTCAGCAAGAGGACCGTTCTTCGATTCCTGTGCTGTCTCATGCGTAGATGCAGCTGACGGGAGTTCTGGAAACTGCTTTCTTATCTGCTCCTCTGCAAAGAAGCTAGACTCCTCGAAGATCTTTCTCGCCTCTTCGTCTTGAAGAACCGTCTCGCTGTTTCTCTGACGTATCATCCCAGTCTCCTTTACGGTGTCGTCAAGAAGCGAGTGAACTGCATCAAGTTCGCTTGCAACTTCTGGGATGACTCCCTCTATCCTTCCTCTGGTCTCATTGACGACGCTCACTATCGGTAGCATTTGAACTAGGATGTCTCCCAGTTGCTCCACAGTCTGGAGCCGAATGATGGCTCTCTCCAATGCGATTTCGCTTTCGAGGACTATCTTCGCCATCTTTCTAATCTCTGCACATTCAGAGGCATACAGCTGAGCCCGGGGCAGATCCTTAGAAAGCTGAGCTGCGATGCACTTCTGAAACGTGTCGTGATCTTTCTTCTGGAGTCTAAGAACTGTGTCCTGCAATTTCTGATATTGAGCGTTCAGCCGATGTAACGCATACAGAATCCTCTCTCTAAGCGGCTTTTTTTTTCCTCGGATTCGCTCAACGAAGGACGAAATGGGGGCTACCTCTTGGAGGGGGATGCTTCCAAGAACTTCGGAAGGAGGAGCCTTTCTGTCCCAGAGAGGTTCTCTTGAGGCGGCATTTTGTTGGTCGGCGCGGGTCGAAACTGATCATTGAGACCAGAATTCCTTAGTGAGATAGTGTTCCTCAGCATTTCTTCCACATCACGCTTTGCAGAGAAGGCGCGGCCAAGACCTTTCTCGATAGAGTCCGTTGCTATCTTGTACGCTTGTGGATCAATTTCACCCGCGGCCAGTTGCATCTTATTGTTTGCTAAGAATGTCTCAAGTTCTCTTATCTGTTGATCCAGCCTTGTACTGACCGAAGCGAGCTTTCTTGTCAAAGCTTCTCTTCTTGTTTCAAGCTCATTGAGGTTCAGGTCATGATTCCTACGAAAATCCTCGTATATTTCTGGTTGAATGTCACCTTGCCTATGAAGGTCGGACAGTGCTTTCAGCCTGCGCAGGGCTAAGTCAAGCTCGGTCTTGAGGTTGTTTGCTTCGAGTTTCCACTCGTCGAGGAGCATGATACCCTTATCATTGATAACTATCTGAGAGGGTTGACAATTCACAAATTGTCCATTTCCAAGTTCGACCTCAATCGAGGTGACTTTGTTTCTGACATCTGTTGAGATCCCCACTATTCTTCCGATCGTTGCTCCATAGCTGTCTGAGACAGATCGGCCCAAGAGATCCCTGGCGAGATCCATCTGCATGCTCATTTTCGAGCAACCCTTCCCCGTTTCTACGTAGCTAAAGGAAAGGCTGCGAGGAGCGTTCTTGGTCAACTTGAACCGGTGCAGGAGCCGGCAGTTCCGGGAACTTCTCCTTCATTCTTTGCTCAGCTATCGCGCTGGCCTCAGTCAAGATTCTCTGGGCTTCTTGACTCGTAACTTCCGGCCTGTGCGCGGCGCCAGTGGCCTCCCCTGCTTCGACGACCATGTCATTCAGTGTCTCTCCCACCAATCCTAACTCGTAGGATACTTCGGGCATGACACCGGAGATCTGTGTTCTCAGGGAGTGGATGACCTTGGCGACAGGTGCCATGTGGAATGCTATATCTCCGAACTCTTGAACGGCCTCGAGCCGGAACATCGCTCGCTCCAGTGCAAGTTGACATTGAAGAGTGACTTTGGCGATCTTTCTTATCTCCGCGCATTCTTCTGCGTACATCGACGCTCTTGCATTGTCCTTGGTAATCTGCGCGTCAACACATTTCTTGAATAGCTCCTTGTCTCTTTGTTGCATCCTCAGGCTGGCAAGCTCTAACTTGTTCTGTTGCGTCTTAAGCCTGAACACGGCGGCAGTTATCCTGTCTCGCATCGGTTTATCTGACGAGCGAATCTTGCTTTCGATTCGTGTGAACAGAGGCTCCCTATCATTTCTCTCCCAATTCTTGATCACGAAGTCTAGCTCCTTGCGTTCCATTCTTGTGCAGAGCACAAGTCAGGTTGTGAATGAACCATGAACTTCGTGAAACCTTTCAAAGTTAGTATAAGAAATATGTCAAAAACAAGATTTGAGCCAAATCTAGTTTCTCATATTCCGTTCGGACATGACAGCTGGCCATGTCCGTGCTCAGAGAGAGCTGGCTGCGAATCCTAGAGTTCCAGCTGAGAAATTCGACGAGTACTTAAATACCTCTGTGGTCTCACCATGGCGGAACGAAGCCTCTCGCACACTAGCTGGTGGGATGTTACGAGGACTGTACTGGAATGTCATGAGCCATCTCCGGCCATGGTAAGGCTTAAGACAAGAACCTGCCATTAGAGAGAGGACTTCGGCAAAGCATTTCCATGCTTTGGAATGCGGAGGTGAACAATGAATGAGCGAAAACACGGCGCCTTCAGAAATGGAAAGACGAGCAAGACCAAGAGAGCCAATTCCTCCGGACACGATCTTCGTCGGGAAGAAGCCTGTAATGAGCTATGCAACGGCTGTGATGATGCACTTTCAGACGGGTGCTAAGGAGCTTACAGTCAAGGCAAGAGGACGAGCCATAAGCAGAGCGGTAGATGTGGTAGAGGTTGTGTCACGAAGGTTCTTTGCAGGGAAACTAAGCGTCAAGGACATAACGATCGGAACAGAACCCGTTGGCGAAGGCGACGACATCAGAAATGTGTCAACAATAGAGATCAGGGTACAGAAGCTAGACTGAGCATAGCAACGCGGCAACCGATCTTTTTCATGCCCCGATTCTTGAAGAAGCATGTTAGCGATAGCTAACGAGATCTTGAGTGATTTTGGAGGCAGAGCACCTCCCAATCGACAGAGAAGCCGTTCGCAGCCTAGGCAGAGCATTGAATTCCGAATCTCCTATCCTCCGCGGTTCTCTTTCGGCTGCGAGAATCGATGCTTTCCCGAACATTGCGTGTCGGAATCTCTTAGAGACAAAGATGACATATGCCGATCAGAGAGGGGATCAGGGAGTGGGATCTTTGGTCAAGAGTCGATCAAGCGAAGATGGAGTCGAGGGAGAGGCGGGGATATCATTCTTAAAAGCGCTTGTGACCTATTGTGAAGTACCGGTGATTGGATGGATCGCGTCACTACGGGTATAGGTGGTCTTGACGAGCTTCTGGGAGGAGGTATCCCTAGAGGGAGATCGGTACTGGTGGTTGGTAGTCCGGGTTCTGGCAAGACCACGCTGGCGATGCAGTTCCTCCGCTCTGGGGCTGCATCGGACGAAAGAGGCTTGTTCGTCACAATGGATGAGTCACCTGATCAGATCAAGGAGAACCTTTCAGGCTTTCGCTGGGACCTAGACAAACTAGAGCGAGAAGGAAGACTCTTCTTCGCGGACGCAACACCGATCAGGCGTGTCAGAACGAAGATTGCCGACTACACTGAGCGGACAATGTTGCCCAATGTGACGGAAGTTTTCCCGGAGTTAACCTTGAAGGATCTCATTCGGACTGTGAGCAGAGTTGTGGACGAGGAGAAAATACAGAGAATAGTTGTCGATCCGGTTACTTCAATCATGCTGAGATACGAGAAGCCCTCAAGCAGAAGAAAGGCGATGCTGATGCTGTTCGATGCCTTGGCAACCACTGGGTGTTCTTCTCTTGTCACGACAGAGCTTAGAACAGCCATGCTTTACAGACAGTTTCAAATCGAGGAGTTCCTGTCTCAAGGGGTCATACTGCTTCATACACGCCTTCATGAGGGCAACGTTGTTAGAGCAATGCAAATAGAAAAGATGAGGGGGATTTCGCACGACATGCAGTGGAGGCCCTACCAGATCACGGCTGAAGGAATCGAGGTGTTTCCCAAAGATCGTGTGTTTCGCTAGAATACACTCAGGAAGCACTCATTTGCGACGGTAGAAAACAATGCCCTGAGGAGCTTCAACTGAGAATTCCGTCCATTTCTCTGAGTGCTTTGTGCCACGAATCTTCTTTACTCTCAATCGTCTGGAGGAGATGCCTCTTCTCTCGAACGTCTCCAATTCAATGATGCAGTCTGACAGTCCCTCCAGTCTGGACATGGTGTCACGGTCGAGACCGGTTCCGACAGAAAAGTAGAGGCTTCCTCTCTGCCCCTTGATTCTGGCCCCGACAGCGTGCACGAATGTCATTATCGGATCTGGCTTTAGTGAGGTAAAAAGCGGCGCAAGGGAGTCGAAGAAGAAGGTGGTGCCTTCGCCAAGAGCGTTTGCTGCACTTGAAATCTGCATTCCCAATCCCGTGAGATCGGTCAGAACCTGAATGCTGTATTTTTCAGCTGAAGTCCTTCCCGCTGTCCCGGAGTAGCAATCAATGAATGCAAGTTGCTTTCCTTCAAATCTTGAGACATCCAAGCCCAGCTGCTTCATGTCCTTTCTGATCTTTCTTGGGAAATCATTATTTGCGATAAATGCGCAGGTCCCGCCCATGCTCAGTTGATCGTGCATCAGCTTCTGCATGAGTACCGTCTTTCCTGATCCCGGGCTTCCTATGATCATGACCGCTGCCTCAGTTGGAATCTCACCACCAAGAAGATCGTTTAGGAATTTGAAGGGCACTCGTTGGGGTTTTTGCCGGTATCTAGAGAGCAGCAGGGTGGATGTTACGGCAACCCCTGCGAGAGCAATTGTTCCATAGTAGAACCACATTGGAATAACATGTAAGGCCACTGCGTATCTTGCAGACTGAGATAGAATGATGTTCCACGTGACAAGCTGAGCTGAATCATAACTGAAAACAAGCGTGTAGTTTCCCTTAGGCATCTGAGAAAAGTGCAGTAGCCCATCAGACCGGGTTCTATTCGATGCGACTGTGCCCTTTTCCGTAGCCAAATCAACCCTTGCTTGTGACAGCGGGATGCCAAAGAGATCTTGGACTGCAATCGTGAGATCATGTACTTCGCATATGAGAGTCAGTTGCTTATCTGCTGTAAGGTTAACATTGTTTGTTTCGTTGACGATGCTTTCCTTCCAGTAGACCTGCATATCATACGGGCCGGTTCCTTCTGTTGAAGGAAGAGTGGCCGCAACGAAACCTGTAGTGTCGGTGATTCCGGTCCAGACCTTCACTCCCTTCTGAGTTACGGTGACGTTTGCCCCCTTCATTCCTCGATCTAGGGGGTCTCTCACAATCAGGTTCATTACGTAGTAGTATTTTTCGACGAAGGGAATCAACAAGTGGCTTGGCGCACGATTGTCGTCCCAATGGAGAAGAATGGGAACCTTTGCGCTCTTTACCAAGACTTGCAAAACTAGCATCGACTTGGCGGAAATGGTTCGAATAACTGGCCCAACCGCGAAGACGTGGGGCTGATCCTTTAGCTCAGATTCGACCAGTACAGGTGCCTCAACTCCAGACACATGGAGTGTTCTTCCGTCCTCCGTGATCTCCACCAAAGTCGCGTTGATCACGGCAATGCCAGAGCCAGAGGCTCTGAGCCAGAGTTTGAATGTGACTGTGCCACTTATTCTCACGAGCCGACCAAGCTGCGGATGAAGCACAAAAGCTACGGTCTCTGTTAGCGATGACCACCGTTGGACGCCGTAAGGCGGATCAGTGCTTAGGATTCTTCCCCAAGGCACATCTCTGAAATATCCTGTATGAAGATAGAAGATCGTAGGTTCCGTAGTCATCTGCTGCGAGGATACCTTGGATAGCAGTAGTATCGAATAGGCCATGCACAATGCTAGAACGTATGACATATGCTTCAGCCTAGTTCTAGCTCTCACGATGTGGATCACCATATCCTCATGAGCGCAACAGCGTCTTTCCAACTCTGCTTATGCTTTCAACAGAGCTTTTGGTTGATGTCTTAGCGTAAATCAAGTCTTCTATCTTGACGACGGTGAGCAGAAATGCCACTGCCCATGCCATGAACATTATTTCCCCAGCAGATTCGTGGAAAGCCTTCGCCTTGCTAATCCCTTCGGTCGCCACATAGTAGGATACAAGGTAGATGCGGAATAGATTAATGGAGAATGTTCCTAAACCCCCGGCAGCTGAGTACAATACCTTCCTGAGGCGTGGCGCATCTATCTTCGCTACTAGTACTGTTATTATCATGAAGAAGATTATCATGCTATGAACGCCCACACATGGCCAGAAGAAATCCAATGCCCCTTTGAACCATTGGATGCCCTCTCTCATTACGAAGATGAAGAGCCTCGATGACTCAGGATGCCAGATCGCCTTTATCCCCGAGAGTCCTAGAAGAAAGACGACGATCGGAACGATCACATGGACGACTGCTTGCATGGGACCCAGTGAAGCATAGGGAAAGGCAGCGTCAAGAAGGAGTATTATGGCCATCCCTGACAGATATGCCACGGGAGTCACCATCTTGATAAGTTCTGAAGGACCGTAGGCAGAAAGGAAGACAGCCAAGAGATACAAGACGAAGACCAAATGCTCCCACATAGATACCCAACTGAACATCTTCGGCATTTCAGGCAGCCCTAACGATATGCCTACTTCCGCGATCAGGTCGTTGAGGCCCATGAGGAAGACAGCAATGTAGTACGACGCGAGAAAGGAGGCTGCCAAGAGCCACTTAATGAGAACTCTCTTTTCCAGTTGTCTGTGGAACTCCTTTCTTCCGTCATACCATTCCAGTATTACGAAGAATGCAGCGAACAGCAAACCGCTCCGTCCTTCGTTCCAGCCCGAGATGAAGCTGCCAGGAGCGATTAGCCATAGAACTATGATGGGGGTCAAACTCATCAAGAGAAACTCGAAACCACTGGGTAGCATCCGCTTGGTCTTCTCAAGAAGGTTGCCCGGATCGCGGCAAACTGAATAGATTGTAGGCATTCTTTGCTCGCTCCTCTTGTCAAGGGTTTAATGGCACTAGTTGACACATGACCATGGTCGCAAATAGCGTGCAAGCGCGTAGGTGCAACCCTAGGGCCACTCATTCTAGCTAGTCTGGTGTGCCTGTTGCTTTAGCTTGTCACGCTCTTTGTCTCTTTCTATTCTTCTAACGTAGTCTATCGTGAAGCATGAGAGAGCAAAAATCAAGACAACGAGTTTGCTGGAGAACACCACGTTTATGGGATATGGGTTGTTGGGCCAAGGATTCACAATGACATCCGGGTTCTGTAGGCCTTGAACCGCCAGAGCTGCAGACCACAGAACGATATGGTAGACTATCTCAAACCCGCTGCCCATCGCGAACAGCCAAGCAGATATGTACACCACACTGATCCCGCGCGAAGGCATTTCTATGAACCGTCCTCTTGTAGATATGGAGTTAAGGCCAAAGGCATAGGATAGGAAGAATAGGAAACAGAAGAGCGTCATGGGCTTCATGTATATTCCAGGAAGAACGTAGACCTCTATAGAGACAAGTGCGTCTCCCACAACGTATGGAGGCGTTGCCTTCAAAGTGTTTGCCAGCAGCACTGCGATCGCGGCCGCGCCAGATAGCCACGAGAGAGAGGTCATGAGATATCGTTCCGAAACAATTGCCCGGAGCATGCTTGAGATCCCTTGTGCAAAGACCGCGGGCTCATGCTCGTCAACGGGATCCGAGTCTTCCAAGATTGCCCACCTCACGGCAAGTTCAATCGACAATGCGGTATTAATGTTTGATGGAGCATGCAGTGGGAGTTCAGCCTGAGTTGCGACTGCGACTTATCGTCATCTGACACGGACTTCCTGAAAGAAGCCTGCATACTGCCCAGGAAAACCTCTTGTCGCACCAACTAAAAGAATCAAAGCAATCTCTGAAGGGAGGAGCCAACCCGCCTCCGAGTAGTACTTCCCTATCTTCAATTCGCGACGTGACCATTGGTTGAGAGGCGTGCTGACTACTGCAATCCTGTGCCGTCCGATCTGGTATACCTCATTGGGTTGATCTGCGAAAATGATCCAGAGTATATTGGTTCCGTCGTTGATCTCCACCCCAAAGACATTTTCCGGATGCCCCGAATCGAGGTAGCGTCCATGCAGAAAGGTTGGGTACACCCACATCTCTAAAACGCCTTCCAGAATCTGCCTTGTAGCTCTCCCGCGAAGATTCTGTCTTACATGTACAGTCGCCCATGCGTAGGCATCGCTTGCGCCGTCTTGGTACACATGCAGTCCTAGGCAGACCTGTTCTTCGATAGTGTCTCGTCGTATGAAGCCTCGGTCATTCGGTCCAATCAGCAAGGACACTTCCCACATTAGGGGCTTCATGAGTTTTAGCACGGGATCGGTCGTCCAGTACTTGAATCTTGGATTTGCTATTGCTGGAGAGTCTGGAGTGACTCCGTACAGTCGCGTGAAGAGAACGGCGATCATACTTATGCAAATGAGCATTGAAACCGGAGCGAAGAATCTCCTAACTGTCTCTTTCATTGGTGGTTCCTCCGTTCAAGATAGATGACGAGTACTTCTACCACCATTACCGGTATCCAATACATGAAGTAGTTCTGGAGGGCCCTATGAGAGAACCACATTGTCACAGCTGGAAGGACCCAAGTCAAGTGCTTCAGCTTGTCAAAGTACACGAAGTAGTTGGTGACCAATGCTAGAAAGAGTGCGGCTGTGGTTCCCAGGTAGAACGCAGGCGGAAGAGGTGTGACCCCCGCCTGTGTCAGCATTGACAGCCCTTGGCTGAGTAGTACCAGCTCGCCTGAGGCTGGTATCGATATACCTGAGAACCATGCCTCTGGATCTTTGGCAATGAAGAGAAGATTCGGCAAGGCAAAGCTAATCGCCGTCGCCCCCAAGAACTTCAGTACGTTTGAGACTTTCACTATCAAGCTTCCCTCTTTGAGGTTAAACATCCGTATGAGCATGAATGGAGCGACGATCCAAGGTACCTGCTTCACGGCGCTCGCGATTCCATAGAAGATTCCGCTTCGAAATGGGTCGTTCATGGAAAGAGCAGTCCATACCATGGGGAGCACCCACAGGAAATCTGTGACTGACCCAGCGTTGAAGTCAATGGCGAGGTCCGCGCTGACAAAGATCGGCAGCAGCACGATGGGTCTTAGTTCCTTAGGCGCGTTGTAGTAAAGGGTGATCGCCGTGGCTATTTCGAACAGAAAGATGACCCATCTCATGTCTTGAAGTCCAACTGCAACGAATGGGACGAACGCAAGGAAGTGAAGTGCCGGATACGCAAGGTTTGTCGATATGTCCCCTGATGGAGTTAGCGTAATGTAGAGCGGATCAACCTTGAATCTGTACAGAGCATCCTGGAGGTCGAGTGGGTATGGGTTTAGTCCTTTCTCAACGAATAGGTCAGCAGCGTAGTGAGTGAACGCCAATGCGTCAGTTCTGTACGCGCCTCTGTAGTGGATCTGAAACAAGACATATGCGCTGATGAGCATGGCCACCACGAGCGATATCGGAATGAAGTCCCTCAGCTTCTCAGCATGCCTCGGACTGGAAAATGCCAAGGCTAGCGACACGAAAGCGATTGCGTATACTACGAGGCAGTATCCGACCACTTCAGGGTTTGACTCGATTTGCCCGCGTACCCATGTCTGGAACCCCTCGTAGAGGCAGAAGCTGCCTGTTGATAGATATCCTATTCTGAGAATTGCATCTTCACTTGTTGTGGAAAGCGGGTCGCTTGAAACAGTCAGGGTTCAGCCCTTCTAGTGGAGACTCCTCTTCTGGCAACATCGAATCCTATGAGCAACAGCAGAACTGCTAAAGTAACCGCTGACAGATAGTATATGCTGAGATCGACAGGCTTGTGGTACAGTTTGATTTCTGTGACTCCGACCGGAACTCTTATCGTCATGAATCCCTCTGAATCTTTCTCGATATCGAGTGAAACACCGGCTGAGACTGCGCGCCAAGTGGGAAAGTATGCTTCTTTGATGACCACCGTGGAACTGCCCCGAAGATCTAGCCTCAATGTGAGGACATCTGGGCTATCACGGCTTAGGACTACCTTTCCTGTGTCTGGAGGAACCAGTTCTGCCATGTCAGTCGGTTCTGATGAGCGATAGACCGTGATCGCACCATCCTCATACGAGAATTGCGCATCCAATCTAAAGTTGGTTTCGTTGAAAAGGCTCAATCTTACATCTTCGTCAACCTTTCCCACGATAACCCACCTAATTGCGAAGAGCCTTGATTTGAGCGTCAGATCCCTCCAGATTCTTGTTCTGTTCGGGGACTCAGGTTCTGCCGGTCCGACCGGTCCGGCGGACTCAAGGTCTAGAATCCTATAGTCGTTTATTTCGAGTAGATGTTTCAGCAACTTGTCTTGTGGATACCACCCGTCGATCAAGGGCTTGTTGGTGTAATATGGGAGCACGTATATCCAGAGCGGACACCTGATTGCTAGGACCCTAGCGTATGTCGGATCAGACCTGAAATAGGTGATCAGCCCAGGCGGAATGCTCCTATTTGTGAGAGGATAGGGCAGAAATTCGCTAACGTTGTGAGTCGCGGCGTACCATATCTTGACACAGCCGCCGGATGCGATGATTCCTATCAAGAGGACAGGGAGAAACCAATATCTCTTGGTCAAGGAGCGAGTTCTGGTCGCAAGCAGTTGTTTGAGCCCGATTGCAGCAAGGATGCTCATAGGTATACTTAGATAAAGCCAGAATCGATGAACATCAAGGGCCCTCCAAATCGAAGACAGTGGTGGCATAACTACAAGCGGCAATGCATAACTTCCGAGACTGAGCCAGAAGAATGCCACAAACGATACCCACACGAAGTCCTTTTGTGGACCTTGATCTGGGCCTGATCTGCCTTTTCGCCACAGAGCATAAGAGAGAGTCAGAAGCGAAAGCACGACAATACTCTGCCCAAGAACCCTCATAGGTGTCGTGCCGCTTTTTTCTCCCAATTCAAACAGTGCCATTCCGGTCAGCATGAAACCTACTGTAACCGGAAGGAATCGCTTGTTGAGTCTGGAGTTCAGAGAGTGCCTCCAGAGCGCGAATAGTGCCAGACCTGTATGGGCTACTCCGAAGGCATATGTGATGACGTTTAATGAGAAGTAGCTCAACCTGATGAACGGAAACTCAACATTGCGGTTGTAGAATGGATTGCCCAACAGCTGATCGGAAGCCATGATGAAAGGAAAGGACCAGAACGATGACAAAGAGAATCCAATAAGAAGAACAATCGTTGTGACTATCATAGAGTGCGCAAGAGCATGTGGCCTTTGGCTGCTCAAACCTTTTGTGAGAGCCAGCAGAAGCCCGAACAGGGCAGCGCAAAGTGCTGAGAGATGATGGGTGAGGATTGTTATGCCAAAGAGAGCTCCTGAAGAAGCCAAGAAGAAAAGTCTACGTTTGCCCGCCAGCGCTCGAGACAATGCTATCATGAATATGCAGACAAGAGGCATTGAGACAATGCTCGGGAACCTGTCATAGAACAGGTAGTTTTCTACAATGGTCGGAGAGAAAGAGAAAAGGAAGGCTGCCAAGACTCCCTCCCTTTTGTCGAAGCCTGCACTACGTGCGAGATAGTATACTACGACGGGCCCCAAAACAAGGAATGCCGAGTCCACCAACTTGTATGCTAGGACTGGGCCCAAATCGGTCAATGAGACGGCAAAGGTGAAGTAGTAGCTTAGCGGCGGATAGAGAAGGAAAAGGGTGGCTCCGCCATACCAATCTGGATTCCATTGAGGAACGTATCCATTCTCTCTGTAAGACCTAGACATAAGCATGATTCGAAACAAGTGACTGGTAGAGTCCACACCAAGGGGGAGTCCATCCAGAAAGCGAATTGCCACCATCGTGAGATTAACAGCGACTGCCGCCCCTATTGCGAATCTCGTCAGCTTGAGAAAGGTTCTCTCAGCGACGGGTTCACCCATTTCTCTCGATCCCCCAGCGTGAATCAAAGCCTGTTAAGGGATACTCGATCAAACTCACATCCGAGATCAGGCGGGATGGAAGGTCTACTGATCGCCACTTCCGCGCGCTTAGGCTTTCGTCTTCTTGTTGGGATGACCGGGCCTAGGAGAACCATGACAAGTACGACGATTAGTGTTAGGACGACAATCGATGTGGGCGAAATCTCCCATCTTCTGAAGAATGAATCTATCATGATATATCTCTTAACATGCCTCGTGTGCCCGGTCCCGGAGAGAGTCTCCTCCCAGATCACGTATTTCGCTTCGAGATTTGTGAGTTGAAAGGTTGTTATGCCCTGGCCGGCCAACATCAGCCAAACATAGCCAGTGATGGTGCCCATATCGGTCTCGAATACTATGTCTGCGTACATCTCCGTCTGGTCAAAATCGTTTCTTTGCTTGTTGAAGGCCACGATGTCTCCTGTCTTCTTAACGGTCAGATTGTACAAGATATCGTACCAAGCACTTTTCCCAACGCTGATCTCATCATCGCTGTCATTTCCTTTTAGCCATCCATATGCGAGTAGGTACTTGAAACGGATGCCGTTGGTGTTGTTTCCAACCTCGTCGTCAAACATTATCCTTCCCCAATCCGCTGTGGATCTCATGACTACTCTTATTGGCGGGGTTTCGCGCCAGCCTGCGCCATCGGTGGCGAGTTCTCTCGTCAGACCATTGGCGTCACGAACTAAGGCGGCATGCAATACGATGATACTCGTTGCGAGAAGAGTGCAGTCGATTATTGCTGCTATTCTCGAAATCTCTGGACGGCTCATCTGTTCCAACGAAGTTTGGATGGGTTTGGTCATTCTAATAAAACCGACTGATCAAATACAGGCACTACGTCAATGTAGGGTAACGCTTTAACGGATGTTGGAGACAGTACTCTAGCACCTTGGGGCTCTAGGGGAACCTGCGAGAAGTGGCTTCCATCTGTCATGCTGGAATGATCCGGCATTTGTGTAGGGAAATTGCAGGGGGTTCTAGTGTGACTGCTATCTGCCTGTATGGCTCGCAAGCAGGTGGTTATGCGAAAGCTGACAGCGACTTCGACATTCTCCTAGTCCTTGAAGGCTACCGAAAGGGCGCCGGCTTCCATTATAGGAAGATAAATCAAGTCTATGCGGCTATCCTTGCTGTGGAAAGAAAACTTCTCGAGCTTGACGCGAAGAATGGAAGCTTAGGCGAGTTCCTGTGCACTCGGCTACTTGGTCCCTACGTGGCGTTAGAAAATCCCGATTACCTGAGGGCGACAGAGATCCTGACAAAGAGAAGAGTCACCGAGGAGGAACTCAGAGATCTCATCGTAGAGTACGGCGAGATCTCTCGTGGGTTGGTCATAGATCCAGCGTACCTCGCTCTCTCCAGATTGCGCAAGAGAGCAAGGCTCTATCCTGCTCTTCTCAACAGCTATTCTAACATGCTCAGGGGCGACCTGAAAGAAGTCAACCTACGACTCATCTTGGGAGGCTATCGAGTCGTATTAGAAGATCTTCAGAAGGCCAGGCTGATCAGAGCTGAAGGTCATAGGTTCGCCCTGGAAGAAAAGTTCATAGATGACATTCTCTCCCGGAGATCTTTCGGGAAGGTTATCAACGTCGTTGAAATGAGCAGAAGGGCATTCTATTCGTACTTAGCTTACGGCCGCACCCGCGGACGTGATTTCGAGAGAATTTTGGACGAATTGGGATCGGCTTTGCAGAGGGGTCTTCAGCTAGGAGTCTTGACTGAGAAGCCTGAGGATCCAAGGAACCATTTGTTTCTCAAGACATCGACGGGAACGATTGAGTTGAATGAAAGGTCTTCTGTTGTCGATGTTGCTCTGAAACTTCGACCTGACGCCAAAGTAGCGATTACACCGCTCGCCGGAGTACTGAACGATGTTTACCTAGTATCTGTCGATCAGGAACAGCTGGTGGCAAAGAAGTATACTGATTGGTTCAGTCTTAAGTGGTTCACTATCAATCTAGTCACTCTTGGCACAAAGAAATTCTCGGTGATGGGGAGCTCTCGACTTGCGAACGAATACGGAATGAATAGGATTCTTTCAACGGAAGGCATTCCTGTGCCTGACGTGATTCACATAAGCATTCCGGATCGGATTCTCTTGGAAAGATACATTCCGGGGAGAAACGTCGCGAGTTTGGTTAAGCTGGCATGCTCTTCTGATCAGCTCTCAGCTGGAGATTACGAACTTGCGTCACACATCGGAAGAGCTATGGCGAAAATCCATTCCATTGGTATCACGATTGGTGATTCAAAGCCAGAGAACTTCGTGCTTTCACCTGACAGGAAAGTCTATTCACTCGATCTTGAACAGGCCAGTAAGAAGGGAGATAAGGCGTGGGATGTATCGGAGTTGTTGTTTTACTCGGGACACTATTCTCCTTTGATGACTCAGGGGCTGAGTCAATTCATTGACGGGTTTGTGAAAGGTTACTCTGAGATCGGAGAACGCAGTGTATTGAGGCGTGCTGCTGGAATAGGTTACATCAAGGTATTCTCGATATGGACTGCTCCTCCTGTGATGTATAAGATAGCAGAGAGACTTCGTAGAGCGTAGGACCATGCTGACGACGAAGTAGCGGTCTAGTGTCATATGAAGCGACATGAACTCGTCTGGTGTCAAAAATGGCGCGCTTACATAGACCTCTAGGGCTAGTGATATTCGACCTCGACGGAACGTTGACAAAGGTAGAGAGTACATGGCAATACATCCATGAGAAACTAGGAACGTGGCAAACTGGAAAGCTATCTGCAGATGACTATTGGACAGGGAGAATCGACTATCTAGGATGGGCAAAGCTTGATTCTTACATGTGGCGCGGCGTGCCATTGGCCAGACTAAGGTCGATCGTCAACTCGATCCCATACGTTGATGGCGCCAGAGAAACGGTGGCGGAGTTAAAGAGAAGGGGAAAACTCTCAGGCATAGTCAGCGCAGGAATATCCCTACTTTGTGACAGGGTAAGCAAGGAGTTGGGAATGAATTTCGCTGTAGCCAATGAGCTTCACGCCTTCCGAGGAAAGATGACCGGCGACATCTCTGTGAACGTATCTCTAGACGGAAAGCCGTCGGTAATGAAGAGGGTGGCGGAACGCTTTGGGTTCTCTCTTCGTGAGTGCGCCGTAGTAGGCGACAATAGCTTTGATTTACCGAGTGAGGCAGGGTTAAGAATTGCCTTCAACCCGAAAGATGCGAAGATCACAAAGGAGTGCGATGTCGTAGTCAGAGGTACCGATATCCGGGGTATTCTTCAGCATATACTGTGAATAGTGCAAGACTTTCGTGTCATCAGTCGCCGCTGGGGTCATTGTCAGGCTAGCCATTGTTGTGGGTCTGGCACTCAATCATCGAACATCTGCTCGACTTCATCGCACTTGACAATTATGAGTTCTTCAGACTCCAAAAGTCTTCGCACAGTATTTTAGAAGCCACCCCCCCATCATAGTGCGGCTTAGACCGACCTAGTAGACCATGGTTCGATCAAGGAAGTGAAGAGTTATGGAAGCGCGGCTGGTTGAACATCAGTTACAGTGTCAAGGCTTGAACTGCCGTATCCGGGCTAACGGAAATCAAGTGACAGTTTCATGGTTGGTTCCTCCGGGAGAGCTAAAGATCCCTGTGTCTCAGCTGAGGGCAGTTGAGCTGGCGGTCAGCAGCATCTTTCCTCCCATAATACTGTCTCTGTCAAGTGCCGTCTTCCTTGTAGGTGTGTGGTGGTTCGCAGGCGGTGGTTCATGGCCTGTGATTCTTCATGAAACATACAGATCAGTCTGTTCATGGGCTGTGCTCGGAGCTGTGCTTGGAATGGCCGTAGCAGCGTATTGTTGGATTTTCGGAAGCATGAGAATAATCACAGTCAACGACCATAAGGGAGTTGTAGTTCGAATGGTGCCAAGGCGCTCAGGTGAGAGGTTTGTCGATGCCTTAAGGCACATGATGCAGTTGAGAGAGAAATGACAACGGTAAGAGATGGCGACTTCGTGCTTCTATATTTGAATGAAAAAAAGAGGTGGCTTGTACGGGTAAAAGAAGGAATGGAGTTTCACACGCATAGAGGGATAGTGAAGCTTGGGGAGATCATCGGAAAGCCCTTCGGGAGTTACATAAGAAGCTCTCTAGACTTTGAATTTCATGTTCTGCCGCCTACTATAGGAGACCACATTGTCAATATTCGAAGGCCGACCCAGATACTGTATGACAAGGACATCGCACTAGTGTTGTTCAGGCTAGGGCTTCGGTCAGGGAGTTTGGTTGTTGAAGCAGGCACAGGAAGCGGCGCCATGACTGCTGCTCTGGCCAATGCAGTTAGACCAGAGGGGCATGTTTACAGCTACGAGATCAGACGTGAATTCGTCGAAATCGCAACCAAGAACTTGACGAAGATGGGATTGGAAACCTATGTCACTATCAGAAACAATGATGCCAAACTTGGCTTCGATGAGGAGAACGTCGATGCAGCTTTCATCGATCTTGAAGACCCGTGGGAAGTGATTGATCCGGTACACAGAGTCTTGAAGGCGGGACATCTCCTAGCGTCTTTCAGTCCTACTCTAAACCAAGTCGAAAAGGTCGTGGAGAAAATGAGAGAAGGATATGTAGACATAGATACGGTTGAATGTCTTGTTAGGAGCATACGAGTCGAGAAGGGAAAGACAAGACCGAGGACATTGATGATAGGTCATACTGGCTATTTGACATTCGCAAGAAAGGTTCTTGGAAGGAATACGCAGGCGGCTAGAGAATCCTCTAGTTAGGGAAATGTGGGTCTGATAGCCCTGAGCCCACAAGCATCTGCACATTCAAGACACATTATGCATTCCGGGTCTGTCATCTTCTCCCATGGTTGCTCAGTTATGCGTACCAGCATGGGACAAACCTTCACGCAGTCTCCACACCTATTGCACTTGAGCAAGTTTCTCTTCAGACCGAGAAAGCTGAAGCGACTGAATACGGATAGAAACGCTCCCGCAGGGCAAAGGTATCGACACCAAGCCCTCATAACAAGGAACGACAGCACCATTACAAAGACCAGTATCATTAGTCGCATTGCCAGCAGCCAAGTCATGGAGTTCAGCCTGCTCCAGACAATATCCCAGCTGAGGGGGTTCGCAGTGGGTGGCACCCCGAGAAAGTGAAGAAAGGTCATACGTGCCAACATCGGAACCAGGCCCAGCAGAGTGGCCTCTGGAGACAACACAGAGAAGGGGCCGCGTGCGAGTACCCCTAAAG
>Ga0315312_1001244_pt1 | contig 20686 bp, 19 predicted proteins | sample TDP7_MG_FD_203629 | JGI IMG/M metagenome (GOLD analysis project Ga0315312, IMG submission 203629) | Freshwater sediment microbial communities from Lake Towuti, South Sulawesi, Indonesia - TDP7 | ecosystem: Environmental > Aquatic > Freshwater > Lake > Sediment | place: Indonesia: South Sulawesi... | reverse complement strand
TCCGGCCATTGCTAACTTAATTAGAGAAAATAAAGTCCACGAAATTCCAATAGTTATTGAAACCAGCCTGGAACTGGGAATGATTTCTCTCAATCGTTCTTTAGCTGATTTAGTCAAAAGAAAAGAAATCACTTTAGAAAATGCTCTCAATTATTCTCTTTCTCCAGGCGAACTAAAAATATTAGTTCGTTAGCTTCTTAGCTAATAAGCTGATTAGCTAAATTAATGAAATTTAATTACCAGGCCAGAACTAAAGAAGGAGATATTCAAACTGGAGTGGTTGAGGCTTCTTCCGAAGAAACCGCCATTTCTCTTTTACAAAAACACGGGCTTTTTGTCACCTATTTAAAAGAATTCAAACCCCCATTTTATGCCAAGAGAGTGAAACTTTTCCGAGGGATTTCGGCCAAAGACCTGGTTTTGTTTTCTCGACAATTATCTATTATGTTTACTTCCAAGGTTACCCTGGTTGAAGCCTTAAAAGTTTTAGCCAGTCAGACCGAAAATTTAGACCTTCAAGAAAAAATTTTAAATTTAATAGAAGAAGTGGAAGGTGGAAGCTCTTTTTCTAAAGCTCTTTCAAAACATCAAGATATTTTCTCTCCCTTTTATGTTGCCATGGTCAGGGCCGGTGAGGCCTCTGGCAAAATGGCTGAATCCCTAAATTATTTAGCTGACCATTTGGAAAGAGAATATCATCTAGCATCCAGAACCAAAGGAGCTCTGCTTTACCCTTCCTTGGTTGTTTTTGTCATCGTTTTAGTTATGGTTTTAATGATTTATTTTGTTATCCCTTCTTTAAAAGAAGTGATTATGAGTACCGAGGCTCAGATACCAAAAGTTACTTTGGTGGTTATTAGCGCCTCTGAATTTTTAAGAAGATTTGGTCTTTTTATACTTTTAGGAGTTTTCATTCTTTTAATTTCGATTTTTAGATATTACAGAACTGAACAGGGAAAAGATTTTTTCGATAAAATTTTTCTGAAATTACCACTTTTTAGTCCTCTTTTAAAAATAATTTACATTTCACGATTTGCCGAGAATCTTTCAACTCTAATTTCCGGTGGCCTATTAATTACCCAGGCCCTGGAACTGAGCGCCAATGTTGTTGGCAGTTCAATTTATAAAAATGCCATCCTTTCGATTACCAATGAGGTTAGAAAGGGAGTGCCGACCTCAGCGGTCATGGCTCTTTACCCCCAAATTTTTCCACCAATTTTTATCCAAATGACTCTGATTGGAGAAAAAACCGGTACCTTAGATACAACCTTAATGAGCATTGCCAGTTTTTATCAAAGAGAAGTTGAGAGAAGTATTGAAAACTTATTGAGTATTTTGGAACCAGCTTTAATTATCTTTTTGGGTGCCGTTGTTGGCGGAATGATGCTTTCAATTCTGATGCCACTTTATTCAACCGTTTCAATGTAAAAGTTTTCCACAGCTTGACTTGACAAAATATGATATAATAAAGAAAGTTAAAATTTTAAAAGGTCGACCCTTCGACAGAGGCTCAGGATCGATGCTGAGCTGGTCGAAGCATCGAGAAATAAGTTAATAAATAAATTAAATTAAGATATGGAATTTGCTAAAAAGAAGAAAGGTTTTACCTTAATTGAGTTATTGGTGGTTATTGCCATTATTGGAATTTTAGCCAGTATCGTTCTGGTTTCTCTGGGTGGAGCCAGGTCAAAAGCCAGGGATGCCAAAAGACAATCTGACATGCGCCAGATTATTACTGCTCAAGAAATGGTGATGGGTGATGACGATAGATACAAAACAAATACCGAGTTAATTGGAGCATTGCCTGCTATTACCAATAGTGTTGGTACCTCATATATGCCCTCAGTGAGTGATTCTCAAAACACTGGTGCTCAGCGCTATATCTGGGTTAATAATACGGCCGCCTGTGCAACTCCTGCACTAGCTTTGGGTCAATGGTTTTGTGTTATTGCTGCACTGGAAAATGATGCTAATTGCACTAGCACCGTTCCAAACCGTTATGTAATTGGTAACCAAAATGGATCGAAAGAGATTTGTTCTGCTACCGCCGACTACACTGCCGCTGTTCCAACTTGCGCTGTTTGCGCTGCTTGGTAATTTATTAAATTGTAAAAGAAAGAATAAAAACTTGATATAATATAAGAATAAGGAAAGACAGGGATGTTTTTGATTTGTTTGATTTTGTATCAACTGGCGGAAGTTTTCCGCCAGTTTCTATTTTCTTAAAACTTTTCAAAAATAATTTCACACACATTTTTCACGATCGTAGAAATTGTGTGTATTGGGTTTTTGAATTTTGTGTTATAATTTCTAAATATGAAATTACCGATTACCGATGAATTTCTTTGGGAGTTATTTCACCTCTCTCAGGAAGTTGAGGATTTATTTCTTTTTTTAGGCTTTGGAAATTGGAGAGAAACTTTTGTTCCTCCTGACTTTTCAATTCGGAGATTATATGAAAAAAGGAAAGCCAAAAAGAGCTTTAATGATTTTATCAACTATCTCAAAAGGAAAGGTTATATAAAAGCCAAGGCTTTAGAGCCAAATCAGGGAGTTATTATCACTAAAAAGGGACTGGAAAAGATTTTGAAAATTGCTCTTAAAAAAACCGAAAAGAAAAGAAGGAAAGATGGCAAATGGATAATGGTAGTTTTTGATATTCCGGAAAGAAAAAGAAAATTAAGAGATTTATTCAGGGAGAATCTCCAGATTTTAGGATTTAAATTTTTCCAAAAAAGCACTTGGGTTTGCCCCTTCGATGTTTTAAAAGAGTTAGAAGGAATTATCCAACCCCACGGTTTAGAAGACTATGTCAGAATATTTTTAATTGAAGAAATCGAACTTAGAAAATAAAAATCAAATGCACACATTTTTCACGATCGTAGAAAACGTGAGTGAGGGCTTATTTTTTGGTTATTGTTCTAATTTGGTTTATTTTTTAATCTTTGTTTTCGGTTTAATCGTTGGTTCTTTTTTGAATTGCGTCATTTATCGGCTCGGGGCTGGCGGAAGTTTTTTAAAAGGTCGTTCTTTTTGTCCCCATTGTAAACATACCTTATCCTGGCCAGACTTAATTCCTCTTTTTAGTTTTTTTCTTTTGAAGGGAAAATGCAGATATTGTCAAAAACCAATCTCCTGGCAATACCCCCTAGTCGAATTAACCACCGGCATTTTGTTTCTCCTAATAATCCACTATACTTTTCCCAATTTTCTACTTTCTATTTTCTATTCTCTAATTTCTAGTTTCTTGATTGTCATTTTTGTTTATGACCTCGAACACTATATTATTCCTGACAAAGTAATCTATCCAGCCATAATAATAACCTTCGTTTTTAATATTCTTAATTCATATCTCTTAAATCATAAATCTATTTTAAGCCCTTTATTGGCTGCCCTTGGCGCTTCGGCTTTTTTTCTAACAATTGTCTTGATGTCTCGCGGTAAATGGATGGGCTGGGGCGATGTTAAATTAGCTTTTTTAATGGGTTTATTTTTGGGATATCCAAATATTTTGGTAGCTTTATTTTTAGCTTTTTTTATCGGGGCAATAGTCGGCTTAATCTTAATTGCCCTTGGCAAAAAAACCCTCAAATCAGAAATTCCCTTTGGCCCCTTTTTAGTTACTGGAACTTTTTTAGCCATCTTTTTGGGAGAGAAAATATTGAATTGGTATTTAAACCTCTTTTTGTTAAAATAAACCCAGTAGAAGAATTTTGACAAGATTTTCTTTCAGAAAATCTAATTTCGCGAAGCGAGTCAAAATTTCTCTACTGGGTAAAACAATAAATTTCATTAATTGTGATAGCGAACCTCGTTAGATAACTTTTATCTAAGAGGGAAGCTAATTGCTAAAAATATGAGATACTCAAGTCTTCAAAAAACCATTGCTCTATCGGTCGGCGTTTTGGCAATGGTAATTTTAATTAGCTATATTGTTTCGGCCTGGACCGAACCCAGTCAGACTCCGCCAGCCGGTAATGTTCGTCCACCCGTTCAACTCTCGCCCGCTACTGCCCAGGTTGATAATGTCGCTGGTGCCACTCCTTCAATTTTCATTAATAATACTGCCGGCGACGACCTATTGCGGCTTCAGGCCGCCGGCACGGTCAGATTGGTTGTTGGCAACGATGGTAACGTCGGCATCGGAACAGCAACGCCGTCAAATGTGCAGGGATGGAATAGGGTTTTGGATGTTTCTGGTGCGAACCATGCTAAAATATTGGCCACTGAACAAACAGCTTCTGCTGTAAAAGTAGGTCTTTTTGCACATAGTAACTGGGGCGGTGGTCCGACAGGATCTGTAGGAACAGAAAGCAACCATCCGCTTAGATTTCTTACGAGTTACACGGAGAGAATGAGAATTTCCACATCAGGCAACGTCGGCATCGGGACGGCCAGTCCGGGATATAAATTAGATGCGGTAAGTGGCGGAGCCACTACCGCCAGATTTGGCACTGCTTCAACTGACGCAATAGTAGTTGGCGGTGGCGGTGGCAAAGTTAATGCCGGAACCTATGACCCTATTTTTGATATTGATGGAAAAAAATACGCAACTTATTTAGCTGATTTTGCCGGCGGAACCAGAATCGAAACCTCAGGAGTTATCAAATTAGAAAATGGTTCCTATTTAATTGATTTCGATAATTTAAAAGAAGGTAGTAATTTATGGCTCTTCTGGCAAATATCAAACAGAAAAATTGAGGATTTAGTTGTGATTTTAACTCCCGGTTTTGATGGAAAAGTCTGGTATGAGAAAAAAGGAAATACTATAACCTTTTTAGGAGGTAAATCGGGCGAGGTTTCTTATAGATTATCGGCTCCTAGAGTTGATTATCAAAATTGGAGTAATTTAGTTGAAGACCAAAGTTTAACCGGCATTAAGGTTTCAGATTATCTAAAATAAGATATGGCAAAGAAAAAAATTATTATTTTAGCTTTAGTTTTACTTTTAACCTTTGTTTTAATTCTTTTGATTTGTTTAAAATTTAAACCGCTGACTGAAGAAAAACAACTTTTTTCGCTCAAAGCCAAAACCTACTATATTTCTGGTAGTGAACAATTCCCCACTTTTTTCAAAGAACTAATTGCTGACCCCTTCAAAGTAAAATTGGGAGAAAAACAGACGTTTTCAATCTGGGCAAAAGACCCAAAAGGAATCAAAAAAGTAAGCGGAGAGATTACTACTGATAAAGGAAAAGAACAAATTGAATTTAGTTTAGTTGAGGGGGCGAAAGAAGAAGGGAGATGGCAGGGTTCTTGGATGACTAAAGACATTACCAGCGGAAGATATTACAATATTGTTCTTCAGGCCATAAATGAGGAAGGAAAAGAAACAAAACTTCCTTTTAATTGGCCAACGGAATAAAAAAAATCCCTGGGCATATTCACCCAGGGCTATTGTGTGTTGTTTTGTGCTATTAGGGATTTGTTGGTACCCAGACAGGATACCGGTTTCTTCCTTCACTTGTCAGTTGCTTAATGTTGGTTCCGTCTGCATTCATCACTAGAATCTGGATGTTACCATTGTTGTGTAGCTCACAGAGAAATTGCCCACTAGGTAACCAGACCGGATTCCGATGACCAATATATACAAATTCTCCGTCTCTAAATCCCTGATAAGAGAAATTGTATGGATTCATTGGATCTTCATAGGTTATTTGCCTCCGACCGGTGCCATCAGTATTGACAACAAATATTTCCGAAGCATAGTCGCCTTCGAAAGGAACTGTAGAATTACCACCATACTTGACTGGAGATTGAAATCCAAGCTGGAGTCCATCTAATCTCCAGGAGGGATTCTGATCGTTCATGCCATCGGTGAGTTGAACGATATTACTGATATTACTTCCGTCAAAATTTGCCAAAAGAATAACACTGGCGTGAAGACCTCTGACGTACTTCGAACTTCCAGAATCGAAAGCAATTTGTGTTCCATCGGGTGAACAAGCGGGGTTAAGCACACCTTCTAAAAGCAAAGTTTCATCGCTTCCGTCTTTGTTTACCCTGTAGAGTCCATTCCAGTAACCCGCGATAAAAAAAATCTTTTCTCCGCTGGGTGAAAAAACAGGAACCCGCAGGTCAAACTCATCGATGAGTTTAATGGGCAGACCAGTCACATTCATGTGAGTAACAGAGATGTTTACAAGATAGAGGGTTACTTTCCATCCTTTAACACCAGTTGGATATTCTATATAGTCTATATGTATAGGATAGATAAGCTGTGTACTATCAGGTGAGATGTCAAAATCGGAGATACTGGCAAGGGAAAAATCAAAGAACTTAGTTTGGTTAGTTCCGTCAGGATTCATTGAGTAGATAGCCCAACTGCCTTCTCGATCAGAAAGGAAAAAAATCTTTCCTTCTAATTCTTCCAGCGGAGGTTCTGGCTCTGGAGTTTGTGGGGGAGGAGGAAATAGGAACTTCTGGATGTATCCATAATTTAAAACGATAGCTATACTTAAAATTGACAATTCAATTAGTAAACTTACCCATTTCTTCTTCATTATCTTTCACTATCCTTTATTTTATTGTCAATTTTTTGCTACCATTATCTTAGTATTTCTTTTCTAAAAAGCAAGCGGAAAAAATTGGATGAAGGCTTGACCCCTGTCCCTCGTTTGGACTCATTTGGAATAAAAAAAATCCCTGGGCTTCTCGAAATTTTAATAATTTCTTTATTCTTGACAAGGGATAATCATTAATTCTATACTCTAATTAGTAGTAGGGAGACAAAAGTTGGAAGAAAGAAGAAAAATTGAAAACAGAAAGCTATTCCTTGAACTTTCAATATCGTTTGCTGTTTGCTTTATAATAAATTTATTCTGGTTCTTTAAGATCTGGCCTGTTCCAAAAGAATGGTGGATAAGATACTTTTTCTACCGGCAAATTGAGATTCTCCATACAGGAGAATTTCTGCCACAATTAGCGGCCTGGGTTCCTATGTGGATGGTAGTCTTCATTGCTCTGGCAGGTATTTTATTATACAATGCTTCCAAAAAATTCTTTTCCCACAAATAGCTCTTCATATATGCAGCTTCTCAGCTGCCTTTTTTATTTAAAATAAAAATGTTTTCAATTTTTTTCCTAACTTGACAAGAAAAAATATGAGAGTATAATAAAGCTGGTGATTGGAAGTGAAAGAAATAGGAGAGTTGAGAAAGCAACCTGGCTCTTTAACAAAGTATACTTGGGTTGAAAAACACTTTGATGCCTTACATAAATGGGCTCCAATAGCTACTACAATCGGTATTGCAATTGTCGGATTGGTCCTTATGAATTATCACGGCTCGTTTTCTCGCTTAGCTGACCTCATAACAAATTGGCAAACATATTACGAGACTTACCCAAATGCTTTTCTGCAATTTGGATTTTTCTACATGTTAGGGATGCAGAAATTAGATCTTCTCCACGTTTTTACCAATCTCTTTAGTTTTGTCTTGGTCCTTTGGAGTCCTGTTGGTGGTAGCATAATCAAGGAAAATATTCTTGAACAAATCAAATTTCAGAGATATGTATTGAAAAATACCTCTTCTAAATAGCTTCTAATAAAGCAGCCCCGTGGCTGCTCTTTTTTTATTTTGAATAAAAAAAATTAAGTTAATAACTATTTATATTGACTGGTTTTCTTGTCTTGTTAGAATAACTTAATGGAGAAAAAAATTAAAATTTTAATTTTAACTCCTTTAGTTATTTTTATTATTTCTTTTTCAATCTTTCTTATATCTCAATATTATCCTATTCTTTCAAAATACAAATTTTTAACGGATATTAAAAAACTTTATTCTCGGTTCACACCGACTACTGAGAGATATATAAACTATTATCTTAAGGGAATTCATTGCAAACCAAAAAAATATTTCTATGATGATTCTAAGAAAATCTGTTTTCCATGCGCCAAACTAAACGCCTGTTTTGGATATGCCTGGGTTCGTAGAGAAGATGGATTAAGAATGAATATAAATGATATTTTTTTGACCGGGAAATATGATTCCCGGGCAAAATATAATTTTTTTACTCTCGGAATAGCAAATTTATTAAACTGTAAATGTAATGAAAAATGTGCTTGCGAAGATGGCATTGAACTTGGTTTTATAGAACACCGCGGACCTGTGTTTGTTTTCCCTTTAAATATCGAAAAAGAACCAAAAATAGAATCCATAGCAAAAGAGTTGGGATTTAGTGAAACGTGCAAAACTATCAAGACCGCGAATGTTTCAGAAGATGTTCTAAGACGAATTGAATGCGGAGATTTAATAGCAGTAATTTCCAATAATAAAGAGGTTTTGTTTGGAATATGAAAAAGGAAATAAAAATTAAATATTTAGTTATATTTATATTTATACTACTTTTCTTACAGTTCTTGCCGTCAAGAACCTCTTCTCAGGTAGTCTGTCTATATTATTGTGGTGGTTGTATATGGGGACAGGCGTGTGATTGGCCCTGTGAAAGCGGTGATTATTGTTACTACAATTTAGGAGGGGGATCTTGCGGCTGTCAGGCAATCTTCCAATGTCAATACACAACCCGTGATTGGCCCAAACCAACATGCGGGAATTATTGTTCCGGCAATATTTGGTTTACTGGTGGGACACCATCTTGTACATATACCAGTGGATGGCAATGTATGAATTATACAGGCACTGTTTGTAACCCCTCTGTTTGTTGTGACCCTACTTGTAATCCCACTACTGGATGTGGATTGAGCCCAAATGATGCTAAATGTCCAAGTGATGGCTGGTTTGATACGGGCGCTACAAGATGGGTTGATTTTCCACCCTGTAAAGAAAAAGAGCAAAAAGAACAGCGATATAGAGATTATTTTTGTACCAGTCCTCCCAGCTGTGGCTGTAGTTACAGTCTAGGAACTACAAACTGGGTTGATACAGGAAATGTAAGGAATAAAACAGACGGAACTAATGACTGTGGAGCAGGATGTCAAAGATGCGTTTCTGGAACCTGTCAGGATTATAATCCAGCCTGTGCTGGCACGGTAGCCAGTTGTTATTGTCAAAGTGATAGCTGCCAAACCTGTCCAACTTCAGGTTGTTGCGATACTACCTGCTCAAGTTACACCTGCGGCTTAACCCCGAATAGCGCTAATTGTTCTGGCGGTCAAGTCTGTATAAAATCTGGCTCTGTCTGTAGTTGCACCGCTTGTAGAACTTCAGGTCAATCTTGTTCTGTGACGACTGATTGCTGTGATTATTACACCTCTGGTTCAACCTGTTATTACAATAGAAACTGTTCAGCAAGTATTTGTAGTTTCTCCAGTTGTTCTTTGGCTGATTCTTGCACAGCCAATACCTTAACTACCGGAAAAGCCTGTTCTGCTTCGGGTTGTTCTGCCGGGACAACCTATACTTGTAATTCGGCAACTCACTCTAATTGTCAATCAGTATCTTGTGGTGGAAGTACTTACTATTGTACTTACGATGGTTCTAGTTGGCAGTGGCGGACCAGCAAACCAGCCGAAAATTGTACTGATGGTGAAGATAATGATTGTGACGGCCTACCTGATGGTGCCGACCCTGATTGCGGAGCTCCACCTTGTTCAGGTACCATCGCTCTCACCCTTACTCCATCAACCCTGGCCGCTGGTGGTTCTGTTACTCCTTCGGCTACTGGATTGTCAAATTGTGGCGGGACAATTTATTTCAGACAAGATACTTGTAGCCAGACCAATGCCAGTTCCACTTGCTTAGTCTCAGGTAGTGGTTGTACAGGTTCAGCTTTCACTGCTCCCTTGACCATTGGCATATACACTTATTATTCTTGTTTTGACAAGAATGGAAATGGTAATTTTTCTGATGCCGGAGAAAGTGACTTCAAGACTTTGACCGTGACATCGGGCTGTGAAAGCGAATGTTTAGCCAGAGGCTCTCCTCTATATAGTTGTCGGACGATACCAACTAGCTTTGGGACTGGTACCGATGGTCCGATAACCTTTTCCAGTGATTATACAATAACCTCTGATAAAAATTATACTGATGTAACCATTGATTCGGGGAAAACTGTCACGGTTAATTCCGGAGTAACGATCAGAGTTCAGGGAACTTTAACGGTTAACGGTACTCTTTCTTCTAATGGAAAAGGTGGAGCAGGTGGAGCAGGTGGGGCTGATGGTGGAGGTTCATATGGAGGCTTTGGCCAAGCTGGTTCCAATGGTCCGGGATTAAATTTTGGTGGAACAGGAGGAAAGGGTGGAGGCGATGTTCAGAGACCTGGGGGTAATTATGCCGGAGGAGGAAGTGGTGGAAAGGGATATAGTGTGGCAGGAAGTCTTGGGGCAGCAGGTGGAGTAGGTGGTTCCAATTCTGGTGGAGGTGGAGGAGGTGGCGGAGGAAGTTATATGGATGGTGGGGCTGGTGGAAACGGGGGAGGTAAACTAACAATATATGCTTATCATATTGTAATTAATGCTGGCGGAATAATTAATTCAAATGGTTTTAATGGTGAAGGTAGTAGCGATGATAGTTGTGCTGGTGGCGGAGGTGGCGGCGGAGGAAATATTTTAATTAATATTGGTTCTGGTGGTTTAAGCAACTCAGGTCTCATTCGGGTCAGAGGTGGAACCGGAGGATATGGAGGAAACGGAGGTGGCGGAGGTGGAGGAGGTGGATATATCAAAGTTACGGCTCCTTCTGCCGTAACACTTGGAAACATAGATGTTAGTGGTGGAACAGGCGGGGGAAGTAATACGGCGGGGGCGGGAGGAGAAAATGGACAGGTTGGTACAACCGCTACGGCAATAGATGCTAATTTGGCTGGTGGTTGTTCGGCAACAGAAACAAGCATTGGTAAAGATGGTTGTCCAGGAACCTATGAACAGTGTTGTTGTTCAGGCTGTAATGAGACTTGTACTGGTTATCAATTGAATGATTATAATAATGATTGTCTATTGAATGCTGGTGCTTGTGGTGGAGGAAGTACTCACTATACCGGTGGCGAATGTCAGGTTTGTCCGTTAAATAATAGTTCTTGTTCAACAAAATATACAGCTGCCAATCAAACCATTTCAACCTGTTATGTTCCAGAAAATATGTGGGCAAATGAAGATTTCACCGTCTTGCATAATTTAACTATTTTGGCTGGGGCAACTTTAGAAGCCAAGAAAAATTTAGTTTTAGATGGAGGAACAATCCAGATGAATGACAATTCAAGAATTGTCTATCATACCGGTTATAAAATAGAAATAAAAAGCGGCTATATTTTAGCTTCAGCTACCGGCGTAGAAATTAAAGAAATGCCCTAATTAATGATTAAATTAGACGTTGAGGAATTGAAAAACTCAGAAAATTTACTGAGTTTTTTTGTTTTCCTTAAAATGGTAAAATAAGATAATGGCAATGAGGAAATTATGAAATTAAAATCTAAAATCCCTAATCTAAAAACTGTCATCGTCTTAACTATAGCAATTTGTATAGTTGCCGGACTTTTAATTTTTAAAAAATCGCCAACTTCGGAAACCAAAAACTATCAAACCATTGTTTATACCCGAAATGTTCTCGGTCAACAGGCCACAGCAGGAGCAGAAGGGTCTGATCCCGTAGTTTCTGATACTTTTGCAGATGAAACCAAGATTGCTTCTAAAGTAAATCTGCTGGTCAGCGGCGGCCAGGTACGTCTGTTTTCTTGTACAGATAATGGACAGGCATGTTCTGCCGATGCTTCCTGCTGTTCCACTATCTGCGGGACTGATGCCGATAATGATGGATACTTCAGTCAAGCATTGGGTCATACCGGCACCTGTCAGGCTGCCAGCAAACCATATACTGACTGCGATGATACAACTGGCACCAAATGGCAAACCCTCACTTGTTATAGAGACGCTGACGCTGATACTTATACTCTGGCTGGGGCAGCACTTTGCACTGGTTCCTCCTGCAGTAGTCCTGACGCAACATATAAGAGTTCAGCCAGTTCTCCACTCGATTGTTATGATGCTAATGCCAATGCCAAACCAGGGCAAACAACCTATTACACAACAAATAGAGGTGACGGAAGCTTCGATTATAATTGTGATGGTCAGGAGACACTCAATGATTGTATAAGTTCTTGCCCGGGTACGGGATGTTTTGCTGGATGTAGAATATGCGGGGGTGGCTGGTTATCTACGACCGTTTGTGGTACACCCGGCACGAAAATAACATCATGCCGTAGCTACAGTGGAGCCGGCTGCACTGGTAGCTATTATGGCACCATCACCACAAGTTGCACCGGCACTCAGTGCCTGCCAGCTGGCGACCCCTGCACTTTTGCGAGCCAATGGTTCGGTGGCACCAGTGCAGCGGCGGCTTGCAGATAATCGGGTGACAAAAAATATGGAAAAGGTTGACCCTTGGGAAAATTGTCAAATTGTTGGAAGTGTTAAGATGAATAAAAACAAACGAATTTTAATTTATCTTTTCCTTGTTATTACAATTTTAGTTGGTTTTTGGTTTGCTAAGGAAGTTTCGGCTGGTTATTATTCATCAGGAAGTTTAATTTCAATCAACCTCCTATCCGGTCAAACCGTTACCGAGATAAACAGTTTTGGCTACGTCGTTTCTTCAATTCCGGCTGGAACAGGACTGAGGGTTCAGTTCAGTCAGGATAATTCGACCTGGAAAAATTCAGCCGGAACAATAGGTGGCTGGGATACTTTAGCGGTGGGAACAAACTCAATTAGTCTCTCGGCTTTGGGTTGGTCAGGCCCTAATTTTTATTACAAAATGGAATTTACCTCTAATGGCATAGATACTCCAATTTTGGATGAGATAAGTGTAGGATTTATGTCTTTTGATTTCTCTATCTCAGTTAATCCTAACTTTGGTTCAGTAATCCAGGGAGGTTCAGTTACTACTACTATCACCGCTACTTTAGATGCTGGAGCAACTCAATCTGTTTCCTTTTCCGCTTCGGGATTACCTTCAGGAGCCACCGCCTCTTTTTCACCAACTGCCTGCAATCCAACTTGTAATTCGAGCCTGACCATCTCTACTTTATCAACCACCCCGGCTGGAACCTATCCAATTACCATTACTGGCATCGGTGGAGGATGGACCAGGACAACTACTTATTCTTTGACGGTGAATGTTACGCCCTGCCAGGCTCACAATGTCTGGGGGTGGGCCTGGTCGGAAAACATTGGCTGGCTGAGTTTCAGTTGTACTAATACTATGGCTATAGGAACGGGTCTTGATTTTGGAGTGGATATTAATCCATCCACTGGTAATTTTTCTGGTTACGCCTGGTCAGAAAATATTGGTTGGATTGATTTTGCACCAGCAGGTCCCTATCCAGCAGCCCCTAATTATTCTGCCAGGGTTGACCTTATAACCGGTGAAGTTTCTGGCTGGGCAAAGGTTTTAACCGATGGCGGTGGCTGGGATGGCTGGCTAAAATTGAAAGACACAAATTATAGAACTTTTATAGATAGCCAAGGTCAATTCAGGGGTTGGGCCTGGTCAGATATGGTAGTTGGCTGGATTAGTTTCAATCACCTTAATTGTGACTCAGATAATAACGGAATTTCAGACCAGGGTTATTATCCTCAATGTCCGGTCGGACAAACAGTTTCTAATTATAAAGTTATGACTTCACTTTCTTTTAATCCTCCCCCAACAGCCAATACTCTCTCAGTAGATTCGCCCAACCCCAATGATTATTGTAGAATTACTGGTTACCCTCCGGTTAGATTGAAGTGGCAATTTTCTGACCCGGGAGATAGTCAATCCGCCTATCAAATTCAAGTTGATACCAATTCCAATTTTCTCTCCCCGGAAGTTGATACTGGCAAAATAATTAGTGGTTCTCAAGCCTTTCTTATTCAGCCCCCCTATCCAACCCTTTCTTTTGCTTCAACCTATTATTGGCGACTGAGGGTCTGGGATAGTCAAAATGTTACTTCCACTGACTGGATTTATCCTCCCTCTCCTCCCGGCTCACCAACTTCGCCTCCTGGCAATTCTTTTACCACCATTAGTCATGCCTATCCTTATCCTGATTTCACTCCCTCTCCTCAAAATCCGACTGCCGGAGCACTAGTCACTTTTCTCGATAATTCTAAATGTTATTCAGTTGGAAATCTGGAATATGATTGTAAAACCAATCCCAGTAATCAATACCAATGGGACTTTACAGATGATGGCATTATTGATAAGTGGGATCGAGGCAATACCACCACCACCTATCCCACCAAAGGAACATACATTGCTAAATTAATTATCACCAATGATGTTGGTAACTGTACTACAACTCGGCAAGTAAGAGTTGGTTTACCACTTCCTGAATGGAAAGAAATCATACCACTGTAAAAAGTATGAAGTAAAAAGTATGAAGTACGAAGTACGAAGTAAAGAAGTACGAACTTTGAAGAAACTATGAATTATGAAGTAATAAAGAAAACATATCAAGATATTGAAGAAAGAACATTTAATTTCGCCACTCGAGTTATTGAGATGGTAAATCAATTACCTTCTCGTCCAGCAACTTTTGTCTTAAGTAAACAAATTATAGATTCCGTAACCTCTATTAACTCAAATATAGTCCAAGCGAGAAGCGGAATTTCTAAAAAAGATTTTATTAATCATATGAAAATTGCTAGAAAGGAAGCAAAGGAAACTCAAAGATGGATTCAAATGATTGTTTCTTCGGAATTGACAAAGCAACAAAAAATTCAATCATTATTAAACGAAAATGAAGAAATTATTAGTATTTTAGTAACTATCGTAAAAAATGCACAAAAAAATCAATAAAGTTCTTCATACTTCATACTTCAAACAAGTTCTTCGTACTTCTTACTTCATACTTCAGAGGGGTTTTACTCTTTTGGAAATAACAGTGGTGGTTTCAATGATTACTTTACTGACAATAATTTTATTAGCTAATTATAGAGCTGGACAGGGCGAACTATCTCTTCGAAGGTCGGTTCAAAAAATGGCTCAAGACATCAGAAGAGCGGAACAAATGGCGATGTCAGCCAAAGAATGCCAAAATATTATTGCCTGTCCTCAAGGAGGAGTGCCAGCCGGCGGATACGGTCTCTACATCTATAAATATAGAATTTATGATGACACATATTTTATTTATGCTGACTCTGGAAACGAAAGATATGATTCCGACGAGGAGATAGAAACAATTTATTTAGAAAAATGGGTCTTTATAAGCAAATTAGAACCAGTTTCAGCTAAATTTAGCATTAATTTTAAACCTCCCGACCCGGTAGTCAAAATTAAAGACCAAGCCGGTACTGATAAAGAAGATGTCGTAATTTCTATTTCTCTCAGAGCCAATTCGGCCAGATGTAAAAAAATTAAAGTCAACAAAGCTGGTCTCATTGATATTGAAAATAATCCCTCCACCTGTCCCTAATTTTAAAATAAAATGAAAATTTTTATCTTCCCTAATTTTTCTTCTAAAAATAAGGGTTTTACCATTTTGGAAGTAATTGCTGCCATTTTTGTTTTAACCGTTGGGGCTGGAGCAGCTTTTGTCTTAATTCAAAACACCCTCGTCCTAGCCACCATAATCGAAAATAAAGCCATTGCCTCTTTTTTAGCCCAAGAAGGAATTGAAATAGTCAGAAATATTAGGGATACTACTTGGATAAAAAAAGGTACCAATCCAGCACTTTCTTGGGATGTTGATTTACCAGGAGGCGACTGGCAGGCTGATTACTTAAGCTCCAAATTGGAACAAACTTATAATGATAATTCTTATTTGAATATCGATTCCAATAATTTTTACAGTTATTCAGCCGGTACCTCAACCAAATTTAAAAGAAAAATCACGATTTCTGATAAAACGGCAAATAAAATGCGGGTTTCCGTCCAAATTAATTGGTCAGAAAGAGGCCGAAGCTATAAATTTGAAGCTTTAGAATATATTACTAACTGGTATGAAAAATAAATTAAAAATTTCGCCGGGGTATACTCTAATTGAGATATTGGTGGCGGTTACCATTTTTATTATTGTTATTATTGGTCCGACCGGTTTTTTTATTGCCTCATTAAGAGGGCAAAGAAGAGCTTTGTCTGCCAAGGAAATTATTGACAACAGTTCTTATACTTTAGAATATATTGGTCGTGCCTTAAGAATGGCAAAAAAAGATAGAACCGGAGGATGTATTACCTCGGGCTATAATTACGAAAATTCTGATGGCGCATCCTCGGTCAGGTTTCTAAATTATGATGGATATTGTCAGGAATTTTTTTTACAGGGAACTCAGCTTTATGAAAAAAAATCAACCGACGGAAGTGCGACTAAATTTCAGAATCCTTTGCCCGTCACCTCAAATAATTTAGAAATTTCTTTATTTAAATTTCAACTTTCCGGCCAGGGCCAGGGAGATAATCTTCAACCGAGGGCAACAATTCTTTTTGAAATAGCAAAAAAAGGTGAACCCTTATCGAAAACGAGAATTCAAACTACAATTTCCCAAAGGAACTTAGATGTCGCCTATTAAAATCAAAAATCAAAAATCAAAAATCAAAAATGGTGTTTCCTTGCTTTTTGCGGTTTTGGTTATGAGTGTAGTTTTGGCTATTGGCCTGGGAATCAGCTTAATTTTAATTCAACAGACCAAAATGATGGGAGAAATTGGTTACTCGGTTGTCGCTTTTTATGCCGCTGATAATGGAATTGAAGAAGTTTTAAATATGACTACTCCGGCTAACATTCCCGAAACTTCGTTGTCAAACGGTGCTAAATATCAAGTTTTCGTTAATACCACCACCACCGACCCCGCCTGTACCGCTACCAATTACTGTCTCAAATCAATCGGTATTTACAAAGGAACAAGACGAGCTATTGAAGCCAAATATTAGTGGTATGCCCCGTAGAGAAATTTCGAAATGCCCCTACGGGGCAAATAAAGAAAATTTCGAAGAAATTTTCTATTCGAAATTCTTCTACGGGGTATGACAAAATCTGAGGCAAAAAAGAGAATTGAAAAGTTAAAAAAAGTTATTAACCACCATCGGTATTTGTACCATGTTTTAGACAGAGAAGAAATTTCTCCGGCAGCTTTGGATTCCTTGAAAAAGGAACTTTTTGATTTAGAACAAGAGTTTCCCGAATTCATCACTCCCGACTCACCCACTCAAAGAATTGGCGGTAAACCCTTAGAAAAATTTAAAAAAATCAGACACCCCAGACCGATGTTGTCTTTCAACGACGCCTTCTCCCAAAAAGATATGGAAGACTGGTTAGAAAGAAATTCAAAACTTTTGGAAAAAGACTACTACCCACCCACCGCCCTCCCACCCGAGGGGCGGGCCCCTGAAATTTCAAAAATTGATTATTATTGTGAGCCGAAATTAGATGGGCTGGCAATCGAGTTGATTTACCAAACAGCCCCAAAAAGTGATTACCCGATTTTAAAAGTTGGTTCTACCCGTGGAGATGGTTTAATTGGCGAAGAGGTGACTCAGAATTTAAAGACGATTGAAGCCATTCCTTTGAAACTTAGAGAAGTCGATGAGGTGGTAAAAGATTTAGAAAAAGAAGGGTTAAAAGAAATTGCAAAAAATATAAAAAAGCAAGGGTTGAAAGAAATTGTCGCTCGCGGCGAGGCAATAATTACTAAAAAAGATTTTGAAAAAGTAAACAGAGAACAAGAAAAATTGGGTCAGCCAACCTTTGCCAATCCCAGAAATTTGGCTGCCGGTTCCATTAGACAATTAAATCCCAAAATTACTGCCAGAAGAAGATTAGATTCCACTGCCTACGATTTAATTTCTGATTTTGGTCAAAAAAATCATGCCCAAGAACACAAAATTTTACATGCTTTGGGTTTCAAAACTAACAACAAATATAGTAAATATTGTCCAAATTTAAAAGAGGTTTTTGAATTTCACGATTTCTGGTACAAAAACCGGGAAAAATTGCCTTACGAAATTGATGGTGTGGTGGTTCAAATTAATAACAACCAAATTTTTGAGAAACTGGGGGTGGTCGGGAAAGCGCCCCGCGGCGCCATTGCCTTTAAGTTTCCGTTGAAACAGGCAACAACAATTATTGAAGACATTAAAGTTCAGGTCGGTAGAACCGGAGCCATAACTCCGGTTGCTTATTTGAAACCGGTTGAAGTTGGCGGGGTAACAATTTCCAGAGCCACGCTTCATAATGAAGATGAAATAAAAAGGTTGGGAGTGAAAATTGGAGACACGGTGATTGTCGGTAGGGCAGGGGATGTTATCCCAGATATTATTAAAGTCTTGCCGGAATTAAGAACCGGAAAAGAAAAAGAGTTTAAGATGCCGAAAAAATGTCCAGCCTGTGGCACAAAATTAATAAAACCAGAAGGAGAAGTTTTATGGCGTTGCCCCAATCCCAAATGTTCCGCTCAACAAAGAGAATACTTTTATCATTTTGTTTCTGGTGCTGCCTTTGACATTATTGGAGTGGGACCTAAGATTATCGACCGATTTATTGATGAAGGTTTGATTCTTGATCCAGCTGATTTATTTGCGTTAAAAGAAAAAGACATTGCGATTTTAGAGAGGTTTGGAGAAAAGTCGGCGCAGAATTTAATTTCAACCATCCAATCAAAAAAGAAAATTACCTTAGCAAAATTTATTTATGCCTTAGGTATCAGAAATGTTGGAGAAGAAACAGCTCAGGATTTGGCAGAATACTTTGGCTCAGTTGAAAAAATTAAAAAGGCGGAGCTCGAGGACTTGCAAAAAGTAATGGACGTAGGTCCGGTAGTAGCCAAATCAATTTACAACTGGTTCAAAGAAAAAAGAAATTTAGAATTTTTAGAAAAATTAAAAAAAGTTGATGTTAAAATTATTGAGGAGAAAAAACCAAAACATCAACCATTGAAAGGCAAAACCTTTGTCTTGACTGGCGGATTGGAAACAATGACCAGAGAGGAAGCAAAAGAAAAAATTAGAATACTTGGTGGAGAGATTTTAGAATCAGTTTCTAAAAAAACCGATTTTGTAGTTGTTGGCAAAGAACCCGGCTCCAAACTGGCAATTGCCAAAACCCTCGGCGTAAAAACCCTCAACGAAAAACAATTTCTAAAAATTCTCCTCCAAAAATAAAATTATCCAGAGACCCGTTCTCTGGAAAAATATGCCTTATAGGAAAGAACAATTTGTGAATGGTGAGATTTATCACATTGTTTTAAGGGGAATTGATAATAATTTAATTTTTAAAGATGTCGATGATTACTATCGGGGAATTTTTTCTATTTATGAATTTAATACTTCAAAGCCAACTACTATTAAAGATCGCCGAAAAGCCCGGCTTAGTATAAAAAAGAAACTCAATAAATTATCCAGAGACCCGTTCTCTGGTCAAATTGGAAAAGTGGGAGAGAAATTATCTATCATTGATGAGCGGGATAAATTGGTAGAAGTATTAGCTTTCTGTTTTATGCCAAATCATATTCATTTATTATTAAAGCAAGTCAAAGATGGAGGTATAACAAAATTTATGAGAAAATTGGGGGCAGGATATGGTGGATATTTCAATCGAAAATATAATCGAAAAGGTTATGTCTTTCAAAATAGATTCTCTGATGTTCGTATCAAAAACAATAAACAATTAAAAATTGTGTTTGTTTACATTCACACCAATCCCATAGCACTTATTGAACCCCATTGGAAAGAAAATGGGATTGAAAATCCGAAAAAAGCTATTAAATTTTTAGAAAATTACAAATGGTCGAGCTATTCTGATTATATTGGGAAAAAGAATTTTCCTTCAGTGACTGAAAGAACTTTAATTTTGAGAATAATGAAAGAAGCGCGAGGTTGCAAGACATTCGTTGGACATTGGGTGAGATATAAGGGCGAGATTAAAAAATTTGTTGAACTCGCTTTAGAAAAATAAAAAACCAGAGAACGGGTCTCTGGATATCTTTAAGTTTTATGATTTTTACAGTTATCAAAACGCATCTTAAAAAATTTGATTGGCTACTTATCAGTTCTACCTTTTTATTGGTGGGATTTGGTTTAGTATCAATTTACAGTAGCTCTCTAGGTAGAAAAAATTTTTTGAATTTCGAAAAGCAGCTAACTTTTTTTCTGATCGGAATTTTTTTAATGTTTTTAATTAGTTTTTTGGATTGGCGGATTTTAAGGGAAAATTCTTTTTTAATTGTTGGCTTTTACCTTTTTTGTTTGTTACTATTATTAGGTTTATTTTTTTTCGCTCCAGAAATCAGAGGAGTAAAGTCCTGGTATAAATTTGGACCGATTTCTCTTGACCCAATCGAGTTTACAAAAATTGCTCTGCTCATTCTTTTGGCAAAATATTTTTCAATGAGACACATTGAAATGTATCGGGTAGTGCATATTTTACTTTCTGGTTTTTATGTTTTTCTCCCTTCTCTTTTAATTTTTCTTCAACCAGATTTGGGTTCGGTTTTGATTTTGCTCTGTTTGTGGGTTGGGGTTTTAATTATTTCCGGAATAAAAATTCGCCATTTTTTGGTTTTAGTTCTCTGCGGTATTTTAATTTTAACTTTCGGTTGGAAAAATTTTTTGAAAGAATATCAGAGAGAAAGAATTTTGAGTTTTATTCAACCCCAACTATCCGAAACCTTAAAAATCGGCTGGAGTAAAAAACAGGCTCAAATTGCTATAGGCGTAGGTGGAATTTTTGGTCAGGGATTAGGTTCGGGTTCCCAGACTCAATATGGCTTTTTATCAGAACCTCAAACTGACTTTATTTTTTCAGCCATTGCCGAGGA
>Ga0315312_1001243_pt1 | contig 20688 bp, 27 predicted proteins | sample TDP7_MG_FD_203629 | JGI IMG/M metagenome (GOLD analysis project Ga0315312, IMG submission 203629) | Freshwater sediment microbial communities from Lake Towuti, South Sulawesi, Indonesia - TDP7 | ecosystem: Environmental > Aquatic > Freshwater > Lake > Sediment | place: Indonesia: South Sulawesi... | reverse complement strand
ATCGCCTTGAACCTGCTGAAGCGTGAGACCACGGAAAAAGTGGGTATCAAGGCCAAACGGCTGCGGGCTGGCTGGGACGAAGATTATCTGCTCAAGGTGCTCACTGGCTGACTTTGCGATTGCCCTGATAGCCACGAGCACTTTTAAAGTATTTTTCTGAACTTTTTGTTTTGACTTTCTTGCAAACGTATGATGTGATTATTCTCCAAGTACAAGGAATCTCCTTGTCTGCTTCCCACGTTGTTTTCGTGGGTGTTCCAGCGTCGCTGGTACGCTCGAACGTTAGCTGAACATATATTTTGAAGTATTTTTGAAAGGGTAAGGCCGTGAGGAAGATGCTCCTATCAATCCTGGCAGCTCTGGCGGTCACAGCTTTGATATTCAGTGGCTGCAAGAAGTCGGAACCAGCACCCGCTAAACCACCGGAAAAAAAGGCTGCTCCAGCACCGGCGGAAAAACCGGCTCCAACACCAGCGGAAAAACCCGCTGAAAAATAAGTGCCGGTGCTCAGCCAGCGCTAAGGAGTACTTGGATATATTTAACTGCCCTGGGAAGCGTCTTTGCCTAACCGCAGAGAACGCCCCTGCTCTTGTCTTCCGACAGGAAGACACGGGGGCAGAGGAAAAATTTAGAATTGTAGACTCAGCCCCCGCCGGTTTGCTTCGCAAACGCGAGGCAGCGGGGGCGAACTCGGCGGTAAAAGTCAGGTCTCACGGCGGTTGAGTGATTCAATCACGGATGTCCCTTTGTCAAACTCGCTACGGACAGCACAGATATAATAGTTGTGTTCGCCAACGGCAAGGAGGACATCAGAAGACCAGAAAATCAGGATGCAGGATACCAGGGATCAGGACATCGGGCAAAGCTAATGCCCTTTACTGGTGTCACCGGATCTGCTGATAGCCTGATGCTCACTTGCTGGTACCCTGATTACCAGATACTCTGATTGAGCCTATAAAAACATTGACACCCCGCCGAATTTCTGCTACAGCATCGGCTGATTCCGCTTGACTGCCTATGTTCCTCGCGTGCCGGGGCAGCCGAGCTATCACTATTTTACTTTTTTGGGAGGCCAACCATGAAAAAGCACATCCTCGGCTCAATCATTCTGGTATCAAGTGTGCTGGCATTGGCGTTTGTCTTTGCCGGGCGATTACTTCCCGCTACGGCTTCGGCCTTCGCCGATACGAGTGCTGAGCGTGAGCCAGCTAAGTCACCACTTGCAAGTGAGCGTGCCCGCGCCGCTCAGACCAAAAAGCCTGGCCAGCTAAACATTATTTGCTTCGGCGCACATCCGGACGACTGCGAAATCAGAGCCGGCGGCGTGGCAGCAATGTGGACGGCAAAGGGCCACCGCGTCAAATTCGTCTCCACGACCAATGGGGACATCGGCCACTGGAAGGAGGCCGGCGGTCCTCTGGCTCAACGCCGAACCAAGGAGGTCCAGGCCGCAGCAAAGATTCTCGGCATCGAAACGGAAGTGCTCGACAACCACGATGGCGAACTGATGCCCACGCTTGAGAACCGAAAGACCATCGTGCGGCTCATCCGCGACTGGAAAGCGGACATCGTAATGGCTCATCGTCCGAACGATTACCATCCGGACCACCGTTATACGGGAGTGTTGGTGCAGGATGCTGCGTTTATGGTGATATGTCCATTTTTCTGCCCGGACGTGCCGCACCTGGCAAGGAACCCGGTATTTCTGTACTTCCCGGACAATTTTCAAAAGCCGAATCCATTCCGGCCGGACGTAGTGGTGGCAATTGACGAGGTAATAGACAAGAAACTTGATGCCCTTGTGCAACTCGAATCGCAGTTTGTCGAAGGCTGTGTAACAGGCCACGAGGGACTGATCCCCAAAAACGAGCAGGAGCGAGCGGAGGCTCACCAGAGGGTGCGCAACAGCTTTCGCCGTCGATTTGAAGCCACCGCCAACGAGTACCGCGGCAAGCTGGTTCAGTTCTATGGCCAAAAAGAGGCAAAGCAGATCCGCTATGCCGAGGCTTTCGAGCTGTGCGAATACGGCCGACAACCCTCAGCCGATGAGCTAAAACAGCTCTTTCCATTTTTCCCGCGCCAGGAGTGACAGCGGCTGGGCCGCCACCGGGGCCTGCGTACTGCCTTACTATGCGTACCTGGACCATACAGAAACTGCTGAGCTGGACTACCGAACGCCTAGCAGCAAAGGCGGTTGATTCGCCTCGTTTGGTCGCCGAGCTTTTGCTCGGCCACGTCCTGGCAATGCAGCGGGTCGAACTATATGCAGGCGCTGACCAGTTCGTTGCCCAGCCGGAAGTAGAGCATTTGCGCCAGTTGGCAGACCGGGCCTGCCAGGGCGAGCCGATTGCCTACCTTACGGGCAAAATAGGATTCTATTCGCTGCAGTTCCACGTCACGCACGACTGTATGATTCCACGCCCAGAGACGGAATTACTGGTCGAACGGGCGATAGAATTTTTGCGGGGGCGGACTGGCCAGCAACTGATTTGTGATTTATGCACCGGCTGTGGCTGCATCGCAGTGGCGATCGCTGAAAACTTTGCTCATGCTCGGATAGTCGCAACGGATATTTCTGAGCCAGCCCTTCGCGTTGCGGCACAGAATGTCGAAAAGTATCATCTGAAAGACCGAATCGAGCTTTTGTGTGGCGATTTGTTTGAGCCTGTCACGACCAGATTAGCCGGCGACAAATTTGACCTGATCGTGTGCAATCCACCTTATGTGAGTGCAGCCGAGTATGAAACACTGGCTAAAAGTGTCAAAGACTTCGAGCCAAAATTGGCGCTATTTGGGGGAGCAGACGGGCTGGATATTTGCCGGCGGGTAATTCAAGAAGCGGGCGAATATCTTATGCCCGATGGTGCGCTGATGTTGGAGATAGGCTTTGCGCAGGGCCAGGCGATCAAGAGTCTGCTCGAACAGACAGGGACATTCACCGAAATCAGGATCGAAAAAGACTTCCAAAATCACGACCGGATCGCAATCGCCAAAAAGATGTCACCGTGATAGGGACGCGGCATCAGATTTTTCGGCATCTTTTGTTTTCTTGCGCATCTGCTCAAGTTCATCAGCCAGTTTACCCACCTCAAGGCGCAGCCTTTGGCTCTCCCTGCTGGCTCGCAAAACATATCTGACGACCAGGACAACTAACACGACCGGCACGCCAAAAACAATAAGAATGACCAGCCACTCAAGCCCTCCCGGCATCAAAGATAGGACGCTATTTGTCATTGTATCTTCCTTTCCTGCATGCGGTCTCGAAACACGTGCACGCAACAAAAAATTAACCTACCTGTGCGGGCGAATTCGTGCTTCGGCTGTTCTTCAGTTCCTGCCGCAGTAGATGAACTTCCTCAGCCAACTTGCCCATTTCAATGCATAGTAGTTTTTGCTCTTTTCCGGCCGATCCAAAATACTTTGCCGCCCTGTAGATGCACACACCGAGAAGAACATAGAAAGCCACACCAAGCGGTAATAGGAGCCACTGGAACATAAGCCGGAAGTCCGATCCAACGGGTGAATACTCTGCTACCTGCGCTAGCAACATGGCACAAACCATCATTTACTGTTCCTTTCCTCTTATATCTTGCGCTTTACCTAAATGTGCGTTTGTATGACAATGCTAAAAGCTATTGTGTCCCTCCCGAACGGCAAACGATCAACTTTGAAATCTCGCTGTGCACCCGATCAGCAGTGACACCCAACTGCGCAAGCATTTTGCAGCCAAATCCATCGGCGACCAACAGTATTCCCGCCAGCAGATGCTCAGCGCCGACGTATTCATGGCCCCAACGAACGGCCTGCTCAGAGGCAAAGCGAATCGCTATGTGTGCATTCTCCGTCAGGTTTGACTTATCACCGGCTGCTTTCTGTGCTGCCTCTACTTTCATGTCCTCGCGCAACTGCTTATACAATTGTTGCACTTTCACCTGGTCAACGCCGAGGTTCCTCAGTATGCCTGCGCCAAGGCATTCTTTGACTTCCACGATGCCCAATAGCAGATGCTCCGTCCCCACATAATCCAGTTCGTACCGCTGTGCCGTCTGCTCAGCCACTTTCAGGACCTGCTTTGCCCGAGGTGTCCACGGCAATCTCTTCTCGTACATGTGAGTCTCCTTCTGTTCAGGAACGACCTTCTTCGATTCCAGCCAGGCGTCAACGTCCGCCCGGTCGAAACTGATATTCTTTTTGCTCAGCTTAATATAAGGCGGACAATCGCCACAGGCGATGTACTTGTAAATTGTCCGCTTCGAAACGCCGAGATAAGCTGCCAGGTCCTCTATCGACATCAACTGCATATAGTGTATCCTTACTATTGTGCAATAATATAGCACAAAATGCGCTAAAATGCAACGAAATTTCAAAAAATTTCGTTTTTTTCACGCGCATACGCACAAGCTCCCATGCAACCCGGAGCTAACAATTTTGAAAGATTTTGACAAAAATATTGAAAAAACTCTTGCATTCTGCTGGGGCCAGTGTATAGTTACTTCCGTAAATATCGGCAGTTAAGGAGGAGTAGCCATGAGAAGATGCAGGATAGTTTTGGCATTAGCTGGGATAGTTCTGGGTTTTAGCACGGTAGCTCAAGCATCTCTGGTTAGTTTTACTGCTGACGCCACCTCATCGTGGTCTGAGAGCGGCGCGGTGGTTTCGCAAAACATTTCCACGATTTCGCCTTTGCAGTTGACCGTGAGCGCCCAGGCAAACTCGAAATTTACCATTACTACCACCACCACAAACGAGACAGGCTTTATCTGGGACCGTTACATATTGACGCTTGATCCACAAGGCAGTGCTACTTTCATCCAGAAAGATGCTGGAAGCACAAAATTCAAAACCGTAGATTATGTAAGTCCCTACCGCATCGAGTTCCTGGCACCGGAAGTTGTATTGATAGGCCAGGTCGTGACGCTGCAATTCGACATAACTATCCCTGACGGTGCCACGTTTACGTTTACGCTGACGCAGAATCCGATCCCTGAACCGGCTACGGCGGCCTTGCTCGGTCTGGGAGGCTTGCTACTTTTGGCAAGAAGAAAAAGATAAGACGCCTTTCTTCGAAAGGCTTAGATCTAATCTGGCCAGAAGGAGACTAAGGCTTATATTGTAGTGTTGCAGCCCCTTTTGCTTTTTCAGCGGCGGTTCGGGTCGTAGTTGGCATTTTGCTTATAGTGTCATCCCTAAGCGAACCGAAGAATCTTGCCCGAAGATTGCTTCGAGCTTTCCAAGCCCACAACGAGAAACCTTTAATTGTAATATAGCGTCATTGGGGATATAATAAGACATAATAATAGTTGACGGAGACCAGATATGGGCTTGACGCGCGTGAAAGCGAAGGTACAAAACCCATTTGACCCTCAGCGGTGTAGCACTTTAACGTTTTTGGTAGACTCTGGGGCAGTCTATTCGATGATACCGGCCAGAAAACTGGAGAAACTGGGGATTCAACCATCAGGACAGCGAACGTTTTTTTTGGCCAATGGTCAGCCGGTAACACGCCCAGTCGGTGAAGCCCGCATTACGTTTCAGGGTCAGTCCGCAACATGTGTGGTTATCTTTGGACAAAAGGGCGACAACACTCTGCTGGGGGTGACGACGTTGGAAAACCTGGGGCTGATATTTGATCCGATGCGCCAAAAGATAATGCCGCTGCCCATGCACCTCGCCGATATGAGAAAACATTTACTCTAATTCATAATCAATAAGATATAACCGTGTTAATTTTATATTGGTTGAGTTTCTTTCTGCCAGCCAAATCGCTAAGCTCGACCAAAAAAGTTATTCCAGCGATTTTCCCTTCTATTTTTTCGATGAGTTTGCACGCTGCTGCCATTGTCCCGCCCGTAGCCAATAAGTCGTCAACCATCAAAACCTTTGCCTCCTTACTTACTGCGTCGCTGTGTACTTGGAGAGTATCGGTGCCGTATTCCAGGTCGTAGCTGACGCTTTCTGTTTTGAACGGCAGCTTGCCTTTTTTGCGGATAGGCACAAAGCCCGCGCCAAGTTTTGCAGCTACCGCTGCGCCAAATATAAATCCTCTCGCTTCCACCGCCGCAACGTACTGAATCCCTGCGTCGGTAAAACCAGCACATAAAGCTTCTACCGCCGCTGCAAACGCCGTTGGGTCAGCTAACAAAGGAGTGATGTCGCGAAATAAAATTCCTTTTTTTGGCCAATCAGGTATGCTGCGAATATAACTGGCCAGGTCAACTTCCTTAGTCATCGCTCATTTTCCTTCCGTGGCATCCGTTCAAATTACAATTGTTTGGGCAAAACTCAATCGCCCGCTCAATCTATTGTTGCCCAACTGTCGGCACAAAGCAAGTCTTATCGGCTTATCGTTTCGGGGTATCACTCATTCATGTATTCGTAAAGCTTAGTAAGCGCATCTCGCCGAATCTGGCGGATCCGCTCCCGCGTCAGCCCTAACGTTTTACCGATCTCCTTCAGTGACATCGGCTTCTTTCCGTTCAGACCGTAGTGAAGTCTCAGCACGTGGGCTTCTCTGGGGTCAATCTTATTCAGCAGGAACAAGACCTTTGTTTTTTCTTCGTCTTCGACCAGTGCATCTTCCGGCCTGGCAGTGCTCTGGTCCTCTAAGGCGGATTCGAGCAATTGGTTTTCGTCGGTCCCCTCGCCGCCGCCGGTCTCGCCCACCGAGCTGAGCACCTCAACGATCCGATGTATCACTTTTGCTTTGCGCAAAGGAAGCTGCATAATGTCAGCCATTTCTTCAGTGCGTGGCATCCTGCCGAGGCTGGCTTCTAGTTCTGCCGCTGTGTGCCGCCACTGATTTATCAGCGCAACCATATAAGTGGGAATGTGCACCGGCTGAACATTCTCCAGTAGCGCACGCTTGATGCTCTGCTTTATCCACCATGCTGCATAAGTGCTGAAGCGTGTCCCTCGGGCTGGGTCGAAGTAGTCAACGGCTCTTATCAGGCCGAGGTTTCCCTCCTCAATCAAGTCGCCGAGGCTCATTCCCCGCCCAGCATACTTTTTTGCGATACTGACGACCAGCCTCAGATTGCTTCGCACCAGTTGCTCTCTGGCCCAGGGATCGTTTTTCTCGATGACGAGTTTGCCCAGCTCACACTCTTGTTCCCAGGTCAAAAGTGAGGCTTCGTCGATTTCTTTAAGGTATTCTTTAATGGTGGCGTCAAATACTATGGCAGCCTCCCGCCCAGCCGAAACCCCGCACTAATTGCTCCACAAATTCCGGGGCCATCGCGCCACATCGGCAATTAGTGCGGGGCCGGCCATAAGGGCACCCCTCCGCTCAGGGGCGGGGGTTAATTAACCTCGGCCCCTGGGCCGAGGGTCTTCTTCTTGCAGATTATCGGCTTCCTTCGACCCTGCTCAGGACAGGCTTAGCCGAACTCAAATCCTCAGTGCATTTATCGGCAGATTTCCGCCCCCGGTTTACCTTTCCACCCCTGTTTAGCCCCGGCCCTTGTGGCCGGGGTTTCTCCGCCCCAATTTTATTGGCCCTAAAATTCCCCCACGCGGCATTACTCATTTAGCCCCGGCCCCTGTGGCCGGGGTTTTTACTGCCCCAATTTTATTGGCCCCAAAATTCCTCCGCATGGCACTAAGCATTTAGCTCTGGCCTCCGTGGCTGGGGTTCATCTGCGTGTTTGCCGTTCCGTGAGTTTTTAGTGATGACAGCGGAATGCGCTCGCCTTTTTCGTAAAGGAATGTGTATTTGCCCCGCTGAGCTTTTTCCACATCGACAAGTTTATCAAAAATATCGGGATGAATATCCAGCAATGCCTCAAAGTCGGCTCTGCACTTATATGCTCCGCACCAGCATTCGGCAGAAGTATTCAAGTTAGCCGTGGGACTCCTGGGCAGATTATACCGCTCTATGTATTTATTAACCTTTGCATCGGACCATCCAAAAATAGAGCTGACGCTGATACATCTGAAAGCCGGATGGTACCAAACCGGGATATACGTCGCCCGGATATTTGATTCAGCCGCCCGAATACCATCAAAGATTACTTTAGGTCCTCCAACTGTGGAAAGAAACCGCCGAAGTGGCGCAACTTTGAGTGTCTCGCAACACCATCGTGACCTTACGCCGGGTATGCCCCACTTCTTCGCGATCTCGAAGTACTCGTGATGAGGCCGAACCGTCACCAGAGGCACGCCCAGCTTGTCACAGACTTGCTCAACGTACTGCTCAACTTCTGGAAATCCCGCTGTGGTATCCACATGCAGAGCGGTTATTTGCTTATTAACGTAATCGCCAAGACATCGCATATATTCGAGAAGACAGAGGCTGTCTTTGCCGCCACTAAAAAGGATGAAAGGCTTGCCCATTCGCAGCAATTTCAGCACATCATCCCTGCTAATTTCAACTTTCGCTCTGGCAGCCTTAGCTTCTTCTTGCCCTAACTTACACGCTTTGAAGTAGCCGTTTCCGTTGGTATGGCAGATATACACCGGCTTAACCGGCGTCTTTCTTACCCACTTTGATGTGAGCGTCCCCGTCCGATGGCACTTGGAGCAGTAAACGCGAAGCCCCCGAAGATTCTTTCCAGCGATTGTTTTTGCAGCATCCTCCCACGCTGCGTCGTAACCATTTCCCTTCTGTCCTTTGCCGTTGGTCCTAGGTCCCATCTACCTAACTATCGGCTTTCACCTGTTTAGACCTATAGCTTTTCTGGTCTTTATTGTACCTGCCCTACACACACGGATTATCTATGAGATTTAGAAACGCTTGGTTTATCAATTTGAACTGATGTGCTTGGCCTTAATTAGTCCTTCCCGAAATTGTCCGACCCAATTTCTCAATCCCTTCTACGAATTGCTCCCACAATGGTCTATTTTCCTCGTGTTCTGACATCTTCTCGTCCCACGTGTATAAATACCAAAATCCGTTGTGCCCAATACTTCTGACTTTTTTATCGAGTGTTTTTTCTTTCCCAGCCGGTATGCATTCGGCAAAGAGCCAAAATTCCTTTCCTTCTAGATACGGCTTCAATCTGGCACAGTAATTTGTGTATTTCGTTGAAATTGAGGTAAGATAGGATTTGCAACTAATTACAGCCGCAACTTTTTCTATCTCGATAAACCTAAAATCCATGATATTGTCAGCCCCACCACCTTCTCCATTCCATCTGTCAAAATGACCTTGCTTGTGTATTATAATATCACACTCAGGAGAAAGATAAAAACCATCCTTATCAAGAATTTGCCCCCAGTTTGCATCGAGATGGTATTCTGAAAGCTTTTCTTTAAGAATATATGTAAGTCTTGCGGCCAGTCGCAATCCCTTAACAAAATCGAAAATTCCCCCATTTTTCATTTTCGACACTCTAGTCTCATTTTCAGAACGCCAGTCTTCCAGCTCCCTTGCCAGAGCTGAAATCTTCCTCAATTTGAAACTTCGAGCTTGTGCTCCAATCGACAAAGATGCTGGCATATCACTTTACCTCTGCCCAACGAGTTTTCGGATCAGTTCTCTTTTTGTAAAACCCCTCTGTTTCGCTTCCTCTTGCAAACGTTTTTTGCCGGTTACGTTCAGTACCAACTCTCCTATGCCACCGTCTACATGAAGCGAAACGATGTTTTCCTTGCCGAGTATGCTCTCAAATTTCGAACAAAGAGCCACAGGCTTTATCTCCGCTGAATCTGATTCGAAATACACTACATACTGTCTGATGTTCCGGGAGCTTTTTATTCTTTCGATAATCTCCCCGATTCTTATGTTAGGAAAATCTCTATGAAAAGTCACAATAGCCCTAACGTCATCAGACGTCAACTTACCTGCTATTACTTGTTTAGCCACGGCAACTTGACTCGATTTTGGAAGTTTGCTGAGACGATACAGAATATCATAGTTGTCAAGCTTGCCTTCTTTTGTTAGCCTCCTTACCTCTTCTGAACAATTTTTCACAGAAAAAATCTGGCGCAACATCTCATAGGACAAACCTATCCTTTGAGCAACTTTTGGTAAGCTTCCTATTCCTTTCTTGGCTATATCTATTTTCTCAACCACCTCCAATGGATTAAGTTTGCGGTTTTTTCTTTTTGTACTTGCTATTAGTGCAGCCAAAGCATCGTTAATCTGATGCTCGTTTGGTTTGTGCTCAACTTGTTTTTTCTTCTTTTGCTTGCTCATAAGTATCCGTTGATCTTGAGCCAGTGCTCCAACGCTTCAGAAGCGATTTCATCAGGGCTTCTTCGACGCGCATCAACCGCCTTTTGCAGGCCATCCCTAAGCCTCGGAGATAGCGGTACAACCACGCTCTTCTCGACCCTGGGTTTGATTGCCTCTTCGACAATTTTTTTCGCCGACCACGTCGGATGTTCCTCTCCGTACTCGACGAGCCGTCCTTTCTGATATTTGTCAAGCTGATACTTCTCCATCATATCGAGCATTTCATCAGCTTTCTCGATTTCTCCCTGCGCTGCTCTAAGAACCCGCTGAACATCAGCCGGTTCAACTTCCCGCCTTTTTAACTTCTGTTTGGTTTTTGGAGAGGCCTGCTCGTCTATCGCGACATATTGCCTTACTTTTTGCAGAGACAATCCTGTGACTCTCGACACTCTTCTGACATCACGCCCATAACGCCGGTAAAGCTCTGTTGTAGCTCTTGCAGCATCGGCGTGGTTAAGTTCGCTCCTCTGTACATTTTCAACTAAAGAGTGAATCATAGCTTCATTTTCATCAAGCCTGTCAACAACAATAGCGCGTATTGTTTTCCATCCAAGCTTCTTGTGGGCAAGATAACGCCTTTGTCCAACTACCAAATCAAATCTGTCTTCGCCTGGCCTCTTCATAACCTCCACCGGCTGTATCAATCTCCCTACAGCCTTGATACTATCTGCAAGCTCATCAATATCTCGTTCCGCTCCTTCCTTTCGTACATTCCAATCGCTGACCTCTATTTTTGAAAGATCGATCGGAACAACCTTGTCAGGTTCGCCAGTATTTGTTTTCTTGCCTACCATAATATGCCTTCCTTCTGTTAAGCTTGCCTTGTTCTCTGCACTCTTGCTAATCTCTACGTGCAGCTATCCTAGAAATCGCCTTGAAGTCATAGCGTACTGTGCATCCGACTACCGAGCACGGGAAACCTCACCCTTGATTCTACCCCTGAATCCGAGAAAGGAAAAGCCAAAACTTTTTCGTACTGCATCTGGCGTGTTGCACATCAAGAATCAAGCAGGCAGCATCGAGTATCGAGCATCCTGCCATTCAACGCCGCAGTGAATACACAAATCGCTGGCCTTGTCAATAGGTAAAATGGCTAAAAAATGAAGCGGAGGTTGACCGCCCAAAACGTCTACTAATTTTCGCCCCCCAAAGTGCGCATTTTTGCCCATTCTCTGTGTTATCCACGAAATCTGTGGTTATTTTTTAGGTGCTTCGGCAAGTAAACCTATTTCACGCAAGGGAAATTTGATACAATCCGGTAACATGATAAAGATTCGACCGATGACAATTACTGACCTTCAGCTTGGCTTGAGGTTGACTCGGCAAGCAGGATGGAACCAAACCGAATCAGATTGGCTGCGCTTTATTGATCTGGAACCTACGGGCTGTTTTGTAGCGGAGTTAGATGAATCTCCCGTGGGAACCACTACTACATGCATCCTCGGTCAGGTGGCCTGGATAGCTATGGTCTTGGTTGACGTCAACGCTCGTGGCAGAGGCGTCGCTACGAGACTGTTGGAGCATTCTCTCAGTTACCTCAAGCAGCGAAAAGTAAAAGCCGTTCGTCTTGATGCAACGCCTGCAGGACAGCCTATCTATGAGAGGCTGGGGTTCCAGGCGGAATACGAATTAGCTCGGTTCGAGGGGACAGTATCAGAGGCTGAAGTCCCCGTGGGATCCCAGCCGGCCGACCAGTTAGCCCCCGCCTCTCGGCGGGGGTACCCCGGCCATTGGCCGGGGCTAATACCTACGCCAGAGATATTTGCAGACATAATTGAGTTTGATAGTCGCATGACCGGCACAGATCGTGCGAAAATGCTTACCAGGTTTTTTGAGGAATTCCCGGAGGACATCCGTTTCCTCAGCCACGGAGACAAAATTGCTGGCTTCGCTACTGTAAGGCCTGGAGCGAAGGCTCTGCAAGTAGGCCCATGCATAGCTACAACACATGCCGGCCCACTGTTACTCCGCGATGCTCTCGGCCGTCATGCAGGCAGACAAGTGTTTGTTGACATACCCCTTGATAACACAGCCGCGGTAGAAATCGTTAAGTCGAGCGGACTGAGAATTCAAAGATGTTTCATGAGGATGTGCCGCGGTGAGAAGATTAGGGAGAACATCAAGGCATTATGGGCCAGTTCAGGCCCTGAGAAAGGATAAATGCCCCCATTTTCGCGAGCAGATCAGTACAAATGGATTGCAACCACACAACCCGTTATCTGGCAATTCCAAAAATGTTCGTTTCGTAAGCCCTATGGCAACAAAGTGTTACAAAAATCACAAGAATTGTGAACGTTTTCAATGGCTGTCACGACATTCTGCGCGATATTGGAACTCTCTTCGCCAAATCTGACGAAAAAGGCGTGTACATAAATGTCGCCCTAACCGTCGTTCGTCAGGGACGGACCCAGCAACAACACCAAACTCATCGTCAGCAGCACTCGTCGCATACCAAACCTCCTGGTCGAATCAGATACTCTTCAGTCGAAGCGCGATACCCACCTTGTACGTGGGGGGGCGTCAGCGTGCGATGGCCCCCCTCATGGAGGATGTCCACGCTGCCCAGGACCGAGCTGGTTGCCGGATCGACCCAGTCGGCCCGGTAGTGACCCGCCGGCAGATGGATCACCAGGTCTTCCTGGTACTCCCCAGCCACCACGGTGTAGGCGCTGCTGATCTTCTCGCTGCTGTGGTGGATGTATAGCGCGTACTGCTTTCCCGGCTCACTGATCGCTCGGTGATACTCTGGCGAGGTCACCCCGCTCACCAGAAAGCCCCGCACTAATTGCCCACTAAGTTCGATGGGCACTCGGAAAACATCGGCAATTAGTGCGGGGCCACCAGCTCGAACATCACGCCTGGATAGATACGCGTGTAATTGAGTTGGTGCGCTTGGAGTGCATCGAAATAAACCACATAGTCGAAATCCTTGTTGATGACTGCCCCATAGTGCTCCGCCGAGGTAATCAGAATGGTCGGCTGCCCCTTGTAGAGAAAGTGGTGCGGATTGGAGGGGTGGGCTTTGATAGGCTCTGTCCCTGTACCGCCTGCGGCACCGGCAAGAAAGAGTAGAATGCCCCCTCGGCCCAGGGGCCGAGGTTCCCGCCCATGGGCGGGGGGGGCGGATCTGCCATTCATTGCCTGATCCTCCTTTTCCGCTTGGGGATCCCTTACGGGAAAAGAGAACGCTCTGTGATTGGCACGCATAGGCCTATTCTATCAGAATCCGGGCATGCGGCAAGGAGCAGGGCGCGGTCGCTACGCATTGCAATCTTGCCAGAAAACGCTATCATATGGTCAGTTGCCTCAAACAGATGATAACTTGGGCAGGACAGGAGTCATCATGGATTCAAATACGGGATCGATGTCGAGGCTATCGTCACGGCCTTCGAGCACCGCACTAATTTTCCACTTCGCCGCCGGACAATTGGTGCGGTCCAAGTTACAGGAAATTAGTGCGGGGCAGGCGTTCTCCGCTTGGGGATCCCTTACGGGAGATGATCTGCCCTTCTCGAACATCCAGCGAGTGACATTCCAATCATCCGACGACGGTCTGATCTACGTCACCACCTTCGGCGGCAGCGTCTGGTGAGGCCCGGCTGTGCCGCAGTCCGCTTGGGGATCCCTTACGGGAAAAGGAGGCAGAAACAGATGACCATTCTTCAGACAACCTTGAGTTCACCCCAACTTCGGACGCGTATGTCGCGACGGACACTTCTGAAAGGCTCGGCTGGCGTGGCGCTGGGAGCGATGGTACTACCCTCGGCACGTGGCGCAGCCATTGGGCAATCTGCACCCGGTGTGTCGACTGGTCCGCAGCCAAAAGGCAAGGTCATCGACTGTCATGCGCACTTGACTCATCACAGCCGCGCGACATGGGAGGCGGACGACCGCAAGCTCATTGAGGCAGCGGACAAGCTGGGAATCGACCAATTGTGCTGCTCGACGCTCACGCCACGCTGGCCCGCGACCGCCGACGGTTTTCGGGAATGCAACCGGTGGACGGCCGATGGGATGCGCCGGTTCCCCGACCGGGTGCTTGGCTACTGCTACGTCAATCCCGGCTACAGCCGAGAGGCGCTGGATGAAGTCCGCCGCTACGTAGGAGATCGTGGGTTTATTGGCATCAAGCTCTACAACGAATACACCTGCACCGAGCCGGTAGTCTTTCCCATCGTGGAGCTGGCGATTGAGTTGGGCGTGCCGATCCTGCACCACGCGTCGCACTGCCACTATTTCGTGGAGGACCAGCCGCGTATGTCCGACGGCGGGCACCTCGCTGAACTGGCTCGCCGCTACCCGGAGGCCATGCTCATCTGCGCGCACATCTCCGGCGGGGGTGATTGGGAGTGGACGATCAAGGCCCTGCGCCACGCGCCGAACGTCTTGCTCGACACCAGCGGCAGCGCAACGGATGAGGGCACGGTGGAGATGGCAGCGGCAGTGGTAGGTGTGGATCGGCTCGTCTTTGGCTGTGACTCGTCCATGACGGCAGGGATGGGCAAGATTCGCGGGGCGGAATTGAGTGCACAGGACAAGGAAAAGATTTTGGGCGGGAACATGATGAGGCTCTTGAGGAGGCGAAAAGCATGATCATCGACGTGAATGCTTATCTCGGCCATTTCGCGTTCCGCCGGCTGCGGCACAACACGGCCCCGTCGCTGCTGGCGCTGATGGACTCCAAACGGATCGACAAGGCGGTCGTCTCCAGCGCCAGTGCCATCACCTACCGCAATGCGCAGGCCGGCAATGAGGAGGTGGCGGAAGAGGTCCGTGGTCATAGTGACCGGCTGATTCCATTTACCGTCATCAATCCCTTCTACGCCGGCTGGCAGGACGATCTGAAAATCTGCCACGAGGAGTTCGGCATGGTGGGCCTGCGCCTCTATCCCAAGTGGCACAACTATCAGCTCGCCAGCCCCTGCTGCCGGGAGCTCGTGAACGCCGCGACCGAGCGAGGGATGGTCATCTCCATTCCCATCCGCGTGGAGGACAACCGCCAGCGGAGCTGGCTGTTGAACGTCCCTGACGTGCCGCTGGAGGAGATTGTCGATTTGGTGAAAGCTCACCCCAAAGCACGCTTTATCCTGCTGAACGGCATCGGCTACACAGGGTGCCCGCTCGGGCGGAAGGACAATGGTCTGCCGTCCAATTATGCCATCGAACTGTCCCGCTTGAGTGCCGTGCTGGCGAACGAGATTGGGCGGCTCATCACGAACCTGGGCGCCGAGCGTGTGATGTTCGGGACGGGGATGCCCTTCAACTATCCGGACCCCGCATTGGTGAAGCTGGAAGTATTGGACGCCAGCGAAGCCGACAAGGGGAAAATCTGCTCGCAGAACGCGATGACTTGGTTGCGTTTGTAGCACAGGGCGAACGCCGAAGCGATCGAGCAATACAAGGAAAGGAGGATTGTTCAGTCATGCGATTCGCATTGATAGTTTCTGTGGTCATATCGATGTGCGCGACTTGGCCGGCCGATTAGCCCTGCCCTTGAGGGCAGGGGCTACCCCCGGCGCGAGCGCCGGGGGTAACCTGGTTGTCGAGGTTTGGCCGGGCAGGACTCCAGAGGAGAGCGGCAATATCGGCGAGGAAACGGTCCGCATGGACAGAGAGCGTTCAAAAGAGGGTACACCTGACTAGGGTCCAACAAATTATGACGCGATCACATATCAATATGCTTGTCCTGAGCGCACCGAAGGGACCCGCCTGACCGATGCAAACGGCACTTGCGGCCAGACCCTCGTCTTGGCGTAGGCTAAGCCGTAGCCAGATACGAGTACTCGGTCTATGGCCCCGTAGCTGCTGAGGATCCAAATCATCCGAATCCCTTTATGTTTACTGGCCGGCAATTCGATATCGAAACCGGCCTTTACTACTACCGTGCCCGCTACTATAATCCTTACATTGGCTGATTCCTCCAGACCGACCCGGTAGGCTACGGCGATGGAATGAACTTGTACAGGTATTGCATGAACAATCCATTAAACGTGGTTGACCCGTCTGGTCTTTGCTGTGATCAAAATGATGTAAATGACGTAAATGATGTGAACGATGTGAATGATGTAAATGATTCAAATGCTGTTGATTGTAATCTTTACGATTCGGATGACCCTATCAACTCCGTATATGCAATGGCCATGAGAGAGCCGATTTCAGGTCTGGCATGCATGGCATGCATAGCCACCGCAGTAGGGAGTTGCGCTCTGGTATGTGCTGAAGACCCTCCTATATGGGACGATGTAAAGGATACACGCAGCACATGCATAAATAAATGTGTTAGAACAGCTTTAGCATTATACGGGGAACCACCAAAGAATGTGGTGGTGAGGGGATTTTCTATTTCGTGCAAAGCAGTGTGTGTGGTGGGTCGCTGGGCCACATTGTCGTAAGACGTTGCCGTAAGTAGGATGATTAAGAAAGAAAGCAACATAGTATGCTAGACAAAAAACGTATTCTTGATCTATCCTATTGGTTTGCCAGTTGTGCCGGGGCGTTTGCGATAGGATGCCTCTGGGGGCTCGATATACCTGTCATATTAGCGTCTTTGCTACTATTAACTTTTTCGTTTCTAAAACTGTATTTACATCACAGAATAGAGAAGTCTCAAATTCTTGATCTTTCCTATTGGTTTGCCAGTTGTGGCATGGCGTTTGCGCTAGGATGGTTGTTTGGGCCCAATATACCTTTCATGTTAGCGGTTTTGCTGCTATTAGCTTTTGCGTTTCTAAAACTGTGTTTACATTACAGAATAGAGAAGTCTCAAAACATGAAAGAAGGGAAAGAGGGTAGGGCTAAAGACGAAACGTAAAAATCTCACTGGTTAGGCCAGCGGTAGAAACTAGGGACAGCCACCCATTTTAGGGGTACTAGTGACAGCCACAAATATTAAAGGACTTCGGCGATTTTGCCATTTATCTTCTGCTAAAGATTCCGATGAGTTCTTTGTTTTTGATAGTTGGACAAGTACTATATAAGTATATGCGTATATACTTATAGACTTTTGTTAAGCACGTTTTTTTGCGCTGTACTGACATTCCAGAGACAACCACCTTTTTTGAGACTGCTGCGAGGGCGATTACATAATTGGCGAATACGCTTGTGGTGAGCCCGCTCGACTACGCTCAGGGTAAACTCTGTAGAATCCAATGGCAATAGCAACCTCGTGCGAAAGTACGTCTACGGCCCGCGCGTTGATGAGCCGGTCTGTATGATAGACCTGGCTGACAGCAACGCGGTCTACTACTATCACTTCGATGGTCTTGGCAGTGTGGTGGCCTTGACCGATGTAAACGGGACTTGCGTCCAGACCTACGAGTACTCGGTCTACGGCCATGTGGCCGCTTCGGATCCAAATCATCCCAATCCCTTTATGTTCACTGGCCGGCCTGCCCCCGCGTCTTCCGACGCGAGTCGGGGCGGCGGGCAATTTGATATCGAAACCGGCCTTTACTACTACCGTGCCAGGTACTATAATCCTTATATTGGCCGATTCCTCCAGACCGACCCGGTCGGCTACGGTGCTGGCATGAATTGCTACTTGTACTGTAAGAACAACCCCGTGAACTTGCTGGACCCCAGCGGCCTTAATCCTACCCTTCGCTGGCCTTGGGACCCGTGCGATCCGTGCAATTGTTGCGACCCTTGCGTTCCCAGTTGGTGGCCCCGGGACCCGTGCGACCCTTGTTCTGCCCCTTGGCTGCCTAGGGGTATTTCCTGCCCTGTCAACTCTATTGACGCCAACGCCTTTAACCCTAATAATTGTAAGTCCCCGGATCCCGAAGATTGTTACTGGGGCACGCAAGGAAGTCTGATAGACCGAATTCTAGTTCCAGATGATGCTTATCATCAACCAGAAGAATGCGCCGCGATAGATGGGTTCTATAGGCATTGTGTAGCGGCTTGTAGACTGATGAGAATTACTGGCAATGCGGCCCTAACATTTTGTGCCGCATTGACCGCCGGTAACGACTGGCCCTGGCAACCTAAGGCGCGTGACACTAACTCTGACAGAAGAGCGGACCTTGTGGGAATAGCTAATGCCCTTAAATTTTGGAAGAGTTGCAAGGCCAGCTGTAAGGAGTCTCAGAAGTTGGCCATCAAAATCTATTGCGGCGGGGGAAAACGACAAGCAAACTGACAAAAGTAACAAGTTACCAGCGTGTACGAGCGGCGCGTCCCGCTCGGCATGTGGCAACGGTACTGTGATGAGCTTACTTATAGTACATTGTTATTCCGCCGCCCGTCCGAGCGAGACTTCGCTACATTGATAAGCAGTGTAGAACTAAAGGAATTTAGTTTGCAATTTATATCGAAAAATATTATAAAACAGATTATTTAAATGGGTAGTTTTGATAGCGCCCATACTTGGATAGGTTTAAAATGTCCCGTGACGTAGTTAAGAAATGCTATGGGAGCAGAGGAGTTCCTGCTATGTCAAGACAGATCAAGTTTCTGGTCATAGTTTTGCTATCTGTGCCGGGTGTCGTCATTGCGGTTTTCTGTGCTGGCCAGATAGTTGCTTCGTGGCGTGCTCTGCCGGATATGAGACTCCATTCCGATATGTCCTGTCTGAATGCTGTGGTCAGGGAGGAACTACAGCGGTACTTTGAGCAGGAAGGTCGCTATCCGGATAGCCTGGGCGTTCTCACAGAGTCAATCCTGGAGGCTTATTATGTAGGAAACGTGCCTGAGCAACCAGAAGCACTCGGGTGGCTTAGCCGTTTTCACTATTCCAGCACGGGAGCCACTTACGCAGTGACTTGGTCGGTTAAGCAACACGGAACGCTATATACTCATAAGGAGTATGGTAAAGATGGGGCATTGGCGAAGACAGAATTGTATGTGGACGGGAAGCTTCTTGGAAAACACGGTGAAACAGAGTCGAGATGATGAGCGCGTTTACCTAATAACTATTAGGGACGTTTACGAATGGCATAAAGGTAAGGATTAACGAAATCACCGCTGAGCCAGGTTAGGAGCACCCATCGATGAAGCTGCTATTCTATGTCCGAATAAATCGTCTTGCTTTTTTCCATTGCCCCCAGCGGTGAACATTCTGGAACTTAATGTGCAATATCATTTACCAGAGGAGTTTCAAGCGACTGGCTGAAGATCAAGGTCGCTCAGACCGCTGAGTTTGAGGTTATTGGTTGTGTTCCGATGCGGGGTGAAAAGGCCATAAGGGTACTGCTGCTGGGCGAGAGGGATCAAGGCAAGCTGGTTTACAAGGCAAGGTCGGCAACGGCCCCCCGCTGCCTGCTTCCGCAGGCACGAGTTTACCCCCGCGAAAGCGGGGGCGGGGACAGGCTTGCCCCTGCGGAGGCAGGGGCAGCAAGGGGAGGAACTGCTTGCTGAATTGGTAAAAGCACCAAGGCTGCAAGAGCTAGTGGGTTGTTCTTCCGGCTCTATTTCACGGCAGAGTTCGCTATTTCGGGCTGACTGAAATGGGTCATCGAGGGTTTGGGTTAAGTGACAGAAATGGGGGCTGTTTGCACTCGTCTTGGCAAAGGCGCCAAGCCGTAGCCAGATTGAATGATGTGGTCTTTACTTATGTACAGCCCATCGCCGATAACAATGTCTACAAAGCTCTTGCCGAAGGTCTCAGCTATCCTTGAAAGAAGTTCTCGGCTGGCATTGAGTTCTTTGCCCTTGGTGTACATCTGGATATCTACCGGTGCGGCCACCACACCGGCAACGGCGAACAGACTGGACGTGGCACGGGCTTCCAGCCCGTGAAATCACGGCCAAGATGGCCGTGCCACAGCTTGGGAATCTATTGCCTGCACGCAATGGTACAGAACCGTCCTTGCCTCTGCCAGATTGGTCTGGCCAACTACACGCTCCAAAGTGCTGTCGGAAACCACCATCGCTCGCTTTACATCGTGCCATGCTTTGGCCGCAGGACTACAGGCGTGCTGGTCAACCCCTGCTCCCCGCTGCCTGCTTCCGCAGGCACGAGTTTACCCCCGCGAAAGCGGGGGCGGGGACGAGTTTAGCCCTGCGGCCCCCCGCCCAAGGGCGGGGGCTAATTAGCCTCGGCCCTTGGGCCGAGGGGCCCCCGCGCAGGCGGAGGGCTTGGGCAACCATCTGCAGAACGCAGTTGAGCACCGTGGCCAGACGTATTTGTGGGCGTTTACGGTGTTCGTTTATCTGGCTTATAGATGATCAGAGGCTGAAATTCTGCTGGAGAGAATCTTCTGAAATCGCCGATATCCATATCAGAGCTTCCTTTGGGCGGCACTTTGGGTATTTGGGATCAGCAAAGACAAAAGAGAGAAAACTGGTGCCGCCTTGGTTATTTCTTCGGCAAATCTGGACTTACAGCTTTGACCTTGCTTGAAATCCCGTCTTGATTTTTACTTTGAGCGTCTAACATAATGAAAAAGACACCTATAAAGAGCTCGAAGTCAAGAAACAAAATTCCCCTTTCCTCAACTTTTTGCTTCGAGGGCATCCTGCCAAAATTTGCAAGCCGGTTTTGGTTTTATGTCTCACCGGTTACCTTTCTAAAA
>Ga0315312_1001242_pt1 | contig 20701 bp, 21 predicted proteins | sample TDP7_MG_FD_203629 | JGI IMG/M metagenome (GOLD analysis project Ga0315312, IMG submission 203629) | Freshwater sediment microbial communities from Lake Towuti, South Sulawesi, Indonesia - TDP7 | ecosystem: Environmental > Aquatic > Freshwater > Lake > Sediment | place: Indonesia: South Sulawesi... | reverse complement strand
AAGAATTATTTCTTGTAGTTGCCACGCATGCCCACTGGACAGACCCTTACGCATGTCCCTTGACAGAACTCGCTCCTACGGGCACACTTCGTCTTGTCGAATCTGGCCAATCGCATCCTCTTCCCCGCAATCTCGAAGTCATAGGCTTCGCCAAAGGCCTTAGCCGGACACGCCCTTACACAAAGGCTGCATTTATCCCCGAGGCATAGGGGTTCCATGTACATGGGGTCTGGCTCCAAAGGTGCTGTGGTGATGAAGGCACCCAAGCGCACCCTAGGACCCATATCAGGGGTCATGAAAAGATTATTGAGGCCCAGTTCACCGAGACCACAGGCAACGGCCGCATGCCTCATAGAGAAGATCGACGGGTAAATATCTCCGAAGGGCATGGGTGCGAAGGTCATGCCCGCGGAGACAGGGACGTAGATGGACTCGTAACCTTGGTTCTCCAACCATACGGAGCCCCAAAGGCCCATGCGGTGGGCCTCGACATTATGGGTCTCGTAGCAGCACCTGCCGTAGATGTGGGCGTACATGGCTCGGTTGACATCTGTTACCTCCTCCTTGGCATGGCTCTGGACTCGATGCTCCGAAGGGTAGAACTTACCCTTCTCCATCCTCCCCAACAGATCTAGAAGCGACCTGAGAACCGGGATCGGGATGGCCACCACGGCCTTAGCCCCAGGAAGAAGGTCTGTCGGGCGATGTCCTTCGGGAGCGTCCTTGAACCTTTCCGTAGGCGCTATACCCGCGGTGGGCGCGTTCAGGGATTCCTTGAGGTATTTCTTGAGGTCAACGGTAAGATTTCGGCTCATAGACGAAGACCGCTATGGTTTTGGGGTGAGAATCGGTTATATCGTCTGCGGTCAGGCAGATCTGTGGGCGAAAAGGCTTGGTAAATCGCTAACCTTTTCAAGCGCACTGCGGCCTTCTGGTGCTTGTCTTCCAGCGTTCTCCAGTTGATTCTCGGCCGATCATGGAGTGGCTGACTTCAAACGACCTAGACTCGCGCTTTCTCCACAGAAGAAACGCCTTCTAACAGCTTCCCTCAAGACTTCCTCTACGTTCACCAGCTTGGGGCCGTCTCTTTCCAATCGAATCCTCACATCATCCTGCTCGTAGATCTCGATTTCCCTTTCCCCGTCTAGGGCGAGGACCGCAGGCTTGAACTCTACTGGAACCTCATCTCCTATCTCCAGCTTTCTGAACTCACCTATCTCTATATCCTCGATAAGACCTGGAGCTATAGGAGCTCTAACCCTGAACCCGCCTTTCCCCATCTTCAGGCTGATCCCGAAGGGGTCGTCCAACCTAATTGGAAGGAACATGCCAGGGATCGATGACATACCGATGTTGCCCGGTTCCCCCCGGGTTGTGACGACTTGTCTAATCTTTGACGTATCCCATAGTGCTCTAGCGCCCACAAAGAGATCGCCCGTGACCACCGCATCCACAAGGGCGATGTCTAAGGGCTCTCCGTTCCTCGTTACATGAAGCTTCTTGGACCTAATCGTAGTCTTCTCCAAATCCATAAACTTCTTGGCAACCACTCCCGCGGCCAATCCTGCCACTGTGCTCTCTATCATGTAGGGTATGACGTTATTAGTTCCTGTTGACACCGGGAGGATCGGTGTTTCTCCACAACCTTTCGCGACTGCCCTGTTCGTGCCATCTCCTCCCACGACAATTATGCATCCCACCTTGGCTTCGCTCATTATTCGAGCCGAGTTGGTCGAATCTACGTCCGTTCCCGTGACTGGCATGTCAACCAACGAGACCTTGGAACCAAGGGAATACGGTCTGTCCAAACCAGAAGCGTCTCTCAAGTCATCTATGGCTCTGGACCCTATGTGGAAGGTGTCGGGCATTATGAGAATCTCGTCCACCCCCACCGAGGCCATGCCAAGAATCAAACGCCGAACTATGTTCACTTTCTCCATGTTATCGCATACGCTTGCGAATGCAACTAGCCTCCGAATGTCCTTGCCCGACGCGGGGTTGGCGATTATCCCGACTTTAGCCATCTAGAACCTTCACAGTTTATCGAGTAAGGACAGTACCTGCACCGAACTTATTAAGAAGAGCGGGGGATTGGATTCCCACCAGATTTCTAAGCCACCATCTCCTTCACTGCTCTAACGACCCTCTCAGCATTGGGAATGTAAAAGTCTTCCAAGGGAACGCTGAAGGGGACGGGCGTGTGAGGAGCGGTAACACGTTTGATCGGAGCATCGAGATAGTCGAAGGCCTCATCGGCCACGATGGCAGCTATATCCGTCGCCATATTGCATCGAGGATAGTCCTCGTCGACTACAATGAGCCTTCCAGTATTCTTGATCGAACCCAATATCGTATCCTTATCCAGTGGACTCAACGTCCTCGGATCGACCACCTCTACGCTTATCCCTTCCTTCTGAAGAGTCTCCGCTGCCTCGAGGGCGAAGTGGACCATACGGGCGATGGCGACCACCGTCACGTCTTTCCCTCTCCTCTTGATGTCGGCCTTGCCGAAGGGAATCGTGTACGACTCCTCGGGAACTCGACCTCTGAGGGAGTAAAGTATCTTGTGCTCGCAGAAGACCACGGGGTCGTCCTGCCTCAGCGCCGTAGTCAGTAGCCCCTTAGCATCGTAGGGCGTCGAAGGTGTTACGACCTTCAGGCCCGGCATGTGGACGAAGATAGAGTATATACTCTGGGAGTGATGTCCGGCCGCCCTAACACCCGCCCCGATGGTCGTCCTGATGACTAGGGGTATCTTCGCCTTCCCACCGAACATGTACCTCATCTTCGCCGCCTGGTTGTAGATCTGATCCATGGCGACGCCGCAGAAGTCGATGAACATCAGTTCGACTACGGGTCTGAGCCCACTCGCAGCAGCGCCGACACCAGCCCCAATAAAAGCGGCCTCCGTGATAGGGGTATCCCTCACCCTGCTCGGCCCAAACTCCCACCAGAGACCTTTAGTCACCCCCATCGGCCCACCCCAAGCATCGGCCACTGGAATGCCAGCAATCCCTATGGTCTCAGGGGGCATCTCCTCCCTCTTCTCGGTGTAGCCGATCCCTCTCCCTGCTAGGTCTTCTCCCATGAGGACGATCGTCGGATCCCTCCTCATCTCTAGGACGAGGGCTTCTCGGATCGCCTCGCGGTAGCTAACCTGTTCCCTATCCTTGTTGAAGACGACTTGCTTCATGCTTTCCGGTCTCAACTCAGCCATTCTCATACGCCTCCTCAAGGATAGCTGACGTAGACATCTTCAAGCGTCTCCTCAGGCTTAGGCCAAGGACTTTCATGGGCAAACTTCACGGCGTCCTCAACCTCCTTAAGGCAGGCACTTTCGATCTCCTTAGCCTCTTCCTCCGTCACGGCTCCAGTCTTGATGAGCTGTTGCCTGAATCTTTCGATCGGGTCCCGCTTCTTCCACTCCTCAACCTCGGCCTGGGTCCGGTAGCCCATGTTCTCCCCCTCGTAGTGGCCCCGAAGCCTGTAGGTCATACACTCCACAAGGGTCGGTCCAGCTCCAGCCCGCGCCCTCCTAACACCCTCGCGAACCGTCTCGTATACGGCCATCACGTCGTTCCCATCCACGGTCACGCCCGGCATACCGTAGGCGGCGGCCCTTTCGGAGATGGACTTCACGTTCATGTGATACTTCTGGGGGGTCGTCTGTGCATACTGGTTATTCTCGGCGACGAATATCACTGGAAGCCTCCAGATCGAGGCCAAATTCAGAGACTCGTGGAACGTGCCTTGGTTTGCAGCTCCATCTCCAAAGAAGCATATGCAGACTCGATCCGTGCCTCTAACTTGAGCGGATAGGCCGCCCCCGCATGCGATGGGTATGCCTGCACCCACGATGCCATTCGCGCCGAGTATCCCAATGGAAACGTCAGCAATATGTAGGGAGCCTCCCTTGCCCTTACAGTATCCTGTCCTCCGCCCAAAGAGCTCCGCCATCATATACTTCACGTCACCCCCCTTCGCTATGCAGTGGCCATGGCCTCTGTGGGTGCTCGTGATGAGGTCGTCACCGCCGAGGTTGGCACAAGCGCCGACCGCCACCGCCTCCTCGCCAGCGTAAGTGTGTATATGTCCGTTGATGTTGCCTTTGGCGAATTCTTCGGCGGCTCTGGTCTCGAATTCCCTTATGAGGAGCATTCGCCTGTACATTTCCAAGAAAGTTTCTTTATCGATCCTGGACTTTCGTTGACCGCGCCTACTCAAGAATACTCTCCTCCAAGAGGAGGCATGCATAATAGGGCTAATAAGAGTTGCCGAACACAACGCGGATATTGAGGGGACCTAGCCCATGGTTCCGATTGCTGTAACCGTCAGAGTTGGCCGAGATCTACGACATCATGACTCAAAATTCCATTCTTCCCTAGAGTACTTTGTTTCATACAATTCCTTTGCGAGTTCTTTCTCCTCAGACATCAAATCCTTGGGGACCAACCTTACGGAATACGTCTCCTCAAACCCTTCTATGAGCCCTCTTTTCACCTCAAAGAGCGAGACGCCCCTGCCCAGCTCATCTCTAAGGGAAGTGACGGGCGATTTAGTGCTACGAACCCCTTTCTCCTCGGTTGACTCCACATGAGAACTACTCAAGACCTCTGACAATATGCCTAAGTTTGTGTTGACAAGCAGAGTGCCGTGTTGAAAGAACGCGCCGCTACATAAAGAACTGGCGGTCCCTGATATTTTCTTCCCGTTGACATCGATTGTACTGTTTCGTCCGAGTTTTGGGTTCAGACCAATGCGACTCAGGCCCTCAACGACTCCTAGGCATAGTATCTTGAAGTTTTCGAGAACGTCCTCTCTGAGCAAGGGACTGCCCTTCTTCAGGGAAATAGCGTAGTTTAGGTTTCCAAGGTCCTGATAGACTGCCCCACCTCCGGTGAACCTTCGCACCACACTTACTCCATACCTTCGACATGCCTCAAGGTTCACCTCCAGCCTGACGCACTGAAAACGTCCTATCACGACGGCGTTCATATTCCTCCAGAATCTCACAGTTTCAGGAGCAAGTCCTCTGCCGACCATTGTTGGTATGGCCTCTTCTAGGGCCATACTCATGTATGGGTTCTTGTATTCCAGATCAACAAGACGCCACTCCCTGATCATCCTGCTTCCCTGTCTAGAGATAGGCTCCTACACTAGAAGCCCCAACCGTATAGTTTCCAAGTAGCGTCTCGAATCGCCTCAGCAAGTGATGGATGTACACGAATGGTTTTAGCCACATCTTCGATGGTCGCTTCGAGTTTCATTCCCAGCGCTGCCTCGTGTATCAAATCGCTTGCTTGAGGACCGACGATATGCATGCCCAGAATCTCCCCAAACTGTGCGTCTGCAACGATCTTGATTAACCCTTCCGTCTGTCCCATAATATGTGCGTACGCATTCAGCTCCATGGGAAGCCTAGCGACCTTGACCTTGTATCCTTGTTCTATCGCCTGTCTCTCAGTCAGTCCTACAGTTGCCACCTCAGGCAATGTGAAGATGCATCTCGGCACGACTTTGTAGTCAATTTCTGAGTCTCGACCCATCGCGTTCTCAGCTGCAATGTTCCCCTCCGCCATCGCGACCTGAGCAAGCATAAACCTACCAACGACATCTCCCACGGCATAGATGCCAGGAACATTTGTCCTCATATGCTCATCAACTACTATTCCTCCTGAATTCTTCATCGCTACACCGACCTTCTCCAATCCCAGTCCTTCCGTATTCGACTTTCTACCCCTTGACAGGACGATCTCCTCAACATGAATGTCTCTCGTCTCGCCCTTTGCAGCCAAGGTGAGTCTCCTTTCACCGTTCATTCCGTCAGCAATTGCGGTGACTTTCGCCTCCGTGATGACCGATATTCCATAAGCCATTAGGAGTTCCTGAAGAACCATTGATATTTCCTCGTCCACCTCTGGCAAGAGTCGTGGGCCGGCTTCAACGACAGAGACACTTGTTCCCAAACGATTGAATAAACATGCTAGCTGTACTCCAATGTAGTCGCAGCCTATGACCGTCATGCTTCGGGGGAGCCTCTTCAGAGCGAGGGCTTCCTCAGCCATGATCAATCTCCTACGGCCAGAGTTGGGTATAGCGGATTCTAGGGGACTGGACCCCGTCGCGACGATCACGTTTCTTGCCGTTACGTTCTCAGATTGGCCGTTATCCTTCAGGATTTTGATGAGCTTTGGCACTCCCAAACTGGCCGTTCCTTTGATTACCTCCACCCCGGTGCTTGTGAGCCGTCTTTCTGTTCCGGCGACCAAGTTTCCAACCAGCTCATCCTTCCTCTTTGTAAGAATCTCGTAGTCGAGGGACACCTCGTCTACGACTACACCAAACTGCTTTGCCGTTCTTGCCAAGGAAAGTATCTGCGCGGTTTTCATCAAGGTTACAACGGGGATACACCCTCTGTTGAGGCAATTTCCGCCGAGGCGGTCCTTCTCTATGAGGATTACCCTTCCGTCTAGCTGTGCCGCCCGCTCAGCTGCCGTGTAGCCTCCGGGGCCTCCTCCTATGACGGCTACGTCGACTACTTCACCCTTCTTTGGCAACGTAGTCCCTCCGAAAGTATCAAATCAATAGGAGATACGGATTTTCCAGCGTTTGCTTCACTTTCTGCAGGAACCTTGCAGCCACGTCTCCATCTATCACTCGGTGGTCGAAAGTAAGACTGAGAGGCATCATCGACCTCACCGATATCTGTCCACCGACCGCGACGGGTCTTTCGACGATCGCTCCAACGCCCAAGATGGCTACCTCAGGAGGGTTTATAATCGGCGTGAACGTCTCGACCTCGAACATTCCGAGATTTGTAATTGTGAACGTACCTCCTGTAACTTCGTCGACTGAAGCGGTTCCAGTCCTCACCTTTTCGATGAGCTCTTTTGAGGCCAAGGCGATTTCGACGAGGGATTTCTTGCCTGCATCGCGGATGACGGGCACCATCAGACCCTCTTCGAGAGCAACGGCGATTCCAAGATGGACGTCGCCAAATATCTTGATGTTTTCCCTGTCGAGAGAGGAGTTTAGGGCTGGGTACTCCTTGAGCGATCTGGTGACGGCTTTTGCTATCATATCAGTGTATGAGATTCGAACCCCCGCGACTTTCTCGACCTCTTGGAGAAGATTTTGGCGGAGCTTGGTTGCTTCAGCCATGTCAACAGTCATCGTAATGGTGACATGGGCCGAGGCAAGTTGGCTCTTTAACATCCTTTCAGAGATCATTCTTCTAACATATGTCATAGGCTTGATCTGAACGTTCTCGATGGGAAGTGACGGAATAATCGCCTTCCTGGTCTCTTCTACGGCTCTTAGCACGTCCTCCTTGACTATTCTCCCACCCGGTCCTGTCCCTGTAATTTGAGCAATGTCAAGCCCGTGCTCTTCGGCGATCTTCCTTGCAAGAGGCGTGATTATGACACGGCGCTTGGCCTCCTCGGCAACTTTGGCCACCTCGACCACAGGCTTCTTGGCCTCCTCTCCAGCGACTGTCTGGGTGGCCACTTCTACCTCAACCGGCAGTGCCTCGTCCTGTTCTGCTATCACAGCTATTCTCTGAAGGACGGGGACGGCCCTCTTCTCGGGGACTAGTATTCTGCGGAGGATACCTGATTGCGGAGCCTCGATCTTCTTGGTAATCTTCTCAGTCTCAACTTCAAACAACGGCTCTCCCTTCTCAACTCGTTCTCCCTCCTTCTTGAGCCACTTTCCTACAACGCCTTCTTTCATCAAGAGACCGAGCCGCGGCATAACGACGTCTGTCACCATCGGAATGCCATCTCCCTTTCGTCATTCCAATTACTGCGCCAAATTATATAACCAGTACATTGCTTCTTATCGTAGAAGGTTCATGCCCCTGAAGGTTGTGGATGTCAATAACTACAGATTCCCGACAGAACTCTACTATAACGAAAGGCACCTCTGGGTGCAGAAGAAAGAAGATGGCACTCTGATCATAGGCATCGACGATCTGGGCCAGAAGCTGGCGGGCAAGATAAGCGTGATCACGTTGATGGAAGAAGGGCGATCGATAGACGCTGGCAAGACCTTTGGCGTCATGGAGTCGATGAAGTGGGTCGAGAGGCTGAGGTCTCCAGTGTCGGGAATAATCATAGAAGTTAACTCCCAGCTTATGTCTAGGCCACAGACCGTGAACGAAGACCCCTATGGACTAGGTTGGATGGTCAAGATCAGGGCGACGGGTGACGTCGATGAAGAACTCTCAAGACTTGTATCCGGCGAAGCCATAAAGAATTGGGCTATCAAGGAAGTTCGGGAGAAGGAAAAGCTAGTCGGAAGATAGGGAGTTAACCATCTCAGTTCCTTGGCGATTCTCACCGCGTCAGCAAGCTACCTGCCACGAACGAAAGGACTCTACGTGCTAACGAAAAGAAGAAAGGCATGATTCGCAGAGTCTCCTCTAACTTTTGGAAGGCTCCACGGCCTATGCGAGTAGCATGGTGGTCTCATCTTTGGATGGCAAGACTGTTATGGTAGACGGCTCTGCAGATGTGGAGGAGGAGCGCCTGATGGCGTGCCTCCCTCCAGAATATCCGAGGGACCTGACCCAGCGGATCGAGGACGAACTGAAAGCCGTTCCAAATGAGATGGTGGTCTATCTTGAGGACGATTCGACTGGTGTCCAAAAGTCCCATGACGTATACCTCGTCACAGACTGCTCTGAGACCGGTATCCGTTCCGGTATCAAAGCGGCCAGAGATGCTGGACACAGACTTGTCTTCATCCTTACCAACTCTAGAGCCCTGTCCGCCAGGCAGGCTGAGGAATTGAATAAGGAAATCGCCCAGATCCTGGCAAGAATCGCCTTAGAGGAGGGGGTGACTTTCAGGGTCGGGAGCAGGAGCGACTCGACTCTAAGGGGCCACTTCCCCCTGGAGCCCCTTGTACTGATGAAGACCCTTGAAACCCTGACGGGGAAATACGATGGTATAATCGTCTCTTACGCTTTCCTCACCGAGATGGCCAGGATAACTGTGAACAGAATCCATCTGTTAAGAGTGGTGAAAGGAGACGGGTCCTACTGGTATAGGCCAGTTCACATGACCAGATTTGCCGAGGACAAGCGTTTCGGATATCCAACCTCGGATATGGCTGAGTATGTGGAGTTCAAGTTTGCGGCTTCTGGACTGGGAGAAGTCAAGGCAGAGGACGTTCTTCACATAGGCATCGACGACGTAAGAAGGGGTGGGCCTGAGGAGGTGAAGAGGAAACTGTTGAAGGCGGAGAACGGAAGAATCATCACAATGGATGTCGTCACAGCCCGCGACCTACAGGTCTTAGTCCTCGGGCTGTTAATGGCTGAGAGGGAGGGGAAGAACTATATCTACCGCTCAGCCGCTTCCCTGCCGCAGGCTAGGGTCAATATGAAGGACATACCCGTCCTTAGAAGAGAGGATATATTGGGCGCTCAGAAACTCTCTGGGAAGATCCTATGCCTCTGGGGCTCCATCGTCGAGCTATCAAACATCCAGTTGGAAGCCGTTCTGAACCAAGTTCCAGGTCTGGCCTCCGTAGATCTCGACGTGAGAAGGGTCTTGGAGAGTGATGAGGATAGGGAGGATATGATAGACCTGGCAGTGAGGAGGACGGAGGAAGCTTTTGGGAGAGGGAAGCACACCTTGGTCTACACCGTCCCGAGGACGGAGTACCCTCCTGGGAGACTCTCTGAGGAGGCCAGAGCAACTCATCAGCAGAGGATCGCCGGTGCTCTCCAAGAGGTATACAACAGGGTCAAGATCCACCCCGCCGTGGTCATCTTCAAAGGTGGAATGACGTCGAGCACCGGACTCTTCAGCTCAGGGGCCAAGAGGGTTTACGTCCTAGGGCAGGTGGCCCCAGGAATTCCTATAGTGAAGATATTGCCACAAGACAATGAGAGGTTCCCTGGAGAGGAAATGCTCATGGTCCTCGGCCCTGGAAATGTGGGCGTCGCCGAGACATATGTGGAGATAATCGAGAGGCTGACCGGTAGGCAATCTAACTGAGGCCGCCTAAGTGATAGGTCAAGAGAGTGAGAAAGGAAGGGTCATAGGCCTTCCACGAGCGCCACTTCCAGAAGACCTAATCTTCACCAAGGTTGGGAGATATGCCCGGGAACATTTCTTTACGCCAATGGAGCTGCTGAAGACTGTTGTCGGTAGGCCTTCAGCCATAATGCAGGCGAACATCAGACACCGCTCCCAGATCACTCCGTACCTAAAAGCCCTCGTAGAATCCAGAGCAACGGCTTTGATCCTAGCCATATCAGAAGGCGTCGAGCGGGACTTTGGGGTATGCGTCGAGGAGGCCGCCTACTTTGCAGCAAGAATCATCGACGAGCTCAACCAATCCAGAATGAGGACTCGTGGCGTCCGGAAGAGGGTGGCCTTTCTCTTCGACCACGCATTGACCTACGAGGAGGCTGAGAGAGCCTTGCAAGCCGGGGTGAGCGGCATCATGTATGACCCCTCAGATGGAGGGAGGAGACCGATAACAATAGAGGAGAACATCCTCCTCTCAAGGAGATTCGTCGAGTTGGCCAAGAGATATAGGGCCAGTATCGAGTTGGAGGTGGGCGCAATCCCCGGCATGGAGGGGGCCGTGGAGACCGAGTTCACCGACCCCTCAGCCGTCGCCACCCTCGTCAAAGCTTATCCAGATGTGGCCGTGGCGGTGAGCGTGGGGAACGAACACTACCGACTGTCTCCGAGGGGGAGAGGCCTACAATTGGAGCTCTTCAGGAGGATCAGGGAAGCCGTTCCCGAGACCCCACTGGTCCTCCATGGAGGAACGGGAGTGAGCGACTCTGATCTTAGAACATCCATAACTAGTCTCCTTCTCGATAAATTGAATGTTGGCACAGAATTCATGAAAGAGGCCGTTTCGGCCATGACTGGTGCTCGAGGGATGCGGAAACCTACCAGTGAACAACTACGGGACCTAGCTTTCTGTAGAGAGATTCTCTTCTATCTAGACGCCTATCCGCAGAAGTACCTAGAGGAGGCCCAAAGAGCTGTCTACCGAGCAGCCTTGGACAAGTTGACCTTCCTGACACAGGGGGGCTGACACGCAAAGGCTCTTGGATTGGGAAGAGTGGTCAAGTATCCTCCGAATTTCTCTGTGGCTTTAGTTGGTGCCTGGTCGTAGCAAAGTCAACCGGCCCGAAAACTCTCTTTGCGAAAGACGGGTAGTCTTAAGTATCCATGGCGTGTTGGAGGAATCGGTGCCCGGCCCATGATTCAGCTCCTCGACCACATTGCCATCACGGTGAGGAACCTTCAGGAGACGATCGACTTCTACTCCAAGCTTGGCTTCAAGACGGGTCAGAGGAGCGAGACCCCCACTCAGACGATCTTGTTCCTGGAAGCAGGGCTAGCGAGGCTCGAGGTCTTCTCCCCGAAGGAGACCGTTACCCCGCCAGAGTTGGGTGAGAGGGATGTCGGAATAAAGCACATCGCTTTAAAAGTGGACGATATCTGGGGGATCTATGAGGAGGCAAGATCGAGGGGTGTAGTCTTCAATTCTGAACCCCGGCACACACCCATGGGACCCGTCGTCACATCCTTTAAGGATCCCAACGGAATACTCCTGCAACTCATACAGAGGTGAATTCGACTCCACACTCTAGTCATAAGAAGATCGTAGAGTGCGCCATGTTAACGTCGCCAGTCAACGAAAGCGCTGGCGGGCCCGGCGGGAATTGAACCCGCGACCACCGGATTAAAAGTCCGATGCTCTTCCTAGCTGAGCTACGGGCCCAGATTCCAAATCGAGCGGGTGAACCTGACCTCGACGGACGTTTAAAGCTTTCTAGGCGGAACCTCGCTAAGCTTTTTTCTTGACCGGTAGTCACCTTTGCACCTTGAGGTATGGTGAGTTCTAGACCCGCACTTTGAAGATTCCAGATTTGGCATATCCGAGCAGAATCAGACTTGTTTCAGGCATCCGAAAGAGTCTTAGGTGGCTTCAAGCCTAAATCTTCTGAGTGGCTATGGGGTCACGAAGTTGTTTTCCGGATCGAAGATGATTAAGGCGGCATTTCTTCTGTTCTTGTTATCGTCAGGGACACTCGTCCTGTCGGAGCTGAACTACTGGCTGAAAATAGGCAAGTTGGAGGAGTGGGCCCGCAGGATTCGAGAAGAGGAGGAGATGTCGGGGCTCCCGTCGATGGAGATGCACGGCGTATTTATGGGAAGATTGATGGTTGAGGGGAACAGAGCTGTAGGAACAGTGATCGGTTGCCTCCTCTCGCTTGCAGGAATAGCCACCCTAGTCATAGGATCGATTAAGAAGGAACGTATCAGAGGAACAGAATTAGTAACTAAGAACCCCAGAGACCTCTTTCGCACCTAACCAGATCCTCCCACAACCGGGACTAGATCACTTGAAGGCCATAGAGATTCAAAATTCCGAGTCGGTTGAGGAGGGGAACAGAGTTGGACTCTTGTTCCAACCCACTTACCTTACGATATGGTGAGCTTGAGCTCTCACAGTGAGGGCCTCTAGGTCTGTCTGAGCTGGCTAAGTTCAATCCATCTGTTTGTAATAACTGAAGGTCTAGGGGCAATCCGATGAGGAAAGCAACCTTAGTTTTGTTGACCACGGTGCAGCTAGGGTTAAAGCTTCTATTTTGTTAATGACATCATGGAGATCATAGCTCATCTCCAAGAATTCTTAGAAGTGCCTCTAAAAATAACCATGGTTGGAGTCTCCACTGAAAATGGAAGTTTTGGAATCTGATATCTAGGAAGAAGAGAGGCCAAAACAGGTGATTCCTTCGTCTCTCCTTCAGAGGTTCTAAGCCTTTTTTTTGACAATCTTCCACCTTACGCCCTTCGGGGTGTCTTCGAGGATCACCCCTAGACTCTCAACTTGCGACCGAATACTGTCGGCTGTCGCCCAGTCCTTCCTCTGGCGAGCCTCCTCCCGCCTCTGGACAAGAACCTCAATGTCCGCTGGCAGTCGTTCTTCCTCGAGGGCCTCGCCTAATCTTAGGCCGAGGACTTGGTCGAAGGAGAGGAGGAGTTCAAGATACTTCTTTGCGGCTCCTCGACTCACCTTTCCTCCGTCTAGGCGCCTGTTCACCTCGCCAATGAAGTCGAAGAGCGCTGCCAGGGCACCTCTGATGTCCAAGTCATCGTCCAGGGCGGTTTCAAATTTGCTCCTCGTCGACTCCACAAGTTCATCAACGCCATATTCTTTCCCGTCTGCGTCCTTCAGTCTTCGGACGAAGGCTAGGATGTTCTCGACAGTCTTCCCCGCGGATTCGAGGGCCTCCATGGTGAAGTTGAGTTGGCGTCGATAGTGGGTGGAGATGAGGATGAGCCTGATTCCCCGTGGACTATGACCCTTCGAGAGGAGGTCCTGTAGGGTTATGAAGTTGCCCAGCGACTTCGCCATCTTCTGACCATCTATAAGGAGGTGCTGGCAGTGGAGCCAGTAGTTCACGAACCTCCTCCCCGTCAGGGCCTCGGACTGGGCGATCTCATTCTCGTGGTGGGGAAAGATCAGGTCGACGCCGCCGGTGTGGATATCGAAGCTCTCTCCCAGATGCTTCGTGCTCAAGACGGAGCACTCTATGTGCCACCCCGGCCTAACCTTGCCCCAAGGACTCTCGTAGGTGATTCCTCTCGCAACCTCCTCAGGCGTCGACCTCTTCATGAGGGCAAAGTCCGCGGGGCTGTCCTTGGCGTACTCGTCGCTGTCCACCCTAGCCCCGCCCTTGAGGGCGGCCAGATCCAGTCGCGAGAGGCGGCCGTATCCCCTGAATTTCGAAACTTCGAAGTAGACGCTCCCCTCCCTAACGTAGGCGTAGCCCTTCTCGATTAGGGCTTCGGTCATCTTGATCATGCCGTCGACGTTCTCGCTGGCCCTCGGGTAGGTAGATGCCCTTTCGATGTTGAGGATGTCTACGCCTTCGAAGAAGACTTTCTCATACTTCTCTGTGAAGGCCTTGAGGGTGAGCCCTTCCTTGGCTGAGTCTCGGATGGTCTTGTCGTCGATGTCCGTGATGTTCATTATCTGGGTTACTTTGAATCCTTTGTATTCCAGGTATCTTCTGAAGAGGTCGGCGAAGAGGAAGCTCCGATAGTTCCCGATGTGGGGTGGGGCATAGACCGTAGGGCCACAGCTATACATCCTTACTTGTCCTGGGACGATGGGGTTGAAGGGTTCTTTGCGGCGGGTGAGGGTGTTGTAGAATCGGAGCATCGGAGTCGCCTTGGAGCTGGGGGCGAGATTTGAACTCGCAGTCTCTCGCTCTGCAGGCGAGTGCATTGACCGGGTTCTGCCACCCCAGCGTACTTCAACTCTCGCATCCCAGAATATATGGTTGCGGTTCTCAGGATACCAGAGCTAGTTTGAATCCTCTTCTTATGCCATGAACTTCCACTCCGTGGTAAAAAGAAGACTGAAACCCCACAAGAATGTGGGGGTACTTAGGCTGCGATTTCTAGGAGGTTTACTATATCTTCAGCATTCCTCTCAGTTCCTTGCCTTCCCGCATGCAGTAGCCGCTGACCATGCCGGTGTCCCAGCCGATGCAGAAGTCCCGGACCCCACGGTCCATGTAGTATTGGCATTCCTTCGCTGTGCCAGCCTCCGCCCTCGGCCTGACTCCTGCCTTCAGGGCCATCTCGTGGGCCTTGTCCCTGTCCGCGGCTATCTTCTCCTTGAAGTCGGCTGCCCTGTAGGGCTTCCCTGGGGTGCGTAGGCTCAGGCCGTAGTCGGTTGGGCCGAACTGGATCATGTCGATCCCGTCTATGGCTAGGACGTCTTCCAGCTGCTCCATGAGCGTCTTCTTCTCGATCATCAGGGCGATGACTATGTCATCGATGTGCTGAGCATAGTCGGCTATCCGTATACCCCTCGTCCCAACGAAGCCATTGACCCCCTCAGGAGGAAGCTTGACCGCCTCCACACACTCCTTAGCCTCCGCAGCCGTCATGACATCTGCGAAGAGGATGGCGTTGAAGCCCGCCGCAATAGCCCTCTGAGCTACCCAGTCTTTAGGATGTCTGTCGATCTTTATCATCGTGCCGAGGCCCGTCAGCTCGGCCGCCCTACACATGTTGTCCAAGTCATGTAGGTCCCAAGCCCCATATTGGCTCCCGAACTCGATGTAGTCCATCTGGCCCGTGACGCCAACCGCCTCCCACAGCGTCGGCCAAGTGCTAGATAGATGCGTCCCAATCGTGGGCTTGTTCTGCTTCAAAAGTTCCCTAATCTTGTTTGCCATTAGGGTCACAGGTAATTGCTCCTTTCGTTCGGAACTTAAGCGTTTCCACAGAAGAACTAGTGGTCCCGCGGCCAGGATTTGAACCTGGGACAATCCGGTCTCTGTCCGCCCGGTAGGCTGAGTGACTCCTACCCCCTTAGTAGAGGTCTACAGCCGGAAGCTCTACCAGGCTGAGCTACCGCGGGTCAGGCTAGAGAAGAAGAACCGCGATATAAATGCTTTAACGCCCTGCGAGGCCGTATCTGGCAGCCTTTCTTGCTGATAGGTATTATTTACGTGAAGGACCAGTTGCTAGAACCGTTGATAGCGATGGAGATTCTTGACCGAGGACAGGGAGAGCTTCTGGCATGGCATGACCCCGACGACCAACGAAGATGGATAAGAGAGAACAAGCCGAGGAACCTCAGAGATAAGCGGATGAGCCTCAGAGAAGCCATCTCGAAGTTCGTCCATGACGGTGACTACTTAGCCCTAGGAGGCTTCGGCCACGTACGCACACCCATGGCCTCTGTCTACGAGATACTTAGGCAGAGGAGACAGGACCTTGCCGTCGCAGCTAACCCAGGAGTCCATGACACAGACATCCTCATCGCCGGCTCTTGCGTCAAGAAGGTCGAGGTGGCCTACGCCTTCGGACACGAACTCAGAGGCCTATCACCATGCTCTCGGAGAGCGGTGGAGGGGGGTAAGGTCAAGGTTGCCGCCGAGGTCTCTAACGCTGGTTTACAATGGCGTTTCAAGGCGGCAGCCATGGGGTTGCCTTTCCTGCCGACCCGAGTGATGCTAGGGACGGATACTTTCAGGCAAAGCTCCGCCAAAGTAGTGAGGGATCCCTTCAGTGCAAGGCCCATATGCCTCGTCCCAGCTTGCCACCCAGACGTAGCCTTGATCCACGTCCACCGCTGTGACCGATACGGCAACTGCCAGATCGATGGCATCACCGTCAAGGACTTGGACCTAGCCAAGGCGGCGCGGCGCCTCATCATAACGGCAGAGAAGATAGTCGGAGAGGAGGAGACGAGGGAGAAGCCGTGGATGACGGCGATACCTTTCTTTGTGGTCGATGCTGTGGTCGAAGTCCCGTATGGTGCCCATCCCGGGAATATGCCCTATTTGTACTACTCGGACGAGGAGCATATGGCCGAGTGGCTCAGGCTCTCGAAGACCCCTGAGGGCGTCCAGCAATATTTGGAGAGGTACGTGTATCAGGTTCAGGACTTCGAAGGGTATCTGAGGCTTGTGGGGGGCGCCCCAAAGCTTGAGTATCTTCGGCGTCTTGAAAGCCTACAGGTTCCTTTGAAGGCGCCTTGGGTCGAGGAGGGGTGAGGTTGACTGGTTATACGGTGATGGAGCTTATGGCCTGTGCGGCCTCGAAGGTCTTGGAGGACAACAAGTCGGTCCTCGTCGGAACCGGGTTGCCCATGATGGCAGCCGCCCTGGCCCAGAGAACCCATGCGCCGGGCCTCCTGATAGTCTTCGAGGCGGGAAGCGTGGGACCCAAGATTCCGACTCTCCCCATATCAGTAGGAGACTCCCGTACGTCGCACAGGGCCGTCATGGCTGGGAGCATGGACTACGTCATGTCCTCAGCCCAACTGGGCTACGTGGACTACGCCTTCCTCGGCGCCGCCCAGATAGACGCCTATGGGAACATCAACACCACCGTCATCGGCCAATATGACGCTCCGACGGTGCGTCTCCCAGGTAGCGGGGGAGGAAACGATGCGGGCTCCCTCTGCTGGCGGAGCATAGTACTCATGCACCAGGACAGACGACGATTCGTAAGAAAGGTCGACTTCATCACCACACCGGGGTATAGAATGGGTTCACTGTCTAGGGAGGAGGTCGGGCTCCCGGAGGGTACGGGGCCGTATCGCGTTATTACGCAGTTGGGAGTCATGGGGTTCGACGAGGAGACGGAGAGGATGGGCCTCCTAGCACTGCATCCCGGCGTTGCAATTGAGGATGTCAGGGCTAATACTGGCTTCGACCTGCCAATCCTTGGGGAACTTGCCAGAACGTCGCCGCCGACTAGGGAGGAGCTGAAAATCTTAAGAGAGGAAATCGACCCAGCCCGAATAATCATTAGAAAAGATTAGGTAATTATAAGACTGGTATTCTCAAGACCGGGATCGTCATTCTGAGGATACAAATTTCGCGTAAGCGCTCGCGCGCTTCCTCTCTTCCCTAAGCTTGGCCATCTCAGACTCTAGGGCCGAGATCTTCGCCTCAAGCTCGGGAATCGCCTTAAGTGCCTCTATCTCTGCTAGTAGGCTGGCTTTCTCCTCCTGCAAAGCTTTGACTTTCTCCTCAAGCTCGGCTCTCTTCTTGACAGCTTCCATAACTATCTCCTCTATCATTTTGATCAATTTTTCGAACCATCCCTTTTATAGTTATCTCCTTGCCGATGACGTTTCGAAACCTTAGCGCGCTATCTAGGTCTCGGTGGTCGTTTCTTTGCCCCACAATCTCGACAGTAAACTGGTCCATTCTGAACAGGTTTGAACAGAACCTCACATTCCTTACCAAAATCAGAGATTGGAAACGTCTGGGAAGGAGCCATAGGCGTTGCTCAGCCATGTTTCCTTCCAGGGTTCTTACGCGCTGCATGTTTCATCGTCCCTTTAGGGACTCAGAGCAACCGTAATTTGGTGAACGACTCTCCATCATGGGGCCGAACCTAGTCTTTCACCTAGGCGGCGGCCCGAAGGGGATAGAGTACTTCATCGAGCATATAGGGCCCAGCTACGACTACAGGCTGATGGACACGGCCAAATGGACGTCTATCCCCCAGTCGGGCGCGAGGAAGGTCATAGAGGGTGTCAGGAGGATGCGTATGGTTCAGAGGATGTCCGTCGAGGAACTCGCCAAGTGGCGGGATCGGAGGCTGCTGAAGATCCTCAAGGCCTTATCCGAAACATAAGCCCTGCGACCACTATCATCGCCAAGGAGGCCTTTTCGGACTCTGATTGTTTCTGCCTATCATGAAAGGATAAAGAGTTTCAGGTCAGCAGCGCGAATATGGCGAATCCCAGGATGACGCCTAGTACGATGCTGGCTACGATGAAGATGATCACTGCGAGTATCGCTATCACTATGGCTTGTCCCCATGTGGCGTCGAAGAAGTGCTTCACGAGGCCGAGCCAAATCATCAGTTGAATAAGAGCCCCAAGAACTCCCGAGAGGAGGAAGCGGAAGATCGCTCCTACGATGATGCCCGAGATGACTATCCAGACGGCGTCGATGAACCTTGCCTTTCTTCCTCCGACGATGAGTCGGCCGGCCAACCAGAGGGAGGGAGATATGATAACTGTGTTGACAACTATGCTAATCAGAAGTGCGTCGAGGCTTATTGCCACTGGATCATCCAACCCACATTGGTGTGAGACTTGAGCCCCTCTGATATTCCTTTCCCCGTTCAGCCCCGATTATTCTGCTGGAACGAAACAGCGTTAGTAGTCCGTGAACTCGCCCCTCTTGTAGGCCTCGAAGCCCCTCTTCATCTTCTCCACCATCTCAGGCTTCGTGAACAGGTCTACAGCCGTCATCGCCAAGCCCTTGGCCGCTAGGATCAAGCCTCCGTGGCTCGCCTCAGACTTCGCGGCGTCCCTGAAGGCTATGGAATGCCCTGGTGTGCCTTTCGGCGCGATGGCGACTGTTGGGTGGATGGCGGGCATGACTTGGCTGACGTTCCCCATGTCCGAGGACCCGTAACTCCTCTCGGTAACCTCCTCCACCTTCATCCCCAGACTCTCCCAGTTTCTCGAGAAGAGCTCGACCAAGGTCGGATTCGAGACCATGTTATAGTCCCTCGTGGCATAGGTGCCTATCTCAACCCTCGTCCCAGTCCCCAAGGCTGCTCCCCGCGCGCAGTTCTTGACTCGCTCAACCGCCTCCTCGAGGTACGCCGGGTCCTTCGCCCGAACATAGAGGCGCATCTCCGCATAGTCCGGAACGATATTCGGCGAGTCCCCTCCCTTCGTTATTATGCCATGTATCCTGACGTCCATGCGGATGTGCTGCCTCAGTGAATTAATGAGGTTGTAGGTGTTGAGGACCCCGTCCAAGGCGTTGACTCCGAGGTGGGGCGTAGCCCCCGCGTGGGATGCTTTACCGTAGAACCTGAAGAAGAGGGCTTCACGGCCGACATTCAACAACTTAACCGTATTCACCGAACCGGGATGGACGAGCATTACGGCATCCGCGACCCGTATCTCGTCAAGCATCCTAGGTTTGCCACAGGCCCCCTCAACGACCGACTCCTCTGCTGGAGTCCCGAAGACCATTATTGTCCCCGCCATCTCGCCCATTAGTTTGCTTAGGGCGATCCCTGCACCGACCGAGGCAGTCCCTATAATATTGTGGCCACAGGCGTGGCCCAGACCCGGCAGCGCGTCCAACTCAGCGAGAAGAGCGACCTTGGGGCCTCCCTGTCTTCCCTCGAAGACCGCCTTGAAGGCCGTCGGCATCCCACTCACGCCCCGGGTTACCTCGAATCCAGCCCTTTCGAGTTCGTCGCAGAGAAGCTTCGATGTCTTGAATTCTTGATACCCGATCTCGGGGTTGGCGTGAATCGCGTCACTTAACTCTATGAGCCTAGGCCTTATCTTGTCGATCTCCGCCGCTACTCTCGACTTCAGTTCTTCAGGGGACATGGGCACATCGCCACAACCTTGCGCTTCTCCGTATTTCCAGCTTTCTACCATCGCCTCGGCCTTGGAGCTTGAGGAGAGGATAAATGGGCCGAAGCCTAAACTAGGCAACGCGAGAATCTCTGGTTGGAGCTACATGGAACCTTGGACCATCTGGTTGACCGGGCTGCCAGGAAGCGGCAAATCGGCAATCGCCAAGAGACTCTGCTCGAAGCTCCACAGTCGAGGAGTACACAGCCAGATCCTCTCCACAGACGAATTACGAAAGGTGATGACTCCTAATCCAACCTACAGCGAGGACGAACGGGAAAGAGTTTACGCGACGATCGTTTACATCGCAAATACCCTCAACAAAAACGGGATCAATGTAATCATAGACGGCACAGGGAATCGCCGCAAATACAGGGACCTAGCCCGTAGAGTGCTGAAGAAGTTCGCCCTAGTCTACGTCCGATGCCCCCTCGAAGTATGTATCGCCAGGGAGAGGAGGAGAGGGAAAGGGTCAGGCGCCCCCACTGAGATCTACAAAAAGGCCATCGAGGGAAGGAGTACGACGGTTCCGGGAATAAACGTCCCATATGAGGAGCCCCTAGACGCCGAGGTTGTCGTTGACAGCAACCTGATGGGCGCCTCCGAATGCGCAGAAGAGATTCTTCGCCTTCTATGGAACCGCTTCTTCTGAGACCTAACCTCTTATGTACGAGTTAATCCCCTTAGGTTCGAAGATTTCTGTCTCAAGGACAGCGTCCATGAAGTCGAATATTCTCCTTCTGTTCTCGTAGCTGACGTTAGGATAGAAGAGGGGGTT
>Ga0315312_1001241_pt1 | contig 20711 bp, 27 predicted proteins | sample TDP7_MG_FD_203629 | JGI IMG/M metagenome (GOLD analysis project Ga0315312, IMG submission 203629) | Freshwater sediment microbial communities from Lake Towuti, South Sulawesi, Indonesia - TDP7 | ecosystem: Environmental > Aquatic > Freshwater > Lake > Sediment | place: Indonesia: South Sulawesi... | reverse complement strand
GATCCTTAATGTCTATGATTGTCAAGTGCCTGAATCCTCACGAGGTCGGTGACCATGGTCTCTCCATTTTTGAGTAGCTACTCATTCCTGTTATCGCGAGATATGATTCAGGGTGATATTTATCGATATGTCGGGTAGGGACCAGAGATAACAATGTGATAAACCTCGCGTCTGGACCACGACGGGATGACGCAAAGGGCACCATGCCCGAAACAGAAGGAAATTCTCGACAAGTATACCGTGGAATCAGATTCAGAGATCTGAACGGTCTCGGTGCAGAGGAGTTCGTTCTTGGCGTCCAAATACTCAAGCGGCATGACAGGGTTCCTCACTTTGCTGCATCAAGGATTACGAACATGGCTTCAGATCTATATGAAGTTGAGAGCTTCAATGGTACCGGGCGAAAGTACCAAGTTGACTTGAGAGGCCGAGGAACATGTGAATGCCCAGACTTTGTTTTCCGAGGCGTGAACGACGGCTTCGCATGTAAGCACATTCTCGCAGCGAGAGCCTTTCGGAAGATGCAAGGTGAGCAATGATGCGTGGCGTCGATTTCTACTACTGCAAGAAGTGCCGCGTGCATTTAGCTGCAAATATTGTCGTCCGAGATGAGGAAACGAGTGCAAGTCTCTGCCCAAACTGCGAGAAGCAAGTGACTGCGCATGGTCAGCAAGCAGGACGTGGTAGAACCTATGAGAAAAGGCGAGGAACTGCAAGGTTCGTGAATTTTCCTTATTACGCACCAGACGGCCGGCAGAAGGCGACAAGCCAAGTCTCTTCGCGCATCAAGGAGGACCTGAGATGAGCCGACCACGGAGTCTCAACACAAAGCCACAGCAGAGAATAGATCTCGATGAGTTGAGAAGTCGGCCCAAAGTGGCTGAATGGCTCAAGAAGGTAGGTCGCGGAGGAACCGGGTCAGAGATCACGCAAGGCCTTTACATCAGGCGTCTCAGGCGATTCATCGAATGGGCATACAAGAGGAACATAATCACGTCGGATGCGGCTGGAAGAGAAGAAGAGGAACTACTCCTCATCGGCGATAAGAGGCTCAACGGCAATCCCAAGAAAACTATGGCTGAGAAGATAACCGAGGACTATTTCGACTGGCTAGAAGAGGAAAGAAAACTAGCTAGGACCGCTTCCGTGAGCGGTTACACAACGCTTAGGAGCTTCTTCAGGTCTCACGGAATCGTCTTCATCGAGAAATGCCCCGAGGTCTGGTGCAAGAAGATCTCAAGGCCACCGCTCAAGGAGGACCTCCGCAGAGTCTTCGACGCGGCACCGTTGGAAGAGAAACTAATGATTGGTCTAGCTAGGGATCTTGGCTGGAGACGCGAAGACATAGTGGCCCTGACATATGGTGACATAGGTCGGGACTACGAGACAGGGCAAGAGTATCTCTTCGTTCAGAGGACAACTAAGAAAGAGAAAATCGTCGCAAGCAACTTCATCGGCAAGGAGACCACGGCCCTACTCAGGGAGAAGTTGGAGCAGCGAAAAAAGACTGAGAAATTCACTGATGACACTCCGCTGCTTCGAGAGGACCGCAAGCCTGAACGGACAAGCCTAGTCGAGTATAGTAGGAGAATCAAACAGGCTGGGGAGAAGGTTGGAGTCTACTTGACGGCGAAGCTCCTGAGGAAATGGTTTAGAACCCAAGCCACTAACGCCGGAGTGCCAAGGGACCGCGTATGCGAGATGGGAGGCTGGGCGAAGCCCGGCGTAGGACGCTTCTATGACCTGCCAACAAGAGAAGAGCTTCTGCCACAGTTCAAGGCAGCCGAACCCTATCTGATGTTCACGAAGGCAAGCGTCATTAGCGCAGATGAAGTCAGCCTTGAGGCATTACGTCGAATTGCAAAGTCAATCATGCCGGAGGACGTCTTCGCAAGGCTGGAGATCCGCTACAAGAATCCGCAGCTCATGATTGTCGACAAGATCAGGATCACTGAGGAGGAGATAGAGCGTTGGAAGGAGCAATCGAAGGCAGATGGCGGTGTGTCATGGACGTATCTTGGAACTCCGCAAGAACTTGTCGCGGTCGGCAAATTCCTTAAACGGCTGATGAATCTAGGCAAACTGGATAAGACAAGTGGAGGCGAATGAGAAAGGCAGCTCAGATTGCAGATGAACTAGCCAAGAACGGTGAGGTTCGTTTGCAGGTTTCTCTTGTGTCTGCGGCGTTGTGGGCGAAGAACGATCCTTGCGCGTTCTTTCACGCACAAGCGGAAAATGTGCTTGCAGACAAAGATGTGCGCAGCGATGAGCGCTACCCCAAGGCGGACGGGTGGCTTGACAAGGCTGCCGCATATCACAGAAGTATCGTGAAGGAACCTGATGAATAGCGCCTTCTTCTATCGTGGCAAGGTGGATGAATGAATCTTGAGCGAACGGTTCCTCAAATGGGCGGTGAAACGGCATTACAAGGCTTTAGGATACAAGGTTCGAGTTTCGAGGATTCGTTTGGGCAACACTGAGATAGATGGCGAAGTTGTAGGCGAAGGCTGGAAGATTGCGTTGGAGATCAAATCGCCCGGTGATGATTTGACGAGAGGCCTCGGCCAGTTGGCTGAAGCAGTGGCGTTCGGGTATACTCAAGCCGCCATCGTCACAACCCTTCGCAAAGCAAGGCAGGTGGATCCAACCGTATTCGATAGGCTTGGCTTGATATTGTTGGGAGTCAACTCATCCGGTAAGGTTCACATCGTACTGCCCAGAGAAGAAGCGGCTGACATGCCGGAGCCGTCGCCGTCAGCGAAAGAAGCGCTCAAGGCAATGCTGGAGAAGCTGACGACGTCACAGGACCGTTGAACACAAGGAAGAAATCAATCTTGAACCGGAGATTGAGAGCCCGATCTGAAGCCGAGGCGCTCTATCTTCAAACCTAAGCGACCTATTTGACGAGGGCTCTCTCAGGCGAAACATCATGGCGTCGCGGCAAAGGGAGAGAGAAGAATAAACGCCAACCATGAGACGAAACCACTAGCCGCCGGACGCCAAAGTCTCTTCCATGTTAGGCGTTCGTTAAGAAATGAGATTGTGATCACCTAACGCCGATGACTTCTTGCACACGGAACGATACCGAGTGGGTTTTTCCTGTGACTAACTCAACTAGGGCCATAGAATCTAAGGAATCGGATAAATCGAACCTGAATTCTCCAGCGACCTCCTTCAGCTCACCGGTAATGGAGAAACGATCTGGACCTGAGAGAGGCGTGAGCTGTGTGAACTTCGCAATAGACCCGACCGTGTAAACGTACTTACCATCGTCCTTGCGACAGAGAGTGAACTCCACGTGCCCGACCGATGATCCGTCGGATCGCTTCAGGACTCCTGTACCAGAATATTCCCTATTCACTTCGAACGGGGTACTCTTGAGCTTTCGCTCTCTTTCCAAGGCTGCATCATTCGTGGTTATCTCTAGGAGCTTTTTCAGTGAATCAGCTCTATTGAGGTTGCTGAATGCAATGGATAGCACTTTGCGATTCACTTCCAACAGTTCAGCACTCATCAGTTTCGATTCCACGCGCCTTACACGCCCTGAATGCAATATGTCTCCTCTCAGGCGATACGCCTCTCTGACTAGTTTCTTGACTTTAGGACGGTATTCCTTGGCGACCCAGAGAACATCCACAACTCGCTTTGGCAATGTAGTCGATGGACGCTCCCACCTCATAATGAGCATGCTTTCGAGGGCAATAATATAGTTGACAACCTTATCGATAGGGTCAAATGCATAGTTACCCCTCCGATAGAAATGCATCGCCGTCAATATGCGGTTTTCGAATTCAGTCGGATGATTCGTCGATCTCAGGATTGCAGGGCCAATTGCATCAAGCAAGCGATTAAGCCTCGCCAACCTTTTCGCATTCAGATATACGCCATACAGTTCCAGTCTCCTTGCGAACATGTATACTGGAAGCATATCGCGCTCGATGTCCAATGCAATCATTTCATGAGCTTCCTGTTCCGCAGGTTCTCGCACCAAGAAATTGGGGTCCAGAATCGAGAGGACATCAATCGCCTTAGAGATTTCATGCTGAGCCATTTCTCCTGCTTGCTCAGAATCGTAGGCAAGGGTTTGAACTTCAACGGTGACCTTGCCTTGGAACTCCTTGAAATGCTTGGCTAAATCATCTTTAAGCTCAGATCTGATGGAAGTCTTTCCAATTCTCTCAAGGAGGTCCGAGAAGTCAAACTTTGAGCCGTGAAACGTTGCGTTGCCAATTGATAGAGAGGAGAGACCTAGTAGCTTTACATCCTCCACACTCGTAAAAACAATCCATCTGTGAGGTATCCCAGAGAACTTGGAAAGCAGGTTTTGCATGCGCTCGTGGGATGGAATGTCTTGCGTTGAAAGCGTAGTGGCCCATGACATCAACTCTCTATGAGTGTATCCTTTCCTGATCAGCTCGCCGATGAGTTCGCTCGTGACGGAGCGCATCCGACTCTCGTCATACTCGGTAGCCTGCAGTGCGCGAGAGAACCGCTCAGTAACGTCCCTGAAATAGTTGAGATCGTCGGATTCCATTTTGTGCTGTATTTCCGCCACTGTTGATCGCAGCTGGGAAATCGGAAACCGGGCGCTCACCCGCTCATCTGCGTATCGATTGAACGTTTCACACAGGGTCATCCAAACGCCGCTGTTTACGAAGTCGCACTCGATTGTTCGACCATCCGGAGTCGTAATCCGTTGCTTGCGGCAGAATTCAGCTATGGCTCCAGCTAGCTTCTTGCGTTTGCACAGGATTTCATACAGGCCCTTGCTGAGTGCCCTTAGTCGAGATTCGTATTTGTCACGAATATCCTGCATCTCGGACTGAAAGCATTTGTTGGCGAGTAGCTGATGCAATTGATTGTACACGCGTCTTGGTTGGAATGCGTCATCAGTCAACTCATTCAAGATCTTGTCTAGGTCTGCTCTTACTGTGCGGTAGCTTTCTTCTTTAAGGATCTGAACCCATAGCTTGCTCACATGTTGAAGTTGTTCTTCCCTCATACCACGCACCTACAAACGTGTTACTGGAAAAGAAGTGAACTCGCCAAAAATACCTTGAACCCACTGTCTGGCATATAAACAGTCAGCAAGCTACTCAATCCCAGCAGATTCTCATCCCTTGGTGCTGTCAATACCGTCTAAGAAGGCTAGATCCTGAATTGGGCCAAGCCTTCGCTCCACCATTCAAGAGATGATACAGAATCATCGCTTGACAAGGCATACTGGCCGACGAGGATTGAGGAACGTATTTGAATTGGTGTTTCAACCTTAGCTAACCCAAGTTGCAGTGCGGGTGAATGAAAAATGAAGTTCAGTAATGAGGATGAACGTTTCCTAGAGGATAATGAGGTGGGGAGATTGGCCACGATATGCCCTGACGGAATGCCGCATGTTGTCCCTGTATGTTACATTTATCGTTCTGGAGGCTTGTGGGTGGCGGTTGATTATGATTCGAAGAAGTACCGGAACCTTTTGTCGAACCACAATGTAGCTTTGGTGGTGGACGCTGGATATGATTCGAATCGTGGCATAATGGTTCAAGGACGAGCTAGGATCTACGCGGGAGGACCAGATTATCTCGATGCCTACACCGCTTTCTACAAGAGGTTCAACTGGGTTAAGGCCTCTCCGTGGAAGGAAGGAGAAGTACCTTTCATCAAGATTGAACCGAACCGGAAAGCGAGCTGGGGATCAAGGCTAAAGTAAACCACCGGTATTCCCTTTCTGAACGGCTACAGTTTCCATCGATGCCGGTTGCTCCAGATATGAGTACAGAGCGATCTCGATGAATCTACGATGGCCTTGGCAAGGTTTTCCGCGTAGTCAGATATTTCTCCAGCGGATAGGCGTGTTATGGTTCAGGTTTTGAACATCTTCTGTCGGTTTGAGGCTATGGGGTTATAGCCGACGAAGAGAATCAGTGTAGCACCGAACAATATGGCATTTGGAGAGATAGATATTGGTATCTAGCTTGATTGTAGCAGGATTGGCAGTTATAGCGGTCGGCCTGCTGTTGATCGTAGCAGGCCTCGTAATGTTAGTGAAAGCAGTCAACAGGGTGAAAACACGTCTGCATTTCTATGCAGCTGGAGCGGAGAAAAAGGGCCCCGTAAGTGACACTGCAGAACTCGTGAAAGCTTTGAATGAGCTTATCAAAGCTGTGGGCGCCGCTCTGGGGGTACCATTAGTCGTCATGATACTGGGCGTACTGCTGGTGGTTGTCGGGGCCGGAATCATCACAGCTTCAGCCTAGTACACGAATACAGTTGCAGTGAAATGTGTTCGTTGTCGCCGAGGGTTCAACTCGATAGCCCTTGATGGTGGCGACATAGGCTTACCTGTGTGTGATTGAACCCAACGGGCAACGGCCAGTCGGGCTTCCTTGTCCTAAGTCAGTGGCCTTCTCTTATTCACTGATCTACGTATGCAACGATCATCCTGTCAAGATGCGTCCTTGTCTGGCAAGAGCTATCGTACAAATTTATGGAGAGCCTCATGTTCTAGATCCCATGGTTGGTATGGGCACTACTATGGTTGAAGCTATGCTCTCAAGAATGGATGCGGTAGGAGTTGAGTATGAGAAGAGGTTTGTTGATCAAGCAAATAGAAACATCGCTCGTGTTCCTGCATCACTTTATCGTCGGACGAAGACTACATAGAACCCGCACGGGTTAGTTTTATATGCCAGAACCCAATTGTTCTATATGTGGAGCAGCGGTGTATCATGAGTAGATGGATCGCACGCGCGAAACGTCTACGTAGAAAAGCTGGCGCGATTGTAGCTCTTGTAAGTCTGTTCCTCGGCGTGTACCAAATATGCCAAGGTGTAGTAGCTGGAACCCAAAGTGATGCAGTTTTCAGAGCCTTGCGCGATATTCTGCGAGGTGGAGAGGCAGAACCGATTCAGGACCTGATTGGCTTCTATCACGTTGGTTTCTCGCGCCAACCTAATCAAGGATTGAATATCTCGGCCTGCGTCGCAGTCACGATCATTAGGGCCAATGGAACTGTACAGCACCTTCCTCCACCCTGTTGAGCATAGTAGTCTTCTATGACTGATCGATGTCTCTTCTATTGCAGCTCTCTGGCCGGGCCTCAACGGCCGGCCGGCCGTTGGCCGTTGAGTTTCGAACAAAGTCGCAAGCATCACTGACTAATCATAGACAGAGAGTTAGTATGAAAAAAAGCGGGGGTTCAAGTCAGCTCATAATTCGTAGGTTTGCCTTGTTGTAGATTCGTTTCAGTTTGTCGGGCGAGTAGTTCGTGTAGTGTCGGGCTAGGACCGATTTAGGTATGCGTCCACAGAACGCGTCAACGTAGCGGTCAGGAACACCGAGTTCTCCAAGTTGGCAACAGAACCAGTCTCTTAGAATTTGAGGTTTGATACGTAGACCAGTTTTGCTATTCGCTTCCCTGTATGCCCGTCTAAGCGTAACCTCGCTTATCGGGAATAGTCGGTTATCGTCGGTTTGTCGAGTCTCAAGGTAGCGTCTTAGACAGGTCTGGGCTTCAACATTGAAGCAAGTGGCCCAAGCGTTCTTCGCTTCATCAAGGGCGGAAGGGAAGAGTGCATATGTTGTTCTAGGAAACATACAGATCCTGCCTTGAAGCTGGGCCGGCTTACGCTCTGAGAATAAGCTCATTTTTGTTTCCTTTCTGGCGAATGAAACCAGTCACAGGCCTTCGCATACACACATATAGTGGGGAAAGCTTCAGACAAGCATTTCTACTGGATAGCTTTTTTCCGAAGCCTTCTTTCTCTGAACAGCACATCTAGGCCTACGAAAGGAATCATGAAATAGGCTAGGCCAATCATCGTCGAGATCGCCACACCTGAGGCGATGACTCCAATCTCTGTCTCGCCTCTCGCCAGCGCAAGAATACTAATCAAAGGGTCAAGTACGACACGTGTCGCATCCATGAGGAGTCTGTTGGACGAAATGAATTCGGCAACTGTAGGGCTAAGCGAATAATAGAAGCGATCGAAGATCTGCATGAAGCAACTGCCTGCAAACGTTGTCATCACATGAATGTCTCTGACCCTCTTCAACGTCTCAACTTGAGGCGCCAGTTCTGATTGGTACGCAGCTGTCGCGATGAGGCAGCGTCCTCTTTGGGAGTATCGGATGTTGTAGCTCTTGAAAGGTCTGTCATACTTCAATGCGAATGCTGTGACCGTCTGCGGAATCTCGAAAGCTAACGAACCTGTTCTCGTGGAACCGTCCGGGATGACTCCGGATTTGAAGTGATCCGACAGAGCGTATGTAGCTATGCTATGTTGATGGTTCGTTGAATCAGCTTGAAGCGTGAAGTAGAACGGATTGGTGTCGAAGTCATTGTAACCGCCAACAGTGATCGTTGCGGTCACGATGAGAAATGTCTTGCCTGAGGCCGCTGTCCAGACGCCTATCTGATTCTGTCGCTTCGAGGAGTATGCAATCCAAACCTGCGCCGCTGAGACCTCAAGGCTGAAGAGGAGAAGAACAAGCGCAGCCGACAGGGCTAGAACGACCGCTTTCCGCGATGAGATGTTGAAGCCCATCTTTCTAGATATCGCTAAAGATGTAGGCTGCATGTATTCTCGTCTGTTCCTTCTACCGTGTCACACTATTAGCACTTGTGCTACTTTCCTCACCCACTCTTAATACCTTGAGCTCCGAGAAGGCAGAGTGCGACGAGGGTGAGAAATATGGAGAAAGTGCTGGGAACGTCAAAAGTGGGACCCAAGCAAAGAGTAACCCTCGTCAAAGAAGTCCAAGACCGACTAAAGACGCAAGTAGGCGACCTAGTCGTATTCATCGAAGATGAAAGAGGCAACATCCTGCTCAAAGTGACCAAGCTGAAAAGCAAGTAGAGCCTTTGTTCTCTTCCGCTCTTCAGTTCTGTTAATTTGACGGCTCACGGCCACGGTTGTTAACTGGCGGCGCACGGTCTACCTTTTCTTCGGTATCTTTAGTGCCTTCATTTGTTCTAGTGTTAGTGGTGGCGGCATAGGTGAGGGACCTTTTGGCCTAACGTAGTCAATGACGGGCAAGTTGGCATATCGTTGATATGTGTTGGCATATGCGTATCCTTTCTCGCATCTGATTGCATAGTACTGATCCCCGTATCTAGTTGGCTTGCGTCCAATGAGTCCCTCAGCGTTTAGGCTGTCAAAGGCTTCAGACATGTGTGGAGCGAATTCATCTGGTCTCTGACTGAGCAACCTCTCTCTGGCAGTGTGCTTACCGCCTATGATGTTGTGAAAATACATGTTGTGCAGGATGCATCCTTTTGCAAGTTCAACGGGGTCTGACGACATTGGAGTCATCTCCAATATCATTAGAATGATTTATAAAGTATTGTGTACAATGAATACACTGAATACCGAGCCGAACAATACCCAGCCGATGTGTGTGGGAAAGGTAGAGTATTGTGAAAAGCCGTAAGGCGAAAGAGAGAGGAGAAAGGGCCAATTTTGACGAGGGGCCGATGACGATGATCTGCGGCTCCGCAATGGGCCCAATCCTAGATCAGAGTTTGCTTCTTGGCAACTTGGAGTTCACCGTATCGACTCTAGTTGAGGCTACGGGCCTCACATACAAGACTGTTAAGTCATGTTTGAGTCGTTTGGAGAAAATGAAGCCGGGACCTTGGGTTACACCCACTCGTAAGCTTGGAAACGCACAGGCCTATAAGTTCAATGTAGAGAATCATATGAGTTCTTTCGTCAAGTGGGCGACAGAGTATCAGATGTCGCGTCTCAATAGCGAGTCAGACGATAAGTGTTGACAGACTAGCTTCGACTTGCGTTCTCTATCAGTGTTATCCATTTGTTTTCTCCTTTGACCTGTATTCCACATGCTTCCGCCGGTGTTCGCCCATCTAGGGCTTCATGTGGTCGCACATAGTTGTGGTAGATCTGATAGCCCGAGATGATTGGCGTGTCAGTCTTTTTCAGCCCTCTCATGACCTTCTCTCTGTCGCGGATTTCGCCGTTGAGGCGTTCCATCTTCCTGTTATCATTTGTCTGTCCTCTCCATGTGGCATGTTCAATGTGTTTTGCTTGCGGCCTACGGAATGTGTAGAGTTCTCGCTTCCAAGCCAAATGGTAGGCATGTAGCCCATCCGTGATGAGTGTCATGGGAATCTTCCCCGCTATGCGTTTTCCTTGTGCGAACAAGTTACTGGCGTAGTCTGTGGCCTCTTTGCTGAACTTGTCTCCTGCAACCTCTTTCGCGATCCAAAACCTTGTCTCATCATCCATCAAGGCATATAGATACTTCGGGTTGCCCTTGATTCTCAACCACATTTCATCGGCTCGCCAAGTATCCGAAACCTTTGGCGTGATCTGTCCAAGATATTTCTGCATCAAGGCGACATATTTCCCAATCCACTTGTAGATAGCGACATGGCTAACACGGACTCCCTGAAGTTTCAGGAACTTTTGGACATTTCTCAACGATTCACCAGTGAAGTACAGTTGCATGGCTGATGTGATCGCTTGCGGAGAAGCCTTCATTTGCTCAAAGCCTAGATTGACTACGAACCACCTTCCGCAATCTCTACATTTGAAGCGTTGAAGATCGCCATGCCTATTGTGTCTCACGCCATGTTTGACGCTTCGCTCAGAATGGCATGAAGGGCAAACTTGAAAGTTGACGGGTTCTATTACGATCTGACTTGCAACCCTCTCTCGGCCGGCCGTAATTCCAGCATCCATCCTCTTGTCGTCGGTCGAGTAGCATCAAAATTCAACCTTCCGAGTGCACAGAAGAAATAAAGTTTTGATGCGCGTAAGTCGGGGTAGGATGGTCTCTGTTTGGCCCGAAGGGTTCGGAGAGGACTCAAACCCGAATAGTCATATGCAACGTTTCAACAAGACTAGCAAGGAGTTAAGCCAATTTGAGTCTAAGTTCTGACCAAATACAGATGTTGGCAACTATTACACAGGCGGTTGCTGCTTTCTTTATGATAGCACTGACATATGGCCTCGTTCACTATGCCAAGGCTACAATAGAAGAAGGAAAGAAGGATCGCAGGAAAGAGACAATAGAGAAACAACTAGAAAATCTGTATTCCCCACTACGGGAAACTCTCTGGAGAGCGAAGAAGGGAAATGAGTATCACAGACGGACAACTAGGGAGAGTATTCAGAGAGTTGGCGTCATAGACTATGTTATCGAGAACGAGGAACTAGACGATATTCTCACCAGAATCAAGACGTTTGGACACTACCTTGACCCAGAGGAGGGAGAGCGTTTAACCCAAGCCCTCGGACAATCTGAGGAAACTGAACATCCTGAGTATCGACAGATTCAGAACGCCTACATTGATTCTCATTTCAACTACATTGATGAGAAACGGAAACGTCTGACCGAAGAACTCGTTAAACTAACGAAATAAAGAGGGGTTTTGGTTCATATTGGAATATCACAGATCTCGCATTGTTCGTTTCCTAATCGTTCATAGGGCCTTATTCTGGTCTTCAGACAGCCACACCTATCACAAACCTTCTGAAGCAAAATGGGGTATGTATGCGGCACGGGTCCATGTGGACATACCCAAACATGCTCGCCTTCGAAGTGACTCGGTCGAAGTTCGGCTTTGTTATCAGGATCTACTTTCATACATTTCGGACAGAACGGCATAGTAGATACCAGCTACGACTAGACAAGAACTGGGGATTAATCTTCCTATTCGAAGGAAGAAAAAACGGCCAACAAGGGGTTTAGGTCAACGCCGTGAGGTATGTTTTGAATCGTCGTCTCCTCTGTGAAAGTTCCTAACACCGCCGTCATCGACACAAATGGATTTTGGGGTGCAGAAATGTCAACTGTGTTCTTGGCAACCGTGTTAGACTAGAATACCGCATTCGGGTTGAGCTTCAGTATTATTCGTTTGAGTTGCGAGAATTCCTTTGGATAGAGCTTCGTGAGGGCAGGGCGATTCTTCCTTCTTCTGAGTCGAGATAGATTTTTGCTTCTCGTGATCTGTGGCCAACCAAGCGGAATTCTAAGTAGACTTCTCAGCCTTAGAGCAACATTCTCTTGTGTTCGGTCTCTACCAAGGGCGACCGCCGTGGCAACCAAAGTGTAAGATGGTTCCGTGAGATAGCACAGTAGAATGTCGCCTCGCGCCGGGCCTGCCCTTCCGGTGCCTAGCCCAGAGGTCGTGCATCGTTTCCCAGCAAAGAATTCCGTCAAGAGCCACTCAAGTGTGCCGCCAATCTCCGGGTTACAGACAAACCACCAAGCACTTTTCACTTCATCTTTCCTCCACACATACATATCTCTCGTTTCTACTTATGATTTCACATCTAGGGCGCCTAAAGAGCTCTGGAGAATGTGCCAATGTTCCAATGAGGGTTCCGTTCGCCAGTCCGCTGGTGAGCGCCTGTGCTCAGTTTCTGCGAACTTGACGTCATTTGCAGAGTCTTTCTGCAATCAGCTGGCTTCATCAACCCATTTCCAAGAAAGGGAGAGGTTCAAGTCAGCACCGTGAAGTTTGCTCTGTCGTGGATTCGTTTTGGTCTTTCGGGCGAGTGATCCTCGTAACGTCTCAAGCTATTTTATCCAATTGGTTTCTTTCAAAGCTTGAACTATTCCTGCCTTGACCTCGTCGTCCTTTGAATTTTCCTCTAAGCTTCTGTCGAAGATAATGAAAGTGGGTCTGTGGTAGGCCTTTACAAGACCTTCCTCGCTCCTAAAAGCGAGTCGAAGGAACTTCTCGACGTTTTTCCAAAACCCCTCGTCCTTAGTGGGTCTGACGAAGAATATCTTGCTGAAACCTTCAACTTGACTAGCCAGAAACATCTCACCTACAACTTGTCTAAAGTCCTCCTGAAATATGAGTTCAAAGAAGATCTTTTGGTTGGTCCTCTTGCTTCTCCATACCACGTCTGGTCTATAATCAAGCTTAGCGTTTCTGATCTTTGCAACTTCAACGTTGTTCTTCCTATCGGGAGTCCACGCTTCGTAACCATTGCTTTCTCCGAAATCTATCAACCAATCTTTAAGTCTGTCATGCATGGACATTGAGCAAGTCCCACTTCGAAAATCGCTTTGTCGGAAGCTCATATAAGACTTGGTGGTCCTTCATGAGATAGAGACGCCTAACTAATCCGCAGAGAGAAAAGTTGGAGGCTTTAGGTCAACTCAGAACGGTTAGGTTTGCTTTGTCGTAGATTCGCTTCAGTTTCTCAGGTGAGTAGTCCGTGTAGTGTTTGGCTAGGACCGATTTGCGTATGCGTCCACAGAACGCGTCAACGTAGCGGTCAGGAACGCCAAGCTCTCCGAGTTGACTACAGAACCATGCCCCTAAGACTTGATGCGTAGAGCTGTCGCCTCGTTCGCCTTCTTGAACGCCTGTCTAAGCGTCTTTTGCGAGATTTGGATAAGTCGGTTGCTTGTGGTCCGTCGATTTGATGGGTATTGTCTGAGATAGGTCTGGGCTTCGATATTGAAGCAAGTGCCCTAAATGTTCATCATGGGCGGAAGGGAAGAATGCAGATGTTGTTCTAGGGGACATACAGGAGCTGCCTCTGAAGCTGGGCTGGCGTAGGCTCTGAAGATAAGCCCATCTTGGGCTCCCTTTCTGGGGATAATAGTCCAGCAGCAGGTGGATATTCTCAGGGGTCGGAGGATGCTGATTTATCCACTTCTTGCTGGATTATTATTTTCTTGACGGCTTCCTTGTCCGTGAAAACGGCTATGTCGGCAGGTTTCGTGCTTGCGTCGTAGATTGTTCGCCGCTTGTCTGTTGGGTGGCTCTTCTCGATTAGGAGACCGGATTGGACTAGGCGCTTGATATACAGGCTTCGGATGGTGTTTTCAGGGGTTTCGGCTCCGAATACCTCTCTCGCAGCTTCCTCGATTGCTTCGTAGGTAAGGTCCTTTCTTCCTTTCAGGTTGTTGTACAGCTGAAGCGCGTCACCGCTGACGCCGAAGAAGGAGGTAGCCGCTACCTTCTCGAAGTCATCAACAGCCTGTTCAAAGTCTTGTCGCTTAGCGATCAGGCAACCTTCCTCGTCCTTTTTGCGCTGGCGGATATGAAGTGCAGCATTCGCTTTCATCAGGCGTAGCAGCATGCCAAAGAAACGCATCGTTTCGGGGCCACGTATGATCAAGTGGTCCACTAGGGCAGGAGCGAAAGGGATGCGGACGGTGATCGGTGCTTCCTCTTGTAGTAGTCTATATGCAGCCGCCCAGATCCTTGGTTCCTTGCTATCGAAACGGAACTGTTTCGGCTTTGCCACTCTGTCCGCGAGTTTCTGCGCACCCTTCTTAGTCTTCTCCTTCGAGATCTCAGGCGTCGTTGTTAGGAATCTACTTGAGAACTCTCCTGAACCATGCCCTGTCTGCGCTGCACATTCAACGACGGCCGGCCAGCCGCGGACAATACATCTCAGAGTCTTCAACATGCCGCCTTTTGTTTTCTGTGTAACCCTGAACATAATCTCATGTTTGTCATGCGACAGGACTGGACGAAGCTTCGCCAACGTGTCGGCATGTGGTGCATCGAGGAAGAGCATCGTCACACCTGTTAGGTCGACAACATAGGCTCCTCTTGTCTTGTCATAATCGCCATAATCGTAAACGAACGCGGTTGGTGACAGACCTCCGAGGAACCAAATCTTTTCTGATTGGATTATGTTCGCTGCTGTGACGGCGTTGTATGTCTTGCCTATCGAATCTCTGCCGAACAGGGCTTGATTGATTGGATCATCAGTGAAAGCGCTACAATAGGTCCTCAGCAAGATCCGCCGAGTTGGATAGTCCTCTGCGATCCACTTATCGCTCATTACGTCGAACTTCTTGAGGAGGTCGGGGTCACGCAGAAGCTTCTCAGCTTCATCTATCTCTTCCTGCGTCAACTGTCCAAGCAGGATCGGAAGCTGCTTCTTCTTCAGGGGACACGCCTTGATATCGCAGTGTCTACGCCAATACTCATCTTGGCATCCGAAGTTGTACGGTCCCTTTGACGCAGCCTCTATCTCCCGTTCTAACCTATCTGCCTCAAGCGGCGGCTGGTTGCACTTATTCCATTCACGGATGATATGCGCGACCCTCTCTGCTTCTACGCCTTTGAATCGGAGAAGGTAGCTTGTCAGCCTGAGGAGAACATCATGGCGCTGACCGATTGTTACGCCAACTCCGCTCAGATATTTGGCAACACATGGCGGATCTTCACCTTCATACGGAAGCCCAGTATCGACGACTCGATCCATCCATCCTTTCTCTTCAGCGAGTAGCCGCCTCTTGATTTCTTCCACATGTCTATGATCTACGACCACTGGCTCAAGTTTGAAGAGATAATCTGGCTCAACCGGCTCCCATTTCTCGTTGTATATTCGGCAACGATCCTTTGTAGCTTGGTGAATGCCGCATGGAAGTTTGACTAGGTTCCCGAACGGACTGAGCAACTGCCTCTGTTTTGGGAAGACCTCGCATTTGACACCTGCCTGCTGCGCTGCGTTCCTGCCCAGATGGTAGGCGACTATTGCAGGGATCGGAGGATTGAAGAACACCCAAACATGGATGCCTTTACTGCCGCTGAACTCCCGGAGAATCGCGGTTTTGGGTATGCCTCCTTTCTCCAGTACTGCAATCAGCTTGTCGACTTCCTTCTTCAGTTCATCCAAGCTGGTGATTCCAGATATCTTCGAATCAAAATCGAAGCAGATCAACTTGCATGATTGATCTGCCGGGTTGATAACATAGACGCCGACCGTCCGCTTACCATCGAGATGCTCCTGTAAGACCTCAACCGTCAAAGGCTCATCGACACGGCGCCATAACGCTCCACCTTCAACGGAGTATTGTTCACCAAAGGTATCGACGCGTGAACCGAAGAGCTGAAACATCCGGTTCCCCACTTCCTTCTCAGGCGCCGGCTCGAACATGAGGCTTGGATGAGGCCTCCACTTCAACCCACGCTTGGCTCTCTCAGGCTTGACCGTAAGCTTGCTCTTGCCGTGATAGATTGGAATCTGTCTCCTATGTTTTCCTCCCATCTCCCAGCCTCCGCGATTGAGTCACAGGTCATCCCAGTAATGCTTGCCGATTCGGCTTCGAAGCTCAGGGCTGAGATAGATCGCCTCAATGGTGTGATCCTCGCCGCCGGGTGTCTCGCCCTTTGCCATGAGATAGGTATGAGTCTTCAGGGCATCGATTCTTCCACAGTCTCGACACTCCAAGTTGAATATGATTCGCCCTTGATTATCGATCAACGCCGCATAGATCAAGCAGCGTCCTCTATGCTCTCCTTCTCTGCATGTCACATGGCGAAACTCAAAGTAGTCCGTGCCCCTGTAGGACGGTTTGAACTCTTCGCTGAGTTCGCCGTGATGGATTAACGGGCGTCCGTTGAGGACAACGTGGCACTGCGGACACATAACAGCCTTCGTGCCGTTGGTTGTTTCACCGGACCAGTTGGAAGGTGTATCTGGAATCGTCTCCTTGCACAACGGGCACATATATCCAGTCACTTTTCTCTCTGTAATCAACGCCTTAAGCTCCTCTTTGCCATGAGCTACGACTGCTTGGCAGTGTTCACATTTGGATGAGCCGTCTTCCTCTCCGAGGAGAGAGTGGCATTCAGCCTTACATTCAGGGCAGATCCAGACACCAATCGATGTCTCAGTCTTCTCACCCTTCACCGCCTTCAACGCTTCTCCTCTCACTGCTTCACCCCCTTTTGCGGCCCGATGTGTCCTTCACCTGAACGACTGGCCTCCTGTTCTCGGTGATGTGACGAGATTCCTAGCGCTAGCAGCTTTTCGATAGTCCTCGATCTCGAAAGAGGCGACATGTTGAGCTGCGTTAACTTTGAACTCTCCTCTTCGTGAATCTCCTTGACGGCCCGGTTCAACTCTGAGGACACCATAAAGGAAATTCGCTGACGAGTCAACTACTCATTCCTCCTTCCACGAGACGCCATTTTCTCATCTGACCTCAACGAAAGGGGTACGATCGCTGAGCTTATTAGTTTCGCGCATTAAACTAATATAGTAAACTAATGCGAAGAATAGTTTACTCGTCTGGAGGACGCCTTGATGGAACCTTGGGCCGGAAAAAGCCTTGCAGTGACCAAAAGAACTGCTTCAGAAATTGTTCACGATATTCTTAGGACAGCGGGGAAACCTGCGACGTGGAAGCAACTAAAAAGCATAGCAAAGCGAGAATATCCTCATTTGAGCACCGCTACCCTGTGGAGGCATCTGAACATCTTCATCAAGAACGAACTTGCAACGAAATATGTCAGCGATGAAAAACGAAGGTATCCAATCGCTTACTATGCATTGCCACATCATCGCCGTCCAATACTTCCACCCAAGATGCCACCATGGACCGACAAACAAGCAAACAAAGCGTTTGAGACAATGTATCTGGCAATGTCTCTGTTCATGTTTGAATTGGGAGGCCAGATTGAGGTCGCTTGCGAAAAGGGCGTGCTCAAAGAAGCCGAAGCATATATCGATCTTGTTGTAGCTACCCGGCTCAAGGAGCTCCTTCGTAGTCTAGTGAGCCTATGTTATCGATACAGAGATCTCACTGTGGACGAGATCAAGACCATCCATTATGCAGTTTGGCAATTTACACCAGAAGCGGAAGCTGGAAAATGGCTTGAGAAATACGCGCCTGCTTGGGCGAAGCCTCACATAGGACATATGCCTGACGAGCATCTTGCGCAGATAGCAGTATTCAACAGAAAAGACCGGGCGCTAAGAGAGATACATGATTTCTACGAAGCTGAGAGAGCAGCTATTCGGTCATATGAATCAAGACGAACGCGACAGGTTTCCCGGGATCATCGCGGTACCGACCAGCAGTCAGATGATAACCGGATAGCATAACACTACTCTTGCCAAAATCCATGACGGTTCCCGTCGTTCCATGCTACGTTCTACCACACCGGTCGGTGTCCTCATAGGTTCTGTGTCGTTGACCTCTGCGACAATTTTCAATGCAGGCTGAGAGATGCAATCGGCAGGACAAGGTTTCAGCGTCCTGTTCCTTGCTTGTAGAGGCGGCGATATGTTGTGGTCGCTATGTATCACACTCGGTTAAGGTGCCTTCACCTATATTAGTCAGATTTGCGCTAGCCGAGTGATTCGCTGTTACACTTTCTGGCGTTACGCCTCGAAGCGTAGGCCGGAACGAATCGCGCTAGTAGACCTTGACTCTATGCCTGAAATCTACCGAGGCGCTGCGCAACAGATCGTCCCTAGTGGCGTCTACTTGTCGTCGAATCGATTCAAGACTCTTCTCGTCTTCCACCAAACCGAGAACCCAGCTCAAAGCCCCCATTGCGCCAGCAGCATAGTCTATCACATGACCTCACCTCCGCGTCGCGTTCATGTAACACATGCGTCACCCTAAATGGGACTTGTCGTTTCTTAGAAGTAACCTGAGAAGCCATGCCTCAAAGAACGAGAACTGTTAGAATTGAAAAGCCTCTGATTCCCCTACTGGAGAAACTTGTCGCAACCGAGAAGGACGAATTCGGCCGAAAGAAGTATCGCAGCCTTACTCACATAATCACCGTAGCCGTCGAAGAGTTCCTCAGGGAACATCAGGACGCATGGAAGCAAAGGTGAAGGTTACAGGAACAGCCTCCTTCTTCAGTGCCACAGCGGACCGACAACTTGAAGCTGCACTCCTTGGAGAAGGTCATGTGAACAAACGGAAAGAGGAGACGTAGCAAATGCCAAAGCGATCCATATATAGGGGCATGTGGTGGCTGCCAGATTCTCCAAAAACTCCACTCAGCGGAACTCTCACGTTGACATCAGACGGAGGAGCTACCGTAGATTTGATGGGAACTCTTGGAGACGGAGGTCTTATGGACAAAAGAGCCAGAAGCTTTGACATTGTGCTGGGAGTTTCTACAGATGGCAAAGAGATCACTTTGGTCGATTGCCTTGAGTTACGTGGAACCCTGATCGCGAGACTTCAAACGTCATCGCTCTACGTCGGCAGATGCTTTGTAGGTGCTCACTTCCAAAAGCCAGACGACATCAGATTCAGACAAGCCTCCGCACGCTACTCATATCTAGACGATTGGGTCGGCATTTCTGGATTCGACATAGAGCTCACAGGCGACGTTACGACTATGAGGTATCGACCACCGAGCTCCATCGAGACAAATGTCGGGCAGGAGTATGGGCTAGCGATAGATTTTGCTTACTCTGGGCCGACAATGACACGTCCAGTGCAGAGGAAAGTGAGGATGACGCAGACAACTTGGATAACTATAAGATCCCAACAAGAGAGACCATTGGACGAGTATTTGAATGTCCTATTTCGCATTCAGAATCTTCTGAGCCTCGCGGTTTCCGAACCTGTCTCACTTCTAGAGCTGCAGGGAGAGACGGAAGTCAGGAAAACCGAGTTCGATGGCCACACGATCTACGATCCGGTAAGAATATATTGCCGACAATTAACTGCCCCAGCAGAGAGAAGCAGTTTCATTTGGTTCGACATGCTTTTCCGCTTCGAAGACATCTCCGATAGATTTCACGCCATCATTGAAAACTGGTTCAAGAACTTGGAGCAGCTGAGGTCGTCTGTCGACCTGTATTTTGCGTCCCTATATAATCCGAAGATGTATCTAGAGCATAAGTTTCTGAGCGTCGTTCAAGCATTGGAGTCGTACCACAGACTGAAGGTGAGACGTAATGAATGGTCTGATGAGGAGCACAAGATACGCATTGACGAGATCATGCGTGCGGCACCGACACAATATAAAGAATGGCTAGATAGAGAGCTAGACTATAGCAACGAACTCAGCTTGCGTGCCAGACTCAAGGAACTCCTCAATCGTCATGCAACAATTGCAGGCAGTTCCGCTGATGATAGAAGTGAATTCGTGAATGATGTCGTGGACACTAGAAACTACCTGACTCATTACGATCCGAAGTTGAAGGACAGGGCTGCCACTGGACACAGACTTTTCACTTTAACGAGAAAGTTGAGGATATTACTAGAGGCCTGTCTCTTAGAAGAACTGGGGTTCGCCAGAGATGAAATTCGTGGTCTATTTCAGAAGAGCCGGAAATATGCGGACCTTCTACCGATTCTCAAGTCAAACACAGAGCCTTGAACAAGACAGGTGCCACGAAGATCGTTTTAATCAGCTCAGGGAGCGACAGTGACAGGGACCGGAAGTTGCCTGAGAGTGGCCGGCCGTCGGAAGATCCTCGCCAAGACTGACTAGGGATCAAGTATGAGCTTCGGCTTAAGAACTTTGATGGCACATCATCGCTCTTTCCTCTTGATCCTCTCTTCCTTTGCTACTAGAATGACGAGGCGATCGCCTTGAATCTCCAAATCAACTTGGGAGCCTTCCTTGAATGGAAAGGCGCTGTCTCTGGCAACTTCAGTCGGCACATAGATGAAGAACCGGTCATATATCTTGCCATAGGAAGGAGTCCTCCGGTTGATGAACTTGCCTTTGCCTTTCAGAACCATTGCTATCTACCTCTAGTGGTCCAGCTTCAGCGCTCCTCAAAGCCTTGCCTCTAGCCACTGGTCGAGAACGCTTATATAACTTCGGTATACCCCTTTAGTGGCAGAGGACTAGGACATGAGTAGGAAGAACCCAGTTATCTCATGCCCTGACCTGAGAAAGTTATCGATGTTTTTGCTGTCGCCAACACGCTCAAGGCTACGGAAGGGATCATGTACCGGTGTCCGTCCTTCCCTCTTGAAGCTTCTCCGTGATTGTG
>Ga0315312_1001240_pt1 | contig 20741 bp, 21 predicted proteins | sample TDP7_MG_FD_203629 | JGI IMG/M metagenome (GOLD analysis project Ga0315312, IMG submission 203629) | Freshwater sediment microbial communities from Lake Towuti, South Sulawesi, Indonesia - TDP7 | ecosystem: Environmental > Aquatic > Freshwater > Lake > Sediment | place: Indonesia: South Sulawesi... | reverse complement strand
TAAGCGCCTTACCATGTACCTACCTTGGTCGGTTCGCCCCTCAAACCATCCATTAGTGACCTCGACAATATGGTGAGTGTGGAGGTTACCTTCACAAGGGTTAACGTAAGAGCCTGTCAATACTTTGGGGTCGGCTCCTTTATACCTGTTACAGTCTTGGCAAGAGTAAAACAAGTTTGTATATACAGTTTCTAAACCAAGATTTAAGTGTACCGGAATAAAATGGTCGGCCTCAAAGAACCTCCAAGTTCCTGTTTCGCTCTCGTGAAGGGTGCAATAACAGCACCGGTATTTAAAGTCTTCTCGAAGTGTCCGAAAAAAGGGGCGATTCTCTCTTGATTCCCCAAAATCGCTTTTTCGGATTCGAGGATGCTTGTATCGATGGAAGCAATACTTCTTGGGATGGGAAGGGTCTCTTTGCTTGCAGATGTCACACATGATTCCACGTTCCAAGGGTATTTTTACGTTTCTTACTTTCTCTCTGGAAATCGCTTGCGTGCTTCGTTGACAAGCCTGAGAACCGTCATTTCCACATTTCTTAGTTTCATAACCATTTCATCCAGGCGATGCATTTCTGCTTCGTGCAAGGGTTTGCCATATCGAAGCCATTGCAGCTCATGCATTTCCCGCAAGCGATCTTGGACACCTTTCAGCTCGTCGGTCTCCTCTTTCGAAAGCGTGCCCTCATCTTCCTTTTTGCCGACCAGTTGATGTAACCGCTCTATCATTGCATCCTCTGATAATCGAGTAGGCAGAAGCGGTTTTTTCTCGTGTTCTAGCTCGAGGTTACCATACTGTTGCTCTTTGCCCTGTTCGGCCTGACCGTAGAGAAGCCCTTCTCTTAGAATACTGGCAACATCTCGAGGAGAACCACTAATCTTAATCTCTTCTTTTGTCAGAAGTTGTTCTCCGTGTGGCGTTATTAGAGTAGTGGACCGTTCGTAGACAAGAGAGACCTTTGGAGTAGGAGTGGGACCATAGGATACCCTTGAAATGCGGTCTGCCAGAGAGCGACGCTCTCGCCCTGCCAAGTTTCGGCCATTATATGCCGTGTAGTAATTTACCATTTCTGTTACACCCGAGATTTCCTATGATTATCATTAGACCGTTATCGTTCACCCCACCTAAGATAGTCAAAATCAAGCGCGCCTTTATAAAGATCGTCCTCAGTAATACTCTCTGCGTAAGCACCACAATGGTGTACAAAGACTTTATTTGCCTGTCGAAAGAAAGAAAGCAGGTCGCCTTTTGCTGCGTCACTCTGGGAGCTCTTGACGTCAAGTGTTAACACAATATCCTGGGTATCGGTGTTATACAGATTGAACGTAATTATTCTTCCCTGATGTTTCGTTTTCAAAGTAACATCTATAACCTCAAGATCATTGCCGAAAAGTCTATTAATGGCCCCAAGGTCACTGGTAAGGATTCGCTTCTTTAAGCAGGTCACCGCTGGTTTACCTTTCTCTGCCTCAGGCTTCGAGGGAAGGACAACTGCAAACATGATACCCACTCTGTTCCAGAACCTTCTGTTGATGACTTCCAATATTCTTTGTAGAACATCAGCCAGCTCCAAAGCAATTTTCCTATCGAAATCCTTGACACGAGCAGCCTCAAAAACCACGATTGTCTCGCGTATCTGAAATTTACGGCTGCTCGGATCTTCGGATAGCCTGATTTCGATTTCATTCTCGGCGACATCGATTTCGAGAGGATTTGTTATGGTTGAGTCCTTGCGTGGTTTCTTTAGTTGTTGCAATACTTTTTCAGCTAAATCACAACGTTGTCCATCCACCTTTAGACCTGGCAAATGATCAATAAAAACGCCGCCTTGAATTTTCGCAATTGTCATTTCAGCTAATTTCATAACTTACTGTTCCTCATAACAGTGTCTTCTTCCCCTATAGGAACATTGTTCCAGTTTCCGGCTTTAATATAGCTCTTGTCGCTGCCGGTAGCAAGCAAAAACTGAGAGAAAATATCAGGAACACTACGATCTGACTCTTATGATGTAATTGTACCGCTCATGGTGTGCAAATCAAAGACATTTTACGCCGCTATGCTTGGTGGTAAATGCAACAAGGCTTATGGGACGTAACATTCGCCAGGCAGGCATTTTATTAGTTGTAAAGCAGAAATTGTGACTTCTGTGTTAAACGAGGGGCGATTCAAAGCCGAATTAAAATACAGCGTAAATATGTGTTGGGTTCCCGCAGAGCGGGCCATCCCTGGGAACTTGAAAGATGGCAAAAGGCAAAAATGTATTGACCACAGGTGACGTAGCTAAGATTTGTAATGTGGCTCCTCGAACGGTGTCGAAGTGGTTTGACACCGGCCAGCTCAAGGGTTATCGCATACCCGGCAGCAAAGACCGCCGAATACCCGTCAGCGAGCTGATTCGCTTTATGAAAGCACACAATATGCCTGCCGCGATGTTGCCGGTCGGCAAAATTCGCGTTCTGGTAGCCGATAGCCACGAGGCCTCAGCCTCAGCGCTGGCCGATACTCTCAGGACCAAAGCCAATTATGAAGTCAAGACGGTCGGCAGCGATTTCGAAACAGGCGTGACCGTCCAGAAATTTGCTCCGCACGTGCTGCTGATAAATCTTCTGGCAAAAGGTATAGATTCGACCGCTATCTGCAAGGCCGTCCGTGCCGATGAGGATTTGCAGACCATTAAGATTATTGCCCTTGCCAACCGCTTAAGCAGTTCTGAGTCTGCCGCACTATTGCAGAAGGGTTTTGATGGGCATGTATCTGACTCTTCTGATATCAGTGAGGTGGTCAGGAAGATCGAGCAGGCAACGGCTATTATCTATTAGCCCGCTATTGGCGGAGCGGTTCGCTCTGGACTGTAAAGGAAAAAGCCCGTCCCAATGACGGGCTTTTTTTGCATGAAAGAGCTGTCTGTCAGTAGTCTCTAAGGCCTCTCATCCACTGTGGCCAGTCGCCTGGCTGGACGCCTCCTGCTTTAGTCCATGGGCCGTTTACGTTGTAGTTCTGATGCCACTTCAGCGTCCACAACTGCTTAAGGCCGACCCGCCTGACAGTCCAATCCAGCAAAAGGACATTTATAGTGCCTTCGTGCCGGTTGATGCAGAAGATGCGCATCTCATCTCCAGCAGTGCCGACTCCTGTGCGAGGCTCTCCCTCGTATGTCGGCGGGTCGTCGGTTTCGTATGGTTGACCGTCGCATCGCCAGGCAGCATCCGCCATAACAGGCACATTATTCTGCCCTTTCTGGTTGATATTTCTCCAGTAATCTTCGAGTCTTCGGCCTCCGCTGGTATCGTCACTATCATAAATCCACTCATTTAGTGCATAGCTGCCGTAGCGGTTGTTCAGGTCGCCGATGACTGAGTATCGTACGGGAGCACCCTCTGCTATGGTCCTGGTAGTCATCGGGCAGTAAAGCAGCTTTTGACTATTGCGGTAGTATTCGACCAGCCTGCCCATCCAATCAAAGCCGAGATAATCAGGGAATTTGCCGTTGTTTTCATCGGTGTACATCGCCCAGACCAGCCCCCATTGTTTCAGGTTAGATTGGCAAATCACTGCCTTTGCCTGTTTCCTTACCCGCTGCAGGGCAGGCATCAAAATCGCCATCAACAAGGCAATAATTGCAACTACTACCAGAAGTTCTATCAACGTGAATGCTGGCCTGCAGGTGTGGCTTATGTGTTTGGCTTTGTGCATGACTCTTTTATCCTGTCAGGCAAGTTTTCCAGCAGGCACCTGGGCGATTTTCTAATAATCTTTAAAGCCTCGCATCCAGTTTGGCCAATCGGTCGGAACAACACCGCCGGCTTTGGTCCACGGGCCTGTGGTGTTGAATGCCCGATGCCACTTCAAAGTCCACAGTTCCTTCAGTCCGACCCGTCTGGTAGACCAATCCATGAACAGAAAATTGACAAAGCCGCTGTGGCGGTTGATGCAGAAGTGCTTCATTTCGTCCGTGACGCCCTTGTCGCCCCAGCCGAACTCGTCTGGATACGCCGGCGGAAAGTCGGTATCACGAGGCCAGCCATCATGCCAGGTGGAATCGGCAAACACGGGCACATTGTAGGCAGCATTAACCGTCTGGACATTTTTCCAGAACCACTCTTTCAAGCGGGCGCCGCGATCCTTGGTCATGTTGTTAATCCAGGAATTCTCACTGTAGCTGAACACATAACGGTACTCACCGCCTCCTGGAAGGTCGACGTCCCGCCACTGAGCCTTAAATGTCCCCCAGTCCAGCGCACTTTCGGCGATTCTGGTGGCCATCGGGCACAAAAGCATATCCCAATTATCCTTATAATACGGCCGCATCGCGTTCATCCACAGTGTGGTCTCGCCAATATCCCAGCCTGGGAAAAAATTGCCTTCGTAGTCGTCCGTATACAGCTTAAACAAAAAGCCCCACTCTTTCAGTCTGGCACGACACATAACTGACTTTGCCTGTTTCCCAACGCGATTCAAGGCCGGCATCATTATTGCCATCAATAGCGCGATAATGGCAATCACCACCAAAAGCTCTATTAAAGTAAATGCTCTTCGGTTACTCACACGGACACTCCTTCCAAATTTCTGCCTCAGACACCCATTATTTTTCGCAATGCCAATTCTTTCATTGGAATTTTACCACATAGTTTTCCACAATTCAAGTGGCAAGTGCGTATTCTGAGCTCGTAAATTCTGCGATTTGGTCTTCTTTTGGCGCAATAATTCCTTTAGCTTTTCTTCAATGCGATAGCCGCCATTTCGGCTGCGGCTGAACGTTAGCCGCAGGTGAGTCTGTCAGCCAGCGAATCTTGCTTTTTCCTTGCCGGACCGGGCTGTTGCTCGGCCCCAAGAGCCTGCTATAATAACTGCAAACAAGTTTTGTTAAGCAGATGCTGAAATGATGCTGTATCTTGTTCAACATGCAAAGGCGGCTTCAAAAGAAGAGGACCCTGAGCGTCCACTAACCGAGCAGGGCCGCAAAGAAATAGAGAAAGTTGCTGCGCTGGTAAGACCTTTGCGTCTGTCCGTGAACTGTCTATGGCACAGCGGAAAGAAACGGGCCATCCAGACCGCAGAGACTCTGGCTAAAGTCGTCAAGGCAAATACGCTAACTGTCCGGCACGGTCTTGGTCCCATCGACGATGTCACTGTGCTGGCAGATGAGCTTACTGCTGCTACCAAGGATGTTATGATTGTTGGGCATTTGCCTTTCTTGGCCAAGCTGGCATCTCTGCTTTTGACCGGCTCGGAGGCCGCGGAACCCGTTGCTTTCAAGCACGGCGGCATAGTATGCCTGGGTCGCACCGACGAGAATCGCTGGCAGATTGAGTGGATGGTGACACCGCAGTTTATTGCCGATTTTATTTAGCCCCCAGTTTTACTGGGGGTCGTTTAGCCGTCGCCGGCACGGCGACGGTGTTCGCAATATGACATCTTTGCGACCAAACATTAAGTCTTTTAGCCAAACTGTCCAGCAGTTTTGGCAGCGGATGAACCCGTGTACACTTTGTCCGCGCCGGTGCCAGGTCGAGCGCAGCAAAGGGCAAATAGGTTTTTGCGGCATCGCCGATATGCCGCTGGTCAGTTCTGTCGGGCCGCATTTCGGCGAGGAAAGCGTCCTGGTGGGGCGTGGCGGCTCGGGGACTATATTTTTTGCCGGCTGCAACTTAGGCTGCGTCTTTTGCCAGAATTTCGACATCAGTCATCACCGACACGGCAGCGAAGTCACGATTGAGAAATTAGCCCAGTATATGCTCGAACTGCAGGATTACGGCTGCGTCAATATCAACTTTGTCACGCCCACGCACGTTATTGGAGCTATCGTTGCCGCCATTGAATTGGCGCGAAAGGCCGGCCTGACGCTGCCGACAGTCTACAATTGTGGCGGCTACGATTCAGTTGAGACGCTGCAATTACTTGATGGCTACATGGATATCTATATGCCGGATATGAAGTATTCGGACCCCGAAGCGGCTAAAGAGCTTTCCGCTGCGCCGGATTATCCGGAGGTGAACTTCGCTGCGGTCAAGGAGATGCACCGCCAGGTCGGCGACCTTCAGGTGGAAAATGGCTTTACCACAGAGAACGCCGAGACCGCTGAGAAAAAGAAAAAAATAATCTCTGCGCACCCAGCGGACTCTGCGGTAAATGTTAAGGGGCTTGCCACACGCGGCCTTTTGGTAAGACACCTGGTGCTGCCGAATGGCCTAGCCGGCAGCGCCAAGGTTATAGACTTTTTAGCCGAGCAGATTTCACCAAAAACGGTAATTAACGTAATGGACCAGTATCGTCCCTGCTACAAAGCCCACCACCACCCCCAAATAAACCGCCGACCTACCCCCCAGGAAATCGCCTCCGTCCGCCAATACGCCATCGAAAAAGGCCTGAAGGTCCTTATTGGATAGACCACTTGAGCTCCAATACAAGGTTGATGGCAGCGCCACCGATTAACAGGTAATAAATCAAGGGCTGCAGATGCAGCAATTCCGCTTCGCTTTCACCCTCTTTATAATATCTTTTGACTTCTTTATCTTTAATGGGGTTATTTATCATCTCACAAAGACAACCAGCTAAGGTTTTTGCCGTTCTCCTCCAACCGTGAATAAACAGATGGTATCTGCGATCAAGGAGGCAGAACACAACCACTATTAACAGAAGGGCAAGCGATGAGAGCAGTGAGTATGAACTTACTGTCTGGTATCTCAAACGAATTGCGATGAGACCGCCGAAAATAAGTAACGCATAGTTAAGGTTTCTATATCTTAAATCGGCTATGACTTCTTCTCTATGATCCGCAACATTAAATAGAAGCGTCAAGAAACCAATCCTATGCCTAACATTTTCTTCTTTATCCGATCCCATCAAGAAGTATTTGGACTCCCATGCTTTATAATTGAAAGTCCACTCTTTTACATCGCTCTTTTCCATAATTCACTCTTTTTGAAAACGAGCCGGGTTACGAACTTCATGCACCAGCACGTGTCCCATTTGAAAAGTCATGGACTATCACCTTCAGACTTCCCTTCAAAAACATCTACTTGCTCTTTCAACGTCTTTGCATTATACACAGCATAGGCATAAGCGTCATTATTGAAATAGGCGTAGACGCTGCGAACCTCGCTGATATTTTCTTTTATCCACTCGGCCCAATTTTTTAGTGCCGATGCCGGGTAGTTTCCATCATATCTGCCTATCGTGCCGTGAAAGCGGACGTAAACCAGGCCGCCTGTTATGATACGAGGCGTCGGAACGCCCAACAAATCGTGGATACAAAAGCCCACGCCAAATTCATCCAGCAGGTCGTATGTATCCTGCGAAAACCAGCTTTCATGCCGGAACCCAAAAACGGCGGTTCTATTTCCGGGCAAAACTTATAGAAAATCTCTGAGCCGGTCAAGGTCTTTGTGGAAGCCGGGCGGCAGTTGATAAAGGACCAGAAACAACATTTGGGGCTGGCCCCTTAGGGGCTGGGCGATTACCGAACCCACCTGGGCATAAAAGCCTATCGTGCACAAGGCCAAAATAAGAGCAAGAAGGTGCCCCCCCGCAGAATGCTCACAGAGCATTCTGATGGGGTCATGAAAAACCTGTCATACGCCGCTTAGAGAAACTTCTGGCAGCCTAAAATCGGTCAGTCCGCTTGGGGATCCCTTACGGGATTTGAGTAGGAAGATGCTGACGAAACGTGGGAGTGGAAGGTCAAGGACACGGATTGCAGGATTCTCCCCTCTGACAGAGGATACTGCGCGACTGTTAGCGAACCTTCAAAACAGGAGGCCCGAAGGATACCCCTATGTTCTTGTTCCTCCTGAACGCTATGACCACATTCAGGAGAAACTGAGAAAGACAGGTAGGTGGACACTCTGCCACGCCAAGATTTCTATTGTGCACAACTTTAAGAGGCAGTTCGACAAGATACTGGCTAAGGCTGGCGTGAAGAAAGGCACATTCCACGATATTCGCAGAACCGCCATCACCAATTGGTTTTATCAGGGTTTGAGCATTTACGATGTCATGAAACTGGCTGGCACTCCAAATTTGAGACTACCTACAGGTTTTATCTCCAGGTGAAGGATGGTCTGTTAGATCGGGCAAGAAAGGCGACGACCTATACTGTCAGCCCAGAACTGCTGCAAAAGTGTTGCAATACTGATTTTAGAGGGTTCAATGAAAAAGGCCGGCAAACATAACCGTTTACCAGCCATAACCCTGCAAAACGAGGCCGAAGGGTCTCGAACCCTCAACCTTCGGATCGACAGTCCGATGCTCTAACCAATTGAGCTACGGCCCCAACACTATATATGGCAATAGATTGCAAAATATTTCATTTCGATAGAATTTTCCAATTACAACCTCGACTACAACCAACTTACAATTTATGATACGGTGGTAGTAAGGAATATTAATCATAGCAAAACCTAAATCTAAAAGAAAAACACATTCTGACAAATTTCCTCTTACTTTACATCCAACGGGCCAATATTGCAAGAAAATTAAGGGTAAAGTAATCGTCCCAAAGATTGTGGGAGAATTTTTAACGGCAAGAGTATCACCTATGATTGCTCTGTCAAACTACTTTTCTAAGATCGCATACCCCCTCTTCCCCACGCAGAAACTCAGATAGATAAGGATGTGCCAAAGCCTTGTCCCAACTCTTAAAACCTCGCATCGTCTTAGCCCGTATCTTGTACGTCAGCCCAATTACACGCTCTGTGGCATTGTTCGTCGGATCACCGTCGCCACGACCAACAACCAGCCACGTTCGCTCTATATGCTGCAGCAACTGATTGACCTTCCAAAGCATACCCCTGTGACAGTTGATAAACCGCCGACCCACCCCGCAAGAAATCGACTCCGTCCGCCAATATGCCATAGGCAAAGGCCTGAATGTGCTTTTATAGTTCGTCACTATTTAGCCCCATACTTGCGCCAGAGTTCAACGATTTCCTTAGGACCTCTTTGCTTGGCTAATTTCAGCAGCCTGCCTTTGTCGGCTCGTAAAAGAGAAAATCGGGCCATCAGGAAATCAGGATGCAGAAAACCAGAAGATCAGCAGACCAGAAAAAATTTATCCGCCGTACGTCTGGCGGATAAATCTGATTTCCTGTTATCCTGATACCCACTGCCTGATGACCTGATAACCTGATACCGAGGTCAAAAATAGAGCGAAAAAATTTTTGTAAAAATACGAATTTTTTCGTTGACACTACGAAAGTTTTCGTATAATTTGGTCGATATAGAAAGAGACAAGGATAGGAGATTCAAAACATGGCAAGAGGCAAGAGTTCACGACCGACAGATAGAGAGCTGACCATCCTGAGAATTCTATGGGATAACGGGCCGAGCACCGTTCGCCAAGTCAACGAAATGATGAACAAAGATGAAAATACTGGCTACACCACAACTCTGAAGCTAATGCAAATAATGGCCGAGAAAGGCCTGCTGGTCCGAGATGAATCGCAGCGTCAGCATGTCTACAGCCCTGCATTGTCGGAGGAAAAAGCCCAAAAGCAATTAGTCGGTGACCTGCTGGAAAGAGCTTTTTCCGGCTCAGCGGAAAAATTAGTGATGCGGGCACTTTCAGCCAAAAAGGTCTCACTAAAAGAGCTTGCGAGAATAAGAAAGTTGCTCGATGAATTGGAAGGAGAATAATCATGGTACTGCTGGAAAATATCCTTTCCCCGCAAATCGTTCAAAAACTCGGCTGGACACTGCTTCACTTTGTCTGGCAGGCTGCGGCAATTGCACTGCTGTTAGTGATCTTATTGAGAGTATTGCGAAAATCGACAGCGAACCTCCGCTACATCATCGCCTGCTCGGCGTTGGCGGTGATCGTCCTGATGCCAATTACTACCTTCAATTTGGTGTCGGTCCCGAATTCCACATCTGCTGTCGAATCGATATCCATTTCGCCTGGGATGCCGGCTGCGCCACAAGAGTCCTACACGACCGACATGCCGCTCGGACGGGCCGCAGAATATATGCAGATGCGCGGGTCTACCTCCTGGCAAGAGCGAGCCGAGTACATGTGCATATCCGCCCTACCCTACATCGTTGCAGGCTGGCTGATTGGCGTGCTCGCCCTGTCACTGTGGCACCTTGGCGGCTGGGCACAACTGCAGCGATTGAAGCGCAGAATGGTTATAGATGTGGACGCATCTATCCATAGCAAACTGAACCACTTAGCTGAAAGATTGGGAGTCAGCCGAGCAGTGAGACTTATGGAATCTGCCCTGGTTCAAGTGCCAACGGTGGTCGGCTGGCTGCGGCCGGTCATTCTGCTGCCAGCCAGCGCTTTGACCGGACTAACCGTCGATCAATTAGAGGCCATGCTGGCACACGAGTTGGCTCACATTAAGAGATTCGACTACCTGGTCAACATGCTGCAGACGGTAGTGGAGATACTGGGCTTTTATCATCCGGCTGTGTGGTGGATTTCGCACAAGATTCGAGCCGAAAGAGAAAATTGTTGCGATGATTTGGCAGCAAGCTTATGCGGCGATAGGGTCACTTACGCAAAGGCCCTGACCTGTATGGAAGAACTTCGCCAAACCCAACTGGCTATTGCAGCAAGTGGCGGTAGCTTATTAGCACGCATCAGCCGATTGGTTGGCAAGGATTCAGCGGACAAGACCAGCTTTAGCTGGATCCCTGCGGTGACTGCGATTCTGCTGATAATAGCATTGGCGATACCAACAACCCTTGCTTTGACTACCAAATCCGATCTCCAAGAGCTTAAGCCCAAAACCGATGCGCGGGTCGAGGGAGAAAGCATAAATGCAAGGGCAGTGCAGATGGTTCCACCAGGCCGGTTTGCTTTGCGGTTTGATGGTTTCAATGACTACTTAGAGATTGCCCCGAGTATGAGCCTCCAATTGGAAGCGCCGTTTACAGTAGAGTTGTGGATTAAACCACATTTTGCCCAGAAGCCATCTCAGGCTGGTCAGGTGGAAGAATACGGCGTCTTGGCTAAAGGCGGATATGAGGGCGGTCCTGGGCGGGTCAAAACTAAAGGCTTTGGGATAAATGTTTACCGACACCCAAAAGAGGCAGAGTTCTTCATAGACTATTGTACTGCAAATGAAAACGGAATATATGCACAGACATTTGGTAGATATCCGACAAAAGATGGTATCTCCGAGTGGATACATTTGGTTCATACTTTCAATGAGGAAAACTACACACCAGCGATTGAGTATCCGCTTGCTTTCGGTAAGTTCCTCATTCCGAGCGGCAGCAATTTCAAAGGTGAAATTGGGGAGATCCGCATCTGGTCGAAGGTTAGAACACAGATAGAAATTGATCGCTACAAAAACACTGCACTTACAGGAGATGAACCAAACTTACTTGCTTGCTGGACCTTTGAAGAGAGTCAAGGGCAGGTTGCGCACGATATTAGCCCAAATAGAAATCACGCACGTCTCGGCTCTACCAGCAGATGGGATGATGCAGACCCTCAGTGGGCTAAGGTGGAAAGTTCGGATGAAAAACCCGATGTGCAGGTTCAGTCACAACAAGAGCAACTGGACAAAATCATAAAGAAATTCTCTGATAGCACCCGTTCCCTGCCGCCTGGCAAATCCGACGATAATGAGCAACGTGTCCGTGAATCGGTGGAGAGTTTTCTCGCAGCAGCACTGGCAGGCGAACATGAAAAAGCCGCCAGGTTTGCCTATCCCAGCACAGCCGTAGCACTTCAGGCGGATGACATGCGCGAAATATTGCAAGGGCAAGATGTGAGAATCGTTGGTGTGTATGCCGGCGACTGGAATGCTTTGGCCATAAGTTCGGTCGTACAGGCCGACCACGGAAGAGTAGGCTCGATAGTCTTTCGCGTCAAAAAGCTCATCTTACAGCAGAAAGTCCACTGGCTGATAGATGACATAGACTTGGAAACGCTCGACACAATCGAGCAAAGACTTACAGATTTTCTCAACAGTAATACCGAGGCTGACGCTAAGATAGCATCAGCCAGAAAACTTCAAGATTTGGGCAAGGCGATGGTCTTTTTTGCTCAGGACCACCAGCGAGCGTTACCGGACACATTACAAGAGTTTGCTCCATATCTGCGAAATAAGCAGGACATCGAGTGGCTCAGCCAAAATATAGAATACCTCGGCAAGGGCAAAACCGAAAAAGATCGGCCTGATACTATCATAGCCTACGACAAATCATTGTTGAAGTCAGGTCAGGGTACGAATGTGCTCTTTTTGGATACCCACGTGGGATATTTTGAGGCTGACCGTCTCGAAAAGCTCGGCATAATCAGCGAAATAGAATCTTCTGCCGAATTACAACGTGTATTATCGGCTGAGAAGTTGAAAAGATTAGGTCTTGCTGTGGTTATGTATGCGGACGAGCACGACAACAAGCTGCCGGACAATCTGCAAGTGTTGAAGCCTTACATTGCCGATGAGCAAGTTTTCCTCTGGGTTCTGAATAATGTGGAATATTTGGGTCAGGGCAAAAACCTAAAGGTAAGCACGCCCGGGCGTACGCCAATCGCCTACGATAAAACCCTCTCTGAAAAACATGCCGGCACAAACGTAGTGTTTCTGGATGGTCACGTGGAATCCATAACATCTGAAAAGTTCAACGAACTTGTTGGTGTTGTAAAACGCATTGAATCGGCCAACAAACTATCCAACCTGGGTAAAGCGCTGCTCATCTATGCAAATGATCATGAGGACAAATTTCCGGATTCACTGATGCAATTGCAAGAATATCTAAAGGATCAAGAATTGACATGGGTTTTGGCAAATGTGAATTATCGCGGTAAAGGAAAGACGGTCACTCTTCCGCCAAATACCCTCATAGCTTACGACAAGACACTGCTGGCGGATGAAGAGGGTACGAACGTTTTATTCATAAATGGTCGCGTAGAATTCTTAACATCTGAAAGGCTCAAAGAGCTCGGCATCGGCAAAACTGCAATCGAAATCGAAACAAGGATTTTGAAGGTGAGCGAAGATTTCTTGAAAAACATCGGCCTGGACGCAAATTCGATACGTGACGCTAACGCCTGGCCGGAACCTAAGCCGGTGGCGATTCCGTCCTCAGAGGGTTCCGATACTTACAGCCTGATACTCAATGACCTCAATGTCAGTTTTCTTCTGAGAGCTGCCCAGGCACAGAAAGGTGCAGAGACGCTCACTGCGCCAAAAGTTATAGTGTTAGACGGTGAAGAGGCCCGGCTTGAAATTCAAGAACCAGTGCACTATATCTCAGGCTATACCGAATCGAAGCGGCCTTCCGGCGAGCCAGAACCAAAGCACGATTCGGTGATCTTAGGCACCTTTTTTCAGGTCAAGCCGGAACTGACACCCGATAAAGAGAACATTTACCTGGATTTCGAATTGGAGATTCGTCAGCTCCGAGGCTTCGAAGAACGTAACTATGGAAAATATCTATATACGATTCCAAAGATCGATGTGGTTAGTACAAAGACGCGTTGCCTGGTTCCCGATGGCAAAACGCTGCTCATCGGCGGCCATAAAGTCACCGCAGAAGTTGAAAGGCAATCAACTGTGCCAATATTGGGTAAATTGCCTATCATTGGAAGAGCTTTTCGTAGCTACTCCAAAATCAAAGACCAAAGGCTGCTATTGATACTGATCAAACCAACCGTTCTTCTGCAGAAATAATCTGAGCCGAGCCTGCTGAAAAATTTTTGAAAAAATTGAATTTTTTTGTTGACAACTACTATAGACAGTAGTACTTTTAGTCGAAGTAGTGTTCGTCATGGAGCTTATTGATGAGCAGCAAATCTCTCGATAACTTGGGACAGTTGCAGCGGGCGGTAATGGAAGTTGTCTGGCAGCTTGGCCAGGCAAGCGTCCATCAGGTAAGAGAGCAATTAGCACGCAAGAAAGAACTGGCGTATACGACAGTTCTGACGGCAATGCAAAAGCTGGAAAAGGCCGGCTGGCTGCGACATCGGGCAGAGGGCAAAAGCTATGTCTATTTACCCACGGCAAGCCGGGAACAAGCCGGCGCAAAATCCGCGATGAAATTTATAAAGAGAGTCTTTGACGGCGATGCCGTCCTTATGTTCCAGCACCTCATACGAGAAAGTAATCTAAGCGACCAGGAACTTACCGAGCTTAGAAAAATGATCGACCAAAAACGAAAGGAGATGAAAAATGATCCCTGAACTGTTATCTGAAAATGCGTTTGTCTGGACATGCCTTTGGCAGAGCACAGCTTGCGTGGCAGCAGGACTTATCGGCAGCTTTATTTTGAGACATCGACCTGCGCGGGCACACCAAGCTTTGCTTTTGGCCATGATTGCAGCAGTGGCTGTACCGGTCATGAGCACGGCGGTCAAACACTTCGACCTGGGCCTACTTTGGGCTGAACCTACGGCAGTATGGCCCAGAGAGGAAATTGCGCTGCCGGAAACCACTTACGCAGCAGCCGAAATTCTCACTGGCGATATCATCAAGTATGAGCCGCCCGAAGTTGAGCCTGCCGAGGGCGGAACTGTTGCTACGGTCCAGGCAGGAGAAACAGAGATTCCCTGGATGCAAATAGCGGCCTGGGCGTGGATAGCAGCAAGTTTAATCCTGGCTGGGCGATTGGCTGTGACATTTGTGCGAGGCGTTCGTCTGCTGCGTAGGGCAGCGCCCCCACACTGTGAAAAGCTCCAAGAAGCGGCCCGCATCGCCAGAGCAAAACTTGGAATCAGCCAGGATGTAACTGTATTGAGCAGCCAGAGCATTCACAGCCCGGTCATCTGGTGCTGGAGGAAAAGGCCGGCATTTTTAGTGCCGAATACTGCCGTGCAGAGCAGTGACACAATAGACTGGGTCAGCGTGCTTTGCCATGAGCTGGCCCACTACAAACGGCACGATCATATAAGTGGACTATTGGCCGAAATGGCTGCGTGTGCTTTGCCGTGGAACCCGCTTTTGTGGTGGGCAAAAACCCGGCTGGTCAGGCTGAGCGAGCAAGCCTGTGACGATTGGGTGCTATCTTGTGGCCAGTCAAGCGCAGATTACGCCAGGTCGCTGCTCGATCTGGTGCCGCAAGGTCAAATAGCTCTTCTGCCCACCGTCGTCCGCAGCAAAAAAGAGCTACAAACCAGAGTCAGGCGGATAGTCCAAAATCACTGCGGCGATCCGAGAGCCGGTGGCCGATGGGCAGTGCTTGTCACCATTGCTGCTGCCTGTCTTGCTCTGGGTACGGCTCTTGCCCAGGAGGGACGCACCGATAAAGAAACGCCCAGGCGCGAAGCTTCGGCGCCCGAGCATCGAAAAGAGGGCGAATTCCCCAGAGAGCAAGTTCGAGAACAGCGCGAGGCGGAAAGGGCTGAGCTTATCCAGCTCCGTCAGACCCTATTGGACAAGATAAGCAGAATTGAGCGCGAGCTTGAACAGTTGCCTGACGACCGAGATGTAGAGGCCCGCGAACTTCAGGACCGATTACGTGCAATTCGTGACCAAGTCCGGGACATCGATTACAAACTTGCCGGACCGCAGCGCGAACAGGAAGATATAAGGGTTCGAGAGCAGCGCGAAGCGGACCGGCGCACCAGAGACCTTGCAGAACACCGCCGTGAACTCCAGCAGCGGGCACAAGAGATTGAGCGAAGGCTGGCCGAACGACCGGATAGCCCAGAGGCCCGTCAGCTTCAGGCCGAGCTGAAAGAAATCCGCCAACAGATAGAGCGTATCGAAGCCGAACGCCGTGATGTAGAAAGATACCAACCCGAAGTATCTCCGCGAGTGCGCGAGCTGATGGAGCGCCGCCAGCAGCTTCAAGAAAAGGCCCGCGATATTGAGCGCGAGCTCAAGGAACAGCCGGATAGCCCAGAGCTTCAGGCCAACTTACGCGAAATTCAGGAGCAGATTCGGCTCATCAAGCAGGAACTCGCCGAGCTGCAGCGGCCCCCACGAGAGCAAAGAGAGCGGAAGGTGGCCGGAGCCGACGCACGTACAGCAGAGCTTATGCGACAACGCAGCGAACTGATAGAGAGAGCACGTCAGATTAAGGGCGAGCTAATTCAAACAAGTGACCCAGAACGCGCTGAAAAGCTCAGAGAGGAAGAGTCGGCCATCCGAGAGAAGATTGAGGCGATCGAGGGGCAGCTCCGCGGTCCTGAGCGGCAGCGACCGGAGCAAGCACGAGCGATAGAGGAATTAAGGCAGGCCATCGCACGGCTGGTAGAACAGGGTAAAGGTGACGAAGCCGAACGCCTGGAGCGTGAGCTGCGCCAAATCACGCAGCGGCCTACGACCCGCCCTGAGCCTCGTCCAGAACCGCGTCCGGAAGGTCTGGAGCGCGAGGTGCAGCAATTGCGCGGCGAGGTCATACAGCTCCGCCGAGAGATGCAGCAGATGCGAGAGCTAATTCAGCAACTGTTGCAGCGTCAAGGCCTCCAGCGCGAAAGAATTCCAGAGGCAGAACGCCGTGAGCGAGAACCACGCTCGGCGAAAGAAGAAATCGGTGTGGAAAGGCCGAGGTTTTAGTCTCTGTATGGGCAAGCAAACTGCCCATACTATCGACTGGTCAATCGCAAGAGAAAGCAGCTCGGCTATTTTCGCAATGAAGTTGATGCTGCCCGCGCTTACGATGAAGCAGCAAAGAAATATCACGGCCAGTTCGCAGTTTTGAATTTTCCAGCCAAATAGTTTTTGCCTTATGAACTTGGGTCCCTGTGCTCTTGTACGCTGCTCCTTACGCTCTTTTTCTTTTGACTTTCCTCTTCTTTTCAGCTATTTTGTTTTTCTAAGGCGAACGAAATCCTGAGTGAAAAGTCTTTATTGAACTTGCGATTTTTAATCGTTGAGATGGATGAGACCCCCAAATAATGGTTTTGTTCGGCAGGTTATTTTGAGCATTTAAAAACGGACCAGGATATGTCGTACAAGTCGGTTGACGAACTACAAAAAGCACTGGCCGAAAACGTTTTTCATTATGCCAAAGACTCAAAAAAAGCTGCTGGCCGAGCTTTGGGCACAATCGTTGAAATAATTACGTTTTATCTTCTGAAAACATGGGCATTGACTGCCTATATCTCCATTGAGAAGCAAATACCTGAGTATGGCAATCCCGAGGTTAAACACAATGTAGAATATACCCTCCATCCCATGTTAAGCACATACCAAGTTGAGTTTCCCGACGATGGTTCTTCGATAACATCAGATAGAATTTTGAAGGCGCTTAATCTTGATTTAGGTTCGCTGTCTTTTCAAAAGGTGAATAAGAACCTTCTTTCCAGAGATGGCATACTGCGAAATGCGTGCATAATCGGGACTGTCGGTGATGCGAGTCTGGTCGCCTTTGCCACAAGTAGAATCGAAGGAAAGATCATTGTTAGCATACATAAACAAAGCAACCACCCCTTTGCTATATTCGAATGTAAGAGAGTCGGAGTCGAAGAAGGGATGAGGAAGGGACCTCAGACAATCGAAAAAGCTAAACAGGGAGCTTATGTTGCTCGAACAGTTTCTGCCTTGCAGAAAGTTCGATTAGCGAGCGGAGAGCTATATGGCATTATCTACAAAAAAAATAATGTTCCATATTCAAAACCATACACTGAACTACTAGCAGAAATTATCAATTCACATGATGCCGAGCTATTAGAACGATTTATCCTTACTGTGGGCGTAGTAAGTAATCACGGAAACTGGTTTACAGGAGAAGAGCGTAACAAAGAGCTAAAGGTTCTATCTGAGTCCTATGATTGGCTCATTTTTCTTACAGATCAAGGCATTAGAGAATTTATTGATGAGCTAATTTTAAGCCCAGCATCAGATTATACAAATATCAGAAAAGCCTTTCTTGCAAGTTATCACTCCGGCAAAAAGAAAAATCAATTCACCAAGGTTCAAATAAACTTTGATGCAGATGGGGCGCTATTGAAATATTTTTCAAAAAACCTTGGTCGTATAGAACACTGGTTTAATATTATTGCACCTGCCTCTGGCAGCATTGACCAACTCAAACTTGAGTTAAACAGTCTGAAATCCAAACCGTGGGAGGAAATTGTCTAAATGACTGCAGGAAGAAGTATAAATTCAAAAAGCCAGAATTGGGGGACTCCACAAAAATATGTGCAGGCCGTGAAAGGCGTCTTTGGGGGTGAAATTGCGCTAGACCCATGTTCTGGCCCATATTCAATAGTAAATGCTAAAGTTGAATACATGCTGCCGGAACATGATGGTCTAAAAGAATCTTGGAATTATCCAACAATATATGTTAATCCTCCATACGGCATTGAAAAAAAACATGGTACAACGATTCGTCAATGGTTGGCGAGATGTGCGCAGGCGCATGAGAACTATGGCGCCGAAGTCTTAGCACTTGTACCCGTCGCTACAAACACGAGCCATTGGAAAAACTATATCTTTGGCAGGGCTGAGGCTATATGCTTTTTGTACGATACCCGGCTTAAATTCCTTGAAAATGGCAAAAGAGGAGGGAAGGGAGCTCCTATGGCTTGCGCTATGATTTACTGGGGAAATTTTTATCAAAGGTTTTATGAGGTTTTCATAAATCATGGTGCGGTAGTGAACATTTCTGCTCTAAAAGGTCAAATGATAGGTCCCGATAGGAATCAAAATAGACTGCAAATGGTTTGTAACGAATAAATAAATCAAAGCTGTGTAAAACAAGTCTTGCAACTTTCGACGATAGACGAGCGAGGAATCACAAGCAAATTGTCTGAGTGAGTTTTTTGCGGTGATGGGTCAGCCAGTTGGCTTTGCGAAGGATCATTTGCAGAAAATCTAAGCCGGATAAGTTGCCAAAAAAGCCGGTCGCAGCGACGGGCAAAACTGCCTCGGCGATCATCGTCTCAACCATAAGATCGACCAGCGAATGTAGCATATCTTTGTCCAGTTTTGCTTCTTCGCGGTAGCCAGCCAGAAACCGAAAGAGTTTTGCCTCGTCGAAATAATCAGGCCAATCGGCTGGGTTCGGGCGGCCGCCAACAATCGAAAATTGCAGCATCCCGTTGGCTGAATCCGTAACCGGCGGATCAATCATAAGTGAATCAAAGTCCAGAACCGCTGCAACCCTGTGTCTGACAAAAAGCATATTGCCGGGATGCCAATCGCCAAGCCGAGCGTTGATGCAGGACACTGCAAAGAGCGATTACCCAGATTTGCCAGTTATCCGGGAAGGTCCATTTATTAAACATAGGCTCTCCTTTCCGAGCGTATCTTTTACTGTTAAACACATCGACAAGGATGAGCCATTTTTATTACAATACTGGTTTATCAAAGAGCTAAACTAACCATCATTTTTTTGGAAAGTGCAGAATAAATATCGCCAAGATTTTCAAGCAGAAGTTTTCGTAGTTGTGAAGATTATTATGTCTGGCAAAACAGACCTGTTAGCGCTAGCCCTTGCTCTTTGTTTATGCTGTGGTTGTGCAATCAATCCGATAACCGGTGAAGAAGAGTTGATGTTCTACCCGGAGGACAAGGATATTGCCATAGGCCTCAAGTACGCCCCTGAGGTTGAAAAAGAGCTGGGCGGAAAGATTGCCAACGAAGACCTGCAGAATTACATCGACCGTGTCGGGCAAAAAATCGCTCGGGCCAGCCAGAGGCCGGACCTTGAATATCATTTTGTCGCTCTGCAAGATGAAGCTACTAATGCTGTCGCTCTACCGGGAGGGCATGTCTTTGTCTTGAGAGGGATGCTTGAAAAATTGACCAGCGAAGCGCAATTAGCGGCGTTACTAAGCCACGAGATAGCGCACGTCGTGGCACGTGACAGTATGGCAGCGTTGAGTCGTCAGCGCGCGATAGATGTGCTCCTGGCCGCCGCGATTGCTGGACAGGCGCCGGGAGAAGCTGTAAGGGCGGCAAGCTTGACACGACTGTTTTTAGACCTGCGATACAGTAGGGAAGATGAACGCGAGGCCGATCTGGCAGGTCTGGCTTACATAGTTGCCACCGGCTACGACCCTAACGGAGCAGTCGAACTGATCCAGATCCTTGAGGACGAGAACGCGGTCAGAAGGCTGGAATTCTTCTCAACGCACCCCTCTCCGCGAAATCGCAGGCAGTACTTAGCCCAGGAGGTTGAAAACAAGTATCGTGGCCTTATAGATTTGAACACAGGCAGAGAAGATTATCACAGATATGTCCTGCAGCCCCTAACAGGCAGACAATACAAGCGAATGTCTTTATCTGCTACGTCCGAATAGTATGACTCTTCACCTTGGACCCAGTAAACAACCATCATGCCCTGCTGTTGTGTCGAACCAGTTATGGGTTACTTCCGGCGGATACTCGGGCCTTTCGCTCTGCTTCGGTCTTGCTATACTTGCATTCGGGGCACCGATCACCAAAATCGCCAGGCACAGTACCATAAAAGAAGACTGTCCCACAGTTTTCGCACTTGACAGCTCTAAAGGCACTTTCCTTGCCACACTTTGCACAAGTCAGGGCAGGCGTTGCGAACGACAGGGGATTAGCGCTGGCTTTTTGCTCTATCTCCTTGAAATAGTCCACTCTATCTATTTCGTAGATCGCCCCACACGCCTGATTATTGCATTTGACCAGATACAATTCGCCACGTGGAAGGTTATCAGCACCACCAGAGCGTCCCGACCGCGTCGCCAGAAATATTATTCCCGCCAAAACCAAGCACACTACGATGACGATCGCATATACCGTGTTTTTCATTCTAAGACCTCCAAATAACAACCGCTTGTTTGGTCTTGCCATTATGCCATTAAATTATTACTTCTGGCTTTCTTTGTCAAACGCTTATTTTTTACTTCTTAAGCAACTACACCCCTG
>Ga0315312_1001239_pt1 | contig 20808 bp, 16 predicted proteins | sample TDP7_MG_FD_203629 | JGI IMG/M metagenome (GOLD analysis project Ga0315312, IMG submission 203629) | Freshwater sediment microbial communities from Lake Towuti, South Sulawesi, Indonesia - TDP7 | ecosystem: Environmental > Aquatic > Freshwater > Lake > Sediment | place: Indonesia: South Sulawesi... | reverse complement strand
AGCCGTTTTATATAGATTGATAGGTCTGTGCCGCCCAAGGATTTCAAGTCGCATACTCGATGTAGGTTGCGGTTCGGGAGTTCTGCTTAGACGGATGGCAGAAATTGGCTTCCAGAATCTAATGGGGATCGATTTTTTTATACCTGAAAGCGTGAGCTGTGACGGGGATAAGTTGCGAATAATGAAAAAAGATCTGGCATCGCTGAAAGGGCAGTGTTTTGATGTAATAATGATGCATCATTACTTCGAGCACTGTGAGGACCAAGATTTACAATTAAGGCTCATCGCCGATTTACTTATTCCAAGCGGTGTTCTCTTGATCCGCCAGCCAGTTTGCGATAGTGAAGCTTTTCGCAGATATGGCGCCAATTGGTTTCAATTAGATGCCCCCCGCCATGCCATTTTGCATTCGGTAACTAGCATGAAGCTTCTCGTTGAAAAATATAAACTGAAAATTAAAAGAATTGTATGGGATTCAACCGACCAGCAGTTCTGGGCTAGTGAGCAGTATGCCAAGAATGTAGCAATGTATGCGGAAGATAGCTACCTTTGCAAACCGGAGCATTCCCGATTTACGTTTGATGAAATAGCTCGATGGAAAAGAGAGGCAGCTAGGCTTAACCGAGCTGGCCGTGGGGATCAGGCAGCCTTCTATATTGGACATGCCTGAACAATTAATATGTGCAGGGCATCTTCGATCATAGGGGTTCTCATCTTGAATCGGAACGGTAAAGATTGGCTCCCAACAATCTATGAGTCACTAAGGAATGATGAATATGCAAATAGGAGGGTTTACCTGGTAGATAATGCTAGTGAGGACGACAGCTTAGGAATGACTCGGGAAAGTTTTCCGGAGGTTACAGTGATTCGCTTGGGTCAGAATACGGGTTATTGCATAGCCTATAATCTCGCCATGCCATATGCTTTTGCTGAGGGATGTGATTGGGTTATTTGGGCCAACAATGACATCCGCCTTGAACCGGGTTGTTTAGGGAAATTGGTTCGAGTTGCGCAAAGCGACCCCCATATAGGTGTTTTGGGTCCAGCATTCCTGGCATGGGATAGCGACGAACCCAATGGCTACATGGTAGGAAATCATCCGCAAGCCATTTCCGCCATGAAAGAGCGGTCGCAAACCCCCATCGATGTCGAATGGGTCGAAGGATCATTTTTAATGGTGAGTCGTCGCTGTGTCGAAGCCGTGGGCCCTTTAGACCCTTATCTTTTTTTCTACTGGGAGGAAGCAGATTTTTGCCGCAGAGCACGCTATCAAGGGTGGCGGGTAGTTTTAGTGCCAAGTGCTCTGGCCCGACATTATGCCGGAGGTTGGTCAGCGGAAGACAAAAAAAATAGGTCCACAGCAAATTGGCTGCAATCACGAAATTATTATATCTACAAACTTGCTAACCCTTTCCAAGGATTTGCCAGAAATGTAAGAGATGCCCTGCGTCTCTTTCTTGTGATTGTGAAGACAAATCTACCTGACTCCCCCTATTCTTTGGTAAGAGAAATTCGAGTATTCGTCCGAATTCTTAGTGAAATATACACGATTGGCCAAAAGTGGAAACGGGACCGCTTAGGAGGTAAACCATCCATTACCACAGAGAATTATAAAGAAGTATCCGTTGAGGTTTTGCGTGGAACCCATTGAAGTAAATACCGGAAAAAGACCAGGCTTGCTTGTTTCTGTCATTATCCCCACCCGTAACAGAGCAGACCTCCTACAAAACTGCCTTCGCTCTCTCTTAGCCCAAGATATAGATCCTGAGTCTTATGAAATCATCGTCTGCGATGATGGTTCTATGGAAGATTTGGCACCGGTGGTTGCACAGTTTCAACCAGAACTCCCGATAATTCGGTTATTACGGCAGCCCCATCGAGGTCCCGCAGCGGCCCGCAACTTTGGCGTCCTGGAAAGCCGAGCGTCTATTGTTCTATTTTTAGACAGTGACGTCTTACCCGATAAATCAATAGTCAGTCAACTTATTGAGGCCCTAAATCGAAACCCTTCCTGGGCAGGAGCAGAAGCGAAAATACAGCCTTGCGAAGGGGAGCAAACTCCGTTATGGGATGCGCCCTTTTCCGATAACGGCGGGCGTTTTCATACGGCGGCGATCGCCTACCGAAAAGAGGCTTTAATGTTAGCAGGGGGATTTGATGAAACGTTCAAAGAGTCAGCCTGTGAAGATGTTGATCTGGCTGCAAAAATACTCAAATATGGGCCTATCAGCTTTGTCCGCGAGGCAGTCGTTTATCACCCCCGACGTCGTGTTACCTTAGGTATGCATTGGAAATGGCGGAAGTTCTGGCGGTATGAAATGATTTTGGCCAAGAGATATGGATTTCTTGCCTTTCCAGGTAATCCAGCGGGGCGATTTCCCAGGTTAAGGGTGGCATTGGCTGCGATGGTTACTTTGCCATTCGGACGGTTCATTGAGGGTTTAAAGTATATAAGCCAAAAACCCCATGAGGGCGCACTCGCGTGTCTGTACGCATTGTTTGATATCTTTTGTGGGCTTTGGGCGCTTCCAGCTATCCTGTTCTCTCGCGTTCCACCACGGAGAAATTATTTGCGGAACCAAAAGAAAAGTACCAGTCAATATCTTAACCCATTCATTATTGAGGAAAAGGAAGTTTGAAAGAGCTTCGTTGTCTGTATGTGTCCCGCTATGCTCCAATCCGTACGCGAACTGACCCATATACAGGCCTGCCATGGTATTTGAGCGAAAGGACAAATTTCGTTGGCTTATGGGGTAGATCCAGCAAGTCCATTGCTTTTGGCGAGAATTGCGCAGGAATCATAGAAACGAATCCAAAGTGGTGGGGGATTCCGCAAAGCCTTTTTGCTGTTCAAAAATTTATGAAAAGTAAAGGGCCGCCGGATACGATCGTTTGCGGAATTGATGAGTACTCGTTAAGCGTTGGACTGTTCGCAGGAAGAAAAGTCTGTATTCCAGTTTTTTGTGTCGTTGAGGATCCACCATTTACTGACCGATACTTGCCACCGATTCGATGGAGCCGCAGGAAAGAAAGAAGATTCCGCCAGCTGATCGTGGAGAAATTATTGAGTCAGTTTGCCGGAATTTTTTATTTCGTGGAAAGTGAAGTGCTAAAAGAATTTAGCTTGCCTAATATCCCTATTTACCAATTAATGAATGGGTTATCCCCCCAAGCCTTGGGATGGGTCCAGAGACAGCCAAATTCTCCCAAAAATCCGGGGAAATGTATCATCGGTTATGTGGGGGCCATTGACGGAAAACATGGCATTGAGGATCTCTTAGAAATTTTTGCCGCAGCCCGGAGGAGAGCGGCCAACTTGCGCCTGCGATTAATTGGTCCCATGGTCAATAGCTATGCACCATATTATCAAGCAAAGCTCGGGGATTTAGGATTGGATTCGAGTGTGGAAATCACTGGCTGGTTGCCCTACGAAAAGATGTTGGCGAGCTTGTATGAATGCGACATTTGCGTCTCCTGCAACCGACCTACTGAATGGTTTAAGGCCGCTCAACCTCTTAAAGTGTGCGAGTACATCGCTCTCGGCAAACCAACCATTGCTTGGGATTATCCCGGTACCCGGAGGCTGCTGGACCATGGTCGATATGGGATTCTCGTCCCTCCAGGGAACAAGCCTGTTTTCGCGGAGGCCTTGGCTTCTCTTGTAGAGCCAACTGCGCGCGAACATATTGCAAGGGAAGTCCGTCTAGCAGCCAAAAGAAATTGGACCAGCGATTATTGGTATAGCCAGGTTCTGCAGGTGCTGACCGATACCACAAAAAGGTGGAAAGGTGAATTTGGAAAGAGATTGTAATAAAAGTCTCAGACCGGAGGCTGGCGCCATTGCCAGGGTCATCGAGGCCTATAGAGCCTTTGGCTATGAAGTCCTGCTCGGTACCCCAGATTGCTTGCCAACTCGGTTGCAAAAGGATGGAAGGATCGTAAATGCGAGCTTTGCAATTTCTTTGACGGATATTCTGGTCTTTCAGTGGATTGCCGGGATCTCCCCGTGGCAACGAGCTTTTATTATCGGGAATTCCTTTGGCTTTTCCACCTTTGTAGTCGCCAGCCTTTGCCCTGGATGCTTTGTAGATGTTATCGATGCTGAGGTAGAGGGAAATGAGAATCGTTTGGGTTCTGAGCTGACCTATAAAATTGCCCAACATCATTTTCCAGGGGTCTGTTTAACCATTGGTTTTTCTCCTCAGGAGTTGGCCAAGGCTTGTCGATTTAATGACTACGAGTTCATTCTTATCGATGGGCTACACACAGACCAGCAATTGGTTGCCGACTTCAGAGGAATCCGTGGCCTCCGGGCAAAGAACAGCGTTGTATACTGCCACGACGTGGGGATGGCCAAAATGTATAAGGGATGGTCATACATTCGTTCCGAGCTGACCACAAAAGAGGATGAAGCTTTTGATTTGCACTTCACCAGTTTCGGTTCCACGATGGTGGTGTCAGGCTGCCCAGAACTTAGACGATTCCTGAAGAATTGCTGCGGATCCCTCGAAGAATCACTTTTTTATTTTGGGGCGAGGCACACGGGGTTTCGCAGCGCCTTCCGGATGCTCCTTCGTACCATTCAACATTCAATCCTGCGCTGACTCAAGCTAAGGTATGAATTCGGTGGGAAACGAACATGAGCGTATCGCCGCGGTTGTGGCTGCAGAGAAGGACTGCTATCCTTTGCAACGTTGTTTAGGAGGCCTGCGAACATTGCTCGCTAATCCTGCGGATTTAATTTTTGTGGACAACGGTTCGCAGGAAATGCTCAGTTCACGGGCCACTGAATTCTTTCCCGATATCACCGTTATCCGCTTGCCCAAGAATCGGTTTTTTTGCGGGGGGTACAATGCAGGCATTCGGCTGGCGATCCCTCGTGGATACGAGTTCGTTTTGATCGCCAATGCCGACGTCGAGGTTACCAATCCCAATTTCATGCAAGGACTTTTAGATGTTGCCCGCCGCTGGCCCCAGGCAGCATTTTTGGGTCCCCAGGTCTTCTGGCGCGATCTGCAAATGGTCCAGAAGACTTGCCTCCAGTTCCCGAGTATCCTACGAAGTTCTTGGCAATGGGTTCCGTGGCGTATAGCTCGAAGGTATTTTGAGAAACAACCTCTCCAAGAAGCGGTGGTGGATTTTCTCAACGGCGTATGCGTGCTTTGCCGGGTTAAGGCCCTGAAAGAAATTGGTCTGATGGATGAGAACATGGGTGGTTACGTGGAAGACACGGATTGGGGTTGGCGGGCCCGACAAAAGGGTTGGGTGAGTTTGTATGCTCCTGTACCGAGTGTTATTCACCACGAGAACGAATCGGGTTATGAACCCTATTCCCTAAAAACATTCCTTCTCAAGCGCAATACGGTTTACTGGTACCTAAAAATTGGTAGGCGCGGGTCATCCTGGAATTATGCCCAGGCATCGATAGCTCTGGCCATTATGCGCTTGATGGGAGCACGCAATGCCGATGAAAGACGGAGACACCGTTATTTCCTCCGAAGATTGATCAGGGCCTATAGGGGCTTATTACGTGGCGAAGAATTGGGAGGATGGTTTGGTCCACCAATCGGACCCTGGGAGAACGAGCATGGATTTTAGCCGGTCTTTAGTTGGGATTCCCAAACCCATCCTGGTCAGTTTACTTTTTTATATCGGAACATTAACAGCTACGCAAACGGTTTATGGGCAACAATTCATGGCCCTGCGCTGGGTGGCGCTTGGCATTTTCACATTGGTTAGCTTTATTTGTTGGCTTTTGGGCCGTGTTCCCCAAAGAGGCCCGATGGATAAACGCGGCGATCCGGTTATCGTGTTCATTTATCTGGGAGCGACTCTCCTTAGCGTGGCCACTGCAGAAAATATCCAATTCAGTGGTTTGAAGTGGGCTACTCAAGGAATGCTGATCCTAAGCTGTATGATCTTCTTACGGGGAACTTTCAACCCGGAAAAAACGAAAGATCTGCTGGGGCCCCTGAAAACCCTGAGCTTTGTATTGCTATTGATATCACTATTATTCCCTGCTCCTGCAAGGGTTTTTGATAATCCTTATTTTCGCGGGGCCATGGGAGATTCCAATTCTATGGGGCATGTTGCGTCCATCTGTGCTTTGGTATTCTTGCAGGGGGCCATGACTACCAGAAAAAGATCCTGGAAATTCGGACAACTGGCAGTGGCCGCCTTCGCCTTCATGATCCTCATTCGCAGTGGAGCCCGAAGCTCAGCATTCGCATTCCTCGTGGGCCTCATGTTATTCAATTTTTACTTCGGTTTAGCCCGTTCACTTCTGGCAAAAGCCGGTGCTTTTTTACTTGTAGCTTTCATATTGGCCAGCCCCATGATTCATTCCCAAGCGATGCACTTCCTCGCCAAGGAAGAAAGAAGATTTGATTATTCTTCCCTCAGTGCCCCTCTAAGAGAAGCTGGCAAAAAGGGACTTTTACCAAGTTCCATGTTTGCTACCCGGGAGCGTCTATGGTCTGAAGCTTGGGAAGGATTTATGCGTCGGCCATTTCTCGGTTGGGGATTTGGGGCCAACGCTGATATCCAAAAAGAATGGTCCATAGGCCCAACAGGTGCTGGTCTGACCAGAGATATCACAAACGACTTCCTCTTCATATTGGAGGGTAGCGGATTGATCGGCTTTCTTGCCTACCTGGGCCTCCTCTTCTTCATTCTCAAGCAATCTCCGCCGCGGCAGCAGATCTTCATGCTGCGCCAAGGGTTTAGGAAGGGAATCGTGGACGAGGTGACCGTGTCGAGAGCTTATGTGCACTCCCAATTTTATATCCTCTCCATAAGTCTCTTAGTTCTCTTTTTCTTCGATGGTAGTGCCTTTTCCGCAGGCAGTCTTATTTCGGCCATATTTTGGGTAAGCGCGGCAGCAGCGAGTTTGATGCGAATTAAGCTGGTTGCCAGCGAGCGGATGGATCCTTGGGCATGGAAAGGATTTAAAAGCTCAGGAGTTCAAGGGCCCACGTGAAAAGTAGAGAATGGCTATTGGCTCCCTTTGGGGCTGAGTATGCTTGCCGACCTACCTGGGGGTTGTGGGAGCGATCTTACGTAAGGACTTTTGGGTTGTTAGACTTCCCCAACCGCCTTCGCGCTCGGATCATTGCGCCAGAACTGGAGGCCCTTCATCCGCAAAAAGTTTTGGATTTAGGCTCAGGAACGGGATGCTATTCTTTCTACTTATCCCGGAATCAGCGGGTGGTGGTTTCCGGGGTGGAAATTGATCAAGGCCGAATTTCCGAATCCCGGCATATTGCCAAATGCCTGGGAAGAAACAATTTACAATTCTATTTAGGCAGCTCCAATGGTCGCCTAAGGAATTTTCCTCCCGAAACTTTTGAGGTAGTCCTGGCTGTTGAAGTATTGCAATATCTACCGGACGTCCGCTTGACTTTGCGGGAAATATACAGAGTTGCTAAGCCAGGCGGACATCTTCTGGGACATGTGCCCGCCCTGGGTTACCTCAGACCTGAAGAAACGACCTTGTTTAATGACGAAAGAATTCAGACGATACTTTCCGAAGCAAATTTTCATATACTAAAAATTGTACCGACCTTTGGTGGCGCCCTCCGGAAACTTTGCGCCTTATACGACTTACTCAGCCATTCTCGAATGCTTGTGGGAATGTTCTTTCCATTCTTTTTGTTCGCCTCTACCGCGCTGCGAGTGGAAAATCCCAAAGGTCAATACCGGTTTTTTATTGCCCGGAAACCTTTGGGAGAATCACGGCCTACCCCTACGGTCCATTGAAATGCCGGTTTTATCGATCTTTGCATAAATAATGGAACGAAAATCAGTATCACATTTGCCCCCTCACCTTTGTCCTCTCCCCCTGATGGGGGGAGAGGGGAGGGTGAGGGGGCGCAGTAAGCTGCATGTGGGTCCATTACTTTTGCGAAACTCAGTGAATAGCACAGAAATTTTGATACAAAATAATCATAAGAGCTTGGTTCATGGAATGCCCCTGCGAATAGGGATTCTCATGGATCATCCGAGTCCCCATATGGTTGCCCTCCTTGATGCTCTGGCAGAACGGGAAGATTGTTTGGCCGAAGTCATCTATTTGGGCCGAGTTGCGCCTGAGCGGCATTGGGGTGCTCCAGCGGGCCAATTACCCTGCCGATTTCTGAAAGGCCTAACGTTGGGGACTGGCGGTCTACGAATGAACATCGATTTGCTCCATACGCTGCGGAAAGCACCCGTGGATATCTGGCTGGTAAATTCTGTCTTCAGTTCTCCCAGCACACTCCTGGCTGCCTGGTGGTTAGGGAGAAATTCCATACCCTGGGTCTATATGAATGAACCGCCAAGACCTCGCCATCGATGGATATGGACCATTAAGTCTTCAGTCTTCAAATTTTTGCTGCAAAGATCATGGGGAGTAATCGGGATGGGAGAGAAAGTGGTGCAGATGTACCAGCACCTTCTAAAGGATCCCCGTCCTATGGTATCCATCCCGTACTACATCAATTTAGAAGAATTTTTTCAACTCCCCATCCCGCATATTTCTGGCAATGGAAAAACTCTCAAATTTCTCTCCTGTGGCCAGATGATTCACCGCAAAGGGCTGGATATTCTGCTGCGGGCATGTGAGCAATTGGAAGATATGAACTGGCAATTGACTTTAGTGGGTGATGGACCTCTGCGCCGCAGATTGGAGCAAGAATTCGCTCGCCGGTTTCCTCCCGCGCAAGTGCTTTTCAGGGGAGAAGTTCCCTATGCCATAAGGCATAAGGCTTTCGTTGGCCATCATATTTTTCTATTTCCATCGCGATGGGATGGCTGGGGAATGGTGATGGCTGAAGCTCTGGCTGCGGGGCTTCCCGTCATCGCTACTGATCAGGTTATGGCTGCCCACGAGTTGATCCACAGCGGAATGAATGGGTTTTTAATTCCAGCTAACGACCCTAAGGCCCTGGCAGATAGGATGGCCTACTTTCTTCGCCATCCTGAGACAATTCCTCGGATGGCTCTGGCGGCCCGGCAAATGATTCAGGGATATCGACCAGAGGTGGGGGCGGAGCGATTAGTAAATTTCTTAGCAGATCTTGTTAGGAATGCCGAAATTCACCACAAGAAGCGCAACCCCAAGATCTTGGGGGAGCCACTAACCTGGGAAGTTTTAACCTCCCGGCATTCGCTTGCTGGGAGAGCCTGGAAATATGTTCGCCAGTGGGTTAAAAGAAAAGTAATTCTGGCGGGCAACGCCGTCAGGTCTAATGGTAGACCAAGGGGACACAGAATTCTGGTCTATCATTTAGTCCTGAAAGAAGACCGAAAATCTTTTGAAGAGCATATAAAATTTCTTAAAGACAGCTTTGAAATTTGTTCGGTGTCCGAAATTCTCCGGGCGGTCTCCAGGGAAGATGGCGATGGCATATATCGCCTGGCTATAACTTTTGATGATGGGTTTCGGATCCTAATGCAGGATTGTTTAGAGGTCCTGGAGAGTTATAGCGTAAAAGGAAATTTTCTGGTCCCCACGGGTTTTGTGGAGCTGGCGGATCAGCCGGAGTGGGCTGCCCGTTTCAGTCTTAGAGCGCATTATTACAATTTCCCTTTAGAACCGATGCGAGCAGAGGATTTACAGATGCTGAGGAAACTGGGTCATGAAGTGGGGAGTCACGGAATATCTCATTCGAGCATCGCCATCATGTCCAGGCAGCAGGCCAGCAGAGAACTTAAAGGGTCTGGGCATCGCATAGCCCAATGGACGGGCCTCCATCCCGAAGGCTTTGCCTATCCCTATGGCCACACTGTGAGCGCGCTCGGAGATCCAACCGCCTGGGTGCGCCAGGCGGGCTACAAATATGCCCTTACCCTCCATCGAGGTGCAGTGAGATCCGCGAGTAATCCTTTCCTATTGCCTCGCGAGCATGTCGAGGGGAATTGGTCCCTTCGTGACCTGCGCTATTTTCTATTGAAATAATCGTTATTATGGCTATTCGTGTTCTGCATGTGATTCATGGAGTAGAGAAAGAACAAACCGGAGCGGGCTACAGCGTTCCAGGCCTATGCCGTGCGCTGGCCCAAAAGGGAATAAAGATAACCTTAGTGGCTCTAAGCCTCGGGGGGGACCTTCCCGAATGCTCTCATCAGATGGAAGGTTTAGAGTTTCGACGGTTTCCTTACGTTGGGCCCAAGAGGATTGGTTATTCACCATGGCTCCGGTCTTTTGTGAGAGAAGCGCTGTACAAGATTGATATTGTGCAAACCCATTTTTTATGGTCCTATCCTGAAGCGTTCGCCTCCCGCTTAGCTCTAAAGAATCGGAGACCTCTTGTAAAAACACCCCACGGGGCTTTATTCCCGGAAGCCCTATCTAAATCCAGTCTGGCCAAGCTTATATGGTATAGATTCATCGATGGCCCGGCGCTGGAAAATGCTCAATGCGTGGTGGCCACCAGCGAGAGTGAGGCGGGTTGCCTAACCGACCGATTACACTGCAAACGTCTGGAAGTTATTCCCAATGGCATCGATCCTCCAAACTTGCCGGATAAAAACACCTCCTGGCGACGGGCTCAAGAGATTATGGGGAACCCTAAGGGAAGGTACGTACTTTTCTTAGGAAACCTGCATCCCCATAAGAATCTTGAAAAATTGATCGCCCTTTGGCCGCAGATACAAAAGAATTGGCCTCAACATATCCTGTTGATCGCCGGGCCCGGACAGGCGAGGTATATAAAGGGGCTGCAACAACTCATCCACCGCCTAGGAATGGCGGAGCGGATAAAACTTTGCGGTCCGGTGTATGGGTCGGATAAATGGGTGCTTCTGAATGCGGCCGAAACTTTGGTTCTGCCGTCGAAATCGGAAAACTTCGGCCTGGTTGTTGCCGAAGCCCTCTATTGTGGGACTCCGGTGGTAGCCAGTCGAGGATCGCCCTGGCCCGTCTTGGATTCAAAAGGTTTGGGGCACTGGGTGGAAGCCGAGGATGGCCTCCTTGCAGAAGCCATCCAGGACGTTCTGGCCTGGCCTGCTCCTCGCCGTCAGAAGATGGCGCTGGAAGGCCGCGCCTTTATTGAAAGTCGTTATATTTGGGACAAAATAGCCGATCAATATATAAGGCTTTACCTTGATTTGCTCTGTTAGATTTCTGAGCAAGCCCTAAGCCCAAGGAAGCAATCGTGGATTCTTTCAATTTTTCCGAAAGACAGCAAGTTCCCGTGAGTGTCGTAATTCCTGTCAAGAATGAAGAACGGAATATCCGTCGATGTCTGGAGTCTTTGAGATGGGCGGAGGAAATATTCGTGGTGGACTCTCAGAGCGCGGATCGGACAATCAAAATTGCCGATGAGCAAGGGGGAAAAGTTGTTCAATTTTTTTCCCAGGGCACTTACCCTAAGAAGAAAAACTGGGCGTTAGAAAATTTGCCCTTCCGCCATGAATGGGTTTTGATTGTAGATGCGGACGAGGTGATTCCGGCAAAGCTGGCCGAGGAAATTTCGGCAGTATTAAGACGACCCAACGGATACGATGGGTATTACATAAACCGCCGTTTTTTCTTCCTCGGACGCTGGTTGCGCTACTGCGGATACTATCCCAGTTTCAACCTCCGCCTCTTCAAGCACCGCCTGGGGCGGTACGAAAGGATGGTCGCCAGCGGGGCGGGGGATAATGAGGTTCATGAACATGTAGTTTTGCAAGGGAAGGCTGGTTATCTTCATGAGGACATGCTGCATTATGCTTATCCAGACATCGCCACCTGGGTAGAAAAACACAATCGTTATTCCAATTGGGAAGCGCAGTTGGAAGAACGTTTCCGCTGGGGAGACCGGGAAGGGGATGAGCGGCTTATCGGGCGGTGGCTGCGGCATAAACGGTTGCTTAAATCTATTTACCTCAGGATTCCCCTACGTTTCCTTCTGCGCTTTTTCTACGCCTACATCTGGAAAAAAGGATTTTTGGATGGGAAACCTGGATTCATCTTTTGCGTCCTTCTGTCTTTTTACGATTTCCTATCCTGGGCCAAGTCGTTTGAACGAAAAATTCAAAGGGAAGATGCGTAGCTCCATCCCCGCAGAGGTCAAAAGAATTCTATTTTAAACCTAAAAAAGGCGATTCACCACAGAGGGCACAGAGGAAATTTAAAATAAAACAAGCAATAATTCTCCCCTCCACCCTTACCCTCCCCCTCGAGGGGGGAGGGTAGGGTGGGGGTGGGTTTCGTTGCGGCTATGCCGCGCTGTGTTCTCTGTGGTTTAAAAGAATCGCTCAATTTAGGTTAAAGAAAGAAAGTTTAGAGGTCGCCCATTTGAAACCCCAATGGTTAAAGGATATTTATTATTCCTCCATTGCCCGGCTTACCGTCCTGAACTATTTCTGGCGTAGAGCCTTTCCCAAAATCCCCGAATCGGAACGGATCATCCTGCATTTGGGCTGCGGGGGAAATTATATTGCCCAGCCTGGCTTTGTGAACATCGATGGAAATTTTTTCCGCCGCAAAGATCTTTGGCTGGATATTACCGTGGGACTCCCTTTCCCGGAAGAGAGCATCGATGCCATATTTGCCAGCCACGTCCTGGAGCATTTAAAAGAAAAGCAGGTGCGCCGGGTTCTGGAGGAAGCCTATCGAGTTCTGAAGGCGGGAGGCGCCGTTCGCTTCATTACCCCTGATTTGGGCAAAGCCATCGAGGCCTATATAAGGGGAGATCTTACCTTCTTCTCCGAATGGCCTGATCGGCGCAAATCTATCGGCGGAAGGTTTAATAATCACTTGCTGTGCCGGGACCAGCACCGCTTGATGTTTGACTTTAGCTTTTTTAAGGAATTGCTGGAGGATGCTGGCTTCGTGAATTGCCGCGAGGTGGAGGCCTGGAAGTCAAAAATATTCCAAGTTTCCGAGTTGGAAGAGATGCAGGGAAAAAATTCTGATAGCCATCGATCATTATTCGTGGAAGCTTTTAAAATCGAGAGATGAAATTTTCTATTGTCACTGCCGTTCTGAACAGACGGGAAACCATCCGGGACACGATAGAGAGTGTCCTAAATCAGGATTACAGGAATGTGGAACACATCATCATTGATGGGGGGTCAACGGATGGGACCCTGGAGGTGATCGCAGAATACGGCGGGCAGATTTCTAAGACGATATCCGAACCAGATCAAGGGGTATATGAGGCCTTGAATAAAGGAATCCGGCTGTCCGTGGGGGAGGTTATCGGAATTTTGCATGGGGATGATTTCTATGCCCATAATAAAGTTTTAAGAAGAGTCGTTGAAGGTTTTGCCAAACAGAATAGGGATAGCTGTTATGGAGATTTGCAGTACGTGGATAAGAAAGATCCGCACAAAGTCCTGCGCCATTGGAAGTCCTCCATATATACGGAGGGCAAATTTAAATCTGGATGGATGCCGCCCCACCCGACCTTTTTTGTGAGAAGAAGGATATATGAAAAATATGGTCTTTTTAATGAGAAGTTTAGAATTGCCGGGGACTATGAATTGATGCTCCGCTTTCTGGAAAGATATAAAATTTCCACTTTTTATATCCCTGAGGTTCTCATAAAGATGCGGTGGGGAGGAATCAGTAACGGAAGTGTCCAGAATTTATTTATCAAAAGCTATGAGGATTACAAAGCCTGGAAAATAAACCACCTCCAGGGTAATCTATTGATTATTTTCTTTAAAAACTTATCCAAAGTTCCGCAGCTTCTGCAGAGGGGGTAGGAGAAGGAGAGATGTTAAAATTCTTAATCCTTTTTATGATCGGATTGGCTTCCACCCTGCTCCTCACTCCTCTGGTGAAGATGGCCGCGGTTAAATTGCGGGCTTTTGACTATCCCAGCGAGCGGAAAGTACACCGTCGCCCCATTCCCAAGTTGGGTGGAATTGGGATTTTCGTCTCCTTTTACCTGATCTTACTACTGGCGTGCCAGTTTGATTTTTTCTACTTCCCTCCCCAATTCCTCAAGGGGATAAACTATGGGTGGCTATTGATTGCTTCCGCCATTGTTTTCGGGATGGGGCTGATAGATGACTTTCGCAGTCTTCCTCCCAGTCTTAAATTATTCTTGCAGATTATCGCCGGACTCATCGTTTCCTTTACTCCATACAGGATTGAGGCAATAACCTTCCCCTTTGGAGACCTCCGTCTGGGGATTTGGTCGATCCCCGCCACAATTCTCTGGGTGGTGGCCATCACTAACGCCCTTAACCTTTTCGATGGGTTGGATGGGCTGGCGGCCGGGACCGTCTTCATTGCCTCCCTCTCCATATTTGCTATTTCCCTGCTCAATGAGAACATTGGGTCGGCCCTCATTTCCGCCATCCTGGCGGGTACTACTTTAGGATTTCTGAAATATAATTTCTATCCGGCCTCGGTTTTCCTGGGCAATTCAGGGTCCTATTCTCTCGGATTTATCCTTTCGATCCTCTCTCTCCATAGCTATTCGAAAGAAACGACCGCGATTGTCATCCTGATTCCCGTCCTCCTTCTTGGCCTTCCTATCATGGACACGGTTTTATCCACGCTCCGCCGGCTGCTAAAATCTCTGCACATCGTCGCAGTTGATGGAAACAGGGATAATGGTAAGTTTTTCTTTTTCGATAAATGGAGTATATTCCAGGCAGATCGAGATCACATCCATCATCGTCTTCTTCAGTTGGGCTTCACCCAAAGCCGGGCGGTCATCTTCCTCTACGCCATCTCTTTAATCCTGGGAGGGTTGGCGTTCGCCTCGGTTTACTTCCGCAATACCAATCAGGCCCTTCTGCTTATCGCGATTGGAATTGCCTCCTACGTGGGCATCAGGAAATTGAAATACAGTGAGATGCAAGTCCTCAGAAATGGGGCCCTTCTCCCTCTTCTTGATACTCCCTTAATCAGCCAAAGAATCCTGAAAACTTTCTTCGATTTGGCTTTTATCGCTTTCTCCTACTACCTGGCTTTTCTCCTCAGGTTTGAGGGAGGGTTCGACCAGGCGATAAAGAAATACTATCTTTCTACTGTCCCTCTGGTGGTCTCCCTAAAATTGTTCATTTTTTACGCTGCCGGCCTCTATCGGGGGGTCTGGCAATACACCGGGATCGCCGACCTCATGAGGGTGGCCAAAGCAGTGGTATTGGCCTGTATCACAACAGCCCTATTTATCTGGATGATCCCCACTTTTGGGGTCATCAGTTGGACGATATTCGTGATTGATTTTAACCTCCTTTTCTTGATGGTTCTGGGACTGCGCAGTTCCTTCCGGATACTGGAACACCTCCATGAATTTACTGACCAGCAGGGGAAAAAGATTTTGATCTACGGAGTGGGAATGCACAGTATCCCGGCTCTTAAAGAGTTTATCCATAATCCCCGGTTGAAGTTTAGTCCCGTGGGTTTCATCGATGATGAAGAACAAAATCAGGGCATTCAGGTGGATGGTTATCCTGTCCTGGGGGCCCTCGATTCATTGGAGCAGATCCTTCAGAGTATGCCCATCTCTGAGATCATTGTATCCCGCAGTGACATCCCCAGGGAAAGGCTTTCTCGCCTCGCCCAGATTTGCAGCGATCGGGGTATTTCTCTCAAGCGCTTCCAAACCCGGCTGGAAGAGATTCCTTTAACCAGATAGAAAGAGAATCCTTCCACCCCTCCAGATTATCTCCTTTCTTCTACTCCCCTATCAGAGAAGAGTTTCCTTCAGGAAAAGGCGTTTTAGGTAAATCCAGCCATACTTCCCGGCCACCCGCAGCGGATGGATTAGATAATAGAGGAAGGACAGGGATGAGGGCAGGGGTATGGGTTTCCAGTCCCCAACTGTCGGTGTAAACACCAGGCGGATGCAATAGCCCAGCCGGTCCCGCAAGCGGTCGCTCACCTTCAAGTAGAAAAGGGAACGCTCAAAGATCCCGAGGGGTGCCTCTACTTTCATGAAAAGCCGCTGGCGAACGGAATTGGCCAGCGATTTCAATCTTGGATCCCCTTGCACCTTATTTAGGACTCCTGAGGGAAGGTCTGTTTCCAAAAGGTCTCGCACCAGGACGAGGCCCAGGAGGAGCATACGCTCACAGCTCAAGGATGTGGCTTTTTCCATCAACTTGTCCCAATCTATTTCTTTATGAACCCGGATCAATTCAGCTACGTCGCAGATCCAATTCAATTGTTCCCAACAATGCATGGCTCCATGCAAGCTGAGGATCAAGAGGTAATCCTCTGGCGGGAAGGTCGGGACTATCTTCCCTTCAAAGTAGGTGTGTTCCGATCGCCCCTCGAAGTGCTCGAAGCTAAGAACGAGAGGAAAGTCTCTGGGCGTGATTCTCCAATGGAGTTCCACAAGGGTTTTGCTGCCATCGTGGGTAAAGAAGAGTTCATCGTGGGACTGCAAGAAGGCTTCTTCCTGCGCATGCGCAAGGGAGAATTTCGGGCGGTAACCCAAGCAAACCAGTAAATTCTTGGCTTTCAGGATGTCCCGTTTGTGAACCAGGATATCCAAATCACTGGACACCCGCAGGGCTAAGTTGCCGTAGACGCAAGAAGCCAGGACAGGTCCCTTCAAGGGAAGGGCCGACAACCCCCTGGCCTCGAACAAGTTTATTATTTTGCAGAGTTCGCCAGCCAAAAAAATATTGCGCGCCGCGTTGGAAAGGAAATGGTTCCGCAGCTGATCCAAGATGGTTGGGGGGACTAAATCGGGGGAAGTTTTCTGAAGATTATGATAAAGAAGCGGCCTTATTCCATGAGCCCCGGCCATTTGAATCAGGAATGGCCAATCTATTTGGGAATGGAGCAGGTTCCTGACCTGATCCATCCTCTTAGAATCCAGAGATGTTCGGGCACAGGAAAGGAGCAGGTCAACTTCGGGCCGATCGCTCAAGCCTAAGAACCTCCGTCATCTTCCACCAGCTTTTTGCCGCCTTTTTAAACGCCTTGGCTGAGCTGTGACAGAACTTTCAGGTACTCGCCCTGGGAATATTTTGGGTGGTAGTCCTTCTTGATGGATAAACCCTCGCGCGCTCCGTCCCAGAGGAGGTCAACAGCAGTGAGAGCCAGCCCTTTGGCTGTTTCTATGTAAGCCAGGCGCGGGTCGCTGATGACGAAATCCTCCGTGTGAATATATCCCTTCCCGGCTTTGATGTAAGCATGCAGGGCGGGCATAAGGTGGGAGACGTCTCCGATGTCCGTTGATCCAGTCTGGTGGCCGGCCTGACCGATGGCTTCCACCCCCAACAAAACGGCCATGTTGGCGGCAAAGAGTTGATCTAAGCGAGCGTCGCAGATGCTGGGCAGATAGCCGGGAAGGTCCAGAATTTCTACCTGAGCTCCAATGGCCATCGCCCCGGCCCTGAGCGCCCGGTTCACCTTTTGATTGGCATCCTGCATTGCTTCCACAGTTCGGCCACGCACGAAGGTTTCTATACGCACGTCAGCGGGGACGACATTGACCAGGTCGCCTCCTTTGGTAATGATCGGGTGCACCCGAATGCAGTCTTCGTCTCGGAATGTTTCCCGCTGGGCATGGATTCCCAGCAAACCAATCAAGGCTGCGTTCAGAGCGTTGATCCCTAAATGAGGGGCTGCTCCGGCATGGGATTCTTTGCCCTTATAACGAATAAACTTGGCCATTACACCGTTATGGCTGGCCCCGATGAGAACTTTCTTGATCGGGTCCATTTCTTTAAGGTGAAACATCATGACCATGTCCACGTCTTCCAAGAGACCCAGGCGGATGAACTCCTGCTTTCCAGCCAAAAAAACTAACTTTCCCTCTTGGCGCAGTTTGTGGCGGTACTCGAGCTCTACCAGTTCTTCGGCGGGGACAGCCATCAGGGATACATCTCCGTCGAGCTCTTTCATCGCTCCAGAATCTATAAGGCCCATCCCCGCTCCCAGCATCCCCGCAATCGAGGCGTTATGGCCGCAAGCATGGGCAGCCCCTGTTAGGGGATCGGCATTCGGGTTTGCAGGGACGAGGATGGAATCCAGCTCCCCCATGATGGCCAGGCGCATTTTCTTGGCTCTACCTGGAAGGTCAGCGACCACTCCGGTCAAGGCTACTCCCTTCTGGTAAGATAGCCCCAGTGAGCGAAATTTTTCTTCCACCAGAGCAGCGGTTTTTACTTCCTTGAAGCCCATCTCCGGATGGCGGAGGATGGTTTCTCCAATTTCTCTAATTTCGGATGACCGCTTCTCAATCGCCTCTATCACCCTCTCCTTTAACTCTTCCTTAGTAGACATCCTCGTTTTACCTTCCTTTAATTCTTTTAATTCTTTTTCCCTGCAGCTTTCCGAATTTTTCACGGCCTCCACCGCAGCTTCGGTTTGCGGTTCGCCAGCACTTCATCCAGCCGGGAAATCTTGGTTTTATGCGGGGCTTCCCGCAGCAAGTTCGGTTCGGTCTCTGCTTCCTTGGCAATGCGGACCATGGCTGCAATAAACTGGTCGAGGGTTTCTTTGGTCTCGCTCTCCGTGGGCTCGATCATCAACGCCCCATGGACAACCAGGGGGAAGTAGATGGTTGGCGGATGGAACCCGTAGTCCATCAGCCGTTTGGCGATGTCCAAGGCCGTGACCCCGTATTTACTCTGCCAGCGATCGCTGAATACGCACTCGTGCATGCAGGGGAGGTCGTAAGGCAGGTAGTAGTAGTCCTTCAGCTTAGCCCGGATATAATTGGCGTTGAGTAGTGCGATCAGGCTGGCTCTTCTCAGCCCTTCTGCACCCAGGGAAAGAATGTACGCATAGGCTCGAACCAGAACCCCGAAGTTTCCGTAAAAGGATCGGACTTTGCCGATGGACTTGGGCCGGTCGTAACTGAACTGGAAACGGTCTCTCTCTTTGGTGATAATTGGAACGGGAAGATAGTCGGCCAGATGGGATTTGACGCCTACCGGCCCTGCGCCTGGCCCACCCCCCCCATGGGGAGTAGAAAAAGTCTTATGCAGGTTGAAGTGCAAAACGTCCACCCCCATTTCGCCCACCCGGCTCAATCCCATGAGAGCATTTAAGTTTGCTCCATCGCAATAGACCTGCCCACCCTTTTGGTGCACGATGTCAGCCACCTGACAGATATTCTCTTCAAAAAGGCCCAGCGTGTTCGGGTTGGTGATCATGAGGGCGGCAACATCCTCATCCATTACTTCCTCAATGGCCTGCGGAGAAAGCACACCCCGTTCATTGGATTTCACCTGAATGGCCTGATACCCACAGAGACTTGAACTGGCCGGGTTTGTTCCGTGGGATGTGTCCGGCACCAAGACTTTCTTCCGCGGGCTTCCTCGATCGGTCAGGTATGCCCGGATCATGAGCATCCCGGTGAGCTCCCCTTGCGCGCCGGCCGAGGGCTGCAGGGTCACCTGATCCATGCCACTAATTTCACAGAGGAACCTCTCCCCATCATACATGAGGCGAAGGGCCCCCTGGGAAATCTCTTCTGGTTGGTAGGGATGGGCTTCCGTAAAGCCTGGAAGTCGGGCGAGATCCTCGTTGACCTTGGGATTGTATTTCATGGTGCAGGAGCCCAGGGGGTAAAAGCCGCAGTCGACCCCATAATTCCACTGGGATAGACGGGTGAAGTGGCGGACGACTTCCACTTCGCTCATCTCCGGGAATGCTTCCAGCCCCTCTCGAATAAGCTTTCGGGGCCAAATACTTTCCGGGCCTATCCTTTCCACGTCCAGCTTAGGCAGGGAATAGCCTTTTCTTCCTTTGGCCCCCTGTTCGAAGATCAGGGGTTCATTCAGAATTAGCCCCCTCGCTCCCGGCCAATCTTCTTTCATCCTGGGCTCCTCAAGCTTTCTATCTATTTGCGTCCTGAAAGGCCTCCCAGCGTTTCAGCGAAACGATCGATGTCTTTCTTAGAATGTTTCTCGGTTACACAGATTAAAACTTCTCTTTCCAATTCTGGATAAAATCGTCTCAGGGGAAAACCTCCGATGATTCCTTCCTGGAGCAGGATTTGCAGGATGGATGGGGACTCCCCCCCGAGGGTTAAAACAAACTCATTGAAGGTGGGGGCAGAAAATCGTAAGCGGCCAGATTCTCCTAACCTTTTTTTGGCGTACTCGCATTTGCTCAAGTTCACCTGGGCCAGCTCCCTCAGCCCCTCCTTCCCCATGGTGGTTAAGTAGACCAGGACGGCCAGCGCGCATAAAGCTTGGTTGGTGCAAATATTGGAAGTAGTTTTCTCCCGGCGAATATGCTGCTCCCTTGTGGCCACAGCTAGTACGAAGCCTCGGCGACCCTGCCGGTCAATGGTTTCTCCCACGAGCCTGCCGGGCATGGCCCGAAGAAAGGCTTCCTTATTAGCGAAGAAACCCACATAAGGGCCTCCGAAATTCAAGGCATTCCCGAACCCTTGCCCCTCCCCCACGACGATGTCCGCCCCCAATAGGCCCGGCGGCTGGAGGAGGGCTAAAGATAAGGGTTCGGTCACAGCTACGATGAAAAGGGCTCCTCGAGCATGGACAATCTTTGCGCACTGCTCCAGGTCTTCCAAGCAGCCAAAGAAGTTGGGCTGCTGAATCACTACGGCGGTCGTTTCCTCATCCACTGCCCGCTGCAAGGCCTCCAAGTCTGTGAGACCTTCATCGGTGTAGGGGATTTCGGCCAGCGGCAAATCCAAAGGATGAGTATAAGTGCGTGCGACCATCCGCAGTTCGGGGTGAACAGTCCGGGAGAAGAGGCACTTTCTCCTTCCTTTGAGGCGCTGGGCCATCAACACGGCCTCAGCCACTGCCGAAGCCCCATCATAAACCGAGGCATTGGCCACGTCCATGCCCGTGAGTTGGCAGATGAGGGTCTGGAATTCAAATATAGCCTGGAGGGTTCCCTGGCTGATCTCTGGCTGATAAGGCGTATAAGCGGTGTAGAATTCC
>Ga0315312_1001238_pt1 | contig 20839 bp, 20 predicted proteins | sample TDP7_MG_FD_203629 | JGI IMG/M metagenome (GOLD analysis project Ga0315312, IMG submission 203629) | Freshwater sediment microbial communities from Lake Towuti, South Sulawesi, Indonesia - TDP7 | ecosystem: Environmental > Aquatic > Freshwater > Lake > Sediment | place: Indonesia: South Sulawesi... | reverse complement strand
CGCTGGTGGTGTGGACGGTGGAGAAGACGAGGTGCCCTGTTTCGGAGGCGCTGAGGGCGACGCGCATGGTCTCTGCGTCGCGCATCTCTCCGATGAGGATCACGTCTGGGCTCTCCCGCACTATGTACTTCATCGCGTCGTAGAACGACTCGGTGTCTATGCCCACCTCGCGTTGGCTTACGATGGCCAGCCGATCCTCGTGGACGAACTCGATGGGGTCCTCGATGGTGATGATGTTGCAGTGGCGGCCGCGGTTGATGAGGTCAATCATGGCGGCCAGGGTAGTGGACTTGCCACACCCCGTGGGGCCGGTGACCAGGACCAAGCCCTGCTTCGGTTTGCAGAGGTCCTCCAAGGCTTTCGGCAGCCCCAGCTCCTCGATCGAGCGAATCTCCAGGGGGACGATCCTGAGCACCATGGCATAGGTGCCCTGCTGGATGTAGATGTTGCAGCGAAAGCGGGCGAGATCTGCCAGGGTAAAGGCCAGGTCCAGCTCGTGATATTCCTCGAAGGCCCCGACCTGCTGCTGCGACATGACGGAATGGGCGAGGCGTTTGATATCCTCGGGCGTCAGCAAAGGTAGATCAGTGGGCATGATGCGGCCGTGAACCCGTAGCGCCGGGGGCGCGTCGGCCTTGAGAAACAGGTCAGATGCTTGGCTGTCTACGGCGAAGCGACAGAGTTGCTCCAGTTCCATAATGCTTCCTCTCTCTCGGCTCCCTGCTCAGCGGGCAGCAACCGGTAACGGCCCGCCCAACAGCCAGCCAGCCGCGAAACCAGTTACCATCCCGATCAGGACCGCGGGCAGCAGCGGGGCCGGTGGCGGCCCTGGGAGGCTCGCTTGTTCCGGGGGAGACACTTTCCCGCTCATTCTTTCCACATCATACTCATATGCTTCTACCTGGTTGATGAGGCGCAGCACAAATCCGTCTGCGGCCGCCTGGTGAGGACCTCGGAAGGGGAACTGGTCGTCCACAACAAAAACCACACGCATGTGCCGCCAATCTGGCAGCGAGCGGATGATGGCACCGACTGGCAGCACGCCGCTTTGGGCCCGAATTAACCCCGGGGCCTGGAATTGAGCGGCCGTGGCGAGCGGAAGTTTGCCCTCTGAGGGATCAGTTTGCAGCTCCAGAGGTGCGTCCTCAATCACTATCTCACCCGGTCTTCCGCCCACTCTGGCCATCAGGTCTGCTATGCTGGCGCGAAGGCGCTGGTGGTCAACGATGCGGGAGTAGCTGAGGGCCACCAGGACGGAGGCGGGCCAGGATGCGCCTTTGAGGGGACGGGCCAGGACCAACACAGTGAGATCACACCGGGGTGGTTCGGAGGGCCGACCGGCGGCAGAGGCTGCTGCCAGATCGGTGCACGCAGCGAAGGCCCAGAGCGTCAGCAAGATGCTGGCATGGAGCCAGCGGACCATCTGCTGCCACCGTCCTGGCCCGCGGGCCCTAGGAGCAAAAGCGCTGACGCTGGTCATCGCAACCTTCCGCCGGGAGCGGGACCGGGCAAAGAAGAGCACGCCTCCCTGCCTGCTGATGAGACTGGCTTGCCACCCGAAGCCTTGGCGAAGGCTGGTGGAGCTGGCGGGATTCGAACCCGCGACCTCTTCCATGCCAAGGAAACGCGCTCCCACTGCGCCACAGCCCCACGTCAGGCCAAAATGGATTATAGTATCAGCACCAGGGGCTGTCAACCCCGCGCGTGGGGAGGTAACAGGTAAGAGCCTGCGGGAGGGATTTGGAGAGGGGTCGCGAATCGGGCGGCCAGTGGAGTTTTACAGCCCTTCTCACATCAGGAGTCGCCGCCATGAAACAAGCCGTATCCTTTCCAAAACTGTCTGCCAGCACCAGGGAGAGCGTGGGGAGGGAGATGCTGGCCAGCCGGGAAGGGGAGACGTTGGCCCAGTGGATCGGGGGGGCGGCCAAGCGCTTGAGAGCGAGCCGCAAAGCCCCGCCTACGCGCTGCGCCTGCTCACCTTAGACATCCTGGAGAACCGGAACCGATTGGTCCGCTACCAGCAAACCCAGGAGCGCTTCCGGGACAAGCTGGGCCGCAAGGTCCCTCGTCGCTATCAGATGCTCTCTACCCACAACGCTACCGAGAACGCCATCGCACGAAGCGGCAAAATCCCAGCGAGGCGGATGCGGGGCTTCAAACGCGCCGACACTATCTTGCCGATCATGTTCCTGCTGGCTTCCTTGGGCGGCGTGCTCGCCGGCGTCCCCTTCCAGTCGCTGATCGGTTAACCTCAAGCCAACACCAAGACCCTACCCGCGCACACCTGCCCTCGTCCCACCCCGTCGTGGGTTAGCGTTTACACTCTTACCCCGGACTCTGCGGTCACGGGTGCGTCGGTCAACAGCTTTACCGTCTGTCGGGCTTTATGTTAGAATGCGCCGCGCGGCGGCTGTGTGAGCGCGCGAGGTTATGCAATGGTAAGGCTGACGCGGGCCGAGTATCGACAGCGGGTGTATGGAGGCTGGTTGGGCAAGCTGATCGGCGCGGCGGTGGGCGCGCCGGGAGATGGGAGGAGATCGGCCGCGGGCGGACAGGGAGCGCGCCAATACCTGGAGGCCCTCTCCCGCGCGCCGATGCCTGCGCAGGAGGGGAGCGATTTCCAGCTCGTGTGGCTGCGGGCGCTGGAGCGTGCGGGGCCGAAGATCAGCCTGGAGGAGCTGATCAGCGCTTGGCTGAGGCATCTGGCGCATGGGCGCGGCGAGTACCCGTATGCGCTGGCGAACTTTCGGCGCGAGCTGGCGCCGCCGGCCTCGGGGGCCTTCGAGAATCCATTCCGGGAGGGGCTGGGCGCGCTGGCGCGGGCGGAGCTGTGGGGGATGGTGGCCCCCGGGGATCCGGAGCGGGCCGCCTATTACGCATACCAGGATGCGATGCTGGACCACGCGGGTGCAGGGGTGGAGGCGGCGATCTGGTTGGCGGGGATGGCGAGCGGGGCCTTTGCGGAGTCGCAGATCCCTCGCTTGATCGAGATCGGGCTGGGCCTGGTGCCGGAGGAGGGGAGGGTGGCGCGGGCGGTGCGGGATGTGCTGAGATGGCATGGGGATCTGGCCCACTGGGCGCGGACGAGGGAGATGCTGCTGCGGGCCTACAGCTCGGAGGAGGTGCGGGACAGCGCCATCTGCGCGGGGCTGATCGCGCTCTCGCTACTGGATGGTCGGGGGGATTTCGAGCGGACCCTGGCGACGGCGGCGAACTGCGGGGGGAGCACCATCTGCACCTGCGGGGCCAGTGGCGCGGTGCTGGGGCTGGCGCTGGGGGCGGATGCGATACCCGCAGCCTGGCGGGAGGCGATCCCCGGAGAGGTGGTGGCGGGAAGGGAGGTGAGGGGGCTGCCGCGGAGGGAGGGGGCGGCCATGGCCGCGGAGCGCACCTGTGAGATGGGCCGGTTGGTGATCCGGTCGGAGTGCGCGGGCCGGGTGCAGCTCGTGGAGGCGCCCCCGGAGGAGCCGAACACGCTGGCCGCGCCCGAGGTCTCGGCCCTGCTGCGCCAACTGGCGATGGGCCCGTACGTGACCTGCTATCAGCGGGGGCCGGTGGAGATCCGCATTGACTACGATGGGCCGCCCACCATCGGCTATGACCGGCCGCGGCGGCTGCCGATAGGCCTTACCAATGTGGCCGCGCGCAGCCTCGATCTCCAGGCGCGCGTGTCCGGGCCGGCGGGGTTTGTAGTGACCACCAGCGCGGACGGGATCACGCTGCCCAAGGGCGGGGCGGTGACGTTTGTGGTGACCATCAGCGCGCCGAGGGAGCAGGCCCGGATCTGGGCGGTCAATCCCTGCACGCTCTTCGTGTCCCTGGAGGATGGGACGGAGGCGACGGCGCCGATCACGCTGGTGGGGGAGGCGCTCTGGTACGCGGCCGGGCCCTATGGGGAGTTCGGGGAGGCGCATGCGCCGGAGCGGCCGGAGGTGCTCTCCGGGGAGGCGCCCCTGGAGGCGGAGGGATGGCGGCGGCTCTCGGTGGCGGAGCCGGGGGTGAATCTGCTGGCCGGTCTGGAGGGTGAGCAAGGGACCTATTATCTGGCGAGCGATCTCTGGATGCCGCGGCGGTGCCGGGCCGAGGCGGCCTGCCGGGCGCGGCTGCGGGTGGGGTGCAATGATGGGACCAGGGTGTGGCTGAATGGACAAGAGGTCTTCTCTCAGCACGAGCACCGGCCGGTCTCTCCGCGGAGCGCGGACGAGTTCGAGGTGGAGCTGAGGGAGGACTGGAACCGGCTGGTGATCAAGATGGCGCAGTGCTCGCCGCGGCGCTTTCTGTCGGTGGCGCTCAAGGACCTCGATGGGCAGTTGCTGGTGGAGAGCGGCAATACGGTGCCGCGGGAAGTTTCATAGGGGAGTTCCGCCGAGGTCGCCCGCGGCGGTAGGAAGCATAGGTCTGTAGGGACCACAACCACTCCACGACCCGGCCTTGCGCCTCTTGCCCTTGAAGGAACAAGGGACGCTGCTGTATAGTGGGTACGGCTCATGGGACAAAGTCGTAGCCATCAAGGCACAGACATTGTGGTCGAGCGCGTATGAATGCATGAGTGGAGGGACAGGATGAGCGAGAGGAAAGAGCGACAACCGTGCCCTCAAGTACAAGAACCATCAGCGCGATATGCTCGGCAGAAAGAGATTCCTGGTTTCTTTGGGATGGCAATGCTGAAGGGATCCTATGCTCGTATAGAACCCGACGAGTTGAACCCGAAAGCGCCGGCTCTATTCTACTCTCATCCCCATGGCGAGATATGGATTGGCGACGTGACTGCTTGGCTGCGCTCTCTACAAACCGAAACCGCTGACCTGATCTTCGCAGATCCTCCATATAACATCAAGAAAGCTGAGTGGGACACGTTTGACTCGCAACAGCAGTATGTTAAGTGGTCGCTGGAATGGATAGAGCAGGCAGCACGCGCCCTAAAGCCGACTGGGACGATGTACATCTGTGGCTTCTCCGAGATCTTGGCCGACCTCAAACTTCCCGCGTCGCGTTTCTTTCGGGGGTGCCGCTGGTTAGTCTGGCACTACAAGAATAAGGCTAATCTGGGGGCCGACTGGGGGCGGTCCCATGAGAGCATCTTGCACTTTCGAAAGAGCAAAGCATTCACGTTCAGTGTTGACGATGTGCGGATTCCGTATGGGAATCACACCTTGCAGTATCCCGAACATCCACAGGCTGAGACCAGTCAGTATGGAAAAGGCCATAGCGGCAAGAAGCGGGTCTGGCGTCCACATCCAAGAGGAGCCAAGCCGAAAGATGTGCTCGAGATCCCGACTACGTGCAACGGCATGCATGAGAAGACCCCTCACCCCACTCAGAAGCCTGAGGAGCTCCTGAGAAGATTACTCCTCGCCTCTTCGCAGCCGGGGGATCTCGTGATCGATCCATTCCTCGGGTCCGGTACCACTGCTGTTGTTGCAGAGCAGTTGAAGCGCAAATGGAAGGGATGCGACATCTCACTTGAGTACTGCCAGTGGGCAGCGCGGCGAATCGAATTAGTTGAGGACTGGCCGATAGAAAAATGGATCCAGTACGACTTGGAGAATGCCGCGCGCAGGAAATCCATCCGATGATGCAATTGGCACTGGGAGACCTGCAGGAGAGCGTTCAAGACACATCAGCGTTTACAACGCTGGAAGACTACTTGAGCATCTCTCGGTCGTTTCTGGAGTTCGTGGAAGATGCAGGGACAACGCGGATCATTTCTCCTTCCCACGCGAATTACATGTTCTACCAGTATGGGGAACAGTACGCGCACAGAATCACGCGGCCGCTCAATAAGAATCTCTTCATTGAATCCCCCGAGGCTTTGGAGTCAGCCTTCGAGAAGTTCATGGGGTTTCTGGGGGACTTAAGGGCACATGAGGAAGCGGCCGCTCAGACGCAAGGCGGCCGAGAACTGCTGGAGTCTAACGGAATCAACAAGGTCGTCTACACGGTTCAGCAGGCCATTGGCAGCATCGGAGACTCGTTTGAGAATCTTAACCAGTGCAGGAAGCGAATAGGACAGCTTTTTGAGAACTTGGTCACGCTGATAGTCCGAGAAGTTGGCCTGGACTGCGAGCCGAGGAGCATCAAAATTCCGATGCCTGGCTATCCTGGTTACGAAATGTCGTATGAGCTCGACCTGGTGTTTTCGCGTGACAAGGCCATCATAGCTTCAGAGACCAGCGTCATACACCCCTCAGAAGTTGTCGCCTCGGTCAAAACGACAAGCAAGGACAGACTAGACAAGGTCTTTCTGGACAAGTATCTACTGACTAGGCTACTCGGTAGGGAAGTGCGTGTGATCGCCATCTTTCTCCACGATGTGCAGCGCGCGGAGAGGTAGCAGCATCTTTGGGATAAACTCGACATTCAAGACTAACCACTTCCTGTGCTACACTGTCGCTCTAAACAAGCTGGACGGCGTATACTACGTTGACCCGAGGCCGGAAATGACTTCAGACGAGCGACTGTTGGAGCAGATACGGGACTTCCAACAGTTCTTGGTGCGGGACCTGTGGGCTCTTTCGGGGAGCTGAGTGAGTGCGAGCGTACTGGTGAGCGCTGCATGGGACTCAATCTCACACAGAGGATCATCGCGCAGCACCTGGTCTCCGGGGAGATGAAGGCCGGCGAGGAGATCGCCATCAGGATTGACCAGACGCTGACACAGGATGTGACGGGGACGATGGCTTTCTTGCAGTTCGAGCAGCTTGGGGCGGCGCGGGTGAAGACCAAGCTATCGGTTAGTTATGTTGACCACAATCTGCTCCAGACGGGCTTCGAGAGTGCAGATGACCACCGCTACTTGCAGACTGCGGCGGCGAAGCATGGGGTCTACTTTTCCCGGCCGGGGAATGGGATTTGCCACCAGGTGCATCTGGAGCGGTTTGGGGTGCCTGGGGAGACGCTACTGGGATCGGACAGCCACACGCCGATGTGCGGGGGTCTGGGGATGTTGGCGATCGGGGCGGGAGGGCTGGAGGTGGCGGCGGCGATGGGGGGGCTGCCGTTCTACCTGGCGATGCCGAGGGTGACTCTGGTGCGGCTCACCGGCTCCTTGCCCGGGTGGGTGAGCGCGAAGGATGTGATCCTGGAGCTGCTGCGCCAGCTGACTGTCAAGGGCGGAGTGGGGCGGCTGATGGAGTATGGGGGCGGGGGGGTCGCTGGGCTGTCGGCGCCGGAGCGGGCGACGATCGCTAACATGGGGGCCGAGCTGGGGGCAACTAGCTCCGTCTTCCCCAGTGATGAGCGGACGCGGGAGTTTCTGCGCGCGCAGGGGAGGGAAGAGCGCTGGGCTGCGCTTTCGGCGGATCCCGAGGCAGAATACGATGAGGTGATCGAGCTCGATCTGGGCGTGCTGGAGCCCATGGTGGGGAGGCCGCACAGCCCGGACAATGTGGCGCCGGTGAGTGAGGCGCGGGGGACGAAGGTGGACCAGGTGGTGATTGGAAGCTGCACCAATTCATCGTACCAGGATCTGATGACTGCAGCCGCTATCTTGGAGGGCAAGCGGGTGCATGCTAATGTCACCCTGGCGGTTGCTCCTGGCTCGCGTCAGGTGCTCCAGATGATGGCTGAGAACGGGGCCCTGGCGAAACTGATTGCGGCCGGGGCGCGGATTCTGGAGGCCTCGTGCGGGCCGTGCATCGGGATGGGGCAGGCCCCGCCCTCGGGGGGCGTGACGCTGCGCAGCTTCAACCGGAACTTCACGGGGCGCTGCGGGACGCAGGATGCCCGGACCTACCTGGCGAGCGTGGAGGTCTGCGCGGCTTCGGCCTTGGCTGGGGAGATCGCGGATCCTCGGGAGTTCGGCGAGCCGCCGCGGATTGCCATGCCGGAGGTGTTCTGGGTGGATGACGGGATGATCCTGCCTCCGGCGGATCGGCCGGAGGAGGTGGAGGTGGTGCGGGGTCCCAACATCGCGCCCGTTCCGAGGCGGGGGCCGCTGGAGGCGGTGATGCGGGGCAAGGTGCTGCTGGTGGCCGGGAACAACGTGAGCACGGATGACATCATGCCCGCGGGCGCGGAGATACTGCCGCTGCGGTCCAACATACCGGCCATCTCGCAGTATGTGTTCTGGCGGATGGACCCGGAGTTCGCGGCGCGCGCCCGGCGAGAGGGAGGCGGGTTCATCGTGGGCGGCCTCAACTACGGGCAGGGGTCGAGCCGGGAGCACGCGGCCCTGGCGCCGATGGCCCTTGGGGTGAGGGCGGTGTTGGCGCGTTCCTTCGCGCGGATTCATCATGCGAACCTGGTGAACTTCGGGGTCTTGCCGCTGAAGCTGTCGGAGGGCGCGGCCCTCACACAGGGCGATGAGCTGGAGATGCGCGGGGTGCGCGGCCGGATCGAGGCCGGGCGGCCGGTGGTGGTCTCGAATCTCACAAATGGGAAATGCTTCGAGGTCCGGTATGATCTGACACCGCGACAGGTGCAGGTGCTGCTGGCCGGGGGGCTGCTGAACTACATCAAGCAGGAGACCCTGTAGGGCGGGGCAGTCTTGTCGGCCCGCCGGCCAGCGCGCGATTGCCCGGCCAGGAAGTGTGCATCAGAAAGGGAGACCGACCTCGTTGCTCCGCAACCTCTTCAGACGTGTCGCCGACCTCCTCTCCGGCCCTGGAGAGGCCACCGATCAGCTCTTCGACGAACTGGAGGAGGTGCTCATCGCCTCTGATGTGAGTACGCGCGTCTCCGGGGAGATCGCGAGTGTGCTGCGGACCGCGGCGCGGGAGCGGCGGTTGCGGCGGGCCGAGGAGGTGCGCGAGCTGCTGCGCTCGCACCTGGTGGCCCTGCTGATGGAGCACAGCGACCGGCTTGTCGCGGAAGCGGCGGAGCCGCCGCTGTTCTATCTGATGGTGGGGGTGAACGGGACGGGGAAGACGACGACGATTGCGAAGCTGGCACATCGCTTTCAGCGGCAGGGCAAGAAGGTGCTGTTGGCGGCGGCGGATACTTTCCGGGCGGCCGCGATCGAGCAGTTGGCGGTGTGGGCGGAGCGGCTGGGGTGTGAGCTGGTGCGGCACCAGCCTGGGGGCGATCCGGCGGCGGTGGCTTTTGACAGCATCCGGGCGGCGCGGGCGCGGGGCGCGGGGGTGGTGATTGCGGACACGGCGGGACGGCTCCACACGAAGTACAACCTGATGGAGGAGTTGAAGAAGATCGCGCGCGTGGTCGAGAGAGAGCTCGGCCGTCAGGCGGATGAGAGCTTGCTGGTGCTGGATGCGACGACCGGGCAGAATGCGCTGGTGCAGGCCCAGCAGTTTCGCGAAGCGATCGGCCTGAGTGGAATCGTGATGACGAAGCTGGATGGCACGGCGAAGGGCGGCATGTTGATCACAATTGCGGAGGAGCTGGGAGTGCCGATCAAGCTGATCGGGACGGGCGAGAAGCTAGGGGACCTGCGGGATTTCAATCCGCAGGAGTTCGTGGGGTGGCTGCTGCCGTAGGCGGGTGGCTTTTCCGGCTCAGGTCCGATGATAGGTATGGGTCAGCGAGCTCTCTGTTTGCTCCGCGCGCTTCAGGCGCTCGTAGTTCTTGCGCACCTGGCTTAGCTCTCGGTACTTGGCATCCCGGTCAGTGAGTGCTTGGTAGATGATCGCGCCTTCGGTTTGCGCCGGGATAGGCCATTCGGTCAAGTGGCAGATGGTGGGCACGACATCCGTGAGCCAAACGGTGCGTTCCAACACCTCGCCTTGCCTTATCCCAGGGCCCTTCATAATCAGCAGGCCTTCGAGGGAGCCCAGCCCCCATTTCGCCGTGGGCAGCAGGGGGCCATGCTGGCCCGCGTAGTCGTGGCGGTAGCCGAAGACTATGTCTCCTATCATCTCCCCGTACAGGCCCAGGACTCTAGCATCCTCTCGCCGCAGCGCGAAGGCAATCGGTTTCTTGCCAGTATCCGGATCGGTGTAGTCGTACAAGGCCTGGATTATCCGGTCGCACACTTCGTCGTATTCGTGGGGCTCGACTATCCCCTGGGGGTCGCGGCCCTTGAGGTTGACATAGATGTAGCAAGACCTCTGCACCACAGCCTTGGTCTTGGACCAGTCAACAGGGGCTGGCACTTCAGGCACCTGCGCAAAGGCCAGCAGCCCGGCATGGTGTAGGACCTCGTTGATGGGCATGTGATGGCCGGTAGCTTTGGCGCCGTGGTCGGACACCAGAACAACCAAAGTGTCGTCGTTAGCGCACTGCATTATCGCCGCCAGCATGTCGTCCTGGGCACGGTAGAATTCACCTTCCAGATTCTCGAAGCGCTGGCGAACGGCCGCATCGGGTTGGGTGACCGGGTCGAGCGGTGTCGCCATCGCATGATAGGCCCAGTCCGGGCAGTGCAGGTGCATGCAGAAGAGGTGCCAGGGGTTGGTGGCCAGCAGATGAGAGGCGGCCTGGGCGAGGAAGTGGTGGGCTTCGGTCATGATCTCGGCCCAGGTGTGGTCGTCAATCCAGTCTAAGTCGAGCTCTTCGATGCCGAAATCGGGCAGTGGCAACGGAGGAAGCTGGGCCAACTCACTGGCTATCTCAGGTGGTTGATGATAGCCATCAAGGGCGCAGATTGGCGAGAGAAAGAGTTTCAGGCTGCGGCCATCAGGAGACAGCTCCAGCAACTTGAGCTTGAAGGCCCCCTCCCGCTCTCCGTTTGCGGTCACAAACTGACGGCTTAGCTTGTCGCTCCATTGTCCCACTGCGAGTTCGCAGATGGCCTGGCCTGCGTCCTTCTCCGGAGCCAGTATCAGGCGGGCGTAGCGCCCATCCACCTTCACCAACAGGCCCCACCATGTTGCGGCCTTTACTGGAACCAGGGCCTGTCGGAAGCCCAGGGGCAGCTCCACTTCGAGGCCGGGGCCTTCGGGCGCATTCTGCCATCCGTGCGCAGGCCGCGGCTGCACGAGCGTTGCTCGTGGATACTCCTCGGTGGAGAAGAGCTGGGAGCCGCACAGGTCGTTGCGCACATCCCACATCCCTTTGACTCCCTCGTATCTGCGCCACTCATTGGGGGCGAGGCCGGCCCCGGCCACTTGGATTAGAGTTTCCGGCCCCCGCGGGGGCCAGCTAGTGGGGTAGTTCAGCACGATGCTGCGCTTGCCGATGCGGCCGATGGCTTCCCACAGGAACTCGGCTTGGTTCTCACGCGAGTCGAAAGCAGGCTGCACCTCATTGAGGGGATCGCCGGGCCTATGCACATGGAAGCAAGTGATCCCGTGAGTGCCCGGCCACGCCCCGGTAACGATAGTCGTCCAGTTGGGCGGGGTGATGGTCGGATATGGCACCATGCAGTTGCGAGCGAAGACGCCGCCATCTATGAGCGCCTTGTGCGCTGGCATCAATCCCTCGTCAATGTACTTCCGAAGGCGGGGCACTATAGGGGCATCCAAGCCAATGATCATCACCTTCTCTGGCTTGTCAGCAGGCATGAACTATCGGCCTCCTTAGGAACAGTCCGCGCGCCTCGCGCGCCGCAGATGTCCAGGAGTTTCCAGGCGAACTTGTTAAATCCTGCCTGGCGGTCGCTGTTACGGGACAGATGAAGGCGAGGAGGTGTGGAGGGCGCGCTGGCGAAGCTGGGATACGCTCCCTGTCGGCCTCTGGAGGAGGGCCGGTCGCGGAGCGTGGTGCAATCAGTAGGACAGGAGGGATGATAGGATGAGGAAGCTTGCTGCGTCATTTGCGGTGACAGCGCTGCTGGCCGGCCTGGTGGGCGCGGCCTCTGCCGCGCCCCAGTCCGTCGTCCTGGAGTTCAAGGGCGAGCCGGGCCAAGAGATGAAGTCCCACACAGCTGTGGAGTTCCAGATGGACATGATGGTGCGGAACCCGGAGACGGGAGAGGAGGTCTTCGCGCTCCACCCCCGGCTCTCCGGCGGGCTAGTGGGCATCTCTCGCGTGCTGGAGGTGGCGGAGAATGGTGACCTGACGCTCCAGGGCCAGGTGGAGTCATTCAACATGAGCCTGGACTTCGCAGATGTCCACCTCACACTAGCCCTTCAGGGTCCCAAGGGCGGCCCGCCGCAGTTGATCAAGCTGCCGCCAATGCCCATCCAGGCCGTGATGTCGAAGCGCGGGAAGCTGGTCGCCCTCAAGGGCCTGGAGAAGCTCCCCATCCCGCCCATACCGGGGCCGGACGGCAAGGAGATCAAGCTGACGGAGATGATCCAGAGCGCGATCGAAGAGTTCAGCCAGCCGCGGTTCCCGGATCAGCCGGTGGCGGTCGGAGATTCCTGGACCTGGGAGATAACCTTTGATCCGGCGGCGATGATGGAGAAGATGGGCGCGCAGATGCCGCCGGAGGCCAATACCATGCTGTCCTCCACGAAGTTCCCGGTGAAGTGCACCTCCACCCTGGCCGGGTTCGAGATGGTGCGCGGAGTGGAATGCGCGAAGATAGTGGCGGTATTGCCCTGGAAGCTGGAGTTCCCCGCCGGACCCGGCATCATGCTGGAGGAACATGGCGAGACAACGGTGACCACGTGGTTCGACTACGAGGCCGGACAGGTCGCGAGAGGGCTGTTCGAGTTCGGCCTCAAGATGAGGGCGGGCACGCCAGAACTTGCGCTCTCGGAGATGGAGATGAGCGGGCGGGGAGAATCCGAGCGGCGCTAAGGCCTGGTGAGAAACGGTGATTCATAGCGGCGGGCATCCACCACGGCGGATGCCCGCACTACCGTTCCCGACCGGCCTGCTCCGTCTCGATCTCCGCGCTCGCGACGGTGATCTCGCGGCCGGCGGTCACCGTCACATTTCGCGAGCCGCAGTGAGGGCAGGTGAGAGTCAGCGGCAGATGATGATCCAGCTCGCCCTCCGGCAATGCTGGCTCGCTCTCTTGCCCGCAGTCGGGGCAATGAACTCGGCTCCTGACGAGCGTGATCTTCAGCTCCACATCGGGGGAGCTGTCGCGCGCGGCCAGCTCGTTGATCCAGAACCTGAGCTGCTCCTCTTCGAGGAGATTCAACTCGCCCAGCTCGAGGGTGATGGAGAGCACGCGGCCGCCGCGCTGGCGCGCGGCGCGGGCGACGCTCTCCCAGATCTGGGAGGCGATGGAGAACTCGTGCATGTCTGTTCCTTTCAGCCTAGCTCAGCCCTGATCGCAGATGGCGAAGGTATCGCGCAGGGCCTCGATGGGGTCGCCCTTGGGGCGGAATTCATGCCCCACGTAGAGGTCGTATCCAGTGGCTGCTATGGCCTTGCAGATGCCAGTGTAGTTGAGTTCCTGAGTGTCATCCATATCGCGGCGGCCCGGATTGCCCGCGGTATGAAAGTGGCCGATCCAGCGGATGTTCTGCTGGATGGTGCGGATGACATCGCCTTCCATGATCTGCATGTGATAGATATCATAGAGGAGCTTGACGCGAGGGCTGTTGACGCGCTCGCAGACAGCCAGCCCCCAACTGGTATGATCGCACTGGTAGCCGGGGTGGTCAACCTTGGAGTTGAGCAGTTCGAGGTTGAGGTTGACGCCGCGCTTCTCGGCATAGGGCGCCACCCGGCGTAGCACCTCGGCAACGGCCTCGATCGCGTCTTCCTCGCTCCGGCCGGGCTGGCGGTTGCCGCTGAGACAGATGAGGCCCGGGATGCCGTGCTTGGCGGCGATGTCAATGGAAACGCGCAACTCCTGCTCGATGCGGTCGTGGTCGGAGCGCTTGTTCAGGCCATCGCCCAGGGAAGCGTGGCCCACCATGCTGGCTACCATAAGGTTATGCTTCTTGGCCAGCGCGACCACCTGCTCGAAATCATCCTCGCGGCCCCACAGTTCGATGGCCGCGTAGCCGATCTGAGAGGCGGCGCGGCAGAGCTCCTCGAGGCTCATCTCCGGGGGCTTGAACATGGGGTAGCAGATGGATTGCTTGATGCGCATTCGTGGTTCACCCTTCTTGAATCTGTTGAGGGGTCAGGCTCTCCTCGCGCGTGCGCGCTTACTGCTCTGCCTGGACCCGCAGCATCTCCTCCAGCCTCTTTTCGGCGATGTGGGGGTTGAGGCGCGCGGCGGCCTGGATAAACCAAGCCGTGGCGGCCTTGGGCTGGCCGAGCGCGATCTCGCACAGGCCGCGATAGTAGCAGGGCAGGTACTCGCGGCTGAAGCGGGCCGCGGTGATCTCCAAGGGCTTGCTGGCCTGTTCATATCGGCCTGATTCGAAGAAGGCGAACCCCGCCAGCGCGGCCATTTCCGGCTCCTGCCGTGTCTCCTCTGGCAGCCGGGCGAAGTGCTCCGCGGCGACCTCGGGTTTGCCGGCCTCCAGATAGGCCTGCCCTAGTGCGGCGGCCACCTTCTCCGGGTGGGCTCCGGCCTGCTCGGCCTGGCGCAGAGAGGAGATCGCGGCCCCCCAATCTCGGATTGACATCGCCTCCTCTGCGCGGAGCCATGAGAGCGCCGCTCGGCCGCGCACCATGGCGAAGGGCCACAGCAGCGCCATGCGGACCGCGGAGGCCAGCCGCAGGCCGCATCCCGCGGGAGCTTCTTCTCGGCCTGACTCTTCGGGGGTGAGCTGGTCCTCGAGGGATCTCGCCTGGTCCCGGTGCTGGTAGAGATGCTGCTCGGCCAGGGTGAGGAGCCTGCCCTCCAGGCCTTCGTATCCATAGCGCAGGTGTGCGCGCAGCAGGCCCGCGCCCTCGTCCTTGTGGCCCAGGGCCAACAAAGCAAGCCCCAGGTAGGCTTGCACCACGCGGTTCTGCGGGTCGAGGCGGGCGGCCGCGGAGAAGGCCTTCCGGGCCTCCTCATGGTGGCCCGCGTCATATTGGATCTGGCCGAGGAAGAGCAGGGGGGCGTGGTTTCTGGGGGCCAGCTCGGCCGCCTGGCGGGCGGCATGGACCGCCTCGGCGATCCGGCCTGCGGCAGCGAGGGCGAGGGCGCGCTGAAGATGCGCGCGGGCGTGCTTGGGCAAAATGGCGATCACCTGGTCGAAGGCCTTGAGTGCCTCGGTGGGCTTGCCGGCGCGCACCAACCGGCAGCCCTTGGAGTAGTGGCGATCTGCGCGCCAGCGCGCGCCAATATTCCAGCTCGCGGCGGACTTCCTGGCCATGCTCCCCTGGTCTTCTGCGCCGGGGGTGACAAATCCTCCGGGCCTAGCGGTGGCAGGCGAGGTGGGAGGGGTTGCCAGCAGTGTGGTGGCGCGAGCCGATGTTGTGGCATAAACACTTGAGGAGTGTCAGATGATCGGGCGCGCGGCGGCTCGCCGCAGGATATTTGTCTCACTGTGCTCTCTTTTGGCGCTGGGCTGGCAGGGCACATGCCTGGCGGAGCGCGTGATAACGCGGGTGCAGGTCCGGCCTGGGCTGCGGGGAACGGTCGTCGCGGTCTTCACCTCTGGCGGGGAGGCTCTGGAGGTGAAGTCTTTCGCTCTCCACGATCCGCCTCGTCTGGTTTTCGACCTGCCGGGTGCCAGGCTGAGCCCCGATCTTCCCTCGCGCCTGCCGGTGGAGCAGCGCGGGCTTCGGCAGATCCGCCTGGGGCAGTTCAGCGCGGATCCGGAGACGGCTCGGCTGGTGGTGGACTTGTCGGAGGAGGGGGCGGCTCCGGGCTCCGAAGTCACCGCGGGAGAGGAGCCGGGCGAGACACTGATCACACTGGAGCACGGCGGGCCGGTAGCGCTCAGGCCGCCGACGCTGGATTGCGTGGAGGGCGCGGTGCTGGTGCGGATCGCAGGCGCCGCAGAGCTCGCGCGCACGGTCTCGACCTTGCGCGATCCACCTCGGGTCTATGCCGACCTCACTGATGCGAGAGTGGAAGAGGTGTACCGCCAGCAGGTGGAGAGAGGCCCGGTGCGGGAACTCCGCATGGCTGGGCAGCCACCTGTCGGTCAGCATCCTATCGCTCGATTTGTCGTCGAGCTGCGAGAGGAACAGGCCTATACTGTGTTCTGCGATGGAGATGACCTCCTCCTGGCGGTGGGGCCGCAGCCCTGGGCACTGCCGCTTCCCGAGTACCAGGGGAAGAACCGGCTGCAGGGAAGGCGAATTGTGGTTGATCCCGGGCACGGGGGAGAGGACATCGGGGCTCCCGCGGCATTCGGGCCTCCCCCGCAGGGGCCTTTTGAGAAGGACATCGTGCTGGACATCGGCAAGCGGCTGGCCAGGCTGCTGGAGGCGGAGGGGGCAGAGGTAACGATGACGCGAGAAGGCGATAGGTACGTGAGCCTGCAAGAGCGCGCGGCCATCGCCAACCGGGTGCGGGCCGAGGCCTTCATCAGCATCCACTGCAATGCGTGCGATGCGCCCGACACGCTCGAGGGCACGAGCGTATACTACGACCACGGGAAGAGCGCGGAGTTGGCCGGGTTGGTGCAGGGTGAGCTAATCGCCGCGCTGGGCACCACAGACAAGGGGGTGCGGAACGCTAACTTCGCCGTCATCCGCCGAGCCCAAGCGCCTGGCATCCTGGTGGAGACAGCCTATATCAACCATGCCGGGGATCGGGCGCGCCTGATCCATCCTAACTTCCGGGAGCGGGCGGCCCGCGCCATCGTGCAGGGGCTGATGCGATTCCTCGCCGAGGAGCGGGCCGCGGGGAGCCAGGGCACATGAAGCGGCGACGGCGAGCCGCGCGCGGCCCCTACCTCGCCATTGTTGTGCTGCTGGCGGCATTGGGCGTGGTGGGGGGGATGTTGTGGCATATCTACCCGGAGTACCGCAGGCTGCGAGCACAGGCCCCAGGGCCCGCGCGGGCCGCGCGGGTGCCCTCCTCACATCCCTCGCCCAGGGCAGTGGTGGCCCGGCTCTACTTCGCCCGCGTGGTGGAGGAGAGGCAGAGATTGGTGGCGATCAGACGGAAGCTGCCGGCCGGAGTAGGCCCGGCCCGCGCCGCGCTGGAGGAGCTGATCGGCGGGGAGCTGCCCCAGGGGTGCGAGCGGCCGCTGCCGAAGGGCACTGCCCTGCGAGGCGTGCGGGTGGAAGACGCAGTGGCCAGCGCCGACTTCACGCGCGAGCTGGTCTCGAACTTCGAGGGCGGGTCGGAGAATGAGGGGGTCACCGTCTACGCTATCGTGAATACCCTCACCTCGCTGCCAACGGTACACAGAGTGCAGATCCTGGTCGAGGCCCAGAGGATAAACACTATCGGCGGGCACTTGGATGTGAGCCAGCCTCTGGGGTTCGACGGGGAGCTGGTGGTGGGGTATCCGTGACATGGGCCCACGGCAATGAGAGGGCTGTCAACTGGCGGGTGTGATCGTTTGGCGTTGGATCCGATTGGCCTCTGGAAGCAGACCAAGTTGTCATCCTGAGCGAGTCCGCCTCAGGCGGACGAGGCGAAGGATCACGCCTTTCTAGGTCCCGAACGGCGGGATGCCTTGCTACGCTCAGCATGACAACCTCGGCCGCGCCCATTCTTGGTGCTCGCACGTCAAGCACAGCATATTAGTTGCAGGAAGGGCAAGCTCCTTCGAGAATGACTTCATCGTAGCCCTCTTCGCCTGGCAGTACCGCACCTCGGAGACAGCAAGGAGGTTTGGGAGATGATTCCCGCGATTGGGCTGATTGTGACGGCCTACGTAGTATTCCGTTGCATCGAAGCAGTTATGCACGTGGGACCGGGAGGCGTCCACTCAAACCTTCGTCTGGGCCCGCAGCTCGCGGTTGGCTTGCTTGCCGTAGGCGTCTGTATAGTGGTCTTGTTTCTTGCGTGGCAGCTCATCGAGGCAGGCGCGAACGGTTCCGCTACACTAGAGAGTCTTCGGAGCATAGGCCCATAGGTTCCTGCAACCGCCGCATCCCAGACATGATCGCGTCAGGATCTGGCGGCGGGCTCTTCGCGGGATTTTGTGTTGGCGCGCCGGGGGGAGGCAGGCCCCGTGGGCGGCACATTCCTGTGCCGATGGTTTCGGGAGCCAGTAATCGCGACAAGAATGTCGCTCCTACGAAACCGGCTGTCCGCCGAAGGTGACGATGAAGCCAACTGTTCAAAGTCACACCCGCGGTGCTGGGAGGGTTTACAGGTCTGGAGACGCTCACTATACTAGAGTTGCGGCAAGGGATGCGAAACTCGCCGGGAGGGCTGTATGAAAGAGGCGATTGAGCGAGTAGCATTTCCGTTCACCTTCTTGTTGAAGCGCGAAGGGGAGCAATGGGCGTCCATCTGCCGGGAGACAGGTATCGCGTCATGCGGCGATACTCTAGATGCTGCTCGAGACGCGCTGATGGACGCAATCGAGGCCAGCTTTTTGTACCTGCTCGAGCAAGGTCGGCCATATGACATCTGGCAGCCGATGTCGGCGGCTGAGACTGAGGAGTTCCGCTCCGGCGTGCCTGGAGAGTGCACGGAGGAATCCATGGTCATGGTTGCGGTCCTGGACACGGAGGCCGCGAGAGCCGGAGGTCGCGAAGGAGTACACCTTGACTTCGTGCGCTCTGTTGCTGCCTGCTCACCAAGCGACGAACTGCTAATCGTGGCATGAGGCATGGGTCGCCTACCGCCCCGCTCTACGCAGCAGGTGGAGAGCTTGCTGCGCCTTTTCGGGTTCCGGCCTCTCAGGCAAAGCGGACGCCACAACGTGTGGGTTCATGAGGAGAGGCAAAGAGCTGTTGCGGTTCCCAGGAACAGAGGCAGCGGCGGGATTCCTCGCGGCACGTTAATCGGGATCTTGAAGATTGCAGGCATTTCCCGCGCGGAAGCGCTGGAGTTCTGGGGGATTCGCTAGGAGGGTGCTACTCCCCGCTGGCCACTCGCATCTGCTGAACCCGGATGGTAGGGAGGATCATGCCGGGCTCTTGCCGGTAATCGGAGGAGACCGCGTCTATGTTCTGGAACAGCTCTAGCGCGTGGCCGGCCACCATGGTGTTCCGGAGGGGATGGGTGAACTCGCCCCGCTCGATGCGGAAGCCAGCATCCACCAGGGCCGATACCTGGCCAGAGGCGGTGTCTGGGGAGGGCTGGCCGAGAGTGACGTAGATTCCATCCTCGACCTCGCGGACGATCTCGGCGGCGGTCTTGTCTCCCAGCGCGGGGAGGATGTTGGTGGGGGCGATGCCGCCGCGGGTGGAGTGGCCGGTGTTCTCCTCGCCTGATTTCCTGGCGGTGTAGTTGCTGTGCAGATACGTCTGGAGCACGCCGCGGTCAACCAGGGTGAGGCGACGGTGGGGGAACCCGTCTCCATCACAGACCGCGGAGGAGAGGCCGGCCGGGATAAGCGGGTCGTCCACGAGGGTGATATGCTGGGAGGCGATAGGCTCTCCTTTTCTGCCGATGAGGAAGGAGCGCTTGCGCTGGATCTCCTCTGCGCTCGCGGCGGCGCAGAGCCCGAGGAAGAAGCCCCTGCCGGCCAGCGGCCCGAAGACCACGGGGAGAGTGGCGGTCTTGACGGTGCGGCTGTGGAGATATCTCAGCGCCTCGGCGGCGGCCCTGGCACCGAGGTTTTCCGGCTGCAGGTCCACCAGTGAGCGCGCGGCATCCCACTCATGGAAGGAGCCAACATCATCTCCTCGGCGCACCACAACCTGCGCGCTGACCGAGACGCTGCCGCTCCGCTGGGCCGCCCGCACGCCGAGGCTATTCACCAGGGCCCACTCGCGCCAGCCTGCGCCCGCGTCTCCGCTCACCACAGCTTCCTCGGTCACCGCGCGCGCGGAGTCAATGTTCTGCGTCACCCATCTCGCCAGCTCCGGTCCGTCGAGCGCGGCCACCTTCGGATCATAGAGCCCTTGCACCTCGGGGTAGGGAGCGGGGCTGACCAGATCCACGAAGTCCGGGTCCGGCTCGGCCGCCTTGGCCATCTGTGCGGCCTGTTGTCCGGCCTCGCGGGCGGCCTCTTCGGAGATGGTGGAGGCGCTCCACCAACCGGTGCCTCCGGCGACGAAAGCGCGCACCGATACCGAGGCCCACATGCGCGCGTCGCTGGACTTGATGGCATTTCTCTCCACCACCACGGAAAGGTCCTGGCCCCGCTCGGCCGATGCGTCGGCGAACTCGGCGCCGGCGCGCATCGCGGCCTCACAGGCAATCTCGGCAATCCTGAGCAGGTTGTCCAATGGTCGGCCTCCTCATGCAACAGGTGCTGTGCCAGGAACTCTTCGATGGAGGCGGACTGCTTCCCTCTGGCTGTCTCAGATCGGGCAGAATCTCAGCTTGGCCTCGAACCACTGGTAGAACTCGTGGTTCGGGACATCCTCGGAGGCGAGGAGCTGGGGGGAGAAGGATAGGGCGCACATGGAGGCGGCGGCCCTGGTCCAGGGTCATCTACGAACCTGACACTCAGCCTCATCCTGGAGGGGCGGCGGGGCAGGGTATTGGCTCCAGACTCTCCCATCGAGGCGGCGGCCAGCGCGCGTCCTGTGCACACCTCCCCATTGCTTGAAGAAGAAGGGTATCCTGGCTGCGACGCACTGGTCTCGCAGGTAACGCACCCACTCCACGCGCATAGGGCGCGCGCCTGGACCCGACTCACCGCCGACGATGACCCAGTCTATCTCGTCGAGCCGAACGTCTATCATCGGAGTGAGCAGCGGCTCGAAGGACAGGAAGCGGACGGACGCGGGCACCTCGCGGAGACAGTCTATGCGCCAAACGTACTGCTGCGCCTCAACGGTTACTCCGACCCACACGTTGTCAGGCCAGGGCAGGCTCGGAGCGAGCGCAGCTAGTCGGTGTGCGCGCTTCGTGAGGACCTGGAAGGTGTGGTGTGAAGCCTGTTGCATTACCCGGAACACTGCTTCGATGAAACCCACGGGCACATCTCGGTGGAACAGGTCGCTCATGGAGTTGACAAAGATCATCTGCGGCCTACCCCAGGACAAGGGCACTGTAAGCACGTCGGCATGGAGCGTCAGTTGGAAGCCGTTGCGGTAGCGGGGTTGGCCCATTGCCTTGAGCCGGTGGGCCATGCGCTCCGCGTAGCAGTGACGGCAGCCCAGGCTGATCTTGGTACAGCCGGTG
>Ga0315312_1001237_pt1 | contig 20861 bp, 18 predicted proteins | sample TDP7_MG_FD_203629 | JGI IMG/M metagenome (GOLD analysis project Ga0315312, IMG submission 203629) | Freshwater sediment microbial communities from Lake Towuti, South Sulawesi, Indonesia - TDP7 | ecosystem: Environmental > Aquatic > Freshwater > Lake > Sediment | place: Indonesia: South Sulawesi... | reverse complement strand
TGAGATAAAAAAGAAATTCCCTCCCCCTTGATGGGGGAGGGTCAGGGTGGGGGTGATTAATGGGATTTTTTCACAGCTTCGGGGAGGGTAGGGAGGGGGTGTGTTTGGTTGCGGCTAGGCCCCGCTGTGGCCCCTGTGGTAAATCGCTTATTTTAGGTTTCTGGTGGGGAGGCGATCCCGTATTTGTCCATCTTGTACTTCAGGATGCGGCGGCTGATTCTTAAAAGGTCTGCCGCCTTAGTCTGGACATAGTTGGTCCTCTTTAGCGCTTCCAAGATGATATCCTTCTCAAAATCCCTCTCGGCATGCTCGAAGGAGATCCGCCCATCCAAAACCTCTCGTTTAATCTGCTCCACCCGAGAGGTAGTCTTCAGGGTGGAAGGTAGATCATTGGGCCCTATCACATCTGCGCTGGTAAGCACCACAATCCGCTCGATGATATTTTCTAACTCCCTTACATTCCCGGGCCAATCGTAGGCCACCATAATATCCATTGCTTCCGGAGAGATCTTCTTTTTTCCCAGCCCAGCATGCTTATCCAAAAAGTGCTGCGCCAGAAGGGAGATATCCTCTTTACGCTTTCGCAGGGGTGGAATCGTCAGGGGCACGACATTGATGCGGTAATAAAGGTCGGAACGGAAACTCCCTTTGGCCATCAGTTCTTCCAAATTTTTGTTGGTGGCCGAAATCAGACGTACATCTACGCTGACCGTTTTTGTCCCCCCCACGCGCACGAATTCCCTCTCCTGCAAAGCCCGCAGGATCTTGGCCTGGGTCAGCAAACTCAATTCCGAGACTTCATCCATGAATAAAGTACCTTGATGGGCCAGCTCAAAATGTCCCATCCTTCGGCTCTGGGCATCCGTGAAAGCGCCCTTTTCATGCCCGAAAAGCTCACTTTCGATCAGGGTCTCGGGGATGGCTGCGCAGTTCACTGGTACAAAAGGCCTGCCTTTTCGCGGGCTGTTATAGTGGATGGCTCGGGCCACTAATTCTTTCCCCGTTCCGCTCTCTCCATGGATTAAGACAGTCGAATTTTTTTCGGCGATCTGGCGGATGGTGGCATAGATTTCGCGCATCTCTTTGGATTTGCCGATAATATTATCGAAACTGTACTGCTGCTCCACTTCTCCCTGCAGTCTGCGCACATCCAATTTCAAATCGCGACTCTCCAGGGCCTTTTTAGCTATCACTCTCAGCTCTTCCACATCGAAGGGCTTGGTGACGTAATCAAAGGCTCCCATCTTCATCGCTTCCACGGCAGTTTTTACGGTCTTGATAGCTGTGAGCATGATCACTGGGGTCAGGGGGTGGCTCCCGCGAATTTCCTTCAGTAATTCCATGCCATCTTTATCCGGCATGATGATGTCCAGAAATATTAATTCAGGTTCTTCGCTCTGTATCTTTTGCCAAGCTTCTGCACAAGTGCCGGCCAGGATCACCTGGTAATCTTTCTTGAAGATCATGCGTAAAGAGTCCCGCACGCCTAACTCATCATCCACAATCAAGATCTTACGCATGGCCCTCCCTTATAACTCCCATTCCAGTTCATCCGGCCACAGGAAACCGAAGGCGGATGGTTATCCCTATCCCTTGCCCCTGGTCAACCTGCATCTCCCCGTGATTCCGCACCATTACCTTCCGGGCCAAGGCTAAGGCCAAACTCAGATTCTCAAACTCTAACCCCGCTTCTGAACAAATATCTCCAGGGAGGCTCCGAATCACTCCATCCTGTCCTTCATACCAAACCAGCAACTCCACAAAATCCTTCCCCTCCCCTCCACTGCCCTTCTCGACAAAACCCGTTGACAAACGCAATGACCTGTTCTCCCGGATCTTCGAGAACACATTCCCCAGGATGCTTCGCAACACAAAACGCAAGTGGGTCTTATCAAAAAGAATTTCCGGCAATCCCTTCTGCAGGTCTGTCTCCCACCGTACCCCCCGCTGTAACAAGCTCTCTTCCTTCTCTCTGAGTGCCCCTTCTAATGCTAAGTTTAAATCATTGCGTATCAATCGGGGTGCGGAAAGCTGGGCATACTCCAGCAAATTCTCCAAAAGCTCATTGAGCCGTTTCACATCCAGGTTCACCAACCGGGAAAATTGTTCCCGGAACTCCGCATCCTCGTATTTCTCGGGAAGAAGATAGGCAAATGTGCTGATGGCTACCAAAGGATTCTTGATCTCATGAGCCAATGTTGAAAGGGTCTCGTCAAACAAAGACTCTTTCTCTCCCACCGCCTCTTCTACTATGGCAGGGGAAACCGCGGAGACGCCCTCCTCTCTTTTCTTCTCAGTAAGCCCTGCCCCTACATCTGAAAAACTGAAAACCAAATCTTCGGGAATCAGCAGCTCTCCCTCCTTCAATATCGCCGATCGTAAAATCAAACTTTCTAACTCCCGTAAATTCCCGGGCCAGTAATACTCCTGAAGCAGCTGCAAGGCCTCCGCAGAGAACTTTTTCTGAAATATCCTTTCCTGACCCTGCTCCTGGAGAATCTCATTCACCAGACGGGGAATTTCTTCCTTCCTCTCCCGCAGAGGTTTCAGCCCAACTCTCAACACCTCCAGAGCCTCACAAAGATCCCCCCGAAACTTCCCCGCCGTTACTGCCCGGGCTAACGGAACCCTGGACGAAGATATCACCCTGGCTTCCATGCCTATGTCCTCCAACCCAGGCCAGCCTACCCCTCCATCATGCAGAAAATCCAGAAGCGTCCCTTGCAAATCCCACGATAAGCTGTCCACCTCTTCCAGAAAAAGAGTCAGTGAAACGCTCCCCCCGCTCGCCTTATTTTTTAACCAAAAAGATAGCTTCTGCATGAATCCTTCCGGAGTCAACTCCCGACAAAAGAAACGCAAAAAGAGCCTGTCTTTGCGCGGGTGAAGATAATGGATCGCCTTGGCTACACCACTCCGCCCCGTCCCTTCCTCCCCCTGAAGTAGAACCGGCAACAAAGAACCAGCAACCCGAAAAACTCTCTCCCGCACTTCTGGAGAAAGCCGCGATGAATAAAGCCAGGTTTTGATCCTTTCCTCACCGCCGAAAGGAACTCTGAAACCCCTTCCCTTTTCTACCCATTCCTTCTGCATGAGCAGGGCCTTTATCTTTTGCCGCAAAGGCTCTACCCCGAAAGGCTTGCCCAACGAATCACTGAAGGGCAAATCAAATTTCTTCTCCCCGGCTGCACTTTCTCCAAAAAGGAAAAGAAGGGACAATCCCGGGCGGACTTTGCGTAAACTCCGGAGAAAGCCCTCATAATACCCTATGGGAAAATCTATTCCCACCAACGCTGCATCCACCTCTTCCCGCTCCACCATCTCCAGGGCTTCTTTCTGGTCCTTGGCCGTAAGCACGGCATACTCATCCTTCAGGATCATCCAGAGGGAAGTCCGTACACTGGATGAGGAGTCCACCACCAAAACATTCCGCTTCCGCCCTTTACTTTCCAGGACCACCTCTCCTCCCATTCTTCAGCGGCAAATGGATGCGAAAGCTCGTTCCCTTCCCGACCTCACTATCCAGATCAATAAACCCTCCATGCTCATGGATTATCTGGTGGCTGATGGCCAAACCTAATCCGCTTCCGTCTGGCCGCGTTGAGAAAAAAGGATCGAAGACCCGTTCTAAATTCTCTTTCGGGATTCCCACCCCGGAGTCCCGGACTTCAATCTGAACGAATCGCTCGCTTGTTTCTTCGTGAGTAACTTGGACGACCCTTGTTTCAACCCAGATTTTCCCCCCATCGGCAATCGCCTGGATAGCATTAAGGAGGATATTCAGCAGCACCTGTTTGATCTGTTCTGGATCGACCATGACAGGAGGTAGGTTGGATGCGTAATATTTCGAAATAGCGATGTTTTTCTTTCGGGCTTCGGTGGCAATCAAAAACTCCATTTTATCGATGAGGGCGTTCACATCTTCACCCTGGAGATTGGGCTCCGATGGCCGGGCAAATCCCAAAAGTTCATTGATCAAAGTGGTAAGCCGGTCAATCTCCCCGGAGGCGATCTTGAGAAAATAATTTCGAAATTCCTCATCTTCCAGGCGTTCGGGAAGGAGTTGGGTAAAAGTCTTGATGGAAACCAGAGGGTTACGAATCTCATGGGCTAAACTGGCAATCAAAGTCCCCAGGGAAGCCAGACGGTCGGCCCGGCGCATGATGTTCTGCGATTTCTTCAGATTTTCATAGAGGTTAGCGGTCTCGATGGCAATGGCTACCTGGTTGGCCAGGGAATTCAGGAGGTCGAGATCCTCCCGGTAATACATCTCTTCCCCCACCTTGTGTCCCAGGTTAATAAAACCGATCAGCCGATCCAGGTATAAAAGGGGCAAGCAAACCTCTGCCTGCAATCGTTCCATTACTGGGAAAAGCTCTTCCTTTTCTCCATTCTTGGGGTTTCTCTCCAGTTCGGCTCGCAGAATTCCTTCCTTCTTATCGTGGAGGTAGCGGATCCAAGGGTCATCCGGCTTAAAAAACATATCCTTCACTTCCATCTCTGGCGAGCCTCGAAATAAAGCCGGGTGAAAGACTTCCTTTTCTTGGCTATAAAGGAAAACCGAGATCCGCCAAACACCCATGCTTCGCTCTACCGTATCTGCAAGCATGTGCAGAAGACGATTCAGGTCAACCATGGTCACCAACCGGCGGCTGAAATCTTCCAGAATCCGGTGGTAGAAGTATTTGTCCTTGACGATGATCTGATGCATCGCCCGATCCATCCGCTCTTTTACTTTGTTAAAGTTAATGGCTACAGCGGCCCCTATCAGGAGGAGGAACAAAGAGAAGGGCAAATCGGCTCTCTGGAAAAAATACTTCTCCAAAAATACTATGACCAGAAGTGAAGGAATCGCCAGAATAGCTATGGATAAAATATAACTTATTCCTTTGGCCATGAAGACGCTTACATCCATCAGGCGATGCTGGACTACAGAATAGGCGGCGATAAAGAGGCCAAAGGTAACAGCAATGCTTCCAACAGGGTAAATCTGATGTCCAAAAATGGGCAAAAAGTTCAGGCTGCCCAGGATAAAACTTACGCCGATGGCCACAAAAAAATATTTCAACCTGTGCCGATGATAACTATCAGCGAAAATGTAACCTCGAACCATATAATAAAAGGAGAGCAGGATCGCGATGATAAATTGCAGGAGGAAAAGAAAGAATAGAGGGCCACTTTTGAAAGAATATCCCCAAGGATAAGCGATTACACCTGCGTGAAAGTAGCGGGTCCAACTAATCGCTGCAAGAAAACAGGATAGGCTATAAAAAATTAAAAGGGTTTTCTTACTTCGCCGGGAAATTCCTTGGGGTTTGGTAAAAAGAAAGGCAAAATGTAGGAAGGTCGGCGGAATGAACAGAAGCGGAATCCGGAAAACATTCCCCCAATATTGAGCAAAATCAGCACTGGGGGCGCTCATGAGTCCGGCCCACTCAACGTTCCACAAAGAAACGCATAGAAGCATAATCGCAAAGGATCTGTTAACCGGATTGAGCTTTTTCTTGGTATAGACAAAAAGACCGACGAGGAGATAAGCAACAGCGGCGATTATCGGAGGGAGGGCATGAATGCTCACTTCATCTCTCCTTCACGGCGCAAAGGAGGAGGTGGCTGCTGCCCAGCCAGCTTTGGTGCAACCACTTCAATCGAAAACCGCTGTTCTTCAGAAGCTCCTCAATTTCTTTTTCATCCCGATTATCCAGGTTTTCCATCTGCTTTTTTGCACCCTTTTTGGCATCTGGGGGAATCGGTCCCCAAAAACTCTTGCCCCTGCCGCGCCATTTCTATGCTGAAAAGCCCTGTGCTGGATCTATCGTCCAGAAGAGAACCCGAAGAGGATAGAGAATCGTTTAGGTTTTTAATGATTTCTCTTAGGAGCTTCTGGTAGGGAGGAAATCGTTGATAAAATTGATCGTAAAAAAGGGCCATCAACACCCATAGGCAATTTTTTCCTCTTTCCCTCATCGGGTTCCATCGAAAATTATCATCTTTTTCAATATAATCGGCTCTTTCCCACCCAGAATTTAAAAAAAAATAGGGGCTAAATGGCCCTTTTTCACACTTTGCGAAAAACAATCACCACGTTTGTTCCCCCCAAGCCGAAGGAATTGGCCATGGCGATCTGAATATCTTTTTTTCTCGGCTGTTTGGGAACATAATCTAGGTCTAATTCCGGGTCAGGAACTTCATAATTGATGGTCGGTGGAAGGATCCCCTCGTGTATGGCCAAACACGCGGCAATACTCTGCATGGCGGTCGCTCCGGCCATTGATTGCCCCACCGCACCTTTGATAGAACTTACAGCCAATTTATATGAGTGATCCCCAAATACTTTTTTAATCGCTTGGCTCTCTTTCTTATCCAGTATGATGGATGAATGAGCGTGTCCGCATATATACTCAACATCTTCAGTTCTCAAAGAAGTATGACAAAGAGCAATTTGAAAGGCTTTGATTATATCCCTTGCTTCAGGACTGAATAAATTTGAGTCGGCAGCATCATTGGTCAGGCCAAAACCAAGGATTTCAGCATAAATCCTTGCTCCCCGCCTTTGGGCATGCTCCATCTCCTCCAAAATCAATGTCCCTGCCCCTTCCCCCAAGACGAAACCGGCCCTTCGTTTATCATATGGGCACACGGCCTTTTTTGGATCTCCAGTATTGGGGGCCATCACATGGGAGGCAGCATAAAGGCCATAAGTTAAAGGATAAATGGGTGTGTCTGCCCCGCCTGCGATCAAAACGTCTGCGATTCCAGAAGAAACGGCATGGTATGCATTGGCCACGGCCATGTTCCCTGCAGAACATCCGGTAGAGACAGTTAGATTGTAACCACGAATATCCAAGACTTCTGCCAAACCTCCGACCATGGCATTGTGGTTCATAAGTCCCTCAAATATTGGATGCACTCTTTTAAGGCCGCGTTCATAAAAGGTCGCGCCGAATTTTTCATAAATATCAATTGGCCCCACGGATGTGCCGTAGCACAATCCGACTTGGTAGGGATCTTCTTTGGAAAGGTCTAATTGAGCATCTTCGAGTGCTTTTTGAGTGGAAACGATCGCAAATTGCGTGCCTCGGGAGAGCCGGCGGGCAGTCTTGGGGCTGAGAAAATCTGTAGCTTCAAAGTCATTGACTTCGGCGGCAATCTTGCAGGGATAGGAAGAAGCATCAAAGTGCGTAACGAGACCAATACCACATTTTCCAGCAAGCAGGGCCTTCCAGAAAGCCTCCTTGCCGATTCCGATCGGCGAGACAACCCCTACCCCTGTGACCACTACGCGCTTTTTTATAATCGATTCTTCTTTCGTAGGCGAACCCTCAGGGGATGCTTTTATAAAAGGTAAAGGTAAAAGATTTGCCCCCCATTTTTTTTGGCTTCATGGGTTAAAAGCTTGAAAATCCTGAAAAAAATGAACTCTTCACTTCATCAAAATCTCAATCAAAATTCAACCCCTAAACGTTCCGACTATTAAATCTCCAGAAGTGTCGAGGGCTTAATAATGAAATATATATATAAAACTTAAAAAAAGTCAATAAAAATTATTCATTCTCTAATATTCTTGGCCATGGAACGTATTTACACCCACGGACTTTCCCACCGGCTTGTAGACCTTTGGGGAGAACCAGGGTTTTTCAAGAATTCCGTCCTGAATGGCCCAACTTCGCCCGCGCACGGATTTTTCTGCCCCTTTCCTCCGGAAGGGGCTAAACCCATCGAGTCGCTCGTAGAGTTTCCCACCCCGCAGGAATTCCTGGTCAATTTCCTCCATCTGTTTCCGTCCCTCCAAATAGCCAAATCCATTCCGTTCATATTGAATAGCGTTGTGATAGAAAAGGACTTCCCCGGAAATAATGGAGACGGCCAGCCTGGAAGCAAACCGTTCCAGGAGGGAAATGAACTCTCCCAACAACCTGAGTCCCGGACGAACCTGCCCTGGAGCCAGGCCTGCTTCCAGCGCGCGTTCTTCTTCAGCTACATTTCTGGAGGCGGTCCCGAAGAGGGTGTCCTTCCCATCCCGATCCCGATCTATTTGAAAACGTTCTCCTCGGGGGTCATTAATCACGATGAAAGAGAGCTCCAGATTATCCATGAAAGGGGTATCAGAAATCTGGAGGAAGAAGATCGAATCCTGGTCTGCGAGCCTCATCTTTACGTCAATGGAGGCGAACCCGTGAGATTCGGGTGTATGAAACTGGACGACTTTCTCTCCCTGCTGATTCTGGAAGGTTTGGCGATCAATTCCGAAAAGATGAAACACTCTGGAAGGAATCAGATTGCGGTAGAGCTTGGTCCGTTCCCCCGGCGGGAGATGGTTGACTTCGTAAATTGAGCGATATTTCATTCACCTAAATTGAGCGATTCTTTTAAACCACAGAGAACACAGCGCAGCATAGCCGGAACCAAACTCACCCCCTCCTTTACCCTGTGGAGTAGTTGAATTTACTCCACAGGGCAAGCCCTCCCCCCTCGAGGGGGAGGGCTTCGTCGTGAGCCTTCGGCCCGAGCTCAGGCCGAGGGCTCAGCCGAACGGTAAGGGTGGGGGGGAGATTTTTTGCTTAGCAAAATTTCGAGAGTTTGCAGGTTAGTAATATACAGAAAATAATTTCATAGTTAAAAAACAAAATAAGTTCAATCTCTTCTCTGTGTTCTCATGCAATAAATTTGGTAAGATAAAATATTGTTTTGCTATCACTTAATAAGTGCACGGAGTAAACCGCGTTAGAAAAAACGGGGCTTTGACCCCCTCTTGAATGAGGAGCTGATGCTCTCTATTTATACCATCCCCGGCATAAATGCGGGGCTTTCTAACAGGGTAAAGCAGAGAAAAGGAGTTTATTCCCATGTTTTCTCTTAAATCTCCTCTGCGTCCTCTGTGGCGAATCGCCTTTCTTAGGATTCAATAATTCGCACGACAGGAATCCAGGGAACGGAGAAACCTCAAAATCGCCTCGCTCAATGCCTCAGGAGCCTCCAGCATTAGCATGTGACCGGCCCCCTCGATAATTTCCATCTTGGAGCCGGAAATCTTGCTATTTAGAAACTCAGTGTATTTTATGGGAGTTAGCCAATCTTCCCTCCCGCACACCATGAGCGCGGGCAGACGAATCTTTTCAACCTCCTTCATGAGGTCGAATTGATCACAGGCCATCAGGTCGTAATAACGAACCCGGGGGCTTGTCTTGGCCCACTCCCGTTCTCCCGCAGCCAACACTTCGGGGGAAGCATTTCGAGAGAATCCCCACGGGTCAAACCTGGGTTCAATTCTCCCTTCGGCCATCTGCCGCATTGTTTCCAGTGCTTCCGGGAGAACCCGGAGCCGAGCGCCTGTTCCGATTAAAAGGATTGCTCTCAATTTCGCAGGATAATGGATGGCAGAATCTTGGACGACAGCTCCCCCTAAGGAATGTCCTCCAAGCACAATTCTCTCCAACCCCAATGCGTCCAAAAAATCCTTGAGAAAATCGCGACACTCCGAGATGCGCTTCATCCCCTGTCCCTCTGATCTCCCATGTCCCGGCAAGTCCAAAGCCAGCGAATCGTATTCTCTGGCCAATCCATCCATCACTTTCTGCCAAAGACCGGCGTTCCCACCACTGCCATGAATGAAAACGGCTTGCCCTTTCGAGTAGGGAGCTTGGGCTTTTTTCTCCAGGAAATGTACCTTAGTTCCTTTGACCACTACTTCAGACATCGATTAATCCTCTCGCCAGATTTTTCCTCAACTTTTGCCTATAAATCCGAAATCTTTTGCAAATTACCATACCTCCATTCATCCTTCAAGATTTATTGGCCAGTATGTTGCCATAAATATTTCTTTTTGATAATATCTATTAAATTTTGAACAAGCGGAGGGAAAAATGGAAAGTCTAACGGGGAAATTAGCCAATTTCATCGTGGGGTTAAATTACAAAAATTTGCCGGAGGAAGTCATCCTGAAAGCCAAGCATTGCTTGATGGATACCATCGGGGCAGCTTTGGCCGGGTCGAAAACTCCAGAAGCTCTTATTGCCAAGAGATTGGCCGAGAAGTTAAACCAAAAGAAGGAAGCCACTCTCTTTACTGGCAGAGGAAAGATAGGCTGTCTGGAAGCGGCCATGGCCAACGGCATCATGGCCCATGCGCTGGAGCTCGACGACGGCAATCGATTTGCGCAAGGGCATCCGGGAATAACTGTGATCCCCGCTGTGGTCGCCTTGGCTGAGAAGGAGAAGATGAAAGGGAAAGATATGATCCCTGCCATTGTGGCTGGATATGAGGTTTTTGGCAGGGTTGGGGCCGCCGGAAACCCCTCTCATTTTAACCGTGGCTTTCATACGACCGGAACGTGCGGGACTTTTGCCGCAGCTGCCGCCGCCAGCCGACTTCTCAACTTGAATGAGTCGAAAATGGTCTCTGCTCTGGGGATCGCTGGCTCTCAGGCTGCCGGACTTTTTGCCTTCATGGCCGATGGGACCATGACCAAAGTTTTGCATGCAGGAAAGGCTGCCCATAACGGAATCCTTTCAGCCTTATTGGCTAAAGAAGGGTTCACCGGCCCCTCCACAGTTCTCGAAAACGAGCGGGGGTTTTATAAGGCTTTCGCCGATGCGTTTAACCCCCAGAGGATCCTGCATGGATTGGGAGAAAGATATGAGATCATGAATACCTATGTGAAGTTCCATGCCTCCTGCCGTCACTCTCATCCGGCGATTGATGCCATCCTGGACATGCGGAGCCGTTATTCCATTCAACCAGAAGAGATCGAAAAAATGAATTTCTATACTTACACCATTGCCGCGAAATTCGTAGACGGAAAAGAAGTTCAAACCCCCTTATCCGGTAAGATGAGCCTTCCATATTCGGCATCCGTGGCGATCCTTGATGGAAGAGTAGGGCTGGAAGAATTTAAGGCCAAGAAACTGAAGGACGAGACAGTAAGAAAAATGATGGAGAAGATCGATGTCTATCCGGACCCAGAGTTAGATAAAATGGTTCCGGACCATCGGGGCGCGAAGGTAGAGGTGATCTTGAAGGATGGCAGGAACTTTACTTCCGAAGTCTTGGATGCCAAAGGGGAACCAGAAAATCCTGGCTCCGAGAGTGATCTCTTGGATAAGTTTCATCTTCTGGCCAGAACGGTTTTCAAAAAGGATCGGATTGAAAAGATTCTGGAAAAGATTGATGGGTTGGAAAAAATGGACGACCTATCCGAATTAACCAGGCTTCTGGTGTTGAAATAAAGAATACCAGCATATTCTTACCAGAATCCCCCAACCCCCCTTTACTAAAGGGGGGCGAGGTCGGAGACTCGACTCTACGAGGGGGATTTCCCTGAAAAGGGAGGCCTTCGTAATTTACCACGTGAAACTTTAAACCTAAAGCTAATAATGCCTATCATCGAAGTCGATTCCTTAGAATTGGTGTATGAAAGCCAGAAAGAAGCGCTCCGGGTCCTTGACATCGGCCACTGGCGGGTGGAGCAAGGGGATCAAGTAGCGCTATTTGGTCCGTCCGGTTCGGGCAAATCTACTTTTCTCCATGCCCTTGCCGGACTTTTGCCCATAACTAAAGGAAGGCTTTCCGTATGTGGAAACTCTCTCGGGGCAATGGCGGAGGTAGAAAGAGACCATTTCCGAGCGCGGTACATCGGTTATATTTTCCAGAATTTTAACTTACTGCAGGGCTTTTCGGTTATTGAAAATGTGTTGTTGGGTATGACCTTTTCTCCGCGAAAAGCAAACCTAAAGGAAGCTGAATTCCTCTTGCACGAGGTGGGCCTTTCTCATCGCCTGAGATATTATCCGTCCCATCTTTCCTTTGGTGAACAGCAGAGAGTGGCGGTGGCCAGAGCTTTGGCCAATCGACCCCAGCTTCTCTTGGCCGACGAACCAACCGGTTCACTTGACCCAGTCAACCAGGAAGGGGTCCTCAAACTCCTGCGGGATATCTGTCGGATTCATGGTTGTACCCTTATCTTAGTCAGTCACGAACGGGAGGTGATCGCCCTTTTTGAAAAAGCCATTCCTTTTTTAGAACTGAACCGCGCATTCCATATCCAGAGGGAGAATCAAGAATGAGCTTCTGGAGGATTGTGCTGAGGAGCCTGCAACAGCATCATTTTTCCAGCATCCTGGCGATCATCAGCATGGCCCTAGGCATCGCTCTTCTGGTGGCAGTATATTCTTTAAAAGAACAGACCCATAGAACTTTTACGCAAATCGGGGTGGGGGTGGATGCCATCCTGGGGCCTAAAGGATCTCCCCTGCAGATCGTCCTGAATGCCCTCTATCACCTGGAGGATATGCCCGGAAAGATAAAGTGGACCTATTTCAAAGAGGTCCAAAGGGACCCGATTGTTTTGGAGGCAATTCCCTTTTGCGTCGGGCATTCCTATGGCGGTTTCCGGGTCAATGCGATCGACCCGAAAGTTCTGACTGAATTCGAATATCTTCCGGGAAAACGCTTTTCTTTTTCCGAACCCGAAGGGGGAAAGGGGCGGTCTTTTAGAGCACCCGATGAAGCAGTTGCCGGATGGGTAGCTGCCAAGACCCTAGGTCTAAAAGTGGGAGATCAGTTCAGCCCCGTGTGCGGAGTACACGAGGATGATCCGGTTCATGAAAAGGACGTCCTGCGTATCGTAGGTATCCTCGCTCCCACGGGAACGCCTTATGATCGAGCCCTCTATATTCCATTGGAGACCTTTTATACCCTGGGCGGACATCCCCCAGAAACCATTGCCATGGCCAAAAGGGAGGAATACAGGGAAATCAGCGGGGCCTATTTGAAAATAAAACGCATCCGGGGCGGTGCTTTGCATCCTGGCCTTCAAGGCCTTAAATTTGCGGTCAATCAATCGGAGCGCAATCAACTGATCATTCCCAATGAAGTACTTCCCCGGCTTTTTGACATCATCGGCTGGGTAGACCGGGTCCTTCTGGCCATAGCGGGAATTCTCACCATCCTCTCGGCCCTGTTCCTGTTCTTTTCATTAATCTCCGCTCTCAGAGAAAGGAGGCGCGATTTAGCTTTACTTCGTTCCCTAGGGGCTTCTCGGAAGACGGTAATGGGCCTGATGTTAGCGGAAGCACTTCTTATTAGTTTCTTGGGGGGCCTATCGGGTCTACTCCTGGGGCATGGGTTAATCGGATTGGGCGCTAAATGGATCAAGATCGAGACGGGGGTGGATTTCAGCGCCCTCTACCTCAGCGGCGCCGACTGGCTTGTCCTGCCTGGCGCGCTTCTATTAGGCTTCTTGGCTGGCCTTGTTCCGGGAATCCAGGCCTACCGGCTGGGAATTTTGAAGAACCTATCCCCCATATCCTGATCGAGAAAAGGAGGAACGAGCATGCCAAAAAGGATCCTATCCGTTCTATTAATTTTTATTGTTCCAATATTCGGCAGAACCTGGTGATCAGATATCCTGAGGGTCACGACCCCGGGCATGGGAAAAAATAAGCTTTTTGTTTCCCCTGCTAGGTCCATCCATGGAAGCAGATCTTTCCTCCAAGGCCTGAGAAAAGATTGATGAAAATCAAGACTCACATCATTGTAATTTTCGGTTTGAACCTTTTCTTTCTGGGCCAGGGCATTTGGAATGCCTCTGAGGCCCAAACGAAGTCCGACAAGAAAGAAGTGAAGGGGGAGACTGTTCGGGTAATTGAAGAGAAAGGCCCGGCTGGACATAAGACGATCGGCATCGACGAAAGCTTGATCATTCCGGATTCAGGGAAAGAGCATTTGCTGACCTTTGCAACCTTGATGACCTGGCCATATGAGGCCAAAAGCAATCCACTTCCTCCCTCGAATATAAAGAAATTGGACGGCCGGAGGGTGCGCATTACCGGGTTCATGTTCCCGTTGCAGGAGGGCGCCTCTATCAAGAATTTTTGCCTCTTGCGCACCACTCAAACATGCTGTTATGGCCCAAGGCCGCAATACAATCAATACCTATTCGTGGAAATGGCCAAACCCACGACCTTTTACCGCCTTGAGCCAGTCTCCTGTGTCGGAAAATTCAGGGTGGAACCCATTCCTGAAGAGGGATATATTTACCGCATGGAAGGTGAGGCATGCGAAGCGGTTATGCAAAAAGGGAAGTGATCGCCGGGACAACCAAGAAATATTATTGGGTCCTGGTACTGTGCTTTTTGAATTGGACCGGGGGAGTTGCCCAGGGATGCCCGGCTTGCTGGGCTGGCTATGGTTCGGGTGATGAGCGTTTCAATAAACCTTTGGCTGATCTCCGTCTCCTATATGAAAAAGAAGGAAGGGCTGCCTTGCCTGCCTTCAGGGAAGCTTTGAGAACCCAAAATGATCCTCTGGTAAAGCAGAGAGCCGCGGGGTACATCGCTGAGTTGAAAGACGGTGAATCGATACCCTTGCTCGAACAAACGGTGTCTGAACTGCTCAAAAGAGTCTCTTTCTCTACTTTCGGGCTGGGAACACCCGATTTTCAGACGCGTTTGAAAATCGCCCATGTACTGGCAAACCTTGGGTCTACAGGACTGGCCGACCGAATATGGGTAAGATATGATCGTCTCGATACCCAGAAAAAGATGGAAGTCCCCTACCTCCTAAACGCCCTCAATGATCCCAGGCTGACGGAGCGCCTCCTGGAAATTCTGGGTAAAGGTGAGGATCATCAATTGATGCTGGGGGCCTTAGAGGTTTTGGGCATGGGAGGAAGTACTCAAGCCTTGCCCTACCTCCGGTCAAAAATAGCTGAATGGGAACGGAAAAAAGGAGAGGCTATAGAATCAGGCGAATCGGTAGCCCCGGTGATTTATTATTCCATCCTCAGAATCAAGGCAGAGCAAGCGATCTCGCAGATAGAAGAACGCCATAAAAGTTCATCGGGTCAGGGGGCAAGTTTGGATATTCCTTGACAACCCTGAATTCTATTTCTATATTCCTATTTCAGGGGCGAGTTCTTATCACCGAACAAGAGGAGGGTTGCTATGAAGAAAACAATTCTTGTTGTCATCGGTATCTTGGGTGCGTTTATTTTGGCCACTGCCACCCCATCGACTTGGGCAGGGGTTTTTTGGCCCGAAAAATGGTGGCCTTCCAAATGGGGCCCTGATGACGAGAAAGGGTCTTTCAACACGATGACCCCGAAGAAGATCTTGTCATCCCTCAAAGTGGCGAAGACCGGGAAAATTTACCGGTTGGCCAGGCCATATACAAATGATATGCCGAAATTTGGAAGCCGTACCTATTCGCTTCACATTCCTGGCTTACCGGTCGGTGGCCCCTTGGGGAATAACAATATTGTTTGGAATGATGAGTTTATTGTCGGGGAACTTGGCCAGGTAGGTACCCAATTTGACGGCCCAGGCCATGTAGGTATCCGGGGAAAGGACGGCGTGGATAGGTGGTACAATGGCCATGAGTTGGCCAAATCTGAGAACACCTATGGCTTGAAGAAACTGGGCATCGAGAAGGTCGGCCCCTGCATCACCCGCGGCGTTTTGATTGATGTGGCTGGCCTCAAGGGCGTCGATTCCCTGAAGAAGGGTGAGGTGATTACTCCGGAAGATATCGAGGCCTGCATCAAGAAGGCAGGTATAACGCCGATCCAGGAGGGCGACGCGGTCATCTTCCATACCGGCTGGGGTAAATACTGGAAGGATCCGGCCACCTACAATGCGGGTGAACCGGGCATCGGCGTGGCCGCGGCCAAATATCTAATCGAGAAAAATGTGTCGATGCTTGCTGCAGACACCTGGGCGGTAGATGTCATCCCGAGCGAAGATCCCAATGGCGCATTTGACATTCACAATTTGATGCAAACCGTCCATGGAATCTGGTACCTGGAGAATTTGGACGACGTGCCGATGAAGCAGATGGTGAAGGAGGGAGTCTACGAATTCCTCTGGATCTTCGTGCCAGTGCCCTTTGCCGGAGCTACAGGATCACCCGGTGATGCCATAGCAATACGGTAAAGCTCCCTTTTTGGTGGATGAAAAAAATAATAAAGGATAAGAACTCGCTCTTTTCGCAACTTCCTATGCTCGCAATCATAAACCATAAGGCCATCTTTTCCTGTTCCTCCAACAACTTTTTCCTTTATAATTTTCCATGATCCACCTGTCACCCACGAATCCCGCCCCGCCCAAGGCGGGGGGAAAATCCTCCCACCCCCCTTTAACAAAAGGGGAATATATTTCCCTCCCTTAAGACTTGTACAGGCTGGAGCGATGCAGGGCAGAAAGAGCCTTAATAACCTTCTCCGGCGAAGGGAATACGGGCACATTTTGCTCCTCCAGCCATTCGAGGGTCTCGTGCCTGCCGGAGAGTATTCCTGCTACCCAGAGAGCGATAGGCTTTTTAGCTTTGAGGGATTGGGAAAAAACCTGGAAGAATTCCCGCGGAATGTTGAATGCCCGGGAGGGAAGCTGAACCGCCAGCGCGTCTACATTCGGATCATTGACCAGCGATTCAAGAAGGACACCATAGACCTTCCTGGGATCGTTGAACTGTAAAGAGACCCCCAGGTCAAAAGGATTTCCCGCAATCTCCCAGGGTGGGAAAATCGCCATCAGCTTTTTTAAGGTCTCGTTTTGCAACTTCGCCACGGAAAAACCTTCAAGCTGACACAGGTCGGTAACGATTACGGCTTCCCCCCCTGGCAGGGTAGCGATGGCTATTTGGTTTCCTGGCAATAAAAGGGAACCAAAGCGCTCCAAGGCTCTCGTAAGGTCAAAAAAATCCTCGATCGTCTGGGCCCGAATAGCGCCACACTGTCTCAATGCCGCATCGAATACAAGATCGTTTCCCCGAACAATAACCCCGGTATGAGAGGTGGCAGCTTTGGCCCCGGCTTCCGTGCGTCCAGATTTGAGAACGACGATATGCTTATGTTCCGCGGCCTTCTGGATGATTCTCAAAAATTCCCTTCCATTCCCCTCGATGCTTTCCAAGTGAAGGCCAATGACCCGAGTCTGAGGGTCCTGGGCGAGATAACTAAGGGCTTCCACCTCATTGATGTCCATCTTGTTTCCCAAATCGATGAGTTTGCTGAGGTGAAGGTTGAAGTCGGAAAAGAGCCAGTCAATCCTCGGCTCGTAAAGCCCGGACTGGAAGATCAAAGAAAGGCCCCCGGCTTTCATCTTAGGAATGGGGTGGAAGCTGATCGCAAAATTGTTGGTGGTGTTGATTGGGCTTAGGGCATTGGGCCCGATCGCTCTGACGCCATTGGCTTTCAGGAGTCTGGCCATTTCCCTCTGGACCTTCCGCCCTTCTTCTCCAGTCTCGGAGAAACCGCCCGCCACGAGAACTACCCTCTTGATCCCCTTTTCTACGCAATCCCTGAGAAGGTGAGGAGTCACATTATAGGGGACCGCAATAACTGCCAGGTCAATACGATCGCTGATGGTCTTCAGGTCTGGATAGGTTTTCAGGCCAAGGATTTCCTGCGCCTCCGGGTTGACTGGATAGATTTTACCCCCAAAACCCAGCTTTAGCAGATTCGCCACAAGGTGGTGATTGGCTCTAAAGGGGTTTCTGGAGGCACCTACCACCGCTACGCTCTGGGGGTAAAAGAATTTTTCGAGAAAGTGCTCCCTTCTGCCTTCCATATCACTGCTTCGTTCATGCGGTAGCATTATCTCACCCTACTAAATTCAATGGCAAAATGCAAGCCTATCCTCTCAAAGAGCAGGTTCGAGGGTTCGTGGATTCAAGTGGAAATGGGAGGAATGAAGGGATGGAAGGTGCCTTGATTAAAAAACTCATTTCTCTGGGCATTGTAATATGGTATAGAAATTCAGAGGAATCGATTTGAGAGGTAATCCGTGATGTCAGAAAAAGAGAGGGAAGAAGAAATTAGCTTTGCTGAACTTCTTAAGATCAGTTCTCGGGCTCCGAGTAGCGAGATTGCCCTTGGCGATACTGTAACTGGCACCATCGTAAAGATTAGCAAAGATACGATCTTCGTTGATTTAGGGGGCAAAAGCGAAGGATTTGCAGCTGTAGAGGAATTCCTGAACAAAGATGGGAAATTGACCCTTAAAGAAGGCGATAGAGTGGAATTAAGAGTAGCCTCTTTGCGGGGTGGAATCCATCTCAGCAAAGCAATTAGAGTCCACGGCGTTGAAGCCATGCGGATGCTCCGGCAAGCACAAAAAAGCCAAATTCCTGTGGAAGGAAGGGTCGCGTCCATGAACAGGGGCGGGTTTGAAGTTGACCTCTCTGGCCTTCGGGCTTTCTGCCCAATTGGCCAGATTGACCTTCAGTTTTGCGAAAAACCTGAAGAACACCTCGGGGCGAGGTATCAGTTCCGGATCATGGAAATCAAAGAGAAAGGAAAAAATATCATTCTTTCACGCCGGGCGCTTCTACAGGAAGAGCAGGAGAAAAAACTGAAGGAGACCTTGGCCATCCTCAAACCTGACCTGGAGCTTGAAGGAAAGATTACCAGATTAGCCGACTTTGGTGCCTTTGTGGATATCGGAGGGATCGAAGGCATGGTGCATATATCTGAGATATCTCATGCCAGAATCAACCACCCTTCTGAAATCCTCGAGCCAGGTCAGATGGTCAGGGTAAAAATTCTGAAGATCGAGCAGGATAGGGGCGACCGCCATAGGATTGCCCTTTCCATGAAGGTGCTGGAGCCGAGAGCATGGGATAAGGGCTTGGGGTTTCAAGAGGGGGATGTGATTTCAGGAAGAGTTTCGCGATTGACTGATTTTGGTGCATTTGTGGAGGTAGCGCCGGGGGTGGATGGACTTGTTCATATATCGGAAATCAGCTATGCTCGGGTCCCCCACCCCAGCCGGTTCCTTAAAGAAGGGGACCGGGTAGACGTGCTGGTGTTAAAAATAGACTATGAAAAGCGTCGCATATCTCTATCCATCAGAGATGCCGCAATCAAGCAGCAGATCGCGGATTCCGGAGAAAAACTCGATCAAGCGCACCTTGAAGTTGGACGGGTCTTGAGAGGAATTATTGAGGATCATAAACCTTACGGGCTTTTTGTAAGGCTGCCCCAGATTGGCATGGGGATAAGGGGCCTGCTCCCCATGGAAGAACTGAACGAGGATGTAAAGGCCGATGTAAAAAAGAGGCTTCCCAAAGGGAAGGAGATTCAGGTTGAAATCGTCTCGATAGACGAAAAAGGCAGAATCGGACTTTCCCAAAAGACCATTAAAGAAAAAGAGGATCGGAAGGACTACGTAAAATTCCTTGAAAAGAGTGACAAGAGCGGAAATCTGGGAACCTTGGGAGACATTTTCAAGAAGCTGAAGCGCTGACCGGGGTCTGCCGCGGCCTACCCCTATGTTATTCTGGGCAGTTCTTGCTGGTGGCGTAGCCCAAAAGTATCGCTATATTTTAAGGGCAATCTTTCACAGGATTGGAGCCCAAAATAGACATTCAAATATAAAGGTATATGGGTGCAACGCCACTGGCGTTTTCAGTAGGGCTATTGAAGTGAAGGCTGTTCAAAACGTCTCTGAACTCGCCGGACATGGCGCGGCCCAGCCAACCAGACAGCAACGCAGGCGACAGCAAACAGGACAATGGCTACCAGGAAGGCAACGAAATAGTCGCCGCTAATTTCGAAAAACCAGCCACCCAGCCAGGGCCCTATGGCGCCCCCCACGGCGAAGCCGAACCAGATTGACCCGATGACGAAACCGACCTTGGGGCCCTGGAAGATGTCCGTGATGGCAGCCGCGATAGTAGGGGCGGTTAGCCCAATTCCTATTCCCAAGCTTACGGCATAATAGTAGAGCATCCAGGGGCGAGAGGCATCTTTTATGAGTGCCAAGACGATAATTCCCGAGATCCCGATCAACGCGCCGATCGTAATGGTGGTTTCTCGCCCAATCCGGTCAGAAATCAAACCCGCCAGAGAGCCAAAGGCAAACAGAATGCCAAATAGAGAAAGAACAGACGAGGCGTAGATCTTGGAATAGCCGACATCGATGGCGAAAGCAACGTGATGGGCTACCAGAATATGTTCCATGACTCCCCAGAGGGAGAAGGTGGTTAAAGCCAGCAACCAGAAGCGGCCCGTTTTGACTGCCCTGGCGAATGTCCACTCTACCGCTGCCCATACTGGATCCGTAATTTCCATTACCTTTTGCACGGCGACCGGTGAATTCTCCCTCCCCTCTTCCGGGCCATCGCGAACAAGGCCCTTATCCATCGGGTGGTAGCGCACGATGAAAAGGATTAGCGGAACCATTATCGCGGCAACGACAAAGCCCTCAACCAAAAAGGTGTTGCGCCACCCGAAGCGGTCGATTAGCCAGGCGATGGCTGGATAGCAGGCAAAAGACCCGCCCGAACCAGAAAATATAAGGGATAGGGCCAAACCCCGCTTCCTTTCAAACCAGTTCCTGATAACAGTGGTGAAGGGGACGGAGCCCATGAGACAAAGTCCTGTTCCGGATAGAACCCCGAAACTGAAATAGAAATGCCAGGGTCTGCTTCCCCATGCCGATAAGACTAAGCCGAGGCCCAGAAGCGTGACCCCCAAGACCATCGTTTTTCGGGGTCCGGTTTTATCAACTAAGTGGCCAGCTAAGGGGGAAATAAAGCCATAAGCCAGGATGTGAACCGAAAGCATGGCCGCAGTGATATCCCTCGGCCATTTGAACTCTTCCAGAAGGGAGGGGAAAATCACCGAGAAGGAGTAGCGCGCCCCATAGCCTGTGGCAAAGGCGATCAGGCCAGCTATGGCAATATACCAGCCATAGAAAATAAAGTTACCCTTTTTCATCTTCGCTCAGCAGCCGTTCTGTTAGTCTTATTAAGGAGTCCATAATTTATTAGACATATTCTTCCGTTCAATTGTTGTCACCGTTCACCCTGAGCCTTCGGCGTGAGCTCAGTCGAACGCTTGTCGAAGGGTGCGTTGCGAGCCG
>Ga0315312_1001236_pt1 | contig 20872 bp, 13 predicted proteins | sample TDP7_MG_FD_203629 | JGI IMG/M metagenome (GOLD analysis project Ga0315312, IMG submission 203629) | Freshwater sediment microbial communities from Lake Towuti, South Sulawesi, Indonesia - TDP7 | ecosystem: Environmental > Aquatic > Freshwater > Lake > Sediment | place: Indonesia: South Sulawesi... | reverse complement strand
GTAAGCAGCGCGAGTCTGAAGACCGCTTCGCCCGCCGCCCGCGCGATGTAGCTCATCTGCAAGCTCACCGGCTTCAGCAGCGCCATGGTGATCTTGCCTTCCAGCACGTCTTCGGCCATCTCCCTGTCGATGTTGTTGAAGTACATCGAGCGGATGATCCAACCCACCGCCACGTAAGTGACCATGTCAGGGAAGCCGAAACCGGCGAAGGCCGCATCCACCTGGAAGATGGCCCGCCAGATGAAGTAGTAGACCGTGACGTTGATGAAGTAAGTGATCACCCCGGTGTAGTAGCGCAGCCGGAAAGCCAGCATGTTCAGGAAGCCGATACGCGAGAACTCCAGGGCTACTCCGGTCTGCACGGCGTGCCCTCCTGGAGCAGGTTCCCCGTGTAGATCTGTTTGACCACCTCCTCGATGGACTGCTCCTCGATGGCGATGTCCAGCACCTCGACGGCGTTGATCACCTGGCGGATGACCTCCGCGCTGGAGCGCTGGTCGCGATCGAAGGCCAGCCGGTAGGTCAGTTCGCCCAGCGTCTCCCGGCGCGTGTCGGCCACCTCCAGGCGCTCGAAACGCTGGGCTTGGTCGCGGTCTTTGAAGTCGAAGGTGACCGTGATCTCGCGCCACAGCCGGCGGGTGAGGTCGGCCAGTGCGCCGTCGAAGAGCAGCCGCCCGTGGTCGATGATCATCAGGCGCTGGCAGAGCTGCTCGATGTCCGACAGGTCATGGGTGGTCAGCAGGATGGTGGTGCCGCAGTCGCGGTTGACCTGGCGCAGAAAAGCGCGGATGTGGTCCTTAGCCACGATGTCCAGGCCAATGGTGGGCTCGTCCAGAAACAGCAGGGGCGGGTTGTGCAGCAGGGCGGCGGCCACGTCGCAGCGCATGCGCTCGCCCAGACTGAGCTTGCGCACCGGGGTGTGCAGATAGCGGCCCAACTCGAGAATCTCGTCGAACTGGCGCATGTGCGCCTGGTAATCAGCGTCCGACACCCCGTAGATGCGCTTCAGCAGGCGGAAGGACTCCACCACCGCGATGTCCCACCACAACTGGGTGCGCTGGCCGAACACCGCCCCGATGGTGCGCGTGTAGCGCGCACGGTCGCGGAACGGAACGAAGCCGTTGGCGCGCACCTGACCGGCGGTAGGAACCAGGATGCCGGTCAGCATTTTGATCGTGGTGGACTTGCCCGCGCCGTTGGGGCCGATGTAGCCCACCATCTCGCCGGGCGCGATGCGGAAGGAGATTTCGTCCACCGCCCGCACCACCCGGTAGTCGCGCACGAACAGGTTCTGGAGCGCGCCCCACAAGCCCTCGCGCCGCTCGAAGGTCCGGAAGTGCTTGGCCAGCTTCTCGACTTCCAGCGCGCCCAGCATGGCTTCTCAGTTCAGGAACAGCACGCGGTACAGCGTGTCCCGCTGCCGGGGGATGAAACCGGCGTCGCGGATGATGCGGCGCAGCTCCTCCTCGCTGGCCTCGTGCTGGAGGCCGGTGGCGCGCACCACGTTCTCTTCCAGCATGACGCTGCCCACGTCGTTGGCGCCGAAGCGCAGCGCCACCTGGCAGATCTTCAGCCCCTGGGTCACCCAGGAGGCCTGCACGTGGTCGATATTCTCCAGGTACAGCCGCGACACGGCCAGGGTTTTCAGGTAGTCGGCCGCGGTGACCTCCTCCGTGAGGAGCCGGCCCAGCGCCGTGCGGCGGTGCTGGAAGGTCCAGGGGATGAAGGCGGTGAAGCCCCCGGTTTCCTCCTGGAGCCGGCGGAGGGCCTCCAGATGGTTGACCCGCTGCCGGAGCGTCTCCCCGCAGCCGAACATCATGGTGGCGGTGGTGCGCATCCCCAGGAGGTGGGCCACGCGGTGCACTTCGAGCCACTCGGCGGTGGAACATTTCCGGCGGCTGATCCGCTGCCGCACGTCGTCATCGAGGATTTCCGCCCCGCCGCCGGGAATGGAGTCCAGGCCGGCGTCGCGAAGGCGCGCGATGGTGTCGCGAAGGGTGAGGCCGCTGACGCGGGCGATGTGCAGAATCTCAGGCGAGGAGAAGCAGTGCAAGTGAATGCGGAAACGCCGCTTGATCTGGCGGAGCAGGTCCTCGTACCAGTCGATCTTGAGCTCCGGGTGCAGCCCGCCCTGCATCAGGATGCCGGTGCCGCCCAGCTCTAAGGTCTGCTGGATCTTGGTGAAGAGCGTCTCGGGATCCAGCAGGTAGGCTTCGGGGTGGCCCGGAGGACGCCAGAAGGCGCAGAAGTCGCAGCCGCTGGCGCACACGTTGGTGTAGTTGATGTTGCGGTCGATGAGGTAGGTGACCACGCCCTCGGGATGGAGCCGGCGGCGAACCTCGTCGGCGGCCATGCCCAGCGCAATCAGGTCGGAGCTGGCCAGCAGAGCGACGGCCTCCTCAGGCGTGAGCATGGGCCTCCCGCTGACCGGCGTATTCCAGGAACAGGCGCAGACCCTCGTACTCCTGCTCGCCGTGCAAATGGACGATGCGGCGCGTGAGGTAGTCCCGAGCCAGGCTCAGGGGCAGCCCCCGCGGCGGCGCCTCCTGCCGCACGATGTCTTCCAGGTGCGCAAGGCCGAAGCGGCAGGAACTTAACAGCGGGGGCGCCAGCTCCCGGGCCAGCGCCTTGTCGCGGCAGCCCCACACGGCGAACACCATGGGCAAACCGGTCCACTCATTCCATTCCTGCCCTAGGTCCATCACCCGGTAGGGCAGCGGTCGCAGGTTCAAGCGCAGGGCCGGATCGCCGATCAGCACCGCGGCGTCGGCGCGCTCGAGCATGGCATCGAGATCGGGCGGCTGCACGATCAGCTCAGGACGCGCGGCATATCGCCGCGTCAGCACCATCTGCGCCAGGGCTACCGAAGTGCGGGAACTCGTGTCGGCCGCCAGCGTGCGGATGGCACCCGGCTCCACCTTGGACACCAGCAAGATGCTCCGCACCGCCCCGCGCGCGGCCACCCCAGCGCCCGGGATGATTTCCAGCTCCTGCCGCGCCAGCTCGATCGAGGGCACCAGCCCGGCGTCGGTGCTGCCGGCGGCCAGCCGCTCCGCACACTCCGAGGGCAGCGCGAACTCCAGATCGAAGAGGCCCTGTTCGGCGCCGTGCAGCATCCCCCAGACCAGAGGCGCCGAGTTCAGGTAGCCGACCGCGCACACGCGCAACCGCGCCGCAACTCCCGGGTTCAACCTTACAGTCTAGCATGGGGGCGCTGCTACACTGGAGAATGGAGTTGTTGCGAACACCTATGCGAGCTCTCACTAATATCGCGCGAACCGCTTGTATTTGCGCCCTGGCACTGTCCGTCCCGGGCCTCCACGCGCAGGTCACTTTGAACCCGAATCCCTCGCGCGCCATCGGCCACAACTGGGTGACGCCGAAATCCACTGCGCCCAACTTCGTCGAGGGCCGGGAGTTCAACGGCCCACAGGGCGTGGCCATCGACACCCGGGCCAACCCGCCCATCCTGTACGTCAGCGACACCGGGAACAACCGCGTACTGGCTTGGCGCGACGCTTCCAAGGCCCGGGAGGGTGTGTTCGCCGACTTGGTCATCGGGCAGCGGGACAAGTTCTCGACGACCGGCTGGGGGCCCGGCACGACTTTCACGAGCGGGCTGACAGCGCCCACGGGCCTGGCCGTGGACACGCAGGGGAACCTCTACGTCGTGGATACCGGCAACAACCGCATCTTGCGCTACCCCAAACCCTTCGAGCAACCACCGGGCGACGTGCAGATTCCCGACCTGGTGATTGGGCAGACCAGCCTGAACTCGAACCGGCCCAACGCCGACGGCGTCTCGGCCCGCTCGATCGCCGTCAACGTGAGCAACAGGCTGTATCGGACGACGCTGGCCTTCGACAGCGAAGGAAACCTTTACTTCACGGATGCTGGCAACCACCGGGTGCTGCGCTACCCGGCCTCCGCTCTGGGCACCGGAGCGCCCCACGGCCCGGCGGCCAACATCGTGCTGGGGCAGACCGACTTCCTGACCAACACCGCCCCTCCTGCGCGGCCCGATGCGCAAACGCTGATCAGCAAGAACATCCTGGTGACTCCCGGCGGTCTGGCGGTCACCTCCACACATCTGTTCGTCTCCGACGGCTACTCCCGGGTTCTGGTCTACCCGCTGCCCAATTACATCGGCCAGGCGGCTTCGCGCATCCTGGGCATCCTCATTGTGCCGCAGGGGCAGCCGGCCCCGCCGCCCGTCAATAAGACCCGGTTCAACATTCCGGAAGGCATCGTGATGATGGGCGGGGCTCCGGCCGTGTGCGATTCCAGTAACCACCGCATCCTGATCTTTGATCCGATGGCCAACTGGCCGGCTGAGACCGCGTCCTACTCGCCCGAGGCCATCGCGGTGATTGGGCAAGGCGGCGATTTCTATAGCCGGAAGGCCAGCGCCGGGGCCGGCGGCTTGAGCGGACCGGTGCAGGCGGTTCTCTTCAATGGCGAGCTGTACGTGGCCGACTCTTTGAACAACCGGGTGATCGTGCTACCCCAGCAGTCCACGAACCCGCCAGCCTTCTCTGCGGCCTCCCGCGTAGTGGGACAGTTGGGCATGGATTTCAACACCGTCAACCTCGTCGAGGGCAAGGAGCTGTTCTTGCTCAGCTCGACGCTGGGCGGACGGGGCGGCGTGGCGGTGGACACGAAATCAGACCCGCCGCGCCTGTATATCGCCGACACCTTCAACAGTCGCGTGCTGGGCTTCCGCGACGCCCGCCGGGTGAAGACGGGCGATAAGGCGGATCTGGTTGTCGGGCAGGACAGTCTCTACCGCTCGGAGGTCAACTACCCCTACAAAGACGCCAGCCTGCTAAACGACATGGGCTTGTTCTTCCCCACAGGCCTGGCGGTGGATGCGAATGGGGATCTTTACGTAGCCGACAGCGGCAACGCCCGGGTGCTGCGATTTCCCAGGCCCTTCAGCCAGTCCGTGACCCCGCCGCGGGCCAACCTGGTGCTGGGGCAGTCCAGTTTCACCACCAAGCTGACGGATGCTTCCACGCGCACTATGGCCGGACCGTACGCTCTGGCTTTCACCGGACAGGGCCACCTGCTGGTCTCCGACAACGCTCATAACCGCGTGCTGATGTTCCAGCGTCCGCCGGGCGGAGATTTCGCCAACGGCCAGGCGGCCGTGGCCAAGATCGGCCAGCCGGATTTCGTTTCGACGGCGGCCTCCAGCGGGACACCGGTCCCCACCAATCGCCTGAAAACTCCGGCGGGCCTCGCCCTGGATAGCTCCGAGCGCCTCTATGTTTGCGACGCCGGCAACAGCCGGGTGCTCATCTTCGGGAACGTCCATGCGCTGAGGCCCGAGGATGATCCCTCCGCGGTGGCCGCCTTGACCGGACTGCGCAGCCCGTTGGGCACCTTCGTGAGCCAGTCTACTGGAGAGATCTGGGTGGCCAATACCGGCAACAACCAGGCTCTGCGCTACCCCCACTATGATCTGCTGCCCGCCAAGGATTACAAGCCAGAGGCTACGATTCCCAGTCCGGCCCCGCTGGCGCTGGCCTTGGATGGCCTGGGCAACCTCTTCATCGCTGACGGGAGCAACCGGGTGGCCATTCACTACCCGGCGGTGGACGTTTACAATGGCGCGAGTTGGGTCTATTCGACCCAGCGGCCGCTCTCACCGGGCGTTTGGGCCACGGTGAAGCCCAAGGGCGTGCAGTTCGGTTCAGAGACCAAGATTGCCACTGATCTCCCCTTGCCTCGGACTCTGGCCGACATTCAGGTCCTCTTCAACGACGAGCCCTCACCGCTCTACTACGTCTCGCCCGACCAGATCAACTTCCTGCTGTCTATGAAGGCCCCTTCCTCCGGCTCCGCTGACCTGGTGGTCCAACGTGCTTCCACCGGTCAGGTCCTGGCCAGCGCCCCCGTCTCTATGGGCCCGGCTTCCCCCGCGCTGTTTACGGCCGGCTCGACCGGCAGCGGCTTGGTGGCGGCGCTCAACCAGGACAACACGGTCAACACGCCCTCCAGTCCGGCGGCCCGGGGCGAAGTCATCCAGTTGTTTGGTACCGGCCAGGGCTTCGTCGAGGGGGCGCCGCCCGACGGCGAGGCCGCCTCGGGGTTGACCCCCACTACCGAGCGGCCCCGCGTGTGGATAGAGCCGGATTACGTGCCCGAAGACCACATCCTCTACTCCGGCCTGGCGCCCGGCCTAGCCGGGGTTTGGCAGATCAACGTGAAGATACCCGAGAGAACTGCGCCGGGCCAGCGTCTCATTTTCGTTCAACTGATGAGCATCAACAGTTCGCCACCCCAGACCCGCATTGTGGTCAAGTAGGGGCGAGGCATGCCTCGCCCCTACGGAATCCTGATCCGCACCTCGTTACTGCGCTGCCCGCCGATGGTGAGCGACAAAGGCTGAGTGCCCGAAGGGACCCCGTCGGGAACCCGCGCGTTCACCTGGTACAGTCCCAGCCAGCCGGGCGCCAAGCCGCTGAAGGGGACCTCGGGGGCTGGGAGTCCGGCCAAGAATACCTGGGGCGAAAGCTGGGTGCGTTGAAGCGAGCCGTCGGCACGCACGGGGCCTAGCCCGGTGGCATAGACCTCGACATAGTCGCCGACCACCCGCACAGCTCCCAGGTTGGTGGCTGGATCGAAAAAGATGCCCGGCGAAACGCCTGCCACCGGAACGCGCACTGTCGAGGAGACTCCCACTGCCGTCGATACCACCAGGTCGGCGGTACCCTCCGGGAGGCTGGCGGGCACCAGCAGATTGATCTGCGGGTCGCTGACGTAGATCAAGGGTGCGGCCTTCTCGTTGAGCGTGACGGAGACGCCTTCCAGGGACTCCGGCCAAGGGAAACGCGCGGTCGCGGTTCGGCCCGCCGAGAGGTTCACGCCGAAAATGGTGGCCAGAGAGCCGGGTGAGATACCCGCGCGGTAGGAGGCCGCGTTCACCACGCCCTCCGCGACCACGTAGGGGCGACCCAGGGCCGAAACCGTTACGGCGGTGCCGGGCGGCCCTCCTTCCAGCGTAGCGGTCAACTGGTGCAGCGGCCCCGCTCCGGGAGTCCACTGGAAGCTCACCGTCCCGTCCTCGCCGGTGACGCCGACGGCTGGAGTGACAGTTCCCCCGGAGGCTACCGAGGCCCGCACACGCACGCCTGGGTAAGGCAGCTCGTTCTCATCCACTACCGCAAAGACTACCGGCGCGGCCAGCGGCGCGCCTGGCACGGCGACTTGCTTGTCACCCGAGCGCACCACGAGTTTCAGTTCCCCTGCGGAGCCCGCCACTTGGATCCGCGAGCGCACCGTTTCGTAACGGCTGTCGCCCGGCGTGGCCACAATTTCGTCTACGCCCGCCCGCAGGCCGGCAATGGTGAAGGTGGCCCGCGTCGCGCCCGCCGGTATCGTCACCGACGCCGGCACGCTCACATAGCCGTTGAGTGCCCGCAGATCGACTGTCAAGTTGGCTTCCGCCGGCCGTTCGACGGTGACCGACGCGGTCATCGAGCTTCCCGCCAGCACGCCGGCGGCCGGGAAGATCGAGACCCGCAGGGCACGGCGCAGCGTTGCTTCCGCCCAGGCCCGCTGGCTGGCGGCCCTGTGGTAGTAGGTTTCAAACTCCCGGCGGAAGCCTTCGAGCTTCTGAAGCTCCTGCGTGGAGGGCTCCGTCCCGGCCGCCGCGATCAGGATGAAGGCGAAGCGGAAGCGACGTTGCGCCACGGTGTGATCCGGCGTGCGGCGTCCCTCGGCACGGATGATTTCCTCCACCGCGACGTCGCGGCGCTGGCCGTCGAAGTTCACGTTCAATTGGGGGTGGCGATCCGGGGGCACCGTGGCGTTGGCGACCAGGAAGGTGCCCGGCACCTCCTCCGCGGCGCGGAATCCCATCAGGTATTGGTCGAGGGGAGAGAAAGCTTCGGTGACGCCGATGGTGATGAAGCGCGGCGCGGCGGCGGGCTCGGTCTCCCAACGGTCGCGGATGCGGTTGCCCTCCGCCAGCGAGGCCTCCGAATTGAAGGTGAAGGCCCAGTGGGCCTGCTGGTAGCCCAGCATGGGGCGAGCCTCCGGGTTCAGCGGGTCCCGGATGCTGGCGTAGGCCAAGAACAGGTGCCCGGCCTCGTGCGCCAGAATAGTGACCGGGGTGTCGCGGCTGAGCTGACGCGAGGGGACGAACTGGTTAGGGTCGTCGGGGAACTGTGAGAGCGGCCCCAGGTTGAGCACCGCCCGCAGACGGCGCGGCGAACCGAACTCCGCACCCGCGTCCACCGGGTCGTCTCCGGTGCCCCGGTCGAGGTTGCGAACGGTGAGCTCGTAAGACACGGCGGTGTCGCCGGCCGCGATGCCCAAGCTGTTGAAGAACACCAGATAGTCGTAAGCGTCTTCGTGGGTCGCGTAGAACTTCTGCGCCGCGGTGACCACGTCGATCTCGTTGGCCCGCCCGAACCGTTCCGCCACCGTCCCGGTGTACTCCTGGCTGCTTCCCTGAAGGAAAGTCACCACGGAGGTGGGGCCTTGCACGCGGCCTGGCGAGATGCCCACCACGGCGCTGGAGGTGTTGATGCCCGCGTAGGCGAACTCGATCCGCCCGTCGGCGAGGAGCCGGATCTGGAAGGTCTGTAGCGGTCCTATGCCGACCTCACGATACTCCGGCACCGCTACCCAACTGACCACCAGCCGGTCTGCCGCCGACAGCACCGTAACGCCCTGCCGGGACATAGAGGGGTCCAGGTCACGGAACAAGGCGGCGATGCGCGGCGGCCCCGCCGTCATGCGCCCTAGGGAACGCTCCGAGATGGCCGTGTCGGAGGCGGTGAAGGTCAGATTGCCGTCCGAGTTCACGTACACCTGCCGGTAGGTGTTGCCATAGAAAGGGAAGGAGAACTTGATGTCGATCAAACGCGTGTCGTCGTCTTCGAGGCCCTCCAGGGGCGAGCCCGACGAGGCCGCGCCGGCGTCGTAGGACTCCTCCAGGAGGCTGAACCGGTAGCGGGTGGTGCGGGCGGCAGGCGCCGTGAAAACAAGCGTTTTGCGGTCCAGGTTGAACTCGTTGAGCCGCGCAACGACGCCGTCGCTGTCGTCGAGGACGGCGATTTCGCCGAGGTCACGCGCGGCGGCGCGGGGCGCGGCTGCCGCGCCCGTCCGGCTGGGGAGGTATTGACGGCGTTGCTTCTCTGAGAGGCGGTGCAGGTGAAGCTGCTCGGCCAGTTTCTCGCGCGTGGTGCCGCAGACGCCGTGGAGCTGGCGCGCTTCCACCGGCGCGGTGGCGGCCAGCGCAACGAGTAATGCCCCTGTGAGCCGGCGCATGAGGGAATCTCTATTCATTGTAAGATACGGGTCCGGAGGCTTCCCGTCCCATGCCCTTCTGCGCCAACTGCGGCAGCCAGATTGGCGCCGAGACGCGATTCTGTTCCAACTGCGGCAGCCCGGTGGGCGCCCAGGCGAACCCGGCGGTCGCCGTGGCCGCCGCCCCGCCCCTACCGCTCGACTACACCATCCACGGCGATAACTTGCAGGTGGCGCGCATCCGCCTCAAGCCGGGTCAGGAGATTTACGCCGAAGCCGGCAAGATGGTGTACAAGACCGCCAACATCCAATGGGAGTCGCGGATGACGGGCGAAAGGAACGCCCGGACGGATCTGCGCGGGCGGCGCCGGGCAACCGGCGTCCCTACCGTGACTCCTTCCCGAGGCACCGGCAGGGCTTCTTCAGCACCGTCTGAAGCTTACGCCACGGGCATGGTGCCCAGGCTCGAAAGTGTAGAAACTCCAGGAATCGGGCATGCCCGACCCCTACAAGCCCAGCAGGCGTTCTGCGTTCTGGTAGTAGACCTTGCGCAGAATGCGCTCCGGCAGCCCCAGTCCGTAAATGCGCCAGCGGCCCTGCGGCGGGATGCGCGCCGGAGCGTAGTCGAAGTACTCGTCCTCGGTTTCGAGGAAGCGGTAGTAGATCTCGTAGAGCTGATCGCAAAAGACCTGCTGGGGATACTCTTCGCCGTGAGGGACCGCGTCGGTGCCGAACAGGATGCGGTCCTGGTACCGGTCGAAGAACTTGCGAGCCGTGCGGGGCTGGCGGCCCAGTTCGCCGATGCGCGCGCCGAACTCGACCCAGATGTTGGGATAACGATCCATCCACTCGGAGACCCAGGGCAGGTTCTCGGAATTGCCCACGTGCAGGTAGATGAACTGAGTGCGCGGGTGGCGGGCCACCACGCGGTTGCGGGCCTCCATCAGTTCCTTATTGCTGGGGAAATCCTTGCCGTGGAAGGACCAGTCCGGATGGGCGTGCAGCTCCTCCCAGCGCTCGTTGAAGCGGTCGATGGGCAGGAAGAAGGCCTCGGGGTCGGAGGTGTGAATGGCCACGGGCGTCTTCAGCGCTCCGGCGGCCTCCCACATGGGGTCGAAACGCGGGTCGTCCACCTTGATGAGGGGACCGGTGGTGACCTTCTCGCGCAGATACAGGCCCAGAGTTTTGAGGATCTTCAACCCGCGCGCGCCGGCCTGGCGGGCCCGCGCGAGCTCGTCGGCCTGGAACTTGGCGTAGCCCGGCTCCGGAGTGCGGTTCCAGCAAGGCTCGGTGAAAACCAGGAAGCGCTTGGGGTGCGGGGTGTGCCAGTAGCGGACGGTCTTGACCAGCACTTCACCCCACCCGCCGGTGAGGTTCACCATCATGCGGATGTTCTTGCGGTCCATGACGGCCAGCACCTCTTCCGGCGTGGCCGTGTGCTTGGGTTCGGTCCCCTCCTTGCCCAGGGGAATTGACCAGGAGAGATGGGCGTGTAAGTCGATCACCGGGAAGCGCGCCCGCTCGACCTTCTTCTCGGACACGTGCAGCATGCTCTTAGGCTCGTAATCGCTCAGAGCCAGAGCCGGCTTGGATTCCGGCTTCTGGCCGCCCTGCGCTGCGGCCGCCAGGGCCGTTGCACCTGCCAACCAGTCTCGTCTGTTCATCCCTTTCATTACAGCATTGTGCGATGCTATCTACCAGGAGGGAATCATGGAGGATCCAACGCGCCGGGAGTGGCTGCAAGGTTCGCTGGTGGTCCTGAGCGCGGGGCCCCAGCCCAAGGCTGCCATGCCGACGATGCGCCGCAAGGGTTTCGAACCAGCCTACTTTCGCCTGGAGCGAACGGGCGAGCTGGCGGAGCGCGCCCGCGAGCTGTGGGCCATCTACAAGAGCTGCCGGCTGTGCCCGCGCCAGTGCGGAGTGAACCGGTTAAAGGGCGAGAAGGGCGTCTGCGGGGCCACCTCGCGGGTGAAGGTGTCCTCCGCCCACCCACACTTCGGGGAGGAGCGGCCGCTGGTGGGCCGCCACGGGTCCGGGACCATTTTCTTCAGTCACTGCAACCTGCGCTGCTGCTTCTGCCAGAACTGGGAAATCGCCCACCGCGGGGACGGCAGCTACATGAGCGACGAGTCGCTGGGGCGGATGATGGCGGACGTGCAGGGCCTGGGTTGTCACAACATCAACCTGGTAACCCCGACGCATGTGGTGCCGAACATCGTCCAAGGCCTGCGCGCCGCCATCCGCCTGGGGCTGCGCGTGCCCCTGGTCTACAATACCGGTGGCTACGATCCGGTGGAGATCCTGAAGCTGCTGGACGGCATTGTGGACATCTACCTGCCGGACTTCAAGTACACGGACGGGGCCATGTCGGAGAAGTACTCCTCCGGCGCCAAGGACTACCCTGAGGTGGCCGCGGCGGCGCACATCGAGATGCACCGGCAGGTGGGCGAACTCATCGTGGACGAGAACGGCATCGCCTTGCGCGGGCTGATGATTCGGCACCTGGTGCTACCCAACAACATCGCAGGCACGAAGAAGTTCGTCGAGTTCGTGGCGCAGAAGCTGACCCCCTCGACCTACGTTAACATCATGGCGCAGTACCGGCCGGAGCACCAGGCCTTCAAACACCCGGAGCTCTCGCGGCGGCTCACGATAGGTGAGTATCACCAGGCCGTGGCCTGGGCGCGCGAGGCGGGCCTGACGCGGCTGGACTAGGGCCGGCAGGCGGAACCGCCTGCCCCACGGACCCTAGTTGAGCATGTGGGCCGAGCCCAGGTAGACCGCGTTCAGCAGCAGCTTGAAGGTGCCGAAAGGTTGGCCGCGGAACTGAGGCCGAAAGCCGAACAGCACCACGCGACCCTGGCCGTGGCGCGCCTCGAGCACCACGTGTCGGCCCAGTACAGCGCGCTCGCCAGAGACCCAGCCGCTGGCCAGTAGATCCTTGGTGGCGTAGCGGGCCACGGAGCGGATCTGCCGGTCGCCTTTGTTGTACTCTTCGAGCAGCCCAATCTCCCAGGCATGCCCGCCCTGCGAGAAGGCAACGGCGTCCTTGGGCATGCCGAAGGCCAGAGGATGCGAGTTATCCACCGTGATGTGCAGCAGCGAGCCAGGGCAGTAAAAGGAGGGCGCGGGGGTCTCCGGCATCCTCGCGGCTTCCTGTGGCCCCCCACCCGCTGCGCGCACCACGTTTCGCACGGAGAGGGGAAAGAACTGGATGGGGAGTTCGCTGGCGTCGTCGAGCGCGATGAGCCAGCCCCCCTGGCGAGCGAATTCCTCTAAATGCCCAAGTCCGCGCAGGCCGATCCCCCCGACGTACTCTGGCCGCTGCTGCGACTTGGCGGCTTCGGCCGCCGTCTCGCGGCCGACGCCGCGCTCGCCGGCGCGGGTACCGTGCAGAATCGAGGTGGCGCTCTGCGAGGCCAGGATGATGGTATCGAAGCGGGAGCGCAGATCCGGTTTCTGAAAATCATCGTTGTGGACGAGCGTGTAGGGCACCTTGAAGTTATCCAGCACCCACTGGGTCCAGCCGGTGTCCATGTTGGCGGTCCAAGGCTCATAAAGCGCGGCGCGCGGGCGGCGCAGCTCGTAGGCCGCCTTGGCGAAGGCATCGGCGGGGGCTTGGCCCTCGACTAGAACCGCGCCGTCGGCTGCCCAGCGCACTTTGCTGCCGCGCTCCAGCAGGCCGGCAACGGCCAGGAAGGAAGCGTTCTCGCGGTGATCGAGCGAGGGCTCGGGCGGCGGGATCTCGCCAGCCAGCCCCAGGTCCGCTTCGAAAGGCTCATCGAGGCGATCGACCGCCACGCCCATCAGCATGCTCAGGGTCCAGCCGGCGATGTCATAGGGCCGGCGGGGCTGCCCGGTAGGGCTCGTGCGAGTATCGGGGTACCGTTGCGGTTCCAGCAAGTCCATCAGGTAGGCGCGGAAGGGCTGCGCCGCCGGCAACACCCAGGTCCCCGCGGGGTAAGACCTGCCGCCGGCGGTGAAGGCCGCGCGGGCGCGACGCACCTCGACACCCGCCAGGGCCAGCCGGCGCAGCATCTCCAGAGCGCTGGAGCGGTCCCACTGTTCGGGCGCGATGACATAGGCGTACGGCTTTCCCTTGCGCCCGGCCTCGATCTGCGCGCGCGCCATCTCGTAAGCCTTGAACAGGAAGTGGATGGAGCGCGCGGAGGCTAGGTCCAGGATGGCGAAGTCGGCGGTCAGCATGTACTCGATGGCATCGCGCACGCCCCACTTGCCCCCAAGCCACGGGCGGGGATAAAAGATGCTCGGCTCGCGCGTGGAGATCCCGCTGGCGAACCGCTCGGGGAACTCCTTGGGATCGTAGGACCGCGGATTGCCATACAGGTAGCCCGCGGTCTCGGTGAGTATGCCGTGCATGTTGTGAAAGGCGGGCACGGCGCGCAGTCCGCCGTTCCACCAGGCGTCAAAGCCCACGAAGGAGATGGCCCCCGCCTTGTCTTCGCGGGCGAAGCGCTCCCGCATGGCCGCGCCGATCAGGGTGACGCCCTCGGTCACCGCCGCCGGAATGCGGGGGTTGAGCGGGTCGGCGTGGGGCGGGATGAAGATGCGCGCGGGGAAGGGCGCGGTCTGGTGCTGGTTGTAGACGATCTGCGGGAACCATTCCTGAAACAGCAGGCGCGTGATGTGGCGGGTCTCCTCCAGGTTAAGCATGAAGTAGTCGCGGTTGTTGTCGTGCCCGGCGTACTTCTGATAGAGCCGGGGCAAGCGCGCCAGCTCGTGGGGCGTGCCGAGGTTCTTGCGGTACCAGTGGACCACCCAGTCCAGGCCGTCGGGGTTCATGCACGGCACCTGGAGGAGGATGACGTTCTGGCGGATGCGGCGCGTCTCCTCGTCCTCCTGGCTGAGCATCCGCCAGGCCAACTCGGGGGCGTGCTGCGCGGGGGCCACTTCAGTGGCATGCAGGCCGGAGTCGATCCACACAATGGCCTTGCCCTCCTGGGAGAGGCGCCGCGCCTCGGCAGGCTCGGCCTGGCCGAGCGCCAGGCGCCGGCTGATCTGGCGGTATCGCTCCAGGTTCTTCAGGTTTTCGGGGGCCGAGATGAGGGCCACGTACATCGGCTTGCCCAGGAAACTCTTGCCGAACTCGACCAGGCGCAGCCGCTCGCTGGAGCGTTCCAGGGCGCGGAAGTAGCTGACGATCTGCTGGTAGTCCGCCAGCTTGTAGTCGTCTCCGGGCACGAAGCCAAGGATGTCTTTCGGCGCGGGAACGCCCGCCCAGAGGGTGACGCAAAGAAAGAAGCCCAATAGTTTTCGCATGGCAGTGAGAAACATCTTATTATGCCTGTAATGGCAACCATGGCGGAGAAGACTTTTCGCATCGGCCTGATCCAGATGGCCTGCGCGAAGGACCCTAACGAGAACCTGGCCAAAGCCGAGTGGCGCATTCGCGAAGCGGCCGGACGCGGGGCGCAACTGATTTGCCTCCAGGAGTTGTTTCGCACCGAGTATTTCTGCCGCGAGGAGAACCCCGCGCTGTTCGTGCTGGCCGAGCCCGTGCCCGGGCAGACCACCGCCAGGCTGGGCGCACTGGCGCGGGAGCTGGAGGCGGTGATCATCGCGCCGGTTTTCGAGCGCCGCGCGCCGGGCCTCTATCACAACACCGCCACGGTGATCGACGCGGATGGGCGCCTTCTGGGCATCTACCGCAAGATGCACCTGCCCGACGATCCGCTCTATTTCGAGAAGTTCTATTTCACCCCGGGGGACCTGGGTTTTGTGTGTTTCGATACGCGCTACGCACGCGTGGCGGTGCAGATTTGCTGGGACCAGTGGTATCCCGAGGCGGCCCGGGCCGCCGCGCTGGGGGGCGCGAGCATACTTTTCTACCCCACCGCCATCGGCTGGCATCCTGCGGAGAAGGCGCGCGAGGGCGCGGCGCAACTGGAAGCCTGGCGCATGATCCAGCGCGCCCACGCTATTGCCAACGGCATCTACGTGGCCGCAGTCAACCGCGTGGGCTTCGAGGGCACCCCCGAAGCGGGGCTGGAGTTCTGGGGGTCCTCCTTCGTGGCGGATCCTTTCGGGAGCCTGCTGGCGGAAGCCGCCAGCGACAAGGAGGAGACACTGGTGGTGGAGTGTGATCCGCGGCGCATCGAAGAAGTCCGCCAGGCCTGGCCCTTCCTGCGCGACCGGCGCATCGACGCGTACGCGCCGCTACTGGAGAGGTGGCGGCAGTAGCAGCACCTTGAGCGCGCCATGCCGGGCTGCGTGGCGGAAGGCCCGCGGGGCATCTTCGAGCGCGTAGCGGGCCGTAATCAGATCATCCACGCGAACTTTGCCAGTGCGCAGGAGTTCGAGCGCGGGTTCGAACCGTCCGCAGCGCGAGCCCACCAGCGTGATCTCGTTTACTACTACCGCGGCTGTGTCGAGCCGCACCACGCCGTGAACTGTGGACTTCACGATCAAGGTGCCGCGCGGCTCGGTCATTTCAATGCATTGGCGAAGCCCTGCCGCGAACCCGGTGGCATCGATCACCCAGCGGAAGGCGGCGCGCGGGGCCTGCTCGTGCCGGCCGTAGACCCGGACCTGGCAGCCGTGCGCCTCCAGCACTCGCGCGACCAGCCGGCCCAGCTTGCCGGCGCCGCGCACCGCCACCTCATCGCCCGGCGGGATCTCCACCTGTTCGAGGATCTCGCAGGCCGCGGCCAGTGGCTCACTGAAGACCGCGGCCTCGGTGGGCACCTCGTCCGGGACGACGTGCAGATTGCGCTCAGGCAGCGTGAAGAACTCGCTGAAACAGCCCGGATGTTTCACGATGCCCAGCACCGTGCGCTGCGGGCAATGGCGTCCGAGACCGCGGCGGCACCACTCGCAGGCTCCACAGGCCAGGTTGATCTCACCGACCACGCGCCTTCCGATGCAGGCGGGATCATCCGCTTCGACCACCTCGCCCACGAACTCGTGCCCCGGCGTGCCGCGAAAGCTGTAATAGCCGCGGACCAGCTCAAGGTCAGTGTTGCAGATGCCCCCACACAGCAGGCGGATCAGCGCGAACCCTTCGCGGCGTTGCGGCTTTGGGCGCCGCCGCACCGCGACGCGGCGGTTCTCGATGTGCACGGCAAGCATGGCACAGCCCCAGTATAATCAGGGTTTCATGGCCGCGGAATTGGTCTGTTTCGAACCGAAGTGCCGGGCGCGCTTCGCCATCACCGGGGTGATCTACAATTGCCCGCGCTGCGGCGGGCTGCTGGAGGCCGTCTACCCGGGCCGCAGCGAGGACCCGGCGGCGCTGAAAAAGGTATGGCGCGAGCGGCGGCTCTCGAATGCGCCGCTCGATCAAAGCGGCGTATGGCGCTACCGGGAGGCGATCCCCTTCCTGGAAAGCTACGACCGGATCGTCACGCTGAAGGAGGGCAACACGCCGTTGCTGGAGGCGCCGCGCGCGGCCGCGTACGCCGGGCTGGAGCGGCTCACCTTCAAGCACCAGGGCTTCAACCCGACCGGCTCGTTCAAGGACAACGGCATGACCTGCGGCGTAGCGCAGGCGCTGCGGCTGGGTATGGAGCGGGTGGCCTGCGTCTCGACCGGCAACACGTCGGCTTCGATGGCCGCGTACGCCAGCGCCGCGGGCCTTCAGCCCATCGTCTTCATCCCGCACGGCAACATCTCCTTCGGCAAGCTGGCGCAGGCGCTGGAGTACGGCGCGCGCACGCTCCAGGTGGAAGCCAACTTCGACCAGATCCTGGCACTGGTGCGCGCGCTGGCGGAACGGCTTGGAATCTACCTGCTCAACTCGATCAACCCCTTCCGCATCGAGGGACAGAAGACTATCATCGTCGAGATGATGGACCAGCGGGACTGGCGCCCGCCCGACTGGATCGTGCTGCCCGGCGGCAACCTGGGCAACACCTCGGCCTTCGGCAAGGCGCTGCGCGAGCTGCTCGAGATGGGCCTGATCGGGGGGTCGCCGCGGCTGGCGGTGATCCAGGCAGAGGGCGCTGCGCCGTTCTATGAGTTGTACCGGTCAGCGGAGCGCAGCAGGCTGCACGCGGTCGCGCACCCGGAGACGCTGGCCACGGCCATCAAGATCGGCGACCCGGTGTCCTGGCCCAAGGCGCTCTTCGAGGTAGTTTCCTCGGGCGGCGTGGTGGAAAAGGTCACCGAGCAAGAGATCGCCGATGCCAAGGCCCAGATCGGACGGTGCGGCATCGGCTGTGAGCCGGCCTCGGCGGCCACGCTAGCCGGGATCCGCAAGCTGTGCGGGGCCGGCGTGATCCGTGCCACCGACGACGTGGTGGCGGTGCTCACCGGCCACCTGCTCAAGGATCCGGACTATATCTACGGCTACCACACCGACGGGTTGACCGCGCCGGGCGGAGAGATGCTGCGCTCGACCTACGGCAACCGGCCGGTGGTGGTGCCAAATGATCCGGAGCGGATTGCGGAGGTGCTGGGTTAAGAAGTCAGGAGTTAGGAGTCAGAATGACCAGGCGTGAGTTCGCTATAGCAGTGGCAGCGGCGCAGGCCCCGCCGGAGGTGCGGTGCAGGGTGCTGGATCATCGCGGGGAGCCGCTGGCGGTGGAGGAGTTGCGGCGTTTCCACCTCTGCGATCTGCTGCTGCGGTCGATACCGGTGCAGCCGCAGTTCGCCCCGGGCGAGGTGCGCTTCCGGCACCACATCCACGCCTGGGACGTGATCAATGAGGCGCACCTTCAGAACGCGCTGGGATTCTCGATTGAGCAGCAGCTTGACATGACCCGCGCCGCCTGCCAGGCGGTGCGCCAGGCGGATCCGAGTTGCTTCCCGGTGGTCAACTGCTGCTGTACCTGGTCCGACTACGTGGCCCGGGGCGCCAAGCCTGGCCAGCAGAGCGTCTACGACTACGTGAAGATGGTGCGGGATGCGGGCATCGACTTCGAGGCCCTGGGCCTTCAGTACTACTGCTCCGGGCGGGACTTACTGGAGATTGACCGGAACATAGAAACCTTCAAGGACTTCGGCAAACCCATTCACATCACCGAGCTGGGGCTGCCCTCAGCCTCGCAGGAGGGCCCCAACCAGCACGGTCAGACTACGCGTTATCCCTGGCATGGCGAGCGGTGGAGCGAGACGGCGCAGGCCGACTGGGTGGAGCAGTTCTACACTATCGCTTACTCGAAGCCGTACATCGAGGCCATCACGTGGTGGGACCTCTCCGAGCCCGCCTTCATCCCCCAGGGGGGCCTGCTGCGGGAGGATTTGACGCCGAAGGAAAGCTACCTGCGGCTCTCTACGCTGCTGGCGCGGTGGCGGCAGATGGGTTCGTAGTTACCGGGTTCGGCAGTGGCACACAAAGCACTGTATCCCTTGGGCCTGGCACTGATCCTGCTGTGCTCTTGCGGCGCGCCCGCACCGGAAAGTTCCGCCCCGCCGTTTCAGCGCCGCCTGCCTCCGGGACCCGAGCCTCGTCCCGTGGGCAGCTTCGTGAGCATGGGCGACCAGGACGCCGACGCCCACATCCTGCGCGGCGTCAGCCCGGCCGCCGAGGCCGGCGCCTGGCGCTGGACGTTCCAGCGGCCGGAACTACAGTTCTGGCTGGAATCTACCGCGCGCCAGAAGCTGGCCGGGGACTTCGCCATCGCCGCGGAAACCTTCAAGGTCACGGGGCCGGTAACGGTGTCCTTTTATGTCAACGGGAGGCTCCTGGGCCGGCAGCAGTGTCCCCGGCCCGGCGAGTACCACTTCCACAAAGCGGTTCCCGCCGGGTGGCTGCGCACGGACGACTTTACGGTGGTGGCGGCGGAAGCCGACAAGCTCTGGGTGTCCCCCACCGACGGTGCGCGGCTCGGGTTCATCCTGAGGCAGATCGGGTTTGTAAACTGATGCCCGCGCCGGTCTCGATCTTGCTGGCAGCAGCTTTCCCCGTGGCGGCCTGCCTGGCCGCGGGTAAGCTCTTGTTGCGCGGCCTCGGAGTGCGGTTGGGGCGCGCCGAGGGCTCCCTCATCGCATTCGTCGCGGGTGCAGCCTGCTGGAGCGGGCTGGTGTTCCTGCTGGCGGCCGTGCACCTGGCACGGCGCAACGTTTTCCTGGCGGTCGGGCTACTGGTAATCCTGGCAGCGCTAAAGTGGGGCCGGTCTCACGCGCTGCCGCCGGAGGCGCGGTGTCCCCGGCTGTCACGGCCCTGGAAGATCTTTTTCGGCGTCATCTTCGGGGCCTTCACAGTGCTTTACTTCTTCAACGCCCTGGCGCCGGAGATCAGCCCGGATGGGAGCACGTATCACCTGGGCGTGGTTTCCCGCTACCTGCGCGAGCACGGCCTGGTGCGCATCACCACCAGCATGTACGCCAACCTGTCGCAAGGCATCGAAATGCTGTTCCTGTTTGCCTTCGCCTTCGGGAGGCACTCCGCGGCGGCGCTGGTGCATTTTGCGTTCTTGCTGGCCCTGCCTCTGGCGATGCTGGCCTACGCGCGCCGGATCGGCCATCCGCGCGCCGGGGTGACAGGCGCGCTGCTGGTATACCTGAGCCCGCTGGTCGGCGCCGACGGCATCAGCGCTTACAACGACGTGGCGGCTGCCTGCGTCGTCTTCGCCGTCTTCTATTTGCTGGAAATCTGGGAGAGGGACCCGCAACCGGGCTTGCTCGTGGTGGCGGGCCTCGCGGCGGGCTTCGGCTATGCGATCAAGTACACGGCTGTGCTGGCGGTCCCTTACGCGCTGGGGCGGGTGGGCTGGAAGCTACGGCACAACCGCCGGCCCCTCGTTCGCCCGCTGGCCACCATCGCCGCGTGTGCTCTGCTCATGATCGCGCCCTGGGTGGCCAAGAACTGGATCTGGCTGGGCAATCCGGCGTCGCCGTTCCTGAACAGACTCTTCCCGAACCCGTACGTCCGCATTTCCTTCGAGCAGGAATACGCGCAGCAAATGCGGCACTATCAGGGGCTGAGCAGCTACTGGGCGCTGCCGTTGGAAGCCACGGTGCACGGCGGGGTGTTGCACGGCTTCCTGGGGCCGGTGTTCCTGCTGGCCCCGCTGGGCCTTCTGGCGCTTCGCCGCGCCGAGGGGCGCCGCCTGTGGCTGGCCGCGCTGGTGTTCGCGCTCGCCTACCCGGCCAACGTGGGCGCGCGGTTTCTGATCCCCAGCCTGCCGTTCGTCAGTCTGGCCCTGGGGCTTGCGACCGGGCGTTGGGCCGGTCCGGCTCTGGTGGCGGCGCACGCGGTGCTCGCGTGGCCTCCCGTGCCCCGTTACTATTGCGCGCCCTTCGCCTGGCGGCTCGAGGACATCCCCATCCGGGCAGCCCTGCGTTTGATCCCGGAGGAGCGCTTCCTTTCAGATCGGCAGCCGCGCTACACCCTGGCCCAGGCCATCGAACGACACGTGCCTCCGTACGGCAAGGTGTTCATGTTCGGCCAGACCCCGAGCGCTTACACCGCGCGCGAGTTGCTGGTGGCCTACGAATCCGGATTCAACAACCAACTGAGCGATATCTTGCGGGCGCCTCTGCTAATGGATGAACAACCGGTGGTGGAACGGCGCCTGAGCTTCCCGGCGCAGTCGGTGCGAAAGCTGAGGGTGGTCCAGACGGCAGGCCCGGCCCCTGGCGAGTGGCACGTCCGCGAGCTGCGGGTGTTTTGCGGCGAAGAAGAACTCCAGCGCCGGCCACACTGGCG